>Ga0209755_10000720_pt1 | contig 58120 bp, 53 predicted proteins | sample TergutCo191P1_FD_187301 | JGI IMG/M metagenome (GOLD analysis project Ga0209755, IMG submission 187301) | Cornitermes sp. P1 segment gut microbial communities from Petit-Saut dam, French Guiana - Co191P1 (SPAdes) (version 2) | ecosystem: Host-associated > Arthropoda: Insects > Digestive system...
ACAATGTTGTAGGAAAACTGCACATAAGACAAAGGCACAATGGCGAACATTCTGCTTATGCGCCATATTGCTATGAATATAAATGCTGCCAAATATAAAACCTCATATCTGGCTTTTGTGGATATTGTGACTTCCCGGCTGTAATTTGAAGGTGAGTCCTTTTGTATTTCTATCAAACCGTCCGAGTGTTCAGAAGTATAGCTTATTTTTACTTCTGTGGGTTCTTCCGATTTTAATAAAGTTGTTTCATCTAGGTAGAAACTCGTTATACGTATCCATGCGTTGTCAAATAATTTTTTTATGGAAGATGGCAAAAAAGATGAACTAGCAGTCTCGCCTTTTGCAGCAGTTTTCTCATCGACCCGTTTATGTTTAAGCATTTCTATTCTGTGAAACACAGAGATAAGAACAAGGAAAAAGGACATTGTGAACATGAGGTAGCCGACGCTTAATATGACGGAGGATATACCTCCATGGGCATTTGCAACACTGGAAAAGATGCCAGCCGTAATTAACAGTATAATGGGAAACTTTCTTGGTCCTAGGTTTTTCAATTCTTTGCCCATTTCGATAAGTCATTCTCCACTTGTTAATATAACACCGTCAGCAGGAAAAGGCAACATGTGGGGCATCAACAATTAGGGTAACAGCACTTGCTCCCGATTTTGAGGTAAGCCAAATCCACAACAAACCCAATGGGAGGGAAAGTGTGGAGGCAGGGAAAGTGCTGGACGAAGAGTCCGTGCTGAAGATGAAAGAGGCCCTTGGCGGCATAAGCGATCCCCTGCGGCAGTGTGGATATCTGCGACATGCGCTGTTGGACATACTGGTCATCGGGCTGTGCTTCGTCATAACCAGCGGCGCGGACTTCGAAGACATGGAGGATCTTGGCAGGGACAGCGAAGAGTGGTTCTGCCGATTCCTGGAACGCTCCACGGAATCCTCGGCGAGGATACGTTTCGCTGGATGTTCGGGCGCTATCCCCAGCTTGGCTGTTGGAATGCCTGCAGTTGTGGCTTGCTGGAAGCGTTGAGTCTGGCGATCGCGAGGTGAACATAGACTAGAAAGACGCTCGCGGCAATTCTAAACCGAGAACTGCCGAGGAAAAATCGCTGGGACTTGACAAAAACACGGCGAGGTATTATCTTTATAGTTGAATAGTTGCTCAATTGTGCAATTGAAAGACGACATGGAGATATTTTATGGTTGACAACACGGAAGCGGATCGCTGCGACTGTCCCGTTATACACGAGGACGTTGTCAGAAAGGTAAGGAAACGGCTACCGAAGGAAGAGCAGCTCTTCGATTTGGCGGAACTGTTCAAGGTTTTCGGCGATTCGACCCGGGTGCGGATTATAAGCGCATTGTTGCATTCGGAGTTATGCGTCTGCGACATTGGCGCACTTCTGGGGATGAGTAAGTCGGCGATTTCGCACCAACTTAGGATTCTACGGCAGAGCAGGCTGGTAAAAAATAGGCGTGATGGAAAAATCGTGTTTTACTCGCTGGACGACAAACACATCGAGGGAATTTTTAGGCAGGGCCTTGCCCACGTAAACGAAACCACACAATGAGGGTATTACAATGATGTCAAGAAACACCGAAGCAAAACAGAGAATGGATGATGCGGTAAGCCTGCCGAAAATCGTTTGGCTGGCTACTGGGGCGGCTACGTTTTTCGTAGGTATCCTATTTGAATATGTCCTTGACGTAAACATAGGCAAATACATTGCGCTGGGTTTCTTCGCTTTTAGCTATCTGCTGCTTGGTCACAAGGTTCTTATGCGGATGGTTAGGAACATAGCGAAGGGCCAGATTTTTGACGAAAATTTTCTTATGGGAGTTGCCACGCTTGGCGCAATCGCCATAGGCAAATACGCCGAGGCCGTTACCGTCATGCTGTTTTACCAGATAGGCGAGTTCTTCCAGGAAATGGCAGTGGCGAAATCCAAAAAAAGGATTGGCGACCTTATGGACATTCGTCCAGATTATGCCAACCTGAAAAAAGACGGACAGATCACAAAAGTTGACCCCGAAACCGTGCGGATAGGGGATTTGTTCGTGGTAAAACCCGGCGAAAAAATTCCCCTGGATGGCATTGTGGTGGACGGTGAGGCCATGCTGGACACCATGGCATTGACTGGGGAATCGATTCCCCGAAAAACGTCCGTATCCGACACGGTTTTGTCGGGTTGCATAAATCAAAACGGCGTTTTGACGGTACAGGCCACGCAAACTTTTGGCGAATCGACGGTTTCAAAGATACTCGACCTTGTTGAAAATGCGGCCAACAAAAAAGCCCCGACCGAAACGTTTATCACAAAATTTGCAAGATATTACACCCCTGTAGTTGTGGGGGGAGCAGTATTGCTTGCTATCATTCCGCCGCTGTTTTTCGGCGGCGAATGGCTTGACTGGATTAGCCGTGCCTTGATCTTCCTTGTGATCTCCTGCCCCTGTGCGCTGGTGGTTTCCATCCCCCTTGGCTTTTTCGGCGGAATTGGTGGGGCTTCAAAAAAGGGGATTCTGGTAAAAGGCGGAAATTATCTTGAGGCTCTTGCCAATCTGGATTTGGTTGTGTTCGACAAGACGGGTACCTTGACGAAAGGCGTGTTCAAAGTTACGGCTATACAACCAGCCAACGGCTTTAGCGAAAGCGAATTGCTGGAACTGGCGGCTCATGCCGAAACCTTTTCGAATCATCCCATTGCCGTATCCATCCTAAAGGAATATGGCAAGGACATTGATAAAGATGCCCTAACCCAATATGAGGAGGTTGCGGGCCATGGCGTAAGTGTTAACGCAAAAGGCAAGACGATTCTGGCAGGAAACGAAAAGCTGATGCACAAAACTGGGATTGCGTTTGCGGAATCCAAAAGCATTGGCACAAAAGTGTATGTCGCAATGGACGGTGTGTACGCAGGCTGTGTCGTAATCGCCGACGAGATAAAGCCAGACAGTTATGGCCTTGCCGCTTCGCTAAAAAAACTGGGCGTTAGAAAAACCGTTATGCTAACGGGCGACACGCCCCAGATTGCCGAAACCGTTGCAAGGGAATTGCAGCTGGACGAAATGTACGCCAGCCTGCTGCCCCAGCAGAAAGTTGAGAAAGTCGAAATGCTAAGCAAGCAGAAACTACCCAAAAAGACCCTGGCTTTCGTGGGCGATGGCATCAATGACGCACCTGTGCTGGCAATGGCCGACGTGGGCGTGGCGATGGGTGGCCTTGGTTCGGATGCCGCCATTGAGGCCGCCGATGTGGTGCTTATGACCGACGAACCTGCAAAGCTGGTGGAGGCCGTAAAGATTGCCCGTTTTACCAAAAGCGTGGTCTGGCAGAACATCGTGCTTTCGTTGGGGATTAAGTTCTTGTTTCTGTTTCTTGCAACATTGGGCGTGTCCTCTTTGTGGGAAGCGGTTTTTGCCGACGTGGGCGTGTCGTTGATCGCCGTCTTTAACAGCTTGCGTGTGATGAAGAAATAGCGAAAGAGAAGGATTTGTTCAAGATAGGCGTTGGTTGTATTCTTAGACTATTGCGAATACAACCAACGCCGTCTTTTTCCAGCCCATGCGGTTAGGGCTAATACTGCATTTTCCTGTTCTGGGGGAGTAAGTTTCCGATACGCATTTATCAGCTTTAATTCATCCTCGTTTAACCCTTCATGGTCGAGGCCAGTTATGAGAAATTCTGCCGTTGTTTCAAGCAGTTTGGCTATTTCAACTCCTTCCCTTAGATCAGGGTAGGTTCTCCGAGTCATCCACTTTCTGAATGTGCTAAGAGGGACATCAATTTTGCCAGCAACCCACTCATGGGTCGTATTCTGAGCCTTGACTGCGTCTTTGAGCCTTATCCAGAAGTCCATACGGTAATTCTAGTCCCAAAATAGACCAAAAATGGTATTTTCAAGCTTGACATAATTCCAATTTTGGATACAATACCCAAGTGTACAGGAATATTTGGATTGTTACATTATGATGGTGGGAAAATTTGGATATTCACATCATTTCGTATGAAATGCCAACAACGACGGCGGTTGTATTTTTGTGGCAAATGAATATGGACACCCTATGCAACAAGGGTCGTGCCATTCTGATGATTGTGCTGTGAACTTATTTAGGTTTAACCGCCCGGTAGGCTATACTTGGGAACCAAATGCACGCATGACATGTGACTGCTGATATACCGTTAGGGAACCGCTGATTTAAAGAGGAATTTAGCCTACACATGTTTTGGGGATACTCACCAGGTATTCCCTTTTTTGTTCTGCTTATTCATCCCTTTGCCTCGTTCCAATACGCATCCATTATGTCAAGGTTTTCCTGACTCATCTGTTGGCTCGTTTCCTTCATCTTTTTTTCCATGTACTTGAACCGCTTGGCAAATTTGCCGTTCGTTTTGCGAAGCGCCACAGAAGGTTCAACTTTAAGGTAGCGGCAAAGGTTGACCACCGAAAAAAGCAGATCGCCAAGTTCCTCCTCGGTTTTTTCACGGCTATTGGCTTTCGCCGCCTCCATTACCTCGCCAAGCTCTTCCTGTATCTTGGCGATTACCCCCTCGGCATCGGGCCAGTCGAAACCCACCTTTGCCGCCTTTTTTTGGAGTTTCCATGCACGGTCCAAAGGGGGCAGTGCGGAACTCACCTCGTCAAGAACGGAGTCCTTGGGGCTTCGGCCCTCCTGCTCGACTTTGATTTTCGCCCAGTTGTCCAGAACCTCATCCGAGTCCCTCACCTTTGTTTCGCCGAACACATGGGGATGCCGCCTTATAAGTTTTTCGCTGACAGTCCGTAATGAATCCGCCACGGAGAAAATCCCCTCTTCCTCATGAAAATAGGCAATCATCGTCGCCAGCAGGAAAATATCGCCCAGTTCCTCTTTGATATGGTCAGGGTTTTTCTCGTCAATCGCCTCTATGCATTCGTAGGTTTCCTCGATTAGGTTTCCTCGAAGGGAAAAGCTGTCCTGCTTACGATCCCATGGGCAGCCTTCCGGGCCACGAAGGTGGGCTACGACATCATACAAGGCTTTGAACGCATTGTTGGGCTGGTTTTCGCCCACGGGCATGGTTCTGCCCAACTTGTCTGGTTGTGTCATGTGTAAATTTTAGCACAATAGGGCTGTTGGATAATAGGTGCCGATTATGCACTTGAAGAAATTTGTGGGTTGGGTTAGGCTATGCCTAATATATAAACTGGAGGAAAAAACAGTGAGTGAAGGAATAGCCATAACCGCCGATAATTTTGAACAGGAAGTAGTGCAGTCGCCGATACCAGTCTTGATTGATTTTTGGGCACCGTGGTGTGGGCCATGCAAGACGATAGCCCCCTTTATAGACCAGCTTGCCGATGAATATGAAGGCAAAGTCAAGATTGTCAAGATAAATGTTGATGAGGAAACCGGGCTTGCGGAACAGCATAACATTGTGTCAATCCCGACCATTGTTCTATACAATGGTGGGACCATAGTGGCACAGAAAAACGGCGCCGTTCCCAAGTACGACATCGAGGCGATGTTTAAGGATTTTGTCTAAAGCACCAGTTTCTACCGACATTATCAGCGACCCATTTGGATTTACCTCTAAGGAAATTGCCAACATAATCGGAGAGCATGACGCTAAAGCCTTGTACTCGGTTTTGTATAAGGATATGTCTAGGAGAAAACCCCAGACGGTATGGGCAAGGGATATTTACAGGGATGCGGATACACAGAAATACGTCTACGAACTGTTTGACAATAGATGCATAGAAACCGTCTGCATAAAGCGAAAGACTGGCGTAACCGCCTGCGTAAGTTCCCAGGTTGGCTGTTCCGTCGGATGCGCTTTCTGCGAATCTGGCAGGAACGGGCTTGTGCGGAATTTAACCCCTTCCGAAATCGTGCAGCAGATTGTGTTGCTAAAGGAAAAAGTAAACAGAATCATTTTCATGGGCATAGGGGAACCGTTGCACAACTATGATGCCTTGATAAAGGCGATTCACATCTTGCGTGACAGGAACGGGTTGGATTTTCCCACGGACGGGATCACGGTCTCGACGATTGGGCCGATAAAGCCGTTAAAGAAGCTAAGGGAGGAACATATAAAAATCCAGTTGGTATTGTCGTTGCACGCCACGACGCAAAAGACAAGGGATTATATTGTTCCAGGAATGCGTGGGAATGACATTCATCAAACGGTGGAAGCGGCATTGTCATATTCGCAAAGGCACAACAGAAAAATAATTATAGCATACTTGCTGTTACCAGGCATAAACGACAAGCATTCAGACATACAGCAATTGGCGGAATGGTTTCGGCATGAAAACGTGATGCTCAATCTGCTGGAATACAACCAGACAAACCACGACGGAATAAAAAAACCCAACAAGCAGGAGATGGTACGGTTCAAGAACAAACTGGAAAGCGCAGGGCTTGAAGTGGGCATAAGGGTATCGCATGGAAGAAGCATAAATGCGGCCTGTGGGCAGTTGGCAAGTAAATACAATCGATAAAAAAACGGCTACCGATGTCGCATTCGGTAGCCGTTTTAAACTTGACTATTACAACTAAACTCCCAACATCCTGCTGTATTCGTCCAGGGCGGAATCGCCCGAATTGCCGGCAAGAACCTTTTTGGTCAGGATTTTGCCGAGCTGCACGCCTTCCTGGTCAAAGCTGTTGACGTTCCACGCAAAACCCTGAAACATCACCTTGTTTTCAAAGTGGGCAAGAAGGCTGCCAAGGGCCGCAGGCGTAAGCCGCTTTCCGTGGATAAGGCTGGAAGGCCGCCCCCCGGGGAATTCCTTGTTTGGGTTGGAATCGTCCTGCCCTTTGGCAAAGGCAACTATTTGTGCGGCAAGGTTCGCATTCAGCTTAATCTGACTGAGGGAACCGTCCACGCTTACATCATCGTCCCGCTGGCTTTCGGTAAAGCCAATAAACTGCAGAGGGACAATGTCCGTTCCCTGATGCAAAAGCTGGTAGAACGAGTGCTGCCCGTTGGTTCCTGGCTCGCCGAACACCACAGGCCCCGTGTTGTACGAGACAGGCTGCCCATCTCGGTTCACTCGTTTGCCGTTGGATTCCATGTCAAGCTGCTGCAGATGGGCTGGAAAACGGGAAAGGGCCTGACTGTAGGGAAGTACCGCCGTGTAGGGGTAGCCCAGGAAGTTCCGCTCCCACACGCCAATCAGCGCATCCAAAAGTGCGGCATTTTTAAGGATATCCGTTTCCAATGCCAGCCTGTCCGCTTCCGCAGCGCCGGCAAGAAAATCCCTGAACACCTGCGGACCAAAGGCAAGCGAAAGCACGCAACCCCCAACCGCCGATGATGAGGAGTAGCGTCCACCGATGTAGTCATCAATATAGAACGAATCGAGATATGCAGGGTTTCTGGCAAGAGGGCTGGTCTCGCTGGTAACGGCAACCATATGCTTCGAACTGTCAAGCCCCGCCTTTTGCAGCTTGTCCTTTACAAAAAGCTCATTTGCCAGGGTTTCCTGGGTCGTGCCGCTCTTCGACACCAGCACGAAAAGGCTCTGTTCCAAGGGTATGGAGGCAATTATTGCGGAGGCATCGTCGGGATCGACATTGGAAATGAACTTTGCGTCGAGCTTTTTCTTGCCCCCTTTTGCCGCCCAGCTTTCCAGCGCAAGATACAAGGCCCTGGGTCCCAGATCCGAACCACCTATGCCTATCTGTACAACCGTGCTAAAATCCTTCCCCGTGCTGCCCTTGAATTTGCCTTTGTGAACAAGATCGGCAAAGTCGCAAAAACGCTGCAATTCACCACGGTAAAATTCCCCTATGTTTTTGCCGTTTTCCATAACCGGCTGGCTCTGCTCTCCCCTCAAAAGCTGATGCAAAACTTTCCGTTTTTCGCCAGTGTTGATGATTTCCCCGTCAAGGAGGGCTTTGTACTTGGCGACAAGCCCCTGCTCGTCGGCGAGGGCTTGTAGGAGGCTCAGTGCCTCGGTGTCCACGGCCTTGGCGGCCCAGGAATAGCTAAGGCCCCCAGCCATTTGGATCTGGCATTGCTTGACACGCGCGGCATCAAGGACCGCCCTAAAGTCAAACCCCTTCCATGCCGAGGCATGATCCGCAAGCCGCTTATATGCGGCAGTTTTGTCAAGGTTGGTGAAGTTCATAACTCTCCCCCCATTTTCGTTTCCTTAAGGATATGGCAAAAGACAGGAATTGACAAGTGAAAGGGCGATTATGCCAGATGTTAAATGTCGTTGCCCTGTCTAAACCGCGAAAACCGTCCCCTTTTGCCTGCCTGCGGCAAGGGCCTCCAAACAGCGTGGCCTGCCACCGTGGGCAAGAACCGTGGGTATCCCATAGGAAAGGGCCATCTGCGCCGCCTCAAGCTTGGTCGCAATTCCACCAGTGCCGAAACTGCTTACGGCACCGATGCTTACATCCTTGCGCACAGCCTCGATGTCAAGAACCTCCTCGACCAGCTCCGAATCGGGGAATTCCTTGGGGTTTTTGCTGTGCAGACCGTCTATGTCGCTGAACAGCACAAGAAGATCCGCATTCCAAAGGATCGCCGACCTCGCCGCCAACGTGTCGTTATCGCCGATCTTAATCTCCTCCACCGAAACCGTGTCGTTCTCGTTGATTATCGGGATAATGCTTTCGTCCACCAGGGTAAAAAGCGTGTTTCTCATGTTGAGGGTTCTTATCTGGTCGTTAAAATCGTCCCTGGTAAGCAAAATCTGGGCGATGTGGTACCCGTGCGGCTCAAAGGCCATGCGCCAGGCTTCCATAAGTTGCACCTGGCCCACGGCGCACAGGGCCTGGCGGTAATGAATGTCCCTTTTGCGAACCCATTTGTCCAGGGTGGAAAGCCCCGCCACCTGCGCCCCGGACGAAACTATAACAATCTGCTTCCTTTCCTCTATTATTAAAGCCGATGCTTGTTCGGCAAATTCCCTCAAAAAGGCGGTGTTCATCCTGCCGCCGTCCTCTGCAAGGGTATTGGACCCGAATTTAAAGACGATTTTCCGTGCTGCCCCAAAGTGTTCCTGTATTGTCATGCCATATCTTAAACATAAGTTGACATTTTTTAATAGCCGTTATAGACTAAGGAGACCGTAGGTTGGCTTTAGATTGGGCCATTGCCCAGATCATCGCTTCCCTAACAAAAAGGATATTAGATGGCACAGAACGATGTTTTGGATGAATGGGAAGCCCGTTTCAGTGAAGATACGGATACGAGCACGGACACAGGTAAAGACGAGTTCACGTTGGATTCCGATAATGATGATTCCCTGGTTGCGGAAAACACCGAGGTCGATCTTCGTGAGACGACCTTTCCCGAAGTAACCAAGCGCTTCGAATCTATTCCCCATCAATTTTTCGCCGATCCGGCGGCTTACTATAAAACAGCCCTTACGGACGAAGGGGATATTTCCCACAGGGTGCATAATCTTTTGCAGAAGTACCTGACCGTTACGGATCCCAAGGATCGCAGCGTTTTCCGGCCCCAGCTTATAACCGCCTATTGGGAATTCCTGCGTACCGTGGCAAGAAAAGCCCCCGGGAAACTGCCGCCGCCAAAGAAGTTCCTGCTTCGCTACAATATTCTGCATCCCAATTTCATAAAACTCGAAGCCAAGAACTTTTTTGCCAAGTTGGTAACGGATAACGAGCTTAACCAGCCGATCCACTATGTCGATGAATGGCTAAAAGCGGTGGGAACTGGGGTGATAAGCGCCTCAACCACCGATGAGGTCAAAATCGCACGAAACAACACCAAGATGAAGATTCAGCAGCTTATGGAAAAGGCCAAAGGCAAGCTGGAAGGCTCAAAAGCACTGCTGCAGGCAAAAAACCAGCAGCGTCGTGATCTAGAGAGTGTCATACAGAAATATTGGGATGTGGTATTGGAGCATGTTCCCGTGAGCATCAAAGGCATATCTGCAAGCTATAGCGACAGCCAGAGACGTGCCTTTTCCGAAATTCAGGAGGCGATTAAGGATCTCCTGAAATACGATCGGGAACTTAATGTTTTGCTCAGGGATTATCACCAGGCAAATGATGACGTGCAAACCCTGCAGGAAAAGGCCGACAGTGGCGACGAGGAAGACGTTCTCGACCTTCAGGCGGTGGATACCGAATTTGACACCATAAAGCAGACGGCGAAAATGACCGTTGGCAGGCAGGGGAACCACTACCCCATCCTCGCCGCCGAGTACTTCCACTGCGGCCCCAACGATGTCGCCTTCCGCGAAAACGTAATTAGTATGCTTGCCCGTGTCGAAAGCATAGATCCGGAGGTATTTTTCCGTGTTTACAAAAACAGGGCAAACCGCATAGTCCCTTACGTGGTGTTGATTCCATCTTACGGCGATACGGGTATATGCTGGGAACCTTTCGACAAACGCAACAGGGCCACCAGCCGGGGACGAATTTTTATCCCAATGTACCCCAAAAACCTTTACGTAGCCGTTCTAAGTGCCGTGGCGGATCTCCGCTGGCAGGTTGCAAAGGAAAAGGCATCCTACTACTGGATGGAAGAGGGCCTTACGGGAAATTACTACCAGTGGTACCTGTCGCAGAAGCTAAAGGGAGACATCAAGGGATACTTTATAGAAGACTACATTCTCTGGATGACCAAGGAAGCCGATGGCATACAAAAGCTCGACAAGAATGTCCGGGGTATTTTCTGGCGGCACATGCCATTTGCCCAGGAAGTCAAGGACAAGCTTCGCAACCGCAGCTACGTATACCAGGAACTTTGTCAGCGCGACTCGAACCGTGCCATGTCCGACGGTTATTAAACCGAGTATCACTTTTCGATAGGTATGTACGCCGCCCCAGTTCTTCTTCTGGGGTGTTCTTGTTTTTAATGCCAGCGGTCCTGGTTCTAAGGCCGAAACGTATTGACAACTTAGCCCGATCTGGGCTAGACTAATGTTATGGATCATACAGCAGGGCAATTTGTTGCGGAAGCACAGGTGGAATACTCGACAAAACCTGAACATGGCAGGGTAACCATCCCGATTCACCAGGCAAAGTCCAACCTTTCCAAACTGGTCAAGCGGGCGGCGGCTGGGGAAACTATTTACATTGGCGCATACGGCAAGGAAGAAGCGGCTATCGTTTCGATTGATTCGGTGCCCAAGAAAAAGCCAGTCGTTGAGGCTTTCGGGTGCATGAGGGGAAAGATGGAACTTCCCGATGGCTGGGACGATCCTTTGCCAGATGACATCATCGACTCTTTCTATAGTATGCAGGGCCTGGAGGACTTTGAGGTAAAATGAACAGATGGCTGCTGGATACCAATGCCCTTATCTGGTTTTTTCAAGGATCTAACCGAATGGATTCTGTCAAAGGGCTGTTTGCCATACCTGGTACACGGGTACATATCAGCGTGGTTTCCTGGTGGGAAATAACGATTAAGGTACGTTCCGGTAAATTACCGATAAATGTTGCCGCTTTGGAAGCCTTTGTGGGTGAATACGATTTTGTCGAATTACCCGTAACCAGGAACTATATCAAGGCCTACCACGAACTACCGGCCCTGCACCGTGACCCTTTCGATCACATGTTGCTGGCCCAGGCCATTACCTGCCCCATGCGCCTTATAACTGGCGATTCCATCCTGGCGGAATACTCATCGCTGGTAATGGTGGTTTAACAGGACATACACTGGCATTTAACCGAAGTCTAACCAAAAGTGGGCCATGTCCCACTTTTCAGACCCTTCCAAAAACATATATCATATGGGGGATACCGAATGAAAGGAGCTTCGCCATGCAATTGAATAAAAGCACTCCGTCTTTGTCCCCTGTCAAGGCCGCCATGCTGTTTGCGCTGGTCTTAGTTGGCGTTATTGTTTTTGCATCCTGCAACCGGCGAGAGGCCGTGCAGATTGGGCCGGCAACCGAAATGCGCTTTGGCTTCATCTCCGAGCCGGCTACTCTGGATCCCTTAAGTCCAACCAACTCCGCCGACGGCAGAAGCATACTGTTCAACGTCTTCGAGGGGCTGGTAAAGCCCGACACCGAAGGTAGGCACAGGCCTGCCATTGCCGAATCGTTCACTATCGAAGAAATGGGCCGTGTATACAATTTCAGGCTTCGGGAAAATGTGCTTTTCCATGACGGTTCCCCGCTTACCACGGCGGACGTAATCTTCACGCTGGAGACCGCTATCTCTGCCGGTATCGTCGGCATGGCTGCCATTGAAAGCGTTGAGGTTATGGGCGAGCGTGATATACGGATTACCCTGCGACACCCCGACCCGGACTTTCTTCCATACCTTACTGTTGGCATAGTTAGGGCCAATAGCACGGATCGGGCTAGGGTTGCCGTTGGCACGGGGCCTTTCTTTATAGAAAGCTACACTGTCCAGCAGTCGCTGGTGCTAAGGCGGTTCGAGCATTACTGGGATGAGGGCCTGCCACATCTGGAAAAAGTCACCATCGTGTTTCTGGCGGATCTTAACGCCATGTTTCTTGCGCTTCAAGGCGGAAGTATAGACGGGGCGTTTTTTACAGGGGGCATTGCCCATCAGCTTGATCCCACTCGCTTCGACATAGTGCCGATTTATTCTGCCATGGTTCAGCGGCTTGTCCTGAACAACGCCATGCCGCCTCTTGATGACATCCGTGTGCGCCGTGCGCTCAATTACGGGATCGACAGGCAGGGGATCATCGATATGGCGTTTTTCGGACGGGGCAGGCGTGTAGGCGGCCCCGTGATTCCGGGGCTTACGGTGTACTACGAGCCATCGCTTGTCGAAGCCTACCCGTATGATCCGGAAAGGGCGGTTGCGTTGCTTGCCGAGGCTGGCTTTGGCGAGGGGGAGGAAAGGGGGAGGCTCTCGTTGGACATTACGGTTTCCTCTAACTTCACCCAGCACGTTGACACCGCACAGATAATCGTCGCACAGCTTGCCAGAATTGGGGTTGACGCAAGCATTCAGCTTGTCGATTGGGCTACCTGGCTTGCCGAAGTCAACCGGGGACGCAACTATATGGCAACGGTTATCTCGGTGGATGGCAGAACCGTTTCGCCAAGGAGTTTTCTTGCACGGTACCGTTCGGACCATGGTTCCAACTTCATCAATTTTGCTAGTGCCGATTTTGACAGGGTTTTTGACATGGCTATCTCCGAGGCGGACGAGGGCAGGCGTATCGAGCTGTACAGGGAAGCCCAGCGGATACTTTCCGACAATGCTTCCAGCGTATACATCCAGGATATTCTTGGCTTCAAGGCATTTCGTGGGGGGGCTTTCGGGGGTGTGCTTGGCTACCCCATTGCCGTCACCGATTTTGCGGCGATTTACGCCCGATAGGATCGAACGCCGACTGTCGGCGATTTAGGGAAAGTCCTTGTACTTTGCGTTACGGAGAATTGGCGCGGCACTGATCACCCTGTTTCTCGTGTCGGTGTTCAGCTTTCTTGCCTTTAGCGTGATCCGTGGCGACCCGGTAACCTTTGCCCTGGGGCTTGATGCCACGGAGGAACAGATCGAGGCCCTGCAACGGGAGTTGGGGCTTGACCGCAGCCTTCCCATTCGCTACCTTAGCTGGCTTGGCGGTTTCCTGTCCGGCGATTTAGGTCACTCGATGCGCTTCCAGGGCGAGGCGATTTCTTCCCTTATATCTCAACGCTTGCCCGTTAGTTTTTTCCTTGCGTTGCTTTCCCTTTGCCTTACCTTGATCATCGCGGTGCCTGCGTCGCTTTTTTCGGTGCGCCAGGAAAACGGCATTGCCGACAAAACCGCGGATGTCTGTACAGCCGTTGGTATTAGCATTCCCAATTTTTTTCTGGGGGTGCTGTTCATCTGGGTTTTCGGAATTGGTCTGCGCTTATTCAACGTGGGCGTGTACGTCGATTACCGTGTCGATTTTCTGGGCTTTATCCGTAGCCTGTTCTTCCCTGCGCTGGCGATTGCCGTACCGAATGCGGCAATGCTTGCAAAGTTTTTGCGTTCATCGCTTTTCAAGGAACAGCGCAACGACTATTTCCGAACCGCACGAAGCAAGGGGGCTACTTTCCCCTTTGCCCTGCGCCGCCATGCGTTTAGGAACGCCCTTATCCCCTCGGTTACGATGATGGGCATGATTGTGGCGGAAACGTTTTCCGGCTCCATCATCATCGAGCAGGTTTTCGCTGTGCCTGGGCTTGGACGGCTTTTGATTGCGGCGATTACCTCCCGTGACTATCCGGTGATACAGACTCTTGTTGTGTTAATAGCGTTTGTTGTTATTGTCGCCAACACGATGGTGGACATAGCCATCCAGGTCATCGACCCTAGGATAAAATTGGAAAGGGCGCGACAAGGCGCGGCTTTTTTTGGGAGGAGATAGGTTGCAATTTCGTCATGTCCAAGATTTGTATCGTGAAAGGCAGTACCTTCCTCATGCGTTCTTCCACCACTGTTTCCATCGTACCACTTTAGAACCGAGGACAGAACCCTGTCCGTAAGAGTCAGGGTGGAATGAGGGGAACACCGTCGATATTGCTACCAGAGCGGAATCCGTATAATTTCATCCATGTGCCAGCTTTTCCTTCAGCTCTTTTAGAGACACCACGTCGATACCTGGTTTCAGCGACCAGCCCTCCGGGGAGGGAACCACAACAAAGGTATGCGCCGGTGCGATGTCGTCGAAAGCCAGGTGGTTGCCCTTGGTCAGGACAGGGCTGAATGTCGCCTTGCATTCTATCGCGTAGACTTTTCGATCAATGGCGATTACGAAATCCGCTTCCGAGCCATTGGCCGTCCTGTAGTGGCAAATCTCCGCGCTGGGATGCCAACCCCTCAGATTGGAAAGCACGATCTGCTCCCAGATCGCCCCGAACGATGGATGCCCAGACATCTCCCCAAATGAGCGAAGCCCCAGCAGCGTAGCGGTTATTCCTGAATCTGCGACATATACCTTCGGCGCTTTAACTATGCGCTTGCCCAGATTGGAAAACCAGGGAGGAACCACCTCCACCATGTAGGTACTGGCCAAAATGTCGATGTACTCTTTCACCGACACGGAGCTAATCCCCAGCGAGGAAGCCAGGGCGGAATAGTTTACCGTTTGCCCGTTTGCATGGGCCAGCATCCGCCAAAGCCTGCCCATGGCCGCTGGGGTAAAGCCCGTCCATTGGAGCAGGTCGCGCTCAAGAAAGGTGGAGATGAAATCCTCTCGCCATTGATAGGACACCTTTTCGTTATGCGCCAATGTGCTTCGTGGGAAACCGCCGACACAGAAATACTGATCCATGGAGTGTCTGTCCCCAAGCTCGTCCCACAGGAAAGGGGTGAGGCGTTTGTAGGAAACCCTGCCGGCCAAGGATTCGGAGCTTTGCTTGAGCAAATCGCGTGAGGCGGAACCAAGTATTAGGAAGCATCCTGGGCGGTTCCATTCGTCAACAAGGCTGCGGATCAGTGGGAAAAGCTCTGGCTTGCGCTGGATTTCATCGATGCAGATAAGTTTGCCCTTATTTGCGCTTAGAAACCACTCGGCATTGTCCAGCTTGCTTAGATCGGAGGGACGTTCCAGGTCCAGGTAAACATAGCCGGCAGCCTCATCTTTCAAAGCCAACTGCTTTACCAAAGTGGATTTGCCGCACTGCCGGGGTCCGGTGACGGCGGTAACGGGAAAATGCCGTAGCGAATCCATAATGCCGGCTTCGGCGAAGCGTGGGTAATAGTCCATGTTCCTCCATGCAAATTTAAAGTCTGGGTTTAAATTTGCATGGTTAGTCTATACCGGAATGAAAGGGAACGCAAGCTTCCTTTGTCACCTTTGCGGTACCCACTACGTTGCCAACCCTTCGAGACTGAGCCGCAGAACTCAGGGGCGCACAACCCGGAAGCCAAGACTGTTGTACCGACTGACGGGAAGGCCGACGTTACGAATCGCCGACCGAGCCTCCTCGGGCGGAGAGTACCAACACCCGCCGCGGAACACGCGAGAGTCGCCGGCAGCCGCCCCTGCGGGGTCGGTCTCATCCACGTCAGGATATGTGTCGAACCAGTCCCAAACCCATTCCCACACGTTGCCGCTCATGTCGTATAGGCCCAGTGCGTTTGGCTGCCTGGTTCCGACTTCATGCGTTCTTCCTCCACTGTTATCATCGTACCACGCAACATCGGCGGCGGTGTTGCTTCCAGAAAAGGTATAATTTCCATGACAAACAATTCCACCCCGGGCAGCGAATTCCCACTGCGCCTCGGTCGGCAGGCGATAGCCGGTGGAGCCGGGGACTATTTCAACGGCATCCCATGTCGTATCAGAAATCGTTGGCACTGGCCCCCAGTCATCGGGATTCGTGCTGCCGTTTATTAGGTATGCGGGTGTCAGCCCCCTACGAATGCTAAGCCTGTTGCTGAATACAATTGTATCGTACCAGCTTACGCTGTCCACCGGAAGATTCCACCAGTTCACCCCCGTCACAGGATTGCCATCCCAGTCCGTCTCGCCTGTAAAGGAACTGGGACGCATTCTTGTCAGGTCGTACCATTCCCCCTGCGTTACCTGAAAACGGCTCATGTAAAAGCCGCTTACCGTTACGCTGCGGATGGGTGTTGCCGGAGAAATAGGGCAACTGCCCATCTGGAAAGTCCCGCCATCCACGCGGATGAAATCTGCCGGCGTAGACACGACAACCCACCGCTCGGCAGGAATCCAAGTGTAGGTGCCTGCCTGTTTGTCGTTGGACAAAATGTAGTACAAAAAGAATTCGTACCCGTGTACGCCCATCGTATGAGCAGACGTATCCGAATAAGGAGGGTCAGCAATATACACATAGCCCGGTATGGTTATTGATGTCAGTGGGTTCCACGCAAACGCCAATTCCCCGATGTGAGTGACACTGTCCGGGATGACCACCCACGTTAGCTGGTTATCCGAAAACGCCGAAGCCCCGATGGAAGTGACGCTATCCGGAATGGCGACGGAGGTTAACAGGTTATTCATAAACGCCGACTGCCCGATGGAAGTGACGCTATCCGGTATGTCTACGGAGGTTAGCTGGTCATTCAAAAACGCTTCTCCCCCGATAACAGTCACCAGCACTCCGTTGATCACGGGCGGTATAACAATATCCGTATCCGTTCTCGTCCCAACAAGCCCCGTAACAACAATCGTACCGTCATCCCCAGAAAGACCAAACTCAAACTCCGACCAGATCGCATACAGGGTAATGGCAGCATTTCCAAGCACAATGCCCTCCTCAGGCATGAACCTATTCCCCGTAGCATCAGGCGAGGTGTTCCAGCCGGCGAAAAAGTAGTCGTCTCTTACAGGGCTCGCAACCCAAGCCGTCGCCCCCGATAACCCTGTATAAGGAACCGGCACCTCCGTCACGTCTGCGGCGTTGCCGTCAAAGGTTATCGTTACCGATGCCATTGCATTATCCACCATCACGAAGTAAACGTCGCCTACCAGTACGTATGCCATGCTACCTTCCCAGTAGACCCTTACCCAGTCATTTGGTTCCCAGTTTTCGGGAATGTTAGCGGCAAGCCCACGAATGGCGGCCTCGGCTGTGGCCATGTCGGTATGATTGCCGGCGGCAATGGATGCGCCGCCCATGCCTATCAAGGCAGCATCGACCAAGGCCTTTAGCTCAATCAAGTTTCTGGGGGCATTGTCGATCTCGTTTTCATAGTACAAAGTAAGCTCGTCGAACCAATAGACAAGCTCCAAAAAGTTGTCTCCCAAAACACCGCTAATCCCCAAACCGTAATTGCCAAAATGCTCGTGCGTAATTCCAGCATTGAAAAAGTCCCATGTGCCTATACTGGCATCCCACAGATCCAGGACAAAATCAAGCAGGGCATCTCCTCGGGGAATAAAGACCCAGTTCCAGGTGCTGGTCATGTTGCGAAAAATATGCAGTATTTTGCTGACTGTCGTTTCGCTGTCTTCGTATTGCACCGTAAGAAACACGCGGTACTGACCTGCCGCAAGGAAAGCAGGAGCCGTGCTACCGATTATTCTTCCGTCCAGGATGCTGGCATCGGCGGCAAATGCCTGACTGTTGTCAACAAGACTGTAAACCATTATGGAGGCAGTTAGAACCTCGTCTGGAATACCAGTTATCTCCCATGCAAACGTTCCGTAACCCCTCTCAACTGGCCCAAGCTCGACGTTTCCGCTTGTCGCCCCGGAACCTACCGAGATCCCTGTTAGCAGGCCATGCGCCGAATATTCCAAATCGTCGGCAAGCATGTACGCAAACACGTTCAGGCTCCATGTCGTTCCCAGGGGCAGTAGAACCTCGAAGCCGTCACTGGGGTTGCCCGTAATGTAGAGACTGGAAATCCCGTCAGGATAGATTGCCGTAAAATTGTTGGCGGACTCATCCTGGTCGAACACAAGCCTGTATCTGGCAAACGTAGGCACTTCAGGTACAATTGCCCGTACCCTTCCATGTCTGTTGATAGCCAGCGAAAGGGTGCCCATCTCCACCTGGGGGGAAGGGGGTTCCTGCGATTGAAGCACGTTTCGGCATCCCAGCAGGAGCAACGGAACGGCGGCAAATAACAGTATAGCCCCCGTCACAACAATGGCAGAAAAAAATCGTTTGTTTCTCATTCCCCGTTCCTCCTTAACTTATGGCACTACCGTAACATTGACGATCCTGCTGAACCATCGTCCAGCAATTTCCACTTCCAACGTTACAAAGTGTGTCCCAAGTCGTCCCCCGTGCATTTCACGAGTAAAATCAAACGATGCATCCGTAGAACGTGTCTGTCTGTCAAAAAGCCATCTGATGTTATCGAAGACGTAGCCAGCAGGAGCCGCCACGCTAAAAGTTGTGGAAGCAGACAGGATACCAATGTCTGGGACATGAATGGTGGCGTTTTGCGGCATGGTCTGGAAGCCCACAAAGCTAATGGTGAAAGCTGCCTCGCCATGGTCGAAGACCCAGCGCATCTGGGCAGAAGCCCAGGTGTAGGTGCCTCCCTGTCTGCCGTTGGCGATGTAGTCCCTAAGAAATTCATACCCATGAACGCCCATGGCATGTCGCTCCCATTCGCCAAGACCAAAAATATCCACGTTGCTAGGTATGGTTATTGAAGTTAATGGGTTGCCCGCAAATGCCACTTCCCCGATGTAGGTAACACTATTAGGAATGGTTACGTGGGTCAGTTGGTTATCCAAAAACGCCGCAAGCTCAATGATGGTAACACTGTCTGGTATGGTAACACTTGTCAGTTGGTTGCCAGAAAATGCTCGATCTCCGATGCTGACAACGCCATCCGGTATGGTGACGCTGGTCAATTGGTTGCCCGCAAATGTCTGAAGCTCAATGATGGTAACACCATTTGGTATAATAACACTTGTCAGTTGGTTCCACAGAAATGCCGATCCTTCGATGCTGGTAACACTGTCTGGTATGGTAACGCTGGCAAGCTGGTTAGCCGCAAATGCCTGAAATCCAATGATGGTAACGCTGTCGGGAATGATAACGCTGACGAGTTGGTTGTGCATAAACGCACCCCACCCGATGGTGGTAACACTGTTCGGAATGGTAACGTTGACAAGCCTGTTACCATGAAATGCATCAGTCCCAATGTAGATAACACCATAGGGAATGATAACGCTGGTAAGTTGAGGTCTTGCAATAAATACCAATTCCCCATCTTCATGAACCCAATGTTCGCCAGCAAACGCTAGCCTCCCAATTTCAATTACCTGCATCCCATTGATTACAGGCGGTATAACTATATCCGTCTCCGTTCTCCCTTCGACAAGGCCAGTAACAACGATATTACCGTCCATCCCAGAAAGCTTAAACCCGAACTCCGACCAGATTGCATACAGGGTGATATCCGCATCACCAATCTCGATTGCGTCCCCAGGCCAGTACGGCGATCCCCGCGCATCCGGGTCGGTGTTCCAGCCAGCGAAGAACCAGTTGTCCCTTGCAAGCTGGACAGTTGGAATCGCAATTGTAGTCCCCGATGTTCCCTGTAACGGGCCAGGCAACCCCGATACTCCTGTTGCATTGGCGACAAAGGTTATGCTAACGTCCACCGCATCAAGTGGGGGGATCGGGCGTGTTTCCGTGTCGCCGCATCTGGCACAGATTCTTGTTTCCTCGCCATAGTCGGTTATGGTGGGTGGTATGGTTACCACCCATTCGCCCCAGTCATGCCCGTCTCTGTCGCACTCATGGCCTGGTTCAGTGGGCATGTTAATGCGATCGCCGATGGTGATAGTGCCTCCATCCTCATGAAAAATGGGACCAGTAAATCCCGTAGCTCGCCGAATCGTCACGTCCGTATTCGATGTAAGGGTAATGTTCCGTCCCTCAGCAATGGAGAGCGTGTCAGCAACCTCTATGTCATTCGTTACAACAATAATTTTTTCCCTGCCATCGGTTCTGGCCAGATCGATGGCAACGGAAAGCTGTTCGGACGTGGCAACCTCGACCGCACTTATCACCGTTACCCTCGCAATACTATACTCCCCAGCCACAACCTCGATAGGTCCGTCCCCAAACCCAAGCGCTCGCAGCATTTGTTCCGGGAATGCCGCACCGTACTCCCCCCGAAGGCCAACGCTACGAGTACGGATAGTCCAGGTGCCTGGCGTTACCGTAATGGCTATCGGGCCAGGGCCAGTAAACCTATACACGATTGTTTCACCGGAAGGGCCAGTCAGGATTATTTCGTGGGCCATTACGTTCATTTGTTCTATTGTTACTGGGATTCTGCCGCTGGGGCCAAATCCTATGGTTATGGTTCCCTCGCCGCCGCTCCAGGGAGCTGGGCAAGAACTTAGCACCGTCATTAACAGTGCCGCTTTGCATATCGCGATTACAAAAACGTGTACTCTTTTCATGCTGTCTCCAATTACTTCCATGCTCCCAAAGCGTTAATCGATATTCCAATCGATAATAATGTTCCCGGTAGTCGGTGGTATCACTACCGGGGCCGCGACCGTTTCGCCAGCCGCACCTGCCCCTACAGGGACTGGTGGGGAAAGGTTTTGAAAAACGATCTGCGCTGGATTCCCAGCCGTTCCCCCGATACCCACAACACTTTCACCACCTGCCTGAACCACTACAGGGGCACCTCTGTCGCCCCTGAAATATACGGAGCCTTCCAGCACGGTGACACTGCGCACGTCGAACTCAAAGCTGGTACCGCGTACGGAAGCGGTAGCGGTAGCACTTTGCACGGTAAAATTCGCCGTGGCCCCAGCTGGTGGGTTTACGTCTACCCTGACTCGTCCGGCTTGCAGGTTAAGGCCAACGTTTTCCGTACCGTCCGCAGTTCTTATTTCCGCCAGCGAAAGGCGAGTTAAAGGTCGCACTATAAGAGTGCTGCTTCCAATCTCGATTATCGCGGTACTTCTGAATCCCGTTGACACTATGGTATCCTGGGCAACCATGCTTCCGACGGCGGCAGGGACGAACTCGGCGGCCCCGTCATGCCTTAGTTCGACATTGCCGAGCATTTCCCGGATTGTTCCAGTTTGTGCAAAAACACATGGTATGGCCCATAGAGTGGCGCTTGTTAATACTGCCGTCAAAAATGCCTTTTTCATACATTCCTCCTTGATTACTCGATTGTCCCCTTGCTTCCTAAAACAACGCAAACGTAACAGCCAACTCGACACGCCAGAGCGGATCGGTGCTGGGTGCCACATCGCCCAGGGAAGGCAGAAACGCTCCGGCACCCAGGTTCATTGTTATTTCCGAGACCGGACTCCATATAAACCGAGCGAAAAACTCGGTTCCCAAAAAACGGTTGTCAACTGGGTTGTCCGCAGGATCGTCGATCAGTGGAAAGGCCGTGTAGGTGACCCTATCGGAGCGCAAGAAATGCATTGCGCTTAAGGCGGCGGAAAAGGTCGGGCGGAGCCTGGCGGTATAAGCAAGGCCAAGTATCGAAAGTCCAGGGATTTCCGCCCTAAGAATATGCCCGTGGGACAGGGATGTAATGGGGGTAAAGGCGGACATAGGGCCGCTTTCGGCCTTCCCACCAGTAAATCGACCAGTAAGCGAAAGCATGTTGTAAAACCGCGCCGGCGGCATCCAGTGCAGGCCAATGTCGGCAGCAAAACCGATCTTAAGATCGACATTGGTGCCCGTCGCCGTCTCATACGTTGCCTGGCCCACTTCAAAAGCGCCGCCAAGTTCAAGGATAAGCCTTTGAAACGCCAGCCCGGCTCTCGCAACGAAATACTGGTTGTGATAAACCCTGTAAGTATTGTTAAGATCCGCCTGGCCGATCAATGCGACATTAAGATGCATTCGTTCCGCCACTGACGGATGCTCCCAGTACAGGGCCGCCACCAGGCGGCGAGAGGCAAAATACGTGTTGGCAAAATCATTCCAGTCAAATTCATATTGAAGGGCATCGGCATCGGTGTCTGACATGGCGATGTTTGCCCTGTGCCTGTAAAGAAGCCCAGTATACCAAACGCCCATGCCTAATGTCCCACGCATTGTGTTGCGAGAAACCCTTACACCATCGAAAAGGCCGGATGCGACAAGGGCCATGGGATCGCTGTACGGTATGCGCCCCATCTGTAAATTCGTGTCACCAAAGCGCCAAGCAAATTCGTTGCGAAGAAGTTCCGGAACAAAGCTCCATTCCCCGTTCCCGTGTGCGGTTGTAATGCCTGCCGAAAGAAATATATCGCCCGAAGTGCCAAGTAGGGTGAAAAAACGCGGAACAAATACGGCCTCGTAATCTACGTTTGTGCCGTCCCCGTGGCCACCAAGGCCAACGTTTTGGTTCAGCAAAAGCCCAAAGTCCAAAGCCTCGATAGAGGCAGGCACAAGGAAAACAAGAACCGAAAGAAGAACTATTGGGCGTTTGTTAATGACGTTGCTCATCTTGGTTTCCTCGATAACTCCTTAATTTCCCAATATGATGATTTCCACGCGGCGGTTCGCGGCCATCCCTTCCGGGGTGTCGTTGTCCGCAACCGGTCGCTCGGCACCGTAGCCGGCAATGGTTATCTCGTAGGCTTCCCGAACACCAAGGTAGACAAGGTAATCGGCCACCGCCTGGGCTCGCTCGGTGGATACGGCAAGCCGGCCTTCGGCGGTTCCAGCCAGCGCGGTATGCCCAGCGATCCTTATCTCTCTGCTGGGAACGCCCCGCAGGATTTCGGCGATTTCATCAATCTTTTCCCTTTCGTCATCCGGAATCTCCGCCGAGTCCGCCAAAAATTGTATGTCGGAAAGTCTTATAATTATTCCCTCTTCGGCTACGATGACATAAACATCGTCAAGTTCCAGCTCTTCAATATGCAGATAGATCTGCGCAGCCAGGGCTTCAAGTTCGGCGGCAAGATGCGCTGCCGCCGTCGCCGCTACCGCCGCTGCTGTGATGTTTGCGATCTCTGCCATCTCCGCAGCTATGGCGGCATCTTCCCCTCCGCGGGCAAGAACCCTGCTTGCCAGGTAAAGCAGGGTGTCCCCGGAGACCCTTTGGTTGGGGATTGTCCTGCCGGGAAGAATCCCCATGTATTCCATCTCCCGGTAGGCCCAGCGAGGGGATCCCCTAAGGGTAAAAAAAATCCCACCCCTCATGCCAAAGGATCGCATGAAAAGCAGGGAAACGCCGTCGAGTCTGGCCGGGGCGTCGGGGATCGCATTCCTGGGTAGCCAGTTTCGATCCATTGCGAAATGGAACGCTTCAAGGGGGTCATCAAGAGTCGCGGCCCCGGCCGCCTCAAGTACGAAGCGAGAGGCCTGTGCGTAGGTAACCGCAGCGGAAGCCAGCAGGGTTTCTATTTCCTCTGCCGCACTTTGGGCAGCCACGGAAGTCGGCCATACGTATAACACGCAGAAAAAAGCTAAGAAGGCTTTAAGCCCCTTGCCAAAGGGAAGCCAGTTCTGCATAAGGCACCTCCATTTTTCAGGACACAACACCAGCCGATAATTTGATAATATACGCTAATGCATGAAAGCGTCAACGCCTATGGGGTATTGAACGCATTTTTCTAAAGATATGCAAGCCTCGGAATTTCATGTACAATGGAGCCTGGAATCAAACCGTGAGATGGAAAATTATTTCTATAGGATTCGCCGTGGCGGTGTCCTTTTCGATCATCTATATGACGGGAGTTTTTGGACACCTGGGAAACCAGGTCTACGACCTCTTCCTGCGCTTTCGCATAAACCGGGAACGCGACAGCGGCGTGGTTTTCCTAAACGTGGACGACGATGCCATCGCATACAACGGCGTTTTTCCCTGGCCGCGCTCGGTAACGGCGGACGGAATTTTAAGGCTAAAGGAATACGGTGCGCGAGCGCTAATCTTTGATATCGAGTTCATCGACAGGGGGCCGCAAGGGGTGGATACCGTCTACCTGAACCGGGGCCTGCCCGCAGACTTTGACCGGAGTTTTTCCGAAATCAATTCCGTGCTGATGGATCTTTTCCACGCTTTAAGGGCCGGCATGATAGATCGCTACGACATTGACGATCATGCCCAGGATTTCGCCGACTTTATCAACGACGAGCGCAACAGGCTTTTTGCCAGCGTGCAGCGCATAGCCAGGGACAACGACGAGTACCTGATTCAGGCATCCAGATTGTTCGGCAAAAGCTGGGTTACCCTGAACCTTCGCATCGACCCTCTTTGGGGCGAGCAGGCCGAACGCCGATCCATAGCGGAAGATCGGTTTTCGTCACCGATTATAGCCTCGCCGTATGCCCACGGGGGCAGGTTTGTCGATGTCCTGCCACCCCTCCCTGGTTTGGCGTTGTCCGCAAAGGGTGCGGGTTTTACTAACGTGGAAATCGATCCCGATGGCATAAGGCGGCGGCTGTATCTTGCGCAGAAGGTTCACGACCATTGGTATCTGCAGCTTGCCTTCGCACCCCTTCTGCATTACCTGGGAAACCCGGAAATAGAGCTGCACAGGCGCAGGCTGGTTTTAAGGGATGCGCAGATGCCGGACGGCACAAGGGACGTTACCATCCCCCTGGATTCCTGGGGCAGAATGCTGATTGACTGGCCCCGGGAAAACTACTTTGGCAAATTCCGCCATGTGTCGTTTGTGTATTTCTCGCTTATGGACGATCTTGAGGCAGAGATGGAACAGTACGTTCGGGCTTTGGACACTGCGGACATTGTTTTCTTTTCCCAGTTCGATCCAGCGCTGGAAAGGGTTCCGTTTATCGTCAGGAACCTTGCGAATCTTTTTGACGCGATCCACGATGCCAGGGAACATGCAATGGAAAACGCTTCCGGCGAATCCTTTGCGGCATACGTGGACTTTCGCCGTCAAAGCCGCATCCTTATCCGCGAGATCCTGGACATAGATCCTGCGGCAAGGGTGAACGACATGCTCCCGGACTTGGTCGATGCGTTCCCGTGGGCCACGGAGCAACTGTATGACGAAGCCGGGTTTATATCGGTTTTGACGGAATTCCTTGCAATAAACCTGAACAGGTACGAGGAAATAGACGACCGCCTTGAAAACTATTTTAGGGACAAATTCGTTATCCTGGGTCGGGTCGATACGGGAACCACCGATATTGGGGCGAATCCTTTCTGGGGAGAATACATCAACGTTGGAACCCACGGGGTGGTGCTGGACATGATCCTTTCGGAATCTTTTATCGCCCTTGTTGACGTGCATTGGCGCATACTGTTCGCTTTGGTTTTCGTGCTGCTGTATTTTGCGGCAAGTTCCAGGCTTTCGCCCGCACCAAGAGCCGTGTCGGCTTTTATTGCAATCGTTATTGTCATCTTTGCCGCAATCATGCTGTTCCGCTATACGGGAATTTTCTTTAATCCGCTTTTAACGGTTTTGGTCATGATCGGTGCGGCCATTCTGCGGGAAATAATTTCATATTCAAGTTCGGAGAGGGAAAAACAGTTTATTCGCAAGGCCTTTTCCACATATGTTTCCAGCGACGTGGTAAAGGAAATAATCTCCGATCCTTCCAGGCTTCAGCTTGGGGGAACCAAACGCTACATGACTGCGGTTTTTACCGACCTGCAGGGCTTTTCGACCATGTCGGAAAGGCTGGATCCGGAAAGTCTTGTCGGCATTCTTAACCGTTACCTTACTGCCATGAGCGATGTGGTTCTTGCGGAAAAGGGGACAATCGACAAGTACATAGGGGATGCCATTGTAGCCTTTTTCGGTGCCCCAGTGGAAATGCACGATCACGCACTACGGGCCTGCTTTTCCGCCATTGCCATGAAGCGGATCGAGACTGAACTGAACAAGGCAATACTGGAAGAAAGGTTTTCCCCCGTGCCGCTTTTAACCAGAATTGGCATTAACACCGGGAGTATGGTCGCCGGCAATATGGGCACCGAAAGCAAGATGAACTACACGATTATGGGGAACGCCGTAAACCTGGCTGCCCGTCTTGAGGCGGCAAACAAGCAGTACGGAACCTGGATACTCGCCCCGGAACAGACGATTCTTGAAGCTGGGGATCGCATTCTTTCCCGCAAGCTGGATCGGATTCGGGTGGTGGGTATAAACGAGCCGGTACAGATTTACGAACTAATTAACACCAGGGAAGGCGCAACATCGGGGGAAAAAAAGCTGGTCGAAATTTTCCACCAGGCGATGGACTGTTACGAAAAGCGCAGGTGGCAAGAGGCGATGCAAGGGTTTTGGGAATCCATGGAAATCGACAGCGGCCCTTCGGAGATGTACCTTAAGCGTTGCCAAGGCTTCCTGGACGACCCACCCCAAGACGACTGGGACGGCGTGTACAATCTGACGAAAAAATGATGCCTTTGCGGTTTACCTTTTTGGGGATATGGTACAACGTTCAAAAGCCAACGTTAGATATATTCCCCCGTCTTCAAGATATGCTCGACAAAACCGCTGTCGTCGAGGTTTTCGTCCAACAGATGCGGTTCTATGTCAAAGCTGAACTCCCTTGCCAGCCTGCTTAGGGCGATGGTCGTTTCGTACCAGTCGCCCTCGAAATTGTTGCAGATGATTGCTATGTCAATGTCGCTATACTCGGTCGGGTTGCCGTTGATGTGGGAGCCGAAAATAAGAATGGAATTTGGGCTAAGGATTTTCCTTACTTCCCCGGCGTATTTTGCGGCAAGGTCCTTAACCGCTGCTTTATCCAGCATAGCAATGCCTCCGTCTGGGTAACTAGCTCGGCGCAGAAATCCGCCGTCAGTGCTTTTGAAAGTTGCTCTTTGTACGCAGGGTACCTGCCCTCAAGCTGCAACGGAACAAGGTTGTCAACGGCTTTTCTTTGCCCATCCGACATCCCGTCCCAGAATCCGCCTATCCTGCTAAGGCGAGGCAGTTCGTGAATTCTGGGCGGCACCCTGCCCGTCTTTTTGGCGATAACCGCCTTGAACGCCTTCTCCACCGCCTGATGGCAAAAGTAGCCGCAATGCAAAAATCGCTCGCCTTGCAGCAAAACATTTGCCGTCAGCACATCGTCGTCCGCCAGTTCCAACCAATATTTACACTTTTTGAAATTGGTCATTCGGGGTGGCCCTTGCGATGGCCTTTCGTTTCTCAAACGGAAGGTTCCCTAAAACTTAAGCACAGACTTGTCGTAGCCATCGGGGGGGATGTATCCAAGAAGCTGTATGCAGGTTGCGGCAACGGAGCTTATCCCCAGGCCTTCGTTCAAGACCCTTTCCCCTGGCGTGTTGGGATACTCGCCCTTGCACTCGGGGTCGTACACGATGCACGGCACGGGGTTAAGGCTGTGGCTGGTTTTGGCCTTGGGACTTCCGTCCGGCTTTAGCGACACGGCACCCGTTTTCTTTTCATGCTCGAACATATCGTCGCTGTTGCCGTGGTCGGCGGTAATCAGCATGACCGCACCAGCATTGTTGACGGCCTTCGCAAGCCTGCCAAGCTGAATGTCCATGGCCTCCATCGAACAGACCACCGCCTGATATATGCCGGTGTGTCCAACCATGTCGCCGTTGGGGTAGTTGAGCCGGATAAAATCGTACTTGCCGGAACCGACTGCCTCAAGAACTTTGTCGGTAATGTCCGCGCATTTCATCCATGGGCGTTGCTCGAACGGCACGACATCGCTCTTTATCTCGACATAGTCTTCCAGTTTTTCGTCGAACTTGCCCGTGCGGTTGCCGTTAAAGAAATAGGTAACGTGCCCGAACTTCTGAGTCTCGGATATCGCCAGCGTCCTTACCCCAGTGGCCGCCAGGTACTCGCCCATGGTGCGGTCAATCGAGGGTGGGCTTACAAGGTAGCGGCTGGGAACGTGAAGGTCGCCGTCGTATTCCATCATTCCAGCGTAGCAGACTTTGGGGCGGCGTTTGCGGTCGAATTGGGTGAAGCCGTCCTCCTCGAAGGCAGCGGTCATTTCCAGCGCACGGTCGCCCCGGAAGTTGAAGTACACCACCGAATCGCCGTCCTCTATCGTGCCGATTGGCTTGCCGTTTTCGGCCACCACAAATTCCTTCAAATCCTGATCGATGATACCGGGGATTTCCTTCCTATAAGTTTCCACGGCTTCCCGTGCCGAGGCGAACTGCCGAGCCGTTCCCAGGACATGGGTCTGCCAGCCCCTATCGACCATTGCCCAGTCCGCACCGTAGCGATCCATGGTGATCCACATACGCCCGCCGCCGGAACCAATTTTTGCATCAAAGGTCCCATCGTTCAGCCCTTTCAGAAAATCCTCGAAGGGATCGACATATTCCAGGGCGCTGGTTTCGCCGACATCTCGCCCGTCAAAGAGGACGTGGACACGCACACGCTTTACCCCTTCCTCTTTTGCCTTTGCAATCATGGCCTTAAGGTGATCCATGTGGCTGTGAACGTTGCCGTCGGAAAACAGTCCAATAAAGTGCAGCGTGGGGGCGGCCCCCGTCCCGTTTTTCACGTTGGAAACTACTTCCTTCCAGGCCGTGCCTTCAAACATGGCCCCCGTCTCGATGGACTTTGACACCAAGGCCGCACCCTGGTTGAACACCCTTCCGCAGCCCATGGCATTGTGCCCAACCTCGCTGTTTCCCATGTCGTCGTCGGATGGCAGTCCCACCGCCTTGCCGTGGGCCTTGAGCTTGGCGTGGGGGCTTTTCGCCTTTATCGCCTCGAGGTTGTACATCTTCGAATCGGCGACCGCATCGCCTTCCTTGTATTTTCCGTAGCCAACTCCGTCCATGATAACCAGCACCACAGGTCCTCGACGGCCTTTCCACGAGGGATTTTTCTTTAGGGCTTCCATATATTTCTCCTTAATTGTGCGTACTGTCCACACGCCTACGCAACTATAGCAGAAACAGGCAAATTGTTGTAGTGCATAACGGAGTGTCAGGTTAGCACCTTTTCAGGCCCCCTCAAAATGGGTATCATATAGCCAATGGTACACAAAGGAGAAACCTTGACGAAAATCTACTATTTCAGTGGTACGGGAAACACATTGTGGTCGGCAAGGAAGCTCTCGGAAATAATCGACGGCGAATGCACATTGGTAAACATTGGCCCCGAGGTGGAAAAGCCCGAAACCCTGGTCGAAGCGGATGTGGTCGTTCTGGTTTTTCCATCCTACGCTTTCGGGTTGCCGCTGGCGGTTAGACGCTTTGCAAAAAAGGCCGTGTTTAAAACGCCTTACCTTGCAGCCTTCGTCACCCACGGTTCGGTACCGGGGGGATCTCTTGCCTCGATAAAACGGATCCTTAAACGAAAAAACATAGGCTCGCTTTACTTTGGACTTATTCCAGCGGTTGAAAACTACATTGCCATTTTCGGCCCGCCAAAGGAAAAAACGATGCGGCAGCGGCTGGAAATGCAAGAAGAGGCAACGGAAAAAGCCGCACGTTGCGTCATTGAGCGGCACAGTAACTGTATCAACACTTTCCGCCCCATTTCGGCTTTTATCTGGTTGCTGTTTTCGATTGGCATAAAGCTCTTTTACAAGCGGTATCGGGTAAGCGGTGACTGCAACGGCTGCGGAGCCTGCGAAAGGGTGTGTTCCGTCTCGGCCATTTCCATGCGAGGTGGTCGCCCGGTTTTTTCCTCGAAATGCGAGCACTGCCAGGGCTGCATTAACTGGTGTCCCCAAAAGGCCATTCACTTTGGGCGGCTGAATTCCGGCGTTACACGGTACCATCACCCCGAAATCAATTTGCAAGATATATCACGATAGACGAGGAGGCATTTGACTATGGCAGAAGCTAAGAAAGGCGGATTCAGGGACGAGAAAGCCCCTGGCGCATTGACGGTCCTATTCATGGACGCCAACGGCAAGGAATGGGGAAGGATGTACGCCACCCCAAAAGAATTCAGCACCGGTTCGGTGGGATTTAACGCTTCGGGCAAGATCATCAATCCAGATAACCCAGAAGCGAAGTATCAGGTAGGGGCCAACATCACGCTTGTGAATTCTAAACCAGCTTAGGAAAACGCTGATTAACCAGTGTTTCCCCAGGGGACAAAAGAATCAGGGACTGGAACATTTCCAATCCCTGGCCGCCAGCTCTAAATCTGAATGCGGGCACCCAATGCAACGCCGAAGTTGTTGTCCCTGATATCCCAAAGGCCGGTAAAGTCAAGCCTAAAAAGCATAAGGTTGACCGAGATACCGCCAAAGGCACGGAAACTCCAGCCGCCGATTCCCACCTCGGACGAAAGCCTTTTCAGTTCCTCGTCAATGTCTATGCCGTACTGCCTGAAAACTTCCCTTGCCTGTTCAAGATTGCCGCTTGAAGTTATCTCCGCATTCAGGCCGTAAGCCACGTTCGACCAGCCGTGGCTCGCCCCAACCCCAAGATAAGGGGTTATGATGAAGATTTGCCTAGACACCTGTGCCTTAAAGTCAAGGGTGGCGGTTGACCAGCGGACACCGAGGCCAGGATTTCCCATGCGCAGGGTTTGAGGTCCGTCCAAGTCCGTATAACCAATCTCGACATCCCTTCCCAGCCTTCTCTCGATTCCCCCGGAAAGGTAGTTAAAGCCCATGCCTACGGAAACCGTGGGGAGAATAAGGTTTCCCTCCAATAATGCATACCGAATGTCGGCACCGACAAGGAGGTAATCCTGCCTGTCAAAAGGGCCTGGGGTAAAGAGTAGGTATCCGACCTTTACGCCAATATCAAAGGGAAGAAACAAGCCGCCGAGCCGTCCTTCCACCATTGCTCCAGGAAGGGGAAATCCGCCAAACTGTGGAAGCTGCTCGGAAAAGCCAAGCGTGTTTAGGAGGTTCTCTATGGAGCCTGTTTGCATGGTGGTAAAGCCACCCGTAATGCCAACACCAAAACGTGGCGGCATACTGGGAAAGAACTTTCCGATGTAAGCATCGGACCAGTTAAGCCCCATGCTTGCGTTAAACGGCAACGCCCTGGCCATGCTTTCCGCAAATGCGTCCATTGCCTGGGTAAGATCCCCGACATTCGGTATCCCCGTCTGCGAAAAAGCCGGAACCCCGGCTCCGATGAAAAACATCGCAAGGAAAAGCGCTATTTTTCCGCTAATTTTGGTGTTCACCTTCATGAGTTTGTCTCCTGTCATGCTTGCAGGTGAGTCATAGCCTGTTGGCTATGGCATCCACGAATTCCCACGAATTAAGGACACGAAAAGCTGTGGGACTTGCAGAGACGACCTACGTATAACATACATAAAAATGATAGAGAATGAAGCGCATGGCACAAACTTAACGGGGAAACTTGAAGTACCTCGAATTATGCCAGAGCGAACTGAACAAATGACGGCACCCTGGGTACCGTCATTCTTTTAAACCTTGGCTTGCTACTGAGCGGCGATGAAAGCCTCAAGCTCCGCCATCCTGGCGGCGTGCCTTTCCATTAGGCGCTGAACCCGGTTGAACAGCTCGGGGCTTACCCTGGTGCCGCTGTCAAGGGCACTTCTAATTCTGCCTTGCTCCAGGTTGATGGAAGCCTCCAGCCTTTCGATCTCCGCTCTTAACTGGTTAAAAGCGGCCGCATCCGAATTGCTTGCGTTCCGTGTCTGGAGATCGGCCAGGGTTTGTTCAAACTGCGTTGAATTAGACCGACTCTGAGTCAGTTGTGCTTGCGCATTTTGCCTGATTTCAGCCGAAGTTAACAACTGTGCATGCGACATTACGCCGACCACAAAAAATATGCCAACCGCTAAAAGAACCCGTTTCATTTTTTGCCTCCATGCATTTCATCTAACAGTTAAAGTTAAGCCAAGTTACGATGGACCTTGCCAATGGCTTTCAATTACAATTCTAGCCTCGCTTCCTGGCCCTGTCAAGGGTTTTGAGCTGTCGCCCTCGGCAGCTCGTCCCTTGCGTCTATATTGTAACAAATATACGTATTTATTTTTGGGTTTTCAAGTTTGCGAAAAACAGGGCAAGAAACCGCATCCAACGCACCTCCGAGCAGTTGCAAAGACCGCCAACTCATTGTATAATAGGTGGAAAAATCGGTCAGGCGACGGATTTACTAAAGTACGGGAACTAGAGCGGCTTTTTCAAAAGAGGCTTTCTCCAAAATTGGGCAACTTATGATTTTTTCTTGACCGGGAGGATAATTTTGAAAAAGATCAGCATTCTCATTGCCAGCAGGTGCGAGGACGATCGCAACGCCATAACCGCACTGCTGAAAAAACAGGATGATTTCTTAATAACGGGCATAGTTGACGATAACTTCGGTTTGGTCAATTCGGCGATAAACTTGCAACCCGATGTGGTCGTAATGAATTCCTTCCTGGAAGATATCGACATCCAAAAGCTCGCTCCAGTAGTCAAACGCAAATCCCCGGCGACTGCGCTCGTAATGCTATGTTCCTTTAACGAGCATGTTGCCTTGGATCAGGCTTTAAGGGTTGGAGTTTCTGGCTATCTATTAAGGCAGGATTTTAACGATATGGCCTTGGCGGTGCGCAGTGTTTCCAGCGGAGGGCTGTACATCAGCAAAATGATTAAGAATCAGGTTCTAAAATATTTTGCCGTATACAGTATTATCGCTCATGAAACCAGGGAATCCCCGTCCGATGCTGGTATTACACATCATATCTTTACCCTGACGGAACTGCAAATTTTCCAGGGCATTATCCGTGGGGATTCCGATCACGAGATTGCCAGGAATTTGAACATCACCATAGGGACGGTGCGTAACTACATCTACCAGGCGAAAAAGAAAGTCGGGCTACAAAACAGAACCCAGATAATCATGCACGTTCTGTCCAATGGCCTGATAGCCTGGGAAAGCGATTTTCTTGGGACGCCAAAAAAGGGTTCCTAATTTGACGGTTTCAGTGTATAATATGAGCCTCTAGGAATCCAGCGAGGTTGCTAGGGATCCCCTAACTACAGCAAATAAGGAGAGTATCATGAAAACGGTATGCGGCATAGACTTGGGAACCCAAAGTTGTAAGGTTGTCGTTTACGATTATGAAAACAAGAAAATCGTAGCCGAGTCGTCGGCACCTGTCGAGATGATTGCGGAAAATGATGGTACCAGGGAGCAGAAGGCCGAATGGTACGATGAAGCCGTCAAAACCTGCTTCGGCAAAATCGACGGGGAGATAAAAAACACCATTGCCGCCATTGGGGTTTCGGGCCAACAGCACAGCCTTGTACCGCTGGACGAGGGGGGAAAGCCGGTGTACAACGTAAAACTCTGGTGCGATACCTCCACCGTAAAAGAATGCGAGGAACTTACCGAAATGGCAGGCGGCGAAGCCGAGCTTATCGCCAAGGCTGGCTTGCCCATGCGCACTGGCTACACCGCACCGAAGATTCAATGGCTTAAGAACCACAGGCCCGAGGCATTCGCCAAAATACGGCACCTTCTTCTGCCTCACAATTACATCAATTTTCTGCTGACTGGCGAATACAGTGCCGAATACGGCGATGCTTCTGGAATGGCCGTTTTTGACGTGCGCAAACGCAAATGGGCCTCGGAAATCTGCAAGCTGATTTCACCGGAGCTTGAGTCATGGCTACCGCCTTTGGTCGAGTCGGGTGCCGTTGCAGGCAAGGTTTCAAAGGCGGCGGCGGCACTGTACGGCCTCCCCGAAGGGACTTTGGTTTCGTCGGGCGGTGGGGACAATATGATGAGTGCCATCGGAACCGGCACGGTACGGGACGGCGTTCTTACGATGAGCCTGGGAACTTCCGGCACCTTGTTCGGCTTTTCGGAAACACCAGTGATTGATCCAACGGGAAACCTCGCCGCATTCTGCTCTTCGACGGGCGGATGGCTGCCCCTGATGTGCACGATGAACTGCACGGTGGCAAGCGAGGAATTCCGTGCCCTGTTTGGCCTGGACTTGCAGGCATTTGGCAATGAGGCCGAAAAATCCCCAGTGGGGGCGGGTGGAATCATCGTGCTGCCTTTCTTCCATGGCGAGCGGACCCCCAATCTTCCCAACGGCAGGGCAAGTATCAACGGCATTACCGCGGCGAACTTTAAGCGCGAAAACCTTATCCGTGCCGCATTCGAGTCGGCGATTTTCGGCATGAGGATAGGGCTTGAGGGATTCAACGAACTGGGATTTAAGGCAAGGGAGATACGCCTTACTGGCGGTGGTTCGAAAAGCCAACTTTGGAGGAACATAGCCGCCAACGTTATGAACCTGCCCGTAAGGGTTCCCGCAGGAACCGAGGCTGCCGCAATGGGTGGGGCAATTCAGGCGTTGTGGTGCTTTTTGAACAACTCGGCCGCAGAGGGCGAAAAGGCAGCGTCGATTAAGGATCTGGCCGAGGAACACGTTGTGCTGGAAGGCGGTGCCACAATCACGCCAGACGAAAAGACGGTCGCAACCTATAATAGGATATACGAGGATTACTCACGGTATCTTGGTGTTGTAAGTCCGCTGTACAGGTAGTGGTTGGCAAATGACAGAAAACCCCGTGGATGCATCGCACGGGGTTTTTTATGAAAACTGCTTATCTGGTCAACAGAACGACAGTAATGGTGGTAGATATAAGTGTAAGCAAGGTCGTTACCACTGGCGCATACTGGTTAAAGAAAAACAGAACGTGGTTTGTGCGAGCGGTAATTACTGTTTCAGGAGTTATCGGGTCGGTTATCCTTAGCCGCCTTCCGTTTATGTCGGTTATGATAACTTGGTCACGGGCATTACGCCCTGGCACGAACCCGCCAGCCAATGCGACATAGTAATCCCACCCACGATCGGGAATAAAAGGAAACCGTCCAGGATTCATAACCGCCCCTGCCACTGTAACAAAGAACTGTCTGAAGGGAACAATAAGGGTATCACTCTCCTCTATCAGAATCTCACCACGATAGGAAGCATCGAAAAGGGCACGATCAAGGTTTATGGGGATGTGCTCGCCAGTCCTTCGTACGATATAGGCATTCTGGGTATCCGACACTGCGGAAAACCAATGGGCATTACGGCGCACCATGGCGGCATAGGTTTCACCAACGTTAAATCGCGCTATCACTCGGTTTGTGGTAACAAGCTCCGCATCATCCACATTTATATTTACAGCCCCTTCCACAAACATAACTGGCATTAACTGGGTAGTTGGGGGGACGCTTACAATATCGAAATTCTCCAGCGCAAAATTGTGTGCCAGATCGTCCATTGTCAAAAATATCCTATCCCCAGAAACGTCTTCGCTGTTTACGCGCCGTACCATTTCTATTCTGGTCGAATCCGCAAGAGGCGTAAAACCATTGCCATAGAATTCGATCAGCTCCCTGATATTTTCCCCATCCAGCAGTTGATAGGTTCCAGGGCGTTCCACCTCGCCCTGGATAGTAACAAGTCGGCTAATCTTATTAAATGTGATTACGTCCCCAGGCCTAAGGTAAGGGTTTTGAGTCTGGTCGCCCAAACGTTGGAACCGAAAAAGATCGTATGACCGTGTCTGACCATTGATAGACGTGATCGAAATGTTGCGAATGGATGCAAGCCTGGTCAAGTTCCCGTCAATCAGCGAAGACAGCTTGCTTAATCCCCAGGCGGAACGTTCCCCCGCTGTATGTACTTCACCATTGACAAAGACCCTAAAAACCGCTGGCTGGGTCAATATTAACTGTGGGCCACTCAATGGATGGTTGCGCGCAACAAGGTTCTCGACCTCGGTTCTTACCTGGGCAAAAGTTCTTCCAGCCCCGTTCACAACCCCCATGTTTGCAACACGGACACGGTAAGCGGTATCGACTATTGTTACGTACGTAATAGAAGTAGTACCTATCGAAAAAACTAGAGTATACACATCGCCTGGCGTTACCCTGTAAGTAAGGCTGGAACGAGCCAGCACAAGCATATGCTCTGTCGCCTGTGGAGAAAGAAACGGTTCGTCAGTTGTCCCCATTCCCTCCTGGGCAAATCCATAGAACCTAAGACTAATAAAAATTATGGAAGCAAGGGCAAAAATGCGTCTATACATTCACGCCTCTCAACTTTGCCATGGCCTCGGGATCTTTTCTGATGTTGGAAATGGCATTCAAAGCAAAGGATAAGAATACCGAGAAAAAGCCAGCGGCAAGGGAAACGATGATACAGATTAAGCCACGGCTTGGACTCGACTTCCTGTCAGGTACCTCCGCCAACTCCAATATTTGAAACATAGGGGTCTCGCTGGCCATGGTTACCTTTAACATCTCGTTCTGAACCCTGAGCTGGGTATAAACCTGCCGCATTGCTCCCAGTTCCATGGCTATTCTGTTAATGTCCGCAGTGATAGCCGGGAGAGAGCCGCCGCCGCCAGCAAAAGGGGCAAAAGCAACGGACTGCTCGAGTCTGCGGCTTTCTTCCTCAAGTAGAAGGATATCCCGAAAAACATTGGCTAAATTCAATTCCAGGTTTTCCTGTTCGATTCTGTTTCTGTCAAGACCAAGTGTGTCAAAGCGGTTTTCCAGGTATCCGACGGTGAAATTGACGACATCCCTTGCTAAAACAGGATCCCTATCGGTAAAACTGACTGTCAGAACACCGCTCCTGTCATCAAAGGTTGCCCTTAAAAGCCTCCTGAGCGCATCACGGCTTGCCGCCCTGGGGGATTCCTCAATGCCGAACCGCTCAATCAGGTCAAATTCATCCACCACCGAATCGAGCAATGAATGAGTTCCAAAGAGAAAGACGGCAAGATCACTGTAGGTTGCGCCTGTCCTCACTCCCCCAAATCCAGCAATGGCCGCCAACCCCCCCATCTGCATAGCGCCTGGTGAAGAACTATCGTCTATAAGCATCAAGGCCCTTGGCGTAAATACGTCTGGAAGAGGGGATATTTCGGGCGGCAGCACAATGGTTATTATCGAAAAAACAACAGAGCCTACCATGGCAGACAGAGTTATAGCAATGATCATTACTTTTCGATGCCAAAGTACGGCGAAAAGGTCGATAAGGCTTATCTCGTCATTTTCTTTTTTGATTTCTTCCATAACAGCTTAGTAAACCCTCGCTAGCCATCCTCTAAACTCCAGTTGGGCGTTAGAGGTTACTTAATTGTAAATAGTACACGATGTCTTTCGTTACATCAAGGGCGATAGGGAGTGTCAAAATCATGTCACCCCGTGACGGCGTACAGCTTCATCCTCGAAAGTCGCGGTCGGTACGGCGTCAGACAGATGGCCGCCCTTTTTGGGGTAAGCCGCCCTGCCTCTTACAAATGGGCAGGTACGGCGCTTGCGGCAGGCGTGAGGCCTCGGACGCAAAGCCGATGGGGCTAATCCGCGCCATAGCGGACAGGCACAAAAGACGCTACGGAAGCCCCGGGGTAAGGCTTGAGCTCAGCCGCGAGCACGGCGTGAACGTCGGCGGCAAGCGGGTGGCGCGCCTTATGTGTGGGCTTCCTCAAGCCCCTGGCAGAATTCGTGTTGCATTACATCGCCTAAAATGAGACGCTGACCGAAAAAGCAGTTTGCAGGCCTACTTCATGTGCCCCGGAAATATGGTCATTATTATGGGAATGAATTCCAGTAAGGCTGCCTCTGATAGTCAGGAAGGGCTGTGGCCTCCACCGGGCAGATACGGTTCCGATAAGCTGTCGTTCGGTGGTACCCGTTGGGGTTCTTTCATCACGGACATCCCAGCCAGGCTGCCAATCATACCATATATCACGCTCGCCGTTAAAAAGCAGGGAGAAAACTCCGGAAATGCTCAGAATATCATTCCTGAAAAATCGTGCCCCCAGGGTAAACATCATTCGATCGCGAGGGAATCCCACAAAAGTGTAGTGTGGTGGGTCTAAAAGCAGAATACGCATATGGATGAAGCTCGCAAAGGGGCTGGGGTGCATGTAGAGGAAAGGAGATGTATAGACAAATTCAAAGAAAAATACCGAAGCCCAGGTGGCAAACGAATGGCTGTACTGTATTCCGAACAAATAACCCAAGCCGTCGGGGGACGGATACGAGACGCCGTCCAGCTCGACAGGAAGTTCGTATTGGGTCATAACAAATTGCCCGTAAACGGAAAGGGAATTTATTATATTCCAGTTTGCTTCGACAGAAAAAAATGGCCCGACCATGTGGCCGTCTTTCCCAGCCTGCCTGTTGCCCCATCTGTCATACTGAGTCCATGCTATCAACTGATGGAAAACCATCATGGGATTAAGGAAGCGGAGCTCCAGTGGGGAATCCCCCACCATAACGCCTTCCGAAATGCCGATGGTTAAAGAATTAAAGAGCATAAAATCCAGGCGGTGCAGGTAAAAATGGCGGTTCATTGTGCGGTAAAGATGGTTCGCAGGCACGGAAGAACCATGAAACACGGTGTCGCACAACAAACCATACCTGATATCAAGAGGCATCTGAATGACCAAGGAAGAATACTTAAAAATCCTGGTAAAAAAGGAAAAACGCATGAAATCATAAAAGTCGGGATTGTCCGATACGGAAAGGTTCGCCATATGCCCGGTGCCCCAGGAAAGGCGATCCCTGCCAATCTGGAAATTCCACATCCGCCCGCCCGCCGCTAAAAACGCCCTGTGGGGCATAAGGTGATCATATTGAAAGTAATCCCAAGGCGCATTAAGGCCGAACGATCCTACACGCTGGTAATGTATTGGAGACATTTTCCAGGTGGGCTCAACGTACAACTGTAGAAAGTTACCGATAAAAAATCTTACGGGAAATGAAACGACAGGGGGTACTGTGGGATACCGCGGATACCAGGAAATGCTCTGGTTGGTTCTTGCCCTCGCCTCAATTGTTGCATTCATATCAATAAATACGGAAAACTCGCTGCTGGAAAAATTAACCCTAGGGGCTTGCAAGGCGAGCCTCCTGTTTACCCGGAGATAAGCTTCCAGTGCTGGTGCCGAAAGAAGGGATTCATCAATGGAATCAAGGAATGTTCTTACTTCATGGGGCGAAAGCGGGAGGGTAAAAGAAAGAATGGGCCTTCCTGCTTCAAGTGACAAAAAGCGTATATCCTCTAAAATTGGGTCGCCCACAAGAATCATGTCATAGTGGGCTGCGAAAACTCCCGAAGGGAGGGAAAAAAACATGAGCAGAAGAGCGGGCAGAAAACGTTTCATAGTTGGTAGATTTCTGATGAACTCCTTATTAACTCATCGGTGGGAAAGTAACATCAGTAAAGCATTATGAAGGGCAGACGCGATCCTCGAGTGTCAGATTAATCTCAACAGGCCGCCGTAAAGCAAAGTGCGGCCCCCAGGGAAATCCAGCGGACCGCGAATGGAGTACGGTGCTACCATTCACCTAACAATTGCTCCTGGTCCTTATTTTATAGCAGGGAGCGGAAAGATGACAGAGGAGAAACGACGGTACGCGAGAATTGGTGGAGGAATGGCGCGACGAAAAGCGCCCATGGAATCTTAATACCAGCAACGACCTGAATCACGCAAACCTAAGCCATAGACACCTGGCCCCCGATATGGTATACCTTGAACACAGGAGGAGTTGGTTATGTCCACACCCCATAACGCTGCCCAAAAGGGCGATGTTGCCAAAACCGTGCTTATGCCGGGGGATCCCCTGCGAGCGCGTTTTATTGCGGAAACCTACCTGACGGCCCCGACCGAATTCAACTCGGTTAGGGGGATGTTGGGCTTTACGGGTACCTACAAGGGAAAGCCCGTGTCCGTCATGGGGAGCGGCATGGGAATGCCCTCCATAGGCATTTACTCCTACGAGCTTTTCACCGAATACGATGTCGATAACATTATAAGAGTCGGTTCGGCCGGCGGGTACAAGGATACCTTAAAGCTGTACGACGTGGTTATGGCGACGGAATCCTTTAGCGAATCGACCTTCGCAAAATGCCAGGGCGGATTCGAAGGCAACCGCATTGCCGCGGACAAAGGCCTTTGCGACAGACTCAGGGAATCCGCCGCAAAACTGGACTGCCCGATGCTAGAGGGCGTTATCCATTCCAGCGACGTTTTTTACTACGAGGCATCGGGCGATGAGCCTTACTGGAAAAGGGTCATGCGGGAACACGACTGCTTCGGCGTGGAAATGGAAAGCTTCGCCCTTTTCCACAACGCCAGAGTAACGGGCAAAAAGGCCGCCTGCCTTGTCACGATTTCCGACATGCTGTTCGACGGGAACGCCACCAGCGCCAGGGAAAGGGAGCAAGGCTTTACCGCCATGATGGAAATAGCCCTGGGGACTCTGTAGAATGCGGATCCTATCCTGGAACGTCAACGGCATACGTGCCGTGGAAAAACGTGGATTTACGGACTGGCTGGCAAAGGAAAACCCGGACATACTCTGCCTGAACGAGACCAAGGCCGAACCCAGCCAGCTTTCACCGACACTGGTAAACCCCTTGGTACCCACGGGTGACGGTGCGGAAGGAAAGCCTTACTTTAGTTACTGGGCCTGCTCAAAAAAACGTGGTTATTCTGGCGTTGCCATCTACAGCAAAGCCGAGCCGCTTGATGTCCGTTTCCTTGGTGTCCCCGAGTTTGACGACGAGGGACGGGTACTGGTGGCGGATTACAAAAAGTTCACCCTGATAAACGCTTACTTCCCCAATTCCCAGGAAGGGGGAAAGCGGCTGGACTATAAGCTGGCCTTCTGTGCCGAGATACTTAAGCTCTGCAATTCGCTGGTGGAAAAGGGGCGGCATTTCCTTCTATGCGGCGACTACAACATCGCCCACACGTCCATCGATCTTGCCCGTCCCAAGCAAAACGAGGACAGCCCTGGCTATCTTCCGGAGGAACGGGCATGGATGGACGAATTCATCGGAGCGGGGTACGTTGACACCTTCCGCCACTTTCACCCAGACGAGCCGGATCACTATACCTGGTGGTCGTACAAGACGAACGCACGGGAACGAAACGTGGGATGGAGACTCGACTACCACTGTGTTAACCGAACCTTTCTGCCCAAGGTGAAATCCTCCCTTATAAGGCCCGACGTAACTGGCTCGGATCATTGCCCGGTAGAAATAAGCCTTGGTCTGTAAGAGCCAGACGTGCTACAATCGGCTTATGAAAAAGGAATTTCTCCCATATGACACGATGCGGAACAATGCAATCAAGTTAGCCCACCGCATTTACAGCGAAAACTTCAGGCCCGACGTGATTTACGTCTCGCTGAGGGGTGGGGCGTGTCTGGGTAACATCATCAGCGAGTTTTTTAAGGTTGTGCACAAGGGTACCCGTCCGGTGTACTATGCGGCGGTGGTGGCCCGCTCCTATACCGACGTGGCCAACGCAGAAAAGGTAATGGTTGATGGCTGGACGTACTCGCCGGAGTATCTTAGGGTTGGGGACAAGGTGTTGCTAGTGGACGAGGTTTTTGACACTGGCAGAACCATGAACCACCTGGCCCAGATTATACTGGACAAGGGAATTCCCCGTAGCGATTTAAGAATCGCCGTCCACGACTACAAGTATTTTGTCGACAAGTCGCCCCAGCTTCCCATTCAGCCGGATTACTGGTGCCGCAAACACGAAATATCCGTAAACGATAATCTGCGCTGGATTCATTACATGAGCCATGAACTGGTGGGGCTTTCCCAGGAAGAGGTTGACGAGCATTATTGCAAACGGGATCTCGCAGGGCAGGATCCTGATTTCAGCAAGGCAATGCAGGTGCTTGTGGATGCCAGGTAGCAAGGTACCAATGATTTGCGGCATTGACGAGGCAGGAAGGGGGCCGCTTGCAGGCCCTGTCTGCGCTGCCGCAGTGGTATTGCCCCCGGATTTTCCCCAGGCCTTGCTGGCCGATTCAAAAAAGCTTAAGCCCAATGAAAGGGAAGAGGCCCGACATGCCATTGTCGAGGGAGCACTGGCCTGGGGGATAGGCTGGGCGACCCACACCGAAATTGACGAGATTAACATTCTACGGGCAAGTCTTCTGGCGATGCAACGGGCCTTTAACTACCTTGTGTCTCCCGTGCCTGGGGCAGGGAAAGGGCATTGGCCCGAAAGCCTGGAAACCGAAGCACCATTCGGTATGACTTTAGTCCTACCCGCCAACATTGGGGCGGTGGTAGACGGCATTCACGCCCCAGAACTGCCAGTCCCATGCAAGGCGGTGGTAAAGGCCGATACCAAAGTCCTGGAAGTGATGGCCGCTTCGATTCTTGCCAAAACCGCCAGGGATCAACTTATGGAACATTACGGCAGGCTTTACCCCGAGTACGGCTATGAACGTCACAAAGGCTATCCCACGGTGGCCCACCGAAAACTGGTCTTGAAACACGGCCCTTCGCCGATTCAGCGCAGGAGCTTTCGGGTGGGGTAAACGTCCTAGCGCTTCTTTACCACCACACGCCGCCCTCCCTTGGGAGCGCCGCTGGAAGCGCCGCCTTTGGAGGGGCCGTCCTTGGAAGGGCGTTCTTTGGAAAAACCTTCCCTGGCAGGGCGTTCCTTGGAAAAACCTTCTCTGGAAGGGCCTTCCCTGGCAGGACGTTCCCTGCGTGGCCTTTCCGAACCAGGCTTTCTTTCGCCGCTTCCTGCGCCGCTTCTTGGGCGGCCTCTTTCCTCACGGGTATCGTCACGATGGTCTCGCTCGCCGTCACGGGGGCCGCGTGCGGTTCTGGAAGATCGGCGACGTTCACGTATTTCCTTCTCTAAAATACGCAGCGACTCGTCAAAACCTTTTAGGAATTCCTGGAGGTCGTCTGCAAACAGAATTACCGACTGGCGATCAAAGGCCCCGTCGTCTCGGTTTTTGCTCTCCACGATGTTCAGGTAGAGATCGCCCATGCGGTTTTCCTTGACGTTGAAAAAGTATGTCCTGTTTTGCAGTAATACCCTTGTCGAGAAAAGTTCCCCTCGCTGTCCCATTTTTTTAACTCCTGTAATTGGTCCGACTAAGGTTTAGCCGGACAGTTCATCCGCCTCGATTGTCATACGGCGTTGCCACTCTATAAGATCACGCTCCGCCTGTACCTGCGTCCCTTCGACCTCGGCCAGGATGCGAAAAACTGGCTCCGTGGCCGAACCTCGCATCCACAGGACAGCAATGGCCTTGCCACCGGCATCCAGAAAACATATTTTTAGCCCACCCTTGCCTGCCTCGCCGAAGTCGCTTATGACCTTCCGCTCGTCCATTCCATTGTACGCTATTGCCTGCCAACCGTAAATACCGTAAAGGGATTTTAGTTCGTCCTTGCGCCGATCCCATTCACGCAGAAATACGCCCTGATAGCGGCTTTTAAGCACACTATGATCCTTGCACCTGACTTTCAGCAATGCCTCTGGGGTGTATCCTCCCGTGGTGACGAAAGGCGGCAGGCTTGCGATGATATCGGCAATCCCAAAGTCGGGATGATACCGATGGGCCTGACCGGACACCTTACACCATATCTCAAAAAGACCCGGACGGGAACTTTGGCCCTCGCCGCCCTCGGTTCGCAGGGAGAGGAGCTTTGCAAGGGCCAGCACGGTATGGAGCGGATCCCGCACCGCCGAAGGATGGGTGATGTTCCCCCCTGCTGAACCCTCGCCGAGTATCCTAATCGTATAGCCTTGTTCCCGTAGCTTACGGGCAAGTCCAACCACGTTTGTCTCGCCGACCTCGGCACGAAAGACCGAAGCGCCAAAGGCTTCCGCAATGCGGTCTATGCGCAAGGATGTGGGATCGTTTACCGCAACCGCAACACCAGGTTTACCCGAAAGCGGTGTCTTGCCACCATCGTCCCATGCGAGATGGGCAAGTTCGGCGACGCAGGCTATTGCGAATACTTCCTGGGCTTCAAGCGCCCGTGCCTTTCCTAGGGTATCGTCCCAGGTGACGACGTTGCCACGGTCGCCATCGCAATCAGGGACATAGCCAAGGACAAAGGCCGAGTCCCGACCGTGCAGTTCCTCTAGGAAGCGGCAACAGGGTTCCAGGGACTCGCCTTCCGGGACTATCCTGTGGACTATTCCGCCGGGCTCCGCATTTATCGCCTCGAAGCGGATTCCCAGGCTTCCAAAGAAGTCCCGATCTATCGAAACGCACCTTGCCGATCCGTTGAAGTCGCAGCACACGCCAAGGGGCCGCCGTGCAATGCCCTGCCTAAGCATTCCTTCTATGCCCATGTTGTCAGCCACGTCTTTGTCGTTCTGGCGTTGGGTGTACCATGCCACCTCGGCGGCAAAGCTAAAGTATGCGTCCCTGGCTTCTCTTTTTGCCGAAGATTCGGCGGCAAAGACTTCACTTAAAGCGGCTGTATCAGCATTTGCGATAAGTTTTTCCAGTCGGGCGGTGCTGTCAGGGTTGGCCATTAGCGAACGGAAGCTTTCGGTAAGTTCCATCGCTTCCTGCGCCGAAAGTACCCCCCCGTTGGAAAGGCCAAACTTAAGCCCGTTGTGGCCTATGGGGTTGTGGCTTGCCGAAATGTAAATAAAAGCGTGATTTGCGCCCCTGGATCTGGCCCACGCCATAATTTCCGGGGCGGCCACGAACCCGGCGTAACGTACATTGCAACCGGAGGCCAGCAATGTGGGGATCATTGCACCCATCATGGCCTTGCCAGTCGGCCTGGTATCCGAGCCAATCAGCACGGTGGGGCTGGAACCGTTTACCTTGCCCAGCAAATATTCGGCAAAGGTTACCGCGGCCCCTGCGGCGATAATCCTGTGCCCAAGGCCTATTTCCGCCGTCCGGTCTTCCTCGTCACCCGATAAGGCAAAAACCCCTCTCCACCCCGAAGGCGAGAGAATCATCCCCGAAAGTGCGGCCTGTACTTTCAGGGAGGTCTGTTCTTCGTCCCGAACTGCCATTGTTTTAGTATACAGGGGTTCTTGCTGCATTACTATGGGTACGGAATGGGCAGCCTGGAAAAAAATTGCCCGTAAACCCAAGTTTTTCTCCCTGGACTCATACATTTTGCACTGTTAACTCCAGAGGCAATGCGCCTACCGCCTACTTGCAAAGTTTCGAACAATCCTGTACCTTGTAAATAGCCCCGTGGTAAGGGGCGTAACCCATTAATCCATACTGGGCTCATGGGCGGGAATCCCGTTTTCGATGAGGCCAGAAAGAAAATGTTGAGAGGAGTAAAGAAACATGGCGAAACAGTTACTGTTCAACGAGGAAGCCAGGCGCAAGCTGCTTGCTGGAGTAGAGCAGATGTCCAAGGCTGTCAAAGTTACGCTTGGCCCCAAAGGTCGCAATGTCCTACTGGACAAGAAATTTGGTGCCCCTACCGTCACCAAAGACGGCGTTTCGGTGGCGAAGGAAATCGAACTCGCCGACCCTTACGAAAACATGGGTGCCCAGCTTCTTAAGGAAGTGGCTACGAAAACCAACGATGTTGCGGGTGACGGTACCACCACCGCAACCGTTCTTGCCTATTCCTTGGTAAAGGAGGGCCTCAAGTCCGTGGCCGCAGGCATGACCCCCCTTGAACTAAAGCGGGGTATTGACAAGGCGGTGGAAATTGCCGTAGCCGAAATCAGGAAAAACTCGAAGGACATCAAGGACAAAGAGGAAATTTCGCATGTCGCTTCGGTTTCCGCCAACAACGACACCGAAATCGGCAAAACCATCGCCGATGCGATGGAAAAAGTCGGCAAAGACGGCGTTATCACCGTGGAAGAGTCCAAAACCATGGACACCACGATTGATTTCGTGGAAGGTATGCAGTTCGACCGTGGCTATATTTCCGCATACTTCGTCACCGACCGCGACACCATGACCACCGTGTACGAGGACGTTTACATCCTTATCCACGACAAGAAGGTCTCCAGCATGAAGGACATGCTTCCCCTGCTGGAAAAGGTGGCCCAAAGCGGCAAACCCCTGCTTATCGTGGCGGAGGACGTTGACGGCGAGGCGCTTTCCACCCTGGTTCTAAACAGTCTTAGGGGAACGCTCAAAACCGTGGCGGTAAAGGCCCCTGGCTTCGGCGATCGCCGCAAAGCCATGCTCGAAGACATCGGTATACTCACCGGCGGCCAGGTTATAACCGAGGAATTGGGCATGAAGCTGGAAAACACGGAAATTTCCCACCTCGGCAAGGCCAAAACCATCAAAATCGACAAGGACAACACCACGATCATCAACGGCGGCGGCAAGGCGAAGGACATTCAGGACCGAATCGCCCAGATCAAGGCCCAGATCGAGGACACCACCAGCGACTACGACCGCGAAAAGCTCCAGGAAAGGCTTGCCAAGCTTGCCGGCGGCGTGGCGGTAATCAACGTAGGCGCGGCCACCGAGGTCGAGCTTAAGGAGAAAAAGCACCGTGTGGAGGACGCACTTTCCGCCACCCGTGCCGCCATCGACGAGGGCATTGTTTCGGGCGGCGAGATCGCTCTTATCGAAGCGGCCCTTGCCCTTGAGGAAGCAGACACCGCCGGGCTTACCGACGACGAGAAGGTGGGGTTCAAGATCGTCAAGCGCGCGCTTGAAGAGCCTATCCGCCAGATCGCCGAAAATGCGGGTATGGACGGTGCGGTTATCGCCGAACGTGCCAAAAAAGAGGGGAAAGGCATTGGATTCGATGCCGCTAAGATGGAATGGGTTGACATGATGAAAGCCGGCATAATAGATCCGGCAAAGGTAACCCGATCCGCCCTACAGAATGCGGCTTCCATCGCAAGCCTTCTTTTGACCACCGAATGTGCAATTACCGACATTCCGGAGAAGAAAGAAGCCCCACCGATGCCCGGTGGCGGTATGGGAGGCATGGGGGGAATGGACTACTAGTCCACCGCTAGCCTTAAGGTTTCATATGTAAAACCGCCCGGTGCCTAAGCCCTAGGTTCCGGGCGGCTTTTTTGTTTCATGGGCAAACGTTTTGACAAATGTACCCACCTAATTTATAGTCAGGTAGGGACTTTTTCGAAACCAGGCGTGTTGAGGAAAAGGCCTATACCGCATACCTAAGGAGCGTAGCATGGCTATCGTTACTGTTTCCCGCGAATTGGCGGCCCTGGGCGACGAAACCGCACAGGAACTGGCAAAATTTTTGGGCTATCGCCTTGTCGATAAGGACACGCTGGAAAAACGGATACAGTCATACGGGATAAAAGTCAAGAAATTCAAGAAGTACGACGAGCGCAAGCCGTCGTTTTTCGCGGCGTTTTCCCCGGACAGGGACGACTATCTTCACTACCTGCGAAAGGCCATTTTCGCCGAGGTTGAGCAGGGGAACTGCGTACTTGTCGGAAGGGGGGCGTGTACCATCCTAAAAAGCATACCGGCCCTTATCTCCATCTTCGTGTCGGCACGGAGCGAAGTCCGCACCGAAAGGGTAAAAAGCCATTTCCGCTGCGACGACAAACGGGCATGGCAGATCATCGAACGCAGCGACAGGGATCGCATCGGATTTCACCGCTATTTCTTCGACATCGACTGGAAGGATCCAGGAAACTACCACCTTTCCTTCAACACGGGGATTTTCAGCCCCAGGGACTGCGCGGAGATAGTCAACTCGCTAAAGGAGCGGGTTTTTACCCGTGGGGCGGAGGCCCAAAACATTGCAATCCTAAAGAACCTGACCCTTGAGCACCAGATAAAGCACCGCATACTGTACGAGCAGGAACTTCCCATTCGTTCCTTCGAGATATCGGTTTCGGGCGATATTGTTACGATACATGGTTCGACGAATTCCCAAACGCTGTCGGACACGGCGGTTAGCTTGGCCCGGGAGGTGGCAGGCAGGGTGACGATACGGAACGAGATACAACTGTTCAGATAGAGGATTTCAAGAAAACCAAAGGAGCGTAACCATGGGTATTATCACTGTTTCCCGCGAATTGGCGGCATTGGGCGATGAAACCGCCCGAGAGCTGGCAAGATGTATGAACTACCGCCTTATCGACAAAGACGTGCTTGAGGAACGTATACAGTCATACGGGGTCGAGGCCAAGAAGTTCCAGAAGTACGACGAGCGCAAGCCATCTTTTTTTGCGGCGCTTTCCCAGGACAGGGACGACTATCTGCATTACCTGCGGGCCGCCATTTTTGCCGAGGCCAAACAGGGAAGCTGCGTGATTATCGGCAGGGGGGCGAACGTAATCCTAAAGAACATACCTGCCCTGATCTCCGTGTTCCTGTCGGCACGGAGCGAAGTCCGCATCGAGAGGGTAAAAAGCTACTTCCATTGCGACGAAAAACGGGCGGCGCAGATCATCGACCGTAGCGACAAGGATCGCATCGGTTTTCAGCGAGCCTTCTTCGACCTTGAGTGGGGGCACCCGGGGAACTACCATATTTCCCTGAACACGGGAATTTTTAGCCCCACCGAGTGCGCCGAGTTCGTATGCTCGCTAAAGGATAGGCTTTTTACGTCGGAATCCGAGGCGCAGAACCTAAAAATGCTTAAAAACCTGGCCCTTGAGCATCAGATAAAGCACCGCATACTGTACGAGAGGGAACTCCCCATCCGTTTCCTTGAAATATTGGTTTCGGACGACGTCGCTACCCTGTACGGCACCACCAACTCGCAGGCGTTGCTGGATTCCGCCGTCAGTGCGGCCCAAGAGATTGCGGATTGGGCGACGGTGCGGAGCGAGATACAGATTATCCGTGAATACGGCGTAATGCCGTAACGCCAGCACGTAATTATGCGCAAAAACGTGCGCGTAATTACGTGATTGAGCTTAGCCGTTCCTGAATTGCATCGTATTCCAGGTTGTCCGTTTGTTCTCGCAGCCAGGGGACCAAATCCCCGTCGGATTCATAATCGAAGGCTTCCAGGCTTTGCAGTATGTCCTCCATAACGCTTGACTTGTACTGCTTGCAGGCGGTCAGGAACTGGGCAAGCAAGGCGGCATCCGGCGCGCTTGCCATGGGTTTCTTTCCCGTATCCACCTGGTTGGCTTCGATAAAGTCCTTTAGCTGCGAGTACAAAAGGGTTGTTTTTTCGATAAAAGGCCCGTGGTTGGCCTCGATAAACGCTGTGTCCCCCTGGCGACCCGCCTTTTCCAAAGCTTCCGCGGCTTTCCCCACATCGTTGGCGTATATACCGTAGTTCGAACCTTTAACCCCGTGAACCACGACGGTATACTCCTTAAGGTTTTCGGGGACGGACAGCACCCCCACCAAAGCATTTAGTTTGTCCAGGTTCGCCGAAATATGCTTGCACCAGGCGCGAAGCACGTCCATGTACGCATCGGGAGGGAAATTCCGTAGGCCTTCCTGAAAATCGACACCCTCTATGACGGTACCCTCAAAAATATCGGGGGACATTTTCACTTTCTCTCCTTGCATTTTTTGTACCTCCATTTACTCGGCATCTTTCGCCATCGCTGCTGTTTCGAGTATTATACCACTGTTTTGGCATGATTCATACCTTCAGCCGATTAATTTCAGCGTAAAGTGACAAACTACGCTATCGTCCCTCCGCCTACCACGATATCCCCATCGTACAATACGGCGGCTTGCCCCGGGGTAATGGCCCTTTGGGGGGAATCGAATTCAATGTGCAGCTTATCCTCGCCGATTTGCTCGACCAAGGCAGGCTGTTCCTGCTGAAGGTAGCGGGTTTTGGCGGTAACTCGCAGGGGCCTGTCCAGACGGGCGCAGGCGATCAGGTTGATGCCCCCGGCGACAAGGCTTTTGCGGTAAAGGCTTTCGTCCGGCCCAAGGGTGACGGTGTTGTCCGGGACGGACTTTCCGGCGACGTACAGCGGCACGTTGGCGGCCACGCCAAGCCCTCGCCTCTGGCCTATCGTGTAACGTATAAGACCCCGATGCCTGCCCAGAACCTTCCCCTGGAAATCGACAATATCCCCTGTCGGCCAGGTTTTGCCGGTATATGCCTCGATAAAATCGCCGTAGTCCCCGTTGGGCACGAAGCAGATGTCCTGGCTTTCGGCCTTTGCGTTGTTGACAAAGTTTTTCTCCCCGGCCATCTTCCGCACCTCCTGCTTCGAAAACTCCCCCAGGGGGAAACGGGAGTGTCCAAGTTCCTGCTGGCTAAGGCAGTACAGCACGTAGGTCTGGTCTTTTCTTTCGTCTCGGGATTTGCACAGAAGAAACCTGCCGCTAACCGGATCCTGCCTTACCCTGGCATAGTGGCCCGTCGTAATAAAGTCGAAATCGTCCAAGGCCATTCGGAGCAGGCGCAGGTTGAATTTGACGTAGCGGTTGCAGTCGATACAGGGGTTGGGGGTGGCACCCTGCTCGTAGATATCCACGAACCGCCGAATTACATCCCGTTCGAACTCTTTGGTAAAGTCCAGCACGTAGTGGGGAATGCCCAGACGGGCGGCAACGGCTTTCGCATCGCTGATGTCCTGTGGGGAGCAGCAGGCCCCTTGGGGCATTCTGTCGATCTGGCAACCGTCCTGGGTTTGATCCGTGTGGAGCTTAAACGTTACGCCGACGCAGTAGTAACCCTGCTCGATCATGAGGGCTGCGGCAACGGAACTGTCCACCCCACCCGACATGGCAATAAGGGCTTTAGGCTGCATGGTTACACCGGCGTTTACTTTAGGGCCGCCACCGCGGCGTTGATTTCGGCCTCGCAGGAACGCATTGCGAGTATCGTTTTTTCGATTAGCGCATCGAGTTCCCAGCCCAGCATAGCCGCGCCGTCTTCGATGACCTTTCGGGAACAGCCGGCTGCGAAAGCCGGGGTTTTGAATTTCTTTTTTACGGACTTTACTTCCATGTCCATGACGCTTTTCGAGGGGCGGATGAGCGAGGCGGCCCAGATAAGACCCGTAAGCTCGTCCGTGGCGAAAAGGATTTTTTCCATGAAGTGTTCGGGCTTGAATTCCACGGGAACAAGACCATAGCCGTGGGAACACGCGGAGCGCATAAGTTCCTCGCTAGCGCCGCCAGCTACTAGCAGTTCCTGAGCCTTTATGCAGTGCTGGTCCGGGAACCGCCCAAAGTCGATGTCGTGAAGAAGGCCCACAAGCCCCCAGAATTCCTCATCATCGCCAAAGCCGTTTTCCCTTGCGAACCAGCGCATAACCCCTTCGACGGTAAGGGCGTGCTGTAGGTGAAAAACATCGTCGTTGTACTGTTTCAGCAGCTCCCATGCCTGTTGCCGATTAATTTTCGCATCCATGGGGAAATTATAGCGAAAATGTGGCGGAAGGTCGAGGCTTAAACTGGAGTTCCCATTCCGCAAAGGCCGCTTAAATTGGTACGCCTACACTCCAAGCACACGCCTGAATTCCGCGACAACCTCGTCAACCGTTCCCCTTGCGTCTATATCGAGAAGGGTGCCCTGCTCTCGGTAAAAATCGATGAGTGGGGCGGTCTGGGCACGGTACACTTCAAGCCTTTTCTGAATCGCCTCGGGAAGATCGTCGTCCCGTATGTACACTTCGCCGCCGCAGTGGTCGCAGACCCCTTCGACTTTCGTGTTGTTGAAGACGGCGTGGAAGTTGAATCCGCACTTCCTACAGACACGGCGACCGCCAAGTCGTTCCAGTACCGATGAATCGGGAAGGTCGAAGTTGACAACCTTCTCCACGGTGGAAAACTTGGCAAGGGCCTGGGCCTGGGGGATGGTGCGAGGGAAACCGTCAAGGATGTAGCCTTTCTGGACATCGTCCTGGGCCAGGCGTTCCTTAACAAGCTCTATCGTGGTCTCATCGTCAACGAGCCCCCCCGAATCCATGATTGCCTTTACCTTTAGCCCCAGTGGGGACTGGGCGGCAACCGCCGCACGGAAAATAGCCCCGGTGCTAATTTGTAGGACACCGAGAAGGTCAACAACCTTTACGGCCAGGGTACCTTTGCCTGCCCCAGGGGGGCCAAGAAATATCAGCTTCATTGCAAACTCCTTTATCATTGGGTTATGTTCATCATACCTACAGCCTAACACCTGCCAGGCCTATTATGCAATCAGGCTTTCGCCTGCGATTTCTGTATCGCCTCTAGAATCCCGTTAAGGTATGCAAGGCCAATCGCCCGGTCGTACAAGCCATAGCCCGGCACGCATTGGGTTTCGCCCCAGATGTGCCTGCCGTGATCGGGACGTAACGCCCCCTCAAAGCCTATGTCGTATAGGGCCTTCATTATTGCGTACATATCCAGCGAACCGTCGCTGGAAAGGTGGGCGGATTCCTCGAAATCGCCAGGGGCATTGTGCCGGACGTTGCGGACATGGGCAAAATGCACACGGCCCTTAAGCGCATGGATTATATCGGGAATGTCATTGGCTGGATTGCTTCCAAGGCTTCCCGTGCACAAGGTAACGCCATTGCACGGATGATCCACGAGCTTCGTAAGGCACAGAAGCTGCTCCTTGTTTGTCATGATGCGTGGCAGTCCAAAAATCGGCCAGGCCGGATCGTCCGGATGCATCGCCATCTTTATCCCGTATTTCTCGCAGGTGGGCATGATTGCCTCCAGGAAATACTTTAGGTTGGCAAACATGGCCTCGTCGTCCAGCCCCCGGTACAGCTCGAAAAGCTCCTTTATGCGAGCCATGCGCTCCGGCTCCCAGCCCGGCAGAACCGTATCGTTGGACTCGGCACTAAGCCTGGCGAACATCTCGTCCGGATTGATGGTATCGATGATTGTCTGCTCGTAAGACAGAACAGTGGCACCGTCGGAACGGGGCTTTGCCAGATTCGTTCTTGTCCAGTCAAAAACCGCCATAAAGTTGTAGCAGACAAGATCGATGCCAGCCTCGCCAAGCATTTTCAGGGTAGCTATGTAGTTCTCGACGTACATATCCCTGTCTTCCCCTGCTGTCTTTATCGAATCGTGGATGTTGACGCTTTCAATGCCGGCAATATAGAGACCGGCGTCCTCCACCTCACGCTTTAGCATGGCAAATTCTTCTTTCGTCCATACTTTCCCTGGGGGAACGCCATACAGGGTAGTTATGACGCCGCATAAGCCCGGCACCTGCCGTAGCTTGTCCAATGTAATTGGATCGTGGCCTGGTCCAAACCAGCGCATAGTCATTTTCATGCCATGCAGTATACACGATAACCATGAAAAAGTTAAGTGATTGGACGATTTAAGCTGTGAGTGCGGCTCCAGGGAACCAGCTGTGTGGTTCCATGAAGCCGAAAACACGAAAGGTTTAGCTAACTCTGCCGTCTGAACGTAAGGGATTCAAGCTGGGAACCACGCCGGTTAAAGCCGAACCGCAGTTCGTTGGCGGTTCTTTCTCGCAGCACCCTAAAGTAAGAAGGCAGATCGTTCACATCCTCCCCGTTCACGGATGTTATGAGATCCCCGGTTCGCAGGCCGATAATATCCGCAGGGCTTCCCTCGACAACCTGCGCAACATGCAGACCCCTTGCGTCATCATTCAACCCAAGCTGCCTTCTTACGCTGTCGGTAAGGGGAACCACCGTCACGCCGGGCCAAAGGTTTCTGCTGTCGGCGGCGATCGCATCCGTGCGTTCCTCGATTACGACCCGAATCTCCCTTGCCTCCCGATCCCGAACCACGGTAAAGGTTGCGTTGTCGCCCGGCCTTAGATCCCCCACCATCATGGTAAGCTGGTTTACGCCCCGGACTTCCCTGCCGTTAACGTGGGTGATAAAATCCCCAGGGCTGATCCCCCCCTTCTCCGCCGGGGAACCGATGAAAACCTGCGTCGCAAGTGCCCCATTCCTGAGCTGAACGCCCAGGCTTTCGGCGATTTCCCTGCTGGGTTCCACAAGCTGAACCCCAAGCCATCCGGAAGTAACCGTGCCGATTTCGATGAATTCATCGATGGAACGTTTGGCGTTGTTGATTGGAATGGCAAAACCAAGGCCCACGTTTCCGCCGCCAGTGGTGCTGGCAATCCAGGTGTTTATGCCTATAATCTCGCCCCGGATGTTCACCAAGGCACCGCCCGAGTTCCCCTGGTTGATGGGGGCATCGGTCTGAATAAAGTCGTTGATATTGCCACCAGGCCCACCAGTGCGGCCCACCGCACTGACTATCCCCATCGTTACGGAAAAGGAAAACTGCTGACCCAGAGGGTTCCCCATCGCTATGGCCCAGTCCCCCACCCGCACGGAATCGGAATCGCCTAACACCGCCAGGGGATAAGCATAATTTGACCTAAAGGAAACCATCGCAAGATCCCTGCGTGGGTCACGCCCGACAATCTCGCCAAGATATTCGTTGCCGTTTTTGGTGGCTATCCTTATTTCGGTGGTATCCGCAACGACATGGTCGTTCGTAAGCACGTAATATATCCCGTTGTAATTGCGGACGATGATCCCGGAACCAAGTCCTTGGGCACGGAATTCACGCCGTTGGCCTCCGCCACCACCACCGCCGCCTTCCGGGGCACCACGTTCACGGGGACCGAAGAAAAAGTCCCAGGGGATTCCCTGGAAATTGGGCACGTTCCGCTGGGCTATCGAAAAAGTCTGCAACTCCACTACCGACGGCAGGACTTTATCCGCTATCGCATTAAAGGTTAGCTGCAAACCGTAGGCCGCCGCCAGGGCGTTTTCGGGAATGGCGACCTGTGGGGCTTCCTGCGCCCTCACGACAGTACGAGAACTTGGTGCGGCGCATGAAAACGACACGAAGGCCAGCGAAAAGCCGAAAATAATACCTACCAGCACCAAATTAAACACCAGCACGTTCTTGGACGACAATTTTTGCGCAAGGTTCATTGGGATAACTCTCCTCGGGCTCCTAAGCTCTGAAAGGGCCTCACATAAATAATATAAAAAACCCCCGGCAGTTACAAGCAACTTCGTTATATCGGCACCTGCTCTTTAACAAAGCGACAGCATTTACTACAGGCGCATGACTTGCCCGGCACCTGCGATTACCACGTCGATCCGCGGATCCCCTCTATAGAGTATGACGCCCATGCCACTTATCACTCCGCTGATACTGTTCGTCGCCCATGTGCTTACGACGCCGGCACCGCTGATAACGACTTCGACATCGCTGGCTTGAAAGTTTTCCGCACTTATATCGCCCGAGCCTGAAATAATCACGCTGAGGGAAGATGCGCTCCCACTGGCTAAAGTGACGGCCCCGGCACCGATGATGGATATGTCGAGCGACGATGCGCTTAGCTCGCCAACGTTGATATGGCCCGAGCCGACCAAGCTTAAGCTGCGCAAGGCCGGCAGGTAAACATCGATTGTCAGCTCGGTTGGGTTGATGTTTGCGTTTCGCTCAACGCCTATGGTCAGTGCGGATCCCCTAACCTCCACCGTGATCATGTCCATAATGTTGCTGTCCGTGGTTATCACCAGCCTGTACTCTTCACCAGGGTGAATGCGCATGTTCCCTGGAATCGCCAAGGCTACGGTGGAAAACCCTTGCGCCGATTTGCTTTGGGTCACGATTGTGCCGTTACCGAGCACGGCTTGCCCCGTCGTGTGAATGCAGCCGATCAGCACCAATGCGGCGAGTGCGATCGCAGTGGCAACTTTAATCGTTCGCCGTAATGTCCGTGTGTCTTTCATGCTACTGGTACCATACCTTTCCATAATCAATTATACACCAAGCGCAAAAAAAATACATCGAGAACAGTACGGGCAGTGATGATTGGCGACCGTGGTCGGCGAGCCAGGGTTTAAGGCGTTGAATGTTACCGCAAAACGCCGTTATTCTTACAAACCATACAGCCTAATATCCCAGATAATCAACTCAAATTGACTGGGCCTATTATCGCTTATCCACGTCAGTTGGGTAATGAGATCCTGCCTTCGTGTTGCTTGATTAGCCCATTCTGGTTGACTAAAGCTCTCCATGGGGATGGTAACCCTTATCGGTCTGTCCGCATCTGTCCTAAAAGTATAACCGAAGAACCCATAGTCCAAAACGTTGCTGGTCTCGATCCGAATCACGTAATCCAGTCCGTTTCCCCATACCATGAAAGAAATAGCCGTCGTATCCCTTAAGTTCCCCAAAGTCCCTTCATCTGGCCCAAGCCCAAAGCCTGCATAGCTCCACTCGAAAGTCGTTGTTACATTCCCCAAAAGGTCGAGGGCTGGCATTCCGTTTTGCACGGTTTCCGCCATGACAATGGTGGATGAGCCGTTATTCGGGGGACCCTGATCGTCAAAGGTGAACCACTCCCCATTTACCATCCCAAGGCGGATGGTAAGCCCACTTTCATCACCGCCGTTCTCATCCATTGGACAGCCCGTCATCAAAAGCCCGATCCCCAAAATGGCGATCCCCAAAAAACCAATCCTTTTCTTCATAATCGTCTCCTTTCCTTGGTTGATATATACAAAGCCGAAAGGCGCTGTATCAAAAAAATTGCCCCTCCATCTTCACGATATATTTGGAAACGCTATACGGCCCTGTGAAAGGCCATGTTCCCATGTTCCACTTCGCAATGGATGCCCACCAATTTCCGCGTCAGCTCCAGGATATAGTCTTTCCGATTATCTTCGAGCTTCCTAAAGGCAGTAGCCAAAACTTCCAGCTTTTCCTGTTCCTCCCGAGAATTCCCCTTGTCTTGCAGTTTTGCAGGAATGTCATCCATTATATTAACCCAATGTACTACATCATGAAGCACAATAGGGTATTTGTCAAGCATCCGCAATGAAAACCTGTCCGAGAAGGCGGAAATTTGATAGTATGGGCGCACAGGAAGATATTTTTTGGATAACAGTATGGGTATAAGTTGGCGAATTGGAGAGGTCCGTAAGGCACTGGATCTAACCCAGCAAGAATTTGCCGAAAAACTAAAAGTAAGCCAAACCCATGTGAGCGCACTGGAACGGGATTCTCGCACAATCCAAGACCGCTTTATCAAAATGATCTGCTTCACCTATGGCGTAAACGAGAAATGGCTGAAAACCGGCAAGGGGGAAATGTTCGAAAAAGACCAGGACTTCAAGCTGGAAGAGGTTATCAGCAACTTCAAGAAGCTGGACGATTTACTACAGGACTATGTTTTAAAACAAATCCGCCTGGCCCTGGAGTATCAGGAAAAGGTAACCGCCGAACAACGGGATTAACCGTAACGGCAAGAGTGGGCTTCCATCACTCACTGGCATATCGCCCCCATAACTTGTAAAGCACGCAAGGTCTGCTATAATGGAGGCCATGAGAACAGTACGGGCGGTGATGATTGGCGACGTGGTCGGCGAGCCGGGGCTAAAGGTGCTGGAAGAAAACCTGCCCAAGCTAATAAAGGACAGTGCCGTGGACTTTGCCGTGGTAAACGGCGAAAATGCCGCAGACGGCTTCGGCATGACGGAAGCCGCCTTGAGTCGGCTCCTTGCCGCCGGTGCCGACGTGGTTACGTCGGGGAATCATGTTTGGGAAAAAAGGGAATTCTGGCAAAGCCTGGATGCAGGCGAAAGGATATTGCGCCCTGCCAACTACCCCGAAACTTCGGCTGGGAGGGGCTGGCTCTGCATGAAAAAAGCGGACGCAAGCTGGGTTGTCATTAACATACAGGGTCGGGAACTTATGACACCCATCGATTGCCCCTTCCGTTCCTTCGACAAAATCATTAACTACCTTGGAAGCTCGACAGCCAATAACCACAGCCTTATTACCAGTGACGGGGAAGTCATGTTGCCCGGTCTCTTCCCCATCGTGCTCGTGGATTTTCACGCCGAATCCACCCGGGAGAAAGAAGCCCTTGCTTACCACATCGATGGTCGTGCGACCTTGCTTGCCGGCACCCACACCCACGTCCAGACAGCCGACGAACGCATACTGCCCCAAGGCACCGCCTACATCACCGATCTTGGCATGACCGGAATCTCCAATAGCATAATCGGCATGGATACCGGGATATGCCTGGACAGGGTACGCAAACAGGTTCAGTACCGCATGGAACCTGCCAAGGATCCCCCCGACGGCAAAAGCAGTGCCGCAATACAGGGGGTCATTGCGGAAATCGATGCCCAGTCGGGAAGGGCCATCTCCATCAGTCGGATTTAGGCGTACTTCCCAGGGCTACGGTCACTAAAGGCCATTGCCTTATTCCCTTTCCGAGTCCTTTCGCATACGCCGCAGCATGAAAAAGGCCGTAAAGCAAAGAATAGCCGTC
>Ga0209755_10000721_pt1 | contig 58038 bp, 49 predicted proteins | sample TergutCo191P1_FD_187301 | JGI IMG/M metagenome (GOLD analysis project Ga0209755, IMG submission 187301) | Cornitermes sp. P1 segment gut microbial communities from Petit-Saut dam, French Guiana - Co191P1 (SPAdes) (version 2) | ecosystem: Host-associated > Arthropoda: Insects > Digestive system...
TATAATAAAGGAAGCACAGTAGCCTATGTGGACTCTGTGCTTCCTACGGTTTGGGGGATAGAGCGATTTACAAATCACGAAAAATCGTTCAAACAAATTTTAGCTTTTGCTTGACATACTCCCCCTTGACGAAGCATGTCGAAAAATCAGTTGTCTTGCGAAGTAGCCAACAAAAAAGCGGGGAAGTCTTAACAGCCTACCCGCTTTTCTATGTGTTGACATTTGATAACTTTCCAGTATAATACAGATAAATGAGTCGATATTTATGAACGATGAATACAAACACGATATTCTTTTTTATGAGGATAAAGAAGGAAACAGCTAGGTATTTAACTATATCGAAGGTTTATTAAAGCGCACAGACAAAGACAGCCGCATTAACCTTACGAAAATTCAAGACTATATGCGAATATTGCGTCGATACGGTAAAGCCGCCGGGGAACCTTACATGAAGCGTTTGGACGGCGATATATGGGAACTTAGACCAATAAGGGCACGAATATTTTTTGCAAGCTGGACGGGAAGCGATTTTATTCTACTCCATCACTTCCCGTTTAAGAAAACACAAAAGACCCCAAAGAGCGAAATTGACAAGGCAAAGCGTAACCTTGACGATATGAGGGAAAGGAGCGGACTGCAATGAGAAAATGGAGTGAGGTAGAATCGGCAATATTTACCGCCGAGGAAATAAGGGAAAGCCGGTTACGAGTAGACATTATAGGCGAACTGATAAAAGCACGTAATGAGCAAGGGCTATCCCAGCGGGAGTTGGAGCATTTAAGCGGCGTAAAGCAGCCTATTATATCCCGGATGGAAGCGGGGGAAACCAGCCCACAGCTTGATACAATTTTGAGGGTACTTGCACCGCTGGGCAAGACTTTATATGTAGGGGATATTTCAAAAGTAGAAGCCCGTGCATGAGGGCAGAATACGCGCATTTAATGTACAACCAAACGGAATGACGCACAAAAAATACTCGAAGTGCCACGCACATTTGAATAAAACGGCTAAATCTTTCAAAATAATTTTGGCTTTTGCTTGACATACTCCCCCTTGACAGAAGATGTCGAAAAATTTATCATATTGACAAATAGCGTGATTTGAAAGATAAAAAATGAATTTCGTGTTATGGCTATAATGCGAAGTTCATTTTTACTTGGCAAGCAGGTATAAGGAGATTTCGACAATTAGTATAAATATTTACGAGAGAATTTATAACACTAGTGTGCATTCTAGCAACGCTAGGAAATACAAGGGGATATAAATAATGACAGAAATTATAGCAGCTATAATAGGAGCTATAATATCAGGGGTTTTTAGCTTGATATTTTTTTGGAAGCAGAAAAAGCAAAGTAAAAACGAAAAAATTTTTTTATTAGAAGAAGTCTTGTTAAATATTATAAATATTGAAAGAGAACTTATAAGTGAAAACTCCATAAAAATTTCATTGGAATTATGGGATTATTCAAAAAAACACAAATTCTTCATGCTATCTGACAGACACGATGAAAACAATCTGTACCGAAAAATATACGCATTCTACTCATTGGTTATAGAGTTTAATAACGCAAGCAATAATAAAAAAGAAAAACTTTCTGAACAATTAATAGCCCTTGCTGGAACACGTATTACTAACTTAAAAACCGTACTTGATAGTTTGGGAAGCAGTCTACCTGCTACAATAGTCCATGAATATGATCCCCTCCATGAAATTGAAGAACAATGTATCAATGAATACGAAACTGGAGTTTCAGAACAATTAATGAGACTTGCTGAAGAATGCAAAGAAAGTTTTATGGGTATTATACGAGTTCGTTTTTTACGGGAGTGTGAAATAATTAAAAAAGTTGTTCAATTAGCATCAGAGCCTCAGAAAAATGCATTGATGGAAAAACTCGACTTTATGGAAAAGAAAGAAAGCGTAACTGCAATGTCTAAGTATGACTGGGAGTTTCATCAACTCCTTTATCGGATTGCAGAGGATTTTGAATTTGATGAATGGGTAAAGCCTTTTTATCAAAAATTTGAAGTATGGGGTGCTATTGAACTTGACTCGGTATATCCAGATCAAATAATTCAACTTCACAAAGATATATTATCAGCTGTATTTGACAGAGATGAAAAAGGTGCAATAAAAGCAATGCAGAAACATTTTGCTTTTATCTTGTGGCATTTTATCGAAACATGTAAACCCAAATATGGTTTAGAAGATTAGGGACAAATATACATTCTAATAAATTAATATTTAATATATGGAACTCGCGCTATTCATGAACTCTGGGGTATAGTTATAATAGAAAGCTAGGATGTGTCTTCACAAAGGGCTATCAGACTAATGGGTGCAGTCGAAAGTAATGTAACAGGGGGGTTGAACTTATTGGAGACAATATTAATAGAAATAATTCCATTAGCAGTAGCTATCACAGCTGCGGTCGCCTCAATTATTGTTGCTATGATAAAAAAAGTAAATCCCAAAGAGAAAAAGCGTTTAGAGTGCAATCATAACCCCACAGAAAAACCCATGGAAATCTTAAAGGTCGAAAAAGTCCACAGAGATAACATAGAAAATATTTTGCGAGAAATCAGAAACTTAATTCGCATAAAATTCGATTTACTGGATGTGGAATCAAGTGGTACTCTTTGTTACTCTCTTGATGGAGACGAGAATAATTGGGAAGGTATTTTTACAAATAAAATTCCAATGAATGAGGAAAAAATTTTGTTAGGAATAAAAGAATCAAATGAAGTAGCGAATAAAATTATGCTAAACAAAGGCGTAGATTCGGAGATAGGAGAATATAGAAAAAATACAACATTTAGCCGTTATATGCTCAAAAATGTTCACGATAAGGAAAAATTCCTTTTTTTGAGAGATGTGTTTGAAGAGGGGGTGAAATGTGGCATTTACAAGCGTATTGAAATGGATTTCAAGATGAATCCGAATTCAGAAAAAAGTAAATGGGGTTCTATAGCTGGATATTTTTTTATTCTTGATAACGAGTATAATCCTACATCTTCAATTTTGGGTATGCTCGCCATTGCTTCTTTTGGCAAGCCTATGGATAATGGCTTTTCAAGAGAAGAAGCAGAAAAATTCTTGCAGGATACAATACATTCCTCTTTAGGAAAACTCAATCGTGAGCTAATAAGATTGTATAAATTAAAAGAGAGCATTTCTTCAACATAGCACATGTGAATCATCGCGTTATCCATAAAATGGGCACTATTATAATGAAAATCTCAGATGGTCTGCTACAAAGTTTGTTTATTACAATATTTTTTGTTATTAAAACTTGCAAAGGAGTAGCATAAATGAACATACCTGTTATTGTTGCGATAATTACTGGTTTTTTTTACTATCGTTAATGGATTTATAACATATAGAATAACGAAATATAATTTCACAGCACCAAAAATGAATTGTATTTTAGAGAAGCAGTATGAAAAGGTATTTGCACCCCTGCATAAAGCGATTTTTTTTGAAAACAACTTGCCTCATGATGAAATTATGAAGCATATTTCAAAGATTGTTTCCGATAACTATTTGCTTGTACCTCCTGAAATAATTGAAGCCTTAATAAAGAAGGATGAAACATTATGCGAACGACTTGTAAAAAAAGCATATGAAGGAGCGCGTTCAAAATTAGGTTATTCACAATATAAGAAGAAATTAGATGATGAAACACTAGCTTTGATTGGGAAAACGTGGAAAGACACATGGAAAATATTTAGATTTCTTTCTGGATATTTTCCGATTTGATTTTGTTTTATTGTATATCGCTATAACTACACATTATCCATAAAATGTGCAATTAATTAAAATTGACAAATTTTTGGCTTTTACTTGACATACTCCCCCTTCACAGAACACATCCTAGGCGGTTATCGTTACCACATGGGTAAAACCAAGTACCATAACAATTTAAGCCATAAATACACACAAAAACGGGCAGCACTGCAAGAATCCCGCGACATAAAAGCAAAGAACTGGCAACAGGTACAGCTCAAAACATCATAAAAGACTTAGGGCTAAATTGATAAAAAAAGCACGTGTTTATGTATGAAATACGCATACCCCGCAGTATTTACACCGGAAGAAAACGGGATAGTAAGCGTCCATTTTCCGGATTTGCAAGATTGCTACACAAGCGGCGATGATATCCCTAATGCAATTTACATGGCGCAGGATGTGCTTAATCTAACATTATACGACTTGGAGCAAGATAAACAGCTTATGCCCAAAGCCATCAAACCGCAGAATATTAACACTACAGGGGAGCAATTCACAAGCGTAATAGCTGTTGATACCGAAATATATCGACGATTTTACGAAAACAAAGCCATAAGAAAAACACTAACAATCCCCATGTGGCTAAACGAGCAAGCCGAGCGCGAAAACATAAATTTATCAAGCCCTACAACGAGCATTAAAAGATGAGCTAAAATTAGCATAAAGCAATGTTGTCAAGGGGACAGTTCTTTTGACAACAATTCTGTGTTTATGCGGGTTGGCAAGCTTTTAGCCAAAACATCTACTTCATAATAGCATAGCATATATCACCATCAGGTGCTTTTTCTAGTTCCGAAAACCTTAGCACATTAGCGACAGGCTTCATACCGGCTTTTTGCAAAACTCTGCCGGAGGCGGGATTTTCAATTCTGTGGAAGGCTTCAAGTTTTGTTATGGATGTGTTTTCGAAAGTGTATTTTATAAATGCTTTTATGGCTTCGGTTGCAAAACCTTTATTCCAAAATGATTTTCCGATACAGTATTCGATTTCGGCTGTGTTTTCTTTTTCGTAGTATCGGCAAAAACTTACATGGCCTATGTTCTCATTTGTTTCTTTGAGGATTATTGCAAATCTGTATTCCGACAGCCACTTTTCCAGCAAAACCAGCACACTCTGCGTGTTTGTATAAACCGGCTCACCATAGCTCGATTGGACATCCTCGTCCGAAATCCAGTTTTTTAACATATCACCTGCATCGCTATTAGAAAAATTGCGTAAAAATAATCGTTCCGTGTTAACCATTTTGGCCTCCGTAAATTTTTTTTGTAAGTATACCATACGACACGGGAGGTGTATGATGAAACTTGTAATCATTCTCGGCCCACCCGCTGTGGGTAAAATGACGGTTGGGCAGGCTTTGGCCGATATTACGGGGATGAAGCTTTTGCACAACCACATGACCAGCGAGCTGGTGCGTCAATTTGTTCCCGTATGGGGCGAAGGCTCGGAAGAGGGTAGGCGGCTTAAAGACCTGTTTACGCGAGAAATCCTTGAGGTTGTCGCGAGGAGCGACTTGCCGGGGATGATTTTCACAAATATGCTTAACTTTAACCTGCCGAAAGCGTGTGCTTATATACAAGACATTATAGACTTGTACCAATCACACGGGGCAAAGACATGTGTTGTGGAACTCTCCGCCGACCTAGACGTGCGTATCGAGAGAAACAAATCCGAAAACCGCTTACTGCACAAGCCAAAAAAGCGCGATATTGCCGTTTCGGAAAGCAATCTTCGCAGAGCGGAGGCGGCGCAAAATCTTAACACTCGCGAGGGTGAGACGCCCTTTGCAAATTATTTAAAAATCAACAACACACACCTATCACCGCAAGAAGTTGCCGTTATAATAAAAGAAGCCTTGGGCTAAAAAGGAGAATCCACCATGAAAAGAATCGCAATAGTAGGCACAGGCTCACGTGCCGAGATGTTTTACGAGGAAATCACAAAAAACCGCGAAGAAACTCATCGTATCGTCGGTCTATGCGACCAAAGCGAAACCCGTATGCAATACACAAACAAGCGCATAGAAGAAAACGGCCACCCACAAGTACCAATGTACGGCTATTTGGATTTTGAAAAAATGATAGACGAAACAAAGCCGGATACGGTAATCGTTGTTTCTACGGACCGTACGCACCACGATTATATTGCGCGTGCCATGTACAAGGGCTGTGATGTTATAACGGAAAAACCGCTTACCATTGACGAAAAAAAGGCAAGGCAAATTGTGGAGGCACAAACGCTTACACGGCGGGATTTGCGTGTTACGTTTAACTACCGCTACGCGCCAAATAACACAAAAATCCGTGAGTTAATAATGAATGGTGTGATAGGGGATGTGTTTAGCGTTCATTTTGAATGGCTGCTGGACACAAAGCACGGGGCGGACTATTATCGCCGCTGGCACAGAAACAAGCATAACAGCGGCGGGCTTTTGGTGCATAAGTCTACCCACCATTTTGATTTGGTAAATTTTTGGCTGGGGGCAGAGCCGGAAAATGTATTTGCTTTCGGTGAATTAAATTTCTATGGGCGGCATAATGCGGAAAAGCGCGGCATGACAGAGTTTACGCCTCGTTCTTACGGAAGTCCTATAAAGGACGACCACTTCGCGCTTGATTTGGAAGGCAATGAGACACTAAAATCCCTTTACCTCGACGCAGAAGCCGACAGCGGCTACATCCGCGACAGAAGCGTCTTTGCCGACGATATAAGCATAGAGGACACGATGGGCGTTATTGTAAAATACAACACAAACGCCATTTTGACATATTCCCTAAACAGCTATATGCCATGGGAAGGCTTTAACGTAAATATCAATGGCTCAAAGGGCAGAATCGAATACAAGGTAGTAGAAGCTTCATATGTAAATGCAGGCGGCGACCGCGACGACGAAGGTGCTGTCAAAAAAAAGGAAATAACAGTATTCCCGATGTTTGACGCCCCCTACACCGTGGACGTAAAAACAAAAAAAGGCGGCCACGGCGGAGGCGACAAAATTATGTTGGACGAAATCTTTGGCGAGCCCACAGGCAAACCGAAAAACGATAAATTTAAACGTGCGGCAGGGCTAAAAGATGGCGTAATGTCCATAATGACGGGCATTTGTGCCAACAAATCCATAGCAAGCGGTATGCCGCAGATGTTAAACCTGAAGGATATTCTCGGGTAATCCCTTCATCGGGTCGCCCCATGAGCCGATTGCGTTACCGTCCCACCCAAAATACGTTGCGCCTACCGTCAGTGCAGGTTTAATCATTTTTATTCCCTGCTCTATGGTTAGGCCTTCGGTACATAGGCTTTCGTCAGCGAGTACGTTTTTTATTTTGCATAGGAAAATTTCGCTGTTTTCTTTTAGCGGGATGGTTTTTGCTACTTCCAGCTCGTATATCCATGGGCTTTTGGTTAGGATTGGTACGTTTAGCACGCTGCCTTTTTCTATTTCTGCGGGGACTTGCATTTTGTTTTCTTTGTTGCCCGCTTTGTTTCCCCAGTAGTCGGCCAGGGGGAGTAGCTCCTCCGTGACCAGGTTTGCAGAAAATACTTTGTTTGCGTGGATTCTGTCTTTTGTTAGTTTGTTTTCGCCTATGCAGGCCATTACGCATTTTTCGCCGTCCCAGTAGTAGCTAAACCAGCAAAATAGGCCAAAATTTGGGCTGCCGTCCTCTTTGTATGTGCCGTAGAGAAATAATGTCTGCGGGCAAAACTTGTTGGAAATCTGTACCGATTTTTTCATGCTGTTTCCTCCTTTTTGATTAGTAATATACCATATGGTAATATTTTGTCAAGCAATTGTTAATTTTCACAATGGTATATACATTGCACTCCTCCCCCTTTTATGCAATAGATACATAAAACGAAAGCGTTTTCGTATAAAAACATTGACAGTATTGTAGGGTGGCACTATAATTTTATAAATTTGTTATAAAAATTTGTACCATCCTCGGGGGGTCGCCTGAAAATGAAAATTTTGTCGGGGGCAAGGTATAATAAGGTGTTATGTTGCTTGCTTGTCATTGTGATGGTTAGCGGGTATTTTGGTGCGTTTTCGGTACGGGCGGAGGGGAACTCTTCATTAGAAATGTTTGAGGGAATTCTTGCCGAGTTTGGCGAACGCTATCATTTTACCGACTTTTTGCGCGACCATGCACATATGCCGCGTCCTGTTTTAAGCGAGGATATTATTGTCCCTGCCGATACTTACATAATTGCGGACGGAATGCTAATCCGCCATGCTCCTGACCCGGAAGGCGTGGAGGGTGTTTCTGTTTGGACGGATGAGCAGGGGCTTATCGAATGGGAATTTTTTGTGCCGGAAGCAGGGCTTTACAATATTTCTGTAAAATTTTACACGTACCCGGGGAGAAATTCCGATATACAGCGGGCTATTTTTGTTAACGGCGAAAAGCCCTTCTTCGAAGCAAGCCCCGTGGAGTTTAGGCGTACTTGGGTAAACCAGTTTGACGACATTCAGCGGGACAGCCTCGGCAATGATATGCGCCCCACGCAAATTGAGCAGCACAGATGGAGCGAGGAGCTAATCCGCGACGCTATGGGTACTTATAACGAGCCGTTTTCGTTTTATTTTCATGCGGGGTATAACAGGGTTGCGTTTGTTTCGTTGCGTGAGCCTATGAAAATCCATCATTTGCGTATTCATAATGCCCCTGAGGTGCGCCCATATGCGGAGATTGCAGCCGATAGAGGTAATTTGCCGCGCACGTCAACGGGACAAGGTGCGGAGGTAATCCGCATCGAAGGCGAAGCCGCTGTGCGCAAATCCTCGCCAATGCTTGCCCCCGGCGCAGACACGGGTGGGCCGGGCGTGTATCCCTACAGTGCGCGTTATATCAGAATCAACCATATCGGCGGCGGCTCGTGGAGTGAGCCTGGCGCGTGGATAGAATGGGAAGTTTACATGCCGCAGGCGGGGCTGTATTCCATTGCTATGAATGTACGGCAGAATTTCCATCGCGGGGCAAACTCATTTCGCAGACTGACGATAAACGGGGTCGTGCCTTTCGCTGAGATGGAAGCGGTGGCCTTTGGCTTCCAAAACGGGTGGCGTGTGCGCACCCTTGGCGACGACGACCCGTATATGTTTTGGCTGGAGCAAGGCATAAATACCATCCGTATGGAAACGGTACTGGGCGATTACGCGCCGTATCTGCGCGAGGTACAGGAAAGCGTGATGAATCTTAACGAGCTGTACCGCCAAATCGTAATGCTAACGGGGCTAAGCCCCGACCCCTTCCGTGATTATGAAATTAACCGACGCCTGCCGCACCTGCGCGACGCATTAATCTACGAGCGCGAACGCCTCGACAGAATACATGCGGGTCTCACCGAAATGGCCGTAGGGCGTGGCCAGCGCGACGCTATGATATTGTCTGTTTCGCGGATTTTAACGCGTATGTATAGCGATATCGAGACCATCCCGCGCCGTATACATGATTTCCGTATAAATATCGGCTCCCTTGGTACGTGGATTATGATGGTGCGCGGCCATTCGCTTGCAGTTGACGCAATATACATTTTGCCCTACGACGCACCGACGCCCACAAACGGACGAAGCTGGTGGCGGCAAATTATCCATGAAATTTTAACGCTGTTTTTCTCATTTATAATTGACTACAACACAATCGCCATGCCCGACGCCTACGGCGTAGAGCGCAGTATCGAGGTGTGGATTGGAACGGGGCGCGACCAGGCAAACGTAATAAAATCCATGATAGACGAGACCTTTACCCGTGAAACAGGCATTGGTGTAGAGCTAATGCTTGTGGATGTGGCGACGATTTTGCCTGCCACCGTTGCGCGGCAAGGGCCGGATGTTACGTTGTCGGTATGGGACACATTGCCCATGGACTACGGCTTGCGTGGTGCGGTTGCGGATATTTCCGGAATGCCGGGCTTTGACGAGGTTGCGGCACGTTTTCACCCTGCGGCAATGACACCGTTTGAGTTTGACGGGCGTGTGTTTGCTTTGCCCGAGACTATGAGCTTTAACATGCTGTTTTATCGCCGTGATATTTTGCACGAGATTGGGCTTACCCCGCCCGATACTTGGGAAGATGTGCGCAGCGCGATTGCGCATTTGAGCCAATTTCATATGGAATTTGGTTTGCCTGTGGCAATGCCTTCGGGCGGAGCCGCGCCTATAGATGTTGCTCATATTTCGTTTATGATGTTTTTGTATCAACGCGGCGGCACGCTTTACAATGAAGATAATACCGCGTCGGCGTTGGATACGGATATTTCGCTTAACGCGTTCCGCGATTTTACCCGTTTTTTTACAGATTATAATTTGCCTGTGGAATACGATTTTATCAATCGTTTCCGTCTTGGTGATATGCCTCTTGCAATTGCCGATTATACCAATTTTAATGTGTTGCAGGTCTTTGCACCCGAAATTAACGGGCTGTGGGGCTTCCGTCCCGTGCCGGGGACTGTGCAGCCCGACGGTAGTATAAACCGCGCCGTAGCCACGGGCGGAAATGCCGTTGTTATGATGTATGACAACTCCGACAAGCTCGCCTCATGGGAATTTATGAAGTGGTGGACATCTGCGGAAACGCAGACGATGTTTGGCCAGCGGATGGAGTCCCTTATGGGTTCTGCTGCGCGTCATCCCACCGCAAATATGGAAGCGTTTGGGCGTATGCCGTGGACGGTTATGGATTACCAAAATCTGCTCGCGCAAATGGAATATGTACAGGGCGTTCCGCAAATCCCCGGCGCATACTTTACCCCGCGCCAAATCCGTAATGCATTCTTTACCGCAACAGAACTGCAAAGCATAGGCCCGCGTGAAGCACTTACGGACTTTACACGATTTATAAATGATGAAATACGCGCCAAAAGACGTGAGTTTGGGCTTGATGAGTAAAAAACGAGAGGATTGATTAAATATGAGCGAAAAAGCAATTGCCAAGGCGGAAGGAATCATCAAAAGCAAGACAGCGGCGGAAAACATGGGCGTAGGTGTTACATTGTCGTTATTGGACCATGAGGGATATCCCACTACGTCTACTCTTTCTATTTCCAAAGCCGACGGCATCCGTCAACTTACATTTGGAGGCTCTCTTGATTCAAACAAAGCAAAACGTGCCGGGGCAAACAGCCGCGCATCTGTATGTATATTTGATGATAACTTTGAGGGTGACGCATACTACAATATTACCCTTGTAGGAGATATGGAAGTAGTAACAGATATGGAAACAAAAAAGGAAACATGGTACGAGGGGATGGAAGAACATTTTCCCAAAGGGGTAGACGATCCTAATTATTGTGTTTTAAAATTTACCACCAAACGCTACAGTTTATGGGTTGATATGGACGAAAAAGAAACCACCGGCAGTTTTTGATATTAAAGAAATGAGGCGAACGCCGTGACACATAAAGAATCTACATGGTCGTTAATGAAAAAAAACCGCCAGAGCTACGGGCTTATGGCTCCTTATTTCATTTTGTTTTTTATGTTTACGATTCTGCCTGTAATGATAGCAATCGTGTTAAGTTTTACAAACTTTAACATGCTGCAAGCCCCGCGTTTTGTGGGCTGGGCTAACTACACACGCTTGCTGTTGGAAAACGAGATTTTTATCATTGCATTGCAAAATACATTGATTTTTGCAGTGGTAACGGGGCCGCTCAGTTTTATTTTATGCTTTATTTTCGCATGGATTATTAATGATATGCCGCCTAAAGTGCGGGCGTTTATGACGCTTGTGTTTTACGCGCCTTCGATTTCGGGCAATGTGTTTTTCATGTGGCAGGTGTTTTTCAGCGGCGACAGAATGGGGCTTGTTAACGGATTTTTGATTAATTTGGGCATTTTGGATGACCCTATTAATTTCTTCCGCGACGCTCGTTTTATTATGCCGATTTTGATTATTGTACAGCTTTGGATGTCGCTGGGTGTGGGCTTTCTTGCGTTTATTGCGGGCTTGCAGACCGTTGACAAGGCCTTGTACGAGGCGGGTGCTGTGGATGGAATCCGCAATCGCTGGCAGGAGCTTTGGTACATTACCCTGCCGAGCATGAAGCCGCAGTTGCTTTTTGCGGCGGTTATGCAGATTACTACTTCCTTTGCCATTGCGGACGTCGTTACTACTCTTGCGGGTATGCCCACGGTAAACTACGCGGGCGATACCATAGTCACGCACTTGCAGGATATCGGGTGGATTAGATTTGAGATGGGATATGCTTCTGCCGTGGCGACGATTTTATTCCTGTTAATGGTTGGAACAAATAAAGGCGTGCAACGCATGTTACGGAAGGTGGGAACGTAATGACTGCGGTAAGACCTCACGGGCGAATAGACGCGCCTATTAAGAAAAAAGAAGTAAAACTGGCCAAGCGCACAAAACGGCTAAGCCGCTCCACCGGCGGAACAGTCGCGTTGTTTTTGTTCCTCGCGGCGTTTGGTGTGTTTACCAGTATGCCGATTGTGCTTACGATAAGCCGCGCTTTTATGCCGCTGGATGAGCTGTTTCTCTTTCCGCCGCGCTTTTTTGTACGCAATCCTACCGCTACAAATTTCTCCGACCTGTTTATCATCATGCAAGAGAGCTGGGTTCCGTTTTCGCGATATTTTTTAAACTCGGTGATTATTACGGGTTTTGGGACGCTCGGGCATTTGGTTTTTGCTTCCATGGCGGCTTATCCGCTGGCTAAAAATGATTTCCCTTATAAAAAGCAAATTTTTGCCACCGTTGTACTCGCGCTTATGTTTGGTGCGCATGTTACGGGCATCCCTAACTTTTTAATTATCTCCGCATTAGGCATTAACAACACCTACCTCGCGGTTATTTTGCCCGCGTTTTCCGCACCTCTTGGCCTTTATCTTATGAAGCAATTTATGGAACAAATCCCGGATTCCCTAATAGAATCCGCACGCCTCGACGGCGCAAGTGAATTTTTCATATGGAGAAAAATCATCATGCCAAACGTAAAACCTGCTTGGCTTACGCTCATCATCCTGCAATTCCAAGCACTGTGGGCTACCACGGGCGGCGTATTCCTCCGCAGCGAAGAACTAAAGCCCTTATCCTTCGCCATGAATCAAATCGCACTCGGCGGCGTAGCCCGTGCCGGTGCAAATGCTGCCGTTATCTTTATAATGATGGCTGTGCCTGTTACGTTTTTTATATTTTCGCAAAGTAAGATTATCGAGACTATGGCTACTTCGGGTATGAAGGATTAAAACATTAAAACCTTGGGGCGTTGCCCCAAACCCCACAAGCCTTTGAAAAGGCTTGACCCAAACTTTGACAGGGGGTATGTGATTGTGAATAGAGTTAGTATTAGAAGGTTTGTTGTGCTTTCCTTAGTGTGTGTTTTTGCTATGGTCGGTTTTGCTTTTGCGGACACGCCTTTTCAGGGGTATACTTATAATTTTTGGGGAGTGCTTGTGCCTTCGCCTGCGGCTTATGTGCCTGTGCGGTCTTTTGGGTTGCATGATATTTGTGAGGCTTTGGGCGATTTGAGCGACCCTACGGATATGAAGGTGGATTCTCAGGGGCATATTCATATTGTGGATTGGGGTAATAATCGGATTGTTGTGTTTGATATTTACCTTAATCTTGTGCGTGTGATTGATGGGTATTATCGTGACGGGGCTTGGGTCGAAAATGGTTTTAACCGCCCGCATGGTATTTTTATTACTGATGATTTGTATATTTATATTGCGGATAATCTAAACCACCGCGTTGTCGTTTTGGATAAAGGATTACACTTTGTACGTGAGATTACTGCACCACAGGTGGAGGGCTTGGAGGATGATTTTATTTTTCTTCCGCAGCATGTGCTTGTGGACAGGGGCGGGCGTACTTTTGTGATTGTGCAGCGGGTGTTTGAGGGGATAATGTCCTTTAATGCGCAGGGGGATTTTCTTGGGTATTTTGGCACTATTGATGTCACCTTTAGCCCGGTGGATTTGGTTTGGCGGCTGATAATGACGGAGGAGCAACGTGCGGTGCAAACACGGTTTATTCCGCGTGAGTTTCAGAGCATGGATATCGACGAGTATGGCTTTGTTTTCACTACACATGTGGAGACTTGGCATTTAAATAATCAGGTAATGCGGCTAAACCCACGCGGCGAGGACGTGCTTGTTAATTTTAACGCAAACGTGGTGATTAACGGCGACCAAGGCTGGCGCGATACGGGTGCGATGGCGGGGCCTTCGGTTTTTACGGATGTGATTGCGCGGTCGCATGGCAAGTTTTCTGCGTTATGCTCTAATCGCGGGCGCGTGTATACCTATGACAATGAAGGAAATCTGCTATATGTATTTGCGGGAACGGGAAGTCTGCAAGGTATGAGCCGCCGCCCTGTGGCAATCGGAATGTATAACGACGACATTCTGCTGCTCGACGCACAAAACCGTGGCAGAATCATCCAATTCCAACAAACAGAATACGGTCGTCTGATAAACACGGCGATACAAATGCGCTACGACGGCCACGAACGCTATGCCACAGAATACTGGCGCGAGCTTGTACGCCTCGACGAAAACTTCGCGCTGGCGTGGGCGGGTATCGGGCGGTCGTTGCTTTCTGCGGGCGACAATGTAAATGCTATGTACTACCTGCAACGCGGCATGGATGTGCGTCATTTTTCCGTGGCGTTTCAGCGTAATCGGCTGGATGTTATGCAGGGGACATTGCCAAATATTTTGACCGGTGGAATGGTGCTGCTTGGTTTGTTTATGGGCTTTAAGGTCTACCGTAAAGTAAGAGGTAAGGGGGCGGACACGGATGAGTAAGGTGTTTGGGTTTTACTCGTTGCCACTGCGTATTATGACGCGCCCCTTTGAGGGCTTTTATGCCATGAAATATCAGCGGGAGGGTACGCTAAAAATTGCATTTTTAAATTTAATCCTACTGCTTTTTTCCTATGCGATTAACGACCAGTATGCTTCGCTGGTGGTTAACCCTCAAAACCCCCTCGCGCTTAACAGCTTAAACAATGCGATGATGATGGTGGGCGCGCTTATTTTGTTTTGTGTAAGCAACTGGTCTGTGACATCGCTTACCGACGGCGAGGGACGGCTAAAGGATATTTTTATGGCGATGTGTTATGCCATGACGCCGCTTGTGCTTACCATCGTGCCTGCTACTGTTTTGAGCAGATTTATTTCTGCCGACGAGGCCGGGTTTTATTTTATGATTTTGGCCGTTGGTATGATGTATTTTGTTTTTCTTGCGTTTGCGGGGCTTGTTACCGTGCATAACTACGGCGCGGGCAAGGCCGTTGCTACTATTTTTCTTACATTTATCGCGCTTATTATTATTGTTTTTCTTATCACATTATTACTTTCGCTGTGGCAGCAGCTTTGGGTGTTTGCCTATAGTATTTATACGGAGTTGATGTTCCGATGAAGGCATGGCGCAATAGGTTAATTTTTGTGGGTGTGGTTGCGCTTGGTATTTTGGCGTATGTTATTTACATCCACAGCTTTACAATTTACGAGTTTGACCATTTGACGGTGGTACAGGATTTTGGCGAGTCGCGACCCTTCGAGCCAATTTTAGGCCATTTGGTTGAAGGTTTTGTGAGGGCGGCGCAGACGCCTTACCTTGCCATGTACATCTGCGAAGGCACTACACACCTCGCCGTCGTGGACTTGCGTAATAACCATGTCTGGTACTCCAATCCGCCGGGGGTGGACGACGATACCGGGGCTAACCCGTTTGAGCGAGGGACCATGCGCTCACATGTTGGGTTTAGGTTTTTTAATGAGGCGCGTATGCGGCAGTTCCGTTGGCTTTTCCCGGATTCTGTTTATCACGAGCAGTTTGAAATTTTTTCGATTCCCAATGGCGTGCGTATTGAGTATGTAATCGGCAACCTAGATATCGGGATTGATTTTCTTCCGTTTTATATAGAAGAAGAATTTTTCTACGAGCGTATTTTTGCCAACGTGGAAACCCGTGCCGACGAACGTACACTTATACAATTTTGGTTCCCCTCCGATGATAGGCCGGGCTTTTACCAGATGAGCGAAGGCGCGAGAATGCCGATACATGCGGCAAATATGCTGCGGATTTTTGAGAGTGTGGGCTGGACATTTTACGAGACGATAGAAGCAAATGAGCGAGCAGGCGCGGATGTTGTGCTGGATTTTGACTACTTTAACATGACGCTGGAGTTTATCCTCGACCGCGACCGTTTAATCGCAAACCTGCCGCTTTCGGAGTTTACCACGGACGCGTTGGCGCAGCCGTTTAACCTCGACTTTATGAAGTTTTTTGGCGCGGGCGGCTTGGACGACGAGGGCTTTATGCTTGTGCCAAGCGGTGCGGGCGGCGTGATTATGTTTAACAATGGCAAGGAGCGCGAGGAGCAGTTTATCAGCGCGGTGTATGGTGTTGATTCTTTGACGACAATTATAAGGCCGCAGGTAATGCAGCCTGTGCGGTTGCCTGTGTTTGGTATACAAAATAACGGCGCGGGGATTTTGGCACATGTGTACAGCGGCTCGGCCTTGGCCATAGTAAACGCGGAGGTAGCGGGGCGCACAAACAGCTACAATAATGCGTGGTTTAGCTTTAACCTTCGCGCAAGTACCGACCTGCCAATGCCCGGCGGTGGCATGGATATGACCGTCGTACAGCAGGATATTTACCAAGGCGATATCACGATAATTTATCACTTTTTGGCTAATGGCGGAGTAGGGGAGATGGCGCAGGCGTATCAGGGTTTTCTTGTGGAGACTGGTGTGCTTACTCCGTTGGACGGCCCGGGCGACCGCTCGTTTTTTATGGATGTAGTGGGCGCGATAGATATACAGCGGCATATTATGGGTACGCCGTTTATGACAACGGAAGTAATGACAACGCTTACCGACGCGGAGCGTTTTGTGGATATGTTAAACGCGGGCGGAGTAGAGCCTGTTCAAATGCAATTACACGGCTGGTTTAACCGCGGAATAAACCACGACGTCGCAAAAAACATACGTCGCATAAACTCCGTAGGCAGCAAACGCGAAATGCTGGACTTAAACGAGCGTTTGCAGGCCGATGGTGGCGGGCTTTTCCCGGCGGTGGGCTTTCAGCATGTAAACTGGTTTTCGCGTAATTTCAACAGGACATTTGAGTCGGCCAAGACGCTGGCGGGTTATGTAGGCTTCAGAAACCGCGATACTTGGCGGGATTCTATTACAATACAATTCAGCATGTATCGCAATGACTGGTATAACCTCGTACATCCGGGTGTATTGCCGTTTCATGTAGACCGTTTTCTGCCCGCATTTGAACGCAGAACAGACATGGATAGCCTCGCGCTTACCGACCTCGGGGATATCGTGACAGAAAGCCTATTCCGCCGCGACGCGGTAGACCGCGAAAGCGCAAGGCTTATCGCAAAGGAGCAGCTCGGCCGCATAGAAAACGAAATCCCAAACCTGCTAATCTCCGGCGGCAATGACTACTCCCTACGCTTTGCGACACACATCGTAGACGCGCCTGTGATGACGGATTTATTCTATATCATCGACTACGAAGTCCCGTTTTTCCCGATGGTTGTGCATGGCTTTATGGAATTCGCGGGGCGTCCCGCAAATATGATGGAGCATTTTTGCCCTACGCGTATGCTGCTTAACAGCATGACAACGGGAGCGTCACCAAGATACACCTTTACTGCCGCGCACACGCGGGAAGCGCAATTCTCACCGCATGAGCGTATGTACTCCACAATGTATGAAAACTGGATGGAGAGAGCCATCGAGCATTATAATATTTTTAACCGCGTATTTGCCCCATTGCGTGGTGAGCGTATGGTAGACTTTGAAGTGCTTGCGGGCGGATACATGTATGTAGGCGGGCGGCAAGTGACGGTAACGGAGTTTTCTGACGGTACGCGTATATATGTAAACAATACAACACGGCCATTTGTATCCGACGGGGTAGAAATACCACCCGAAGGGTTTACAGTTAGGGGGGCATAGGGATGACAAAAGCAAAAACAACAAGGCGCAAAGGTCTGACCCTTCGCCACCGCGAGATGGTTTTGGGTTTAATGTTTATTTCTCCGTGGATTGTTGGTGTTGTGTTTTTCTTCTTTGTAAATTTGTTCCAATCCGCGGTTTTTAGCTTTAATAATTTGCATATCGACCAAACCTACGGCGGCTATAGCCTCGAATGGGTAGGCCTTACGCATTATCGGTTTATTTTGTTTGAGCATGGTACGTATATCCGGCAACTCGCGGAATCGGTTTTCCAAATGCTAATTAATGTGCCGCTGATTATATTTTTTAGCCTGTTTATGGCGATTTTGCTTAATCGGGCATTTTTGGGGCGCAGCATGGTGCGGGCGATTTTCTTTTTGCCTGTGGTGATGGCTACTTCTGCCATCGAGGGTAGCTTGCAGCTTATTATGGGTATGATGATGGGCGGCGTAAGTAGCGTGCCGGACGAGGTAATGCGGGCGCAGCAGGGCTTTGACGCGCAGTCCATCGCCATGATGCTATGGCAATTTGGTATGCCCATGGTTATCATCGAGTATATTATCGAAATGATTGCGCGCCTGCACGATGTAATACGTGCAAGCGGTGTGCAGATTCTTATTTTCCTTGCGGCGTTGCAGGCGATTCCGCCTTCTATGTACGAAGTGGCGCAGATTGAGGGTGCTACGGGGTACGAGGCCTTCTGGAAAATTACCATTCCTATGGTTAGTCCGCTTATTCTCACAAATGTTGTTTATACCATCGTGGATACCTTTGCGCAAAGCGAAGTAGTCGCAACCGCACGACAAATGGCGTTTACCAATGTTTATATGGGCGACGGTGTACATGGGTTTGCCTTTGGGCAGGGGTCTGCCATGGCTCTTGTAAGCTCGCTGGCGGCCTGCATTGTTTTGCTTTTTGTGGGCTGGTTAATTTCCAAATATGTATTCTATTATAATTAAGGAGGGCGAACATGATTAGAGCTTGGGTTAACTCGCCGTCTTTTGATAACACGGTACAAAAATGGGCGGGCAAGGTTAAGGATTTTATCTTGGGGATTTGTATGGCCATTATCATTGTTGGGGTGTGCTATATCATACTCAGCCCTATTTTTGGTATTGTTTCGCGGGCGATTATGACGCCCGAGGATGTTATTAATCCGCTGATTTTCCTTGTTCCGCAAAATTTTACCATGGCAAATATCAACTACGCTGTTTTGCATATGAATTATTGGCGGTCACTGGCAGAAACCTTAATTTTTGCGGGTGCGTTTTCGCTATTGCATGTTATTGTTTGCTCCATGGTGGGCTATGGCTTTGCACGGTTTAAATTCCCGGGTAGCAATATTCTTTTTGCAATTGTTATTGTTACCATCGTTGTACCTGTGCATAGCTATATGGTTCCTATGTTTTTAAATTTTCAGTTTTTCCTCGGCACTAATTTAAACCTGCTGGATGTCGGCAACGGATGGCTTGCCATAGGGCTTTTAACCGCCACGGGGGTAGGGCTGCGCAGCGGGCTTTATATCTATATTTTTAGGCAGTTTTTCCGAGGCCTGCCAAAAGAAATCGAAGAAGCCGCCTTCATAGACGGCGCGGGTGCTTTTTATACCTATGTAAAGGTGATGATTCCAAACGCCGTGCCTGCCATCGTTACCGTTTTGCTTTTTGCTTTTGTTTGGCATTATAACGATACTTTTTATACATCGCTGCTTATGCCTAACAATAGGTTTCTGTCTTCCATGCTTATGACACTGGGCAATAACTTCTCCGCCAGGGAGTTTGTGTTTAGCCCGTTGTTGATACAAATGGTCGTTTTTGCGGGCGTTATGCTTGCGATTGTTCCTATTTTAACAATCTACCTTTTCCTTCAGCGTTACTTTGTGGAAGGCCTGGAGCGCAGCGGAATCGTAGGATAGCGGCACAGCCGCTTTTCGCCGACTGTGGATTGGTGGGAATATCGTCTCGAGCCTTTATTTTGGTAATAATTTTTTAATATAGGAGGAATTTGAATGAAAAAATTTATTTTTGTTTTGCTTGCGTTGTCGTTACTGGTTTTTGCCGCATGTGGAGGCAATGGCGACGGCGGAAACAACGTAGGCGGCGAGCGGCCGGCAGATACGCCACCACCGACGGGAGGCGAAGCGGCGACGGTAGAAGAAGGCAATCGCTGGGGCTTACCCCCGGAGCTCGGCGGCGGCAGGCTCCACGAAGCCCGTGACTTTGGCGGGCGCACGTTGGTAATAGGCGCGTGGTGGGATACGCCGATAGGTGCGATAGCATGGGGCGACGAGCCGGACCGTGCGACAGCGGCAAACTACCCCGTAGCACGTATGATGTGGGACAATGCCCGCCGCGTAGAAGAAGTATTTAACGTAAGGTTTGAGCCATGGGTGGTAGGCTTTGATGATTACTTACCCACGCTTTCTGCCAGTGTAATCGCGGGCGTGCCTGCGGCAGACGTTGTAATTCTCGAGGGCTGGATGCAGCTGGACGCCATGGGCAGCATAATTCAACCATGGGATAATGCCAATTTGCCCGGCTCGGATATCATGGGCGCGCAGCTATATGGCGGCCCAACTACACAAAACGAAAACGGAATATGGGCAATTTACCAGCACGGCGTATTTGCGGAGTCATTTGGGCTTGGCATAAACCTCGACATTATCAACGCCGAGGGCTTGCCAAATCCGATAGACCTATTCGAAGCTGGCCAATGGACATGGGACGCAATGCTGGACATCATGCGCCGCGCAACCCGCGACACGGACGGTGACGGCGTGGATGACCAGTTTGGCATAGCAGGCCAGCCCGGTGATATCGTGCAGCATCTTATCGCCTCAAACGACGGCATAATGGTAGACGCATACCTTAACTATGGTTTTTCCCATCCAAACACGGTACGCGCATTGGAATTTGCCGAGCAAATTTTCAGAGAGCGTCTATGGCACGCAGAAGCAGGCGGAATAATGGACACAGGCAACTGGAACAGAAACTTTTACTCCGGCTTCGAAGACGGCGTTGCGGCTATGTTCCCATCTGTAGTATGGGCTTTCCAAAACGCGCCGCCTGCGTTTAACTTTGGATTTGTTCCGTTCCCGACAGGGCCAAACAACCGCACAGGCAACACATGGAGCATGGGTATGCGCCAAGGCCTGGGCGTAACCGTAGGCACATCCTGGGATATCGCGGACATCCTTATCCTAATAGAAGAACTGTACTCATGGCCATGCGACGAGCCGGAGCTTCTCTTCGAAGCAGGCGGTATCGACTGGCTGCGTGAACAGTTCCTCACAGAAGAAGATGTCCAGCGCGTAGTATACGCAGGTATCACAATCGCCACAGACGTAGGCCGCGACATAAGCGGATACTACTGGGTACTGGGCAACTTTGCCTCCCACTTCTGGAATAACGAAATGGACGTAATGCAAGCAATAGAATACAACCGCGGCCCACACCAAGAGATGCTCGACCAGCGGTTTAGGTAATATAAAAAAACGACCGAGAAAGCCGCTCGGTCGTTTTTTTTTGCATTTAAATATCGGAAACATCGTTGTTCCATATTATAGTCACATGAAGTGACAACAGTCCAAGAGTGTGATAAAATGAACGTATGGCATATGACCCGAAATTTAGAAGGCAAGTGTTGAAATACATCGGCAAAGGGCACACGATACAAGAAGCACATGAGGTATTTGTTGCACCAATGATTTATGACGGTACAACTGACAGCATCCTTTTTGAGTATTGGTTTGAACACTCCTTGTTAAAAGCTATTCCCAAGTATTCTGTAATAATCTTGGATAATGCGACTTTTCACCGAAAATCAAAGTTGCGATTACTAGCAGAGCAATCAGATTGTGAAGTGTTATTTCTTCCCCCTTATTCGCCAGACCTTAATCCCACAGAAGTCTATCCACAAAGGGATAACGCAAAAGCCTTAAATTTACAGGCTTGGTGAACACTTTGCCTTTGCAAGAAGCACTTGTTTTTATCTCTCTTTACAGTTTTTGAAATGCTACATCGGAAAAGATAGTGCCTTTATGGACAATGGCAAAAATTTCATAGGTTCTGCCGTTATGGAGTATCTTCATATAACGGTGTTCACAAAGGGAATATAAAGGAAGAAATGTTTTAGCTATTTAAGGCTCGGTTGATAACTTCATCAATCGGGCTTTTTTTATTGGGGGAGGTTCGACCGTGGACGATAAAAGTTTTTTAGAATTTCTTTACGAAGAAGTATCGAACAATCGTAAGCGTAAATTGTTTACAGCAAGCTGAAAGGCTTAATTTCGTAAAAGCCGCTTGCAACGTCGCGAGCGGCTTCATGCGTTTTTTTCAATCTAAACAACGAAACTAATCACGGTTATTTGGGGCAAATAGAAAACCACTGCATAGAATGGAAATTCTTATAATGTGTGTGGCTTGTTTATCAACATATCAGCAACATCATCAATGCTCCCAACAAATTGGTTCACTTGTGGAAGCCAATAAAATGCAGATGTATTATCGTCGCATTTGAAGTATGTGTTGTCTGTATGACATAAGTATATTTGTTTGTTAAGTGCAATTGCCATTCCCAGTTCCGTGTGAGTTCCCCTGCCCTGTGGCGTAAGGACAATTACAATATCTGCATCTTTAACTCCGGCGTATTCTTTTTGCCCCACTTCTTTGAGGATTTCAACACTACTTTCTTTTACCGAGCCGTGGGCAGTCCAATCATATGTGTGTATCCAGCTTGTGGATTTTAATTTGTCGGCAAGGCTTCTCACTTGCTCATAATTTTCCAATTTGGATGCAATATAAAATTTCAATTGAAACCTCCACAAAATATAAATTTCCAAACTCTTGCCGTTAATTACAGCATAACGCACCTAAAAATTATACCACGCTATTACACTGTTCAAAATATCAATAATCACGAAACAGCAAAATTTATAGACAACCACGGCGTTATGCTTATACTGTCGTGTTAATCCATTTTTCTAGCACTACTAATTTAACAGATTTATCCATGTACTCCTTTGTAATTGTATAACCGTGTTTTTGATAAAAATAGCGATTGCGTTCTTTATCAGCAGGGGTTTCCAATGACCAGTGTTTCGCCGATGCAAATTGACTTTCAATGAATGACATTGCTTTTTGACCTATGCCTCGGTTCTCATATTTTGGAATAACACACAAACAATTCAAATGAAAATCACCATTTCCATCATCTCTGACACTAATATTCCCAACCATTTCACCGTCGCAGATTATATTATATACAAACCTTTCCAGTATTGCGCTTGTTACGCCTTCCTCTGTACAGTTATATCCGGGAAACTCACCATATTTTATAAAGTCTTCATAAAAAGCCTTATTTCTGACTTCAATTATTTCTTTTACATCGGTTGGAGAAGATTTTTTAATGAATATATCCATATCATTCTGTCCCCGCCTAATATAAATTTCCAAACTCTCACAACTCATCACGATATAACGCACCTAAAAATTATACCACGCTATTACACTGTTCAAAATATCAGTAATCACGCAACAGCAAAATTTATAGATAACCTCGGCGTTATGCTACTTTGAAATGTTTATGCCTTCATCTCAAGTATCAATAGTTTTTCGAGATTTTTCAAATCTTCGTCTGTCAAATCCCCGAATACAAACGACCCGCAATGGCATTTGTTATGTGCTGTTCCATTCATTTCAAAAGCAAATCCACCTGCACAGCGGGGATTACATTTTCCACATTCCCAACCATCATTGCATACCGAGTTTTGTATTTTTTCCGGCATATCATCAACGACAGAAATATACTGATTGATGTTTTGCAAATTGAGTTTAACGGATAAATTGCTTTGTTCAACCAGTAATTTCATCAGCACTTTTTTACTTTTTTTGTTCGTGTAAGTGCATGACCAGTCATTACGCATTAACTGCCCCAAATGAACGGAGTGTTTTGTGATGTCTGCTACAATTCTATGCAGTATAGAAACGCAATCACGTTGCGTTTCCGTTAGAACATGGGAGAATGAATCCATATCTAAATTTGGTTCTATTACTGTTTCGTTTTCTAAGAGTGCAGGATTCATCAAATAAAAATAATCGTTCTTGGAGTTGCGTAAATCGCCTTTTGTTAATTCCAACAATGCGTCTGCCATTGATTTTAATGCAGTTGTCAGATAGCGATTATCAATGTATACAACCGTTAAGGATTCGCCTGTTTTGGGGACTTTTCCAAAATCGCTAATATCGAATCCGTAGTCCTTTAACTTGGAAAGAAGAAAAGGCAATCCTGTGATTTTAAGTTTTTTTGCATTGTCCAAAAGCAAACCGCAGTCAACGGTTAGAACGCCGTTTGATTCAAGGCTTGAGGTCGCACCAAGAAGCAAAAGCAGATTCGGCATTCGTAGAAAACTGGCATTGCTGTTTGCATAATCTGTGCTTTTTGCGTCTTCGGCCTTTTTTAATGTCATATTAAAATCAGCAGGGGTTTTGGCTATGTCGCTGTAAAGTTGGCAAATAAGCCGTGTCAATTCGTTAAACCCATCCGCAAATTCCTCTTTTGTTAAACTATGCAAAAATTTATCATGTACATTGCACGGTTTGTTTATTACATTTTTAAGATAATTTTGAGCAACCATTTGCACATAATATTTATCCATTATTGCCTTCCCCCTCTATCCACAAAGACCATATCTCCATGTAGGCATATTCTACCGCTTCATCATTTGGATTGCCTTTGTTGGGATAGTAGATTTCCGCGCCAAAATTCCCATGCTTTAACCCTTTTTTATCTTGCCACATACGGACATAATTAAATGCCTTATTCATAGCTACGGAAACCAACTCGTCGGCGTTTTCTGCTTCAAATTTGCATACAATATATTCGGCGGCTGGCAACGTCCAAGTTTTGAAACTTTCATTTGCGGATTCTGTTTCCACTCCCACAAAATAAGGGAAACAGCCTTCCGGTGCGGTATCGTGATATGTTACTCCTATTTTTCGCCCTTCGGTTTTACTTGGAATTTGGGATTCACCAAAAAGCCGCCAGATTTCACCGGGTTCGCTAATGCCTGTTGTTTCTCCGTTAGGAAATTGCCCTGTAATGGAAACAAATTTCTTTACGCCCGTGAAAATTACAGGCTTATCAAGTGATTTTCGGTTGATTTCCAAAACCAATCCGTCGCTTATGAGCGGAACATCTAAATCAATCATTTGATAATTTAACAGTAAATCGGGCTTGAGAAAATTGTTAAGCCTAATTTCGCTTTCTCTGTACTCGGTCGGGGTTATGCCATAAGCGTCCTTGAATGTTCTTGTAAATCCCTCATGGCTTCCAAAGCCGGTTTCCAAAGCAATGTCAACAATGCGAGTTTCGCTTCCCCTTAACGATTCACAAGCTCTTGCCAAACGGCGCAGTCGAATATATTCACGAACAGGTTTTTTAACCAATCGTGAGAAAAGCCGTTGGTAATAATAGGGTGAAAGTGCGGCAACATTCGCCAATTCATCTACCGAAATATCCTCGGCAATACGGTTTTCAATTTCTTCCAATGTTTTTTGTATAGCTTCCCATGCGTGCATTTTAAGCACCTCCTGTGAGAAAAGTATAGCATGGGTTTTTGAAGTTAGCTTGACTGTATCTGCTCTTTTCAAAATATAAATTAAACTCGCAAACACGTTCGATAAGGTTGCTACACCTAAAAAATCTAACGCACGTCATTGTAACACAAAAATCTAATCTTGTTGCTATGTAAGGCAGATTGTTCACAAAGGCAGTAACGCAGAAATATTACGCCTTTGTGGACAATGGTTAAGAGGTTGAAAGATAATCCCTTTATGGACAATACTCAATCGAAATGTTTTGGGCTTGGTTGAAACATAAAATCCGCAAAATTCTTCCCCTGTATGATTGTTTTGATTCCGCCCTGATGGACTGTTTTTAATTCATGCAACTATATCAACCCTTTCGGGATTACTATACTCTTGATAAATTTATACCAAGATGGCAAAATAGACGTATCTTATCGGAGAAGGAAGTGAAAACATGAAACAATCAGTACGAGAACTTTTGCCGGAAGAACAAATAAGAATGACATTAGATGAAGCCGGGGATTTGTACAATGGCTACTATATTCATTTTACAAATTCGGAAGAAAAATGGGAAAAAGATGGCTGGGTACATTATGTTGTTCCTCGGATTATTGCTTTAAACGTTGATGATTATTATGACAGCGGATTATTTAAAAAGTATCAAGACCGTGAAAAATACGGTGTGCCATGTGATTGTGCCGCATTTATGACAGAAGAAAATATGCCGCCTATTTTGGCGTTTTAGGAGATTTTGATGGACAAAAAATTTTTGTGCAAGCCGTGGAACAGCACGAGATTAATTCTTAACAACAATCGTATCAGTGCTATTGCTCATTTTGAAGATGGTAGAGGAGAAATGGCAGAGCGAGCTTTTGTTTTAGACACAGGCGCGATTATCTCTGTTATGTCGCGTCGCGCAGCAGAAGATTTATATGGCTTGTACGACAAAAATGTAGTAACTTATAATGCTGTCGTGGGTGGTTTTTATAAAGAAAAAGACAAAAAAACAGATGAGGTAAAAGGGACTGTGACAGGTCGAATTATTCGTATAAGTTATTTAAGGCTTGCGCGTGCAGCTGTTAAAAATACGCTGTTTTTTATCCCCGATTCATACGATGTTGTTTCGGAGGTGCTGGGTGCAAATGTGCTACACGGATTAGTGCCCATTCCGGACTTTAAATCAAGGCGGATTTGGATATGGAAAAACGATACCGCACCAGAGCCATACATATCCTCTGGCCTAGGTGTAACGATTGAATGCGAGGTGCTTTTGCAGGATGAGATGGAAGGGGTATAATTTACACATTTACAGAGTGGTAAAAACAATTAGGTAATCGCTATCTCAAAAGGCGACGCAGGTAAATTATACGCGTTATATAGGGATACGGCCGGGCAGTCTGTCCAGCCGTATCTTATTTTTACGGGCTTGCCCTTGAATAAAATTTCGAGTGTATCGTTTTTTATCACGGCGTACAGGCGGTGCAAATGTCCGCTTTCCGTTAGTATGTCCACCTGAGGGTGGAAACCCTTGCTCCATAGGCTTTCTGCGTTTTTAAAGTGGACTGTGATTACGTCGTTTTTGTATTCCGCGTGGGTTGGCATTGGGCTATCCGCTGCTATTTTTTCGCCGTACACCATTTTTAGCGCGTGCAACGCCAGCCGCTCACCTACGGTTTTTTTGTCGTAGGGGTGCAGGTCGTTGTACTCGCCGCAGTCTATCGTTACCGCCATGGCGGTGTTTGGGATTTGTTGGCATTGACGTTGTTGTTCGCGCATTTCTGCCCAGCCTTTGCCGGGGACGTTTTCGAGAGTAAGTTGGCTGTATGGGTCTATATAATTTGCAAGTTGTGTAAAAATCACAGGCAGGTTTTTGCCAAATTTTTTCCGCATTAATTTTACAAACTCCGTAAACATCGGCTCGTATTCGGCGGGCTTTTTTGTGTTGGATTCGCCCTGATACCATATTAGCCCCTTCACAGAAAGCCCAAACAGCGGGGCAAGCATGTGGTTGTATACGCCGCAGGGGTTGCCGTAAAACCACCCGCTTTCCTCCGGGGCAGGGGGCATTTTCGCGCCTTGGCGGTATTTCCAGTTATTGTTTAAGTCGATTTTCCATTCGGGGCTTTGTAAGTAATATTCCTTGCCGGGGACGATGTTTGGGCGTTTTTTTTCGCCTACCACACGTACCGTTATTGTGTTTTTGCCCGCCATTAACAAACCCTGCGGCAAAATACATGTGCATGACGGATACATGCCGTCTACATGCGTGACTTCCACGCCGTTTACATAAACGGTTACACTATCCTCCACTCGCCCAAAGCTTAGCACCGTGGCGGAGGCTTTGTTCTTTAGGAAAAAATCCTTGCGTAGCCACACGCTTCCCGTTTCGGGGAAATCCGCATGGTCTAGCAATGCTCGGGTTTGCCAGTCGCTGTCGTCGAGGTTTATGCTAAACCAACTGCCGCTTAGCCCCGCGTCCCGTTCATTCAATTTTGTAAGCCAAGTTTGCTTGCTGCTTTCTGCGTCGTCTGCGACCTTTTGCAAATCCGTCTCGCGGATTTTTAACAATTCCTTATGATAATGCGGAAACTTCTCTTGTAATATCTTCTCCGGAAGCCAGCCCTCTATTGGCGTGCCTCCTGCCGGATTACACACCAGCCCAATAGGCACGTCGGAATGCTCCAGTAATTTTTGCGCAAAAAAATACGGGACGGCATAGATTTTATTTAAAAAATCGCCGCTCGCGATTTGCCACTTTCCTGTGACGTCTTTAGCCGGTGCATTAAAATCCAGTCCCTTCTCCACCTGAAAAACCTTGATACGAGGCTCATCTGCCACAGAAAACTTAATACGATTAATCCGCTCTTCCATATTTGACTGCCCGCCGCACAGCCACACATGCCCCACATACACATCGCGGATTACCTTGTCCGCAATCGTAAGCGTGTAAGGCCCCCCATACTCCCGCGAATCTATCGTAAACTCAAACCGCCCCTTGTTATCTGCGGTTGTTTCGTATTTCCGGTTTTTAAAAATGGCGACGAGATTCCGTTCCGGTGTTGTCCAGCCCCAGATTTTTGCGTTTTTTTCGATTACCATTCCTGTGCAAAAAAACGACGGTAGTGTTAGCATCCTAGTAACCTCCCGGCGATTTTACTATTTCCTCAAACGGGGACGCGGGTAAGCCGTAGGCGTTGTAAACGGTGACGCTTGGGCAATCCGCCCAGCAAAAACGCACGGCTTTTGGCTCAAGTGTACCCGCAGGGGTGACGAGCTTGTTGCCCTCTATCGCGCAGAAAACACTGTGTACACTGCTGTCCTTGTACAAAACAAGCATGGTGGGATGACCACCCTTTGCCCAAAGTCCCACGCCGTTTTTAAAATGCACGACGATGGTTTTGTCCGCCTTGTTAAATTCCACCTTTTCGAATGTAGGGCCGTCAGAAACTATATCGTCGCCGTATGCCAAACGGCGGGCGTGCAGGGCAAGGCGTTCGCCTACGGTTTTTTTATCCGTTGGGTGGAGGTCGTTGTATTCGCCGCAGTCTATGGTTACGGCCATGGCGGTGTTTGGCAGCTTTAGGCACTGCCTCTGCTGCTCGCGCAAAATGGCCCAGTATCCGCCCGGCGCACCAAATCCGCCAACAAACGGTAAGCTGTAAGGGTCTACATAATTTGCAATCTGCGTGTAAATTATCGGTAAGCTCTCGCCGTAATGCGCCCGTATGTTTGCGACAAAGGATTTAAACAAATTCATATAATTATGCGGTTGCGCCGTATTTGATTCCCCCTGATACCATATCATCCCGTCAATGGAATATCCCATAACAGGCGCAAGCATATAGTTGTAAACCCCACAAGGACGGTCAAAAAAGAACACACCGTCGGGGCATTTTTCCATTTTAGCACCTACGCGCCATTTCCATTTGCCCTTGGTAAAGTCAATTGTCCCGTTTTTGGAAAGCAGTGCGTATTCTTTGCCGGGGACTACGTAGGGGTGGTGGGTGTCGCCTACAATGCGCACGACAATTGTGTTTTCGCCTTTCACAAGAAGGCCGTCGGGGATTTTGCAGCGGCATGGCGGATACATGTAGCCGATGTTTATTACCTCCGTGCCGTTGATGAAAACCGTAACACTGTTTTCCAGCCGTCCAAAATTCAGAGTACAATCATCTGCGACATCCTCCAGTGTAAATTGCTTCCGCAGCCATACTGCACCATGCTCGGGCGAGCCTGTAGGGTCTAAAAGTGCGCGGGTTTGCCAGTCGCTGTCATCGTAGGTTTTTTCGTGCCAGTTTTCATTTAAGCCTATGTCTTCTGGTTTTAAATTTTCATGCCACATATTTATATTTTTTTCGCTTTCGGCTGTGGTTTTTTCGATGTAGTCATGTGCCTTTACTTGGGTTAGCCTTTCGTTTAGGCTTGGATGCTCGCGTACGATTTTCGACGGCAACCAGCCCTCTATCGGCGTGCCGCCTGCTGCGGTGCATACCAAGCCTATGGGCGCGTCATTGTATCTTTCCAATATTGTACGCGCAAAAAAGTATGGCACAGCAAACATCGTATCCAAAAAATCGCCCTCGGCTGTATTCCATTCTCCCGCTACATCCTGTTGAGGTCTCTCGAAGCTATACCCTTTTTCTGCCTGAAAAATGCGGATTCTGGGGTCGTCTTTGATATGCTCGCCAAAATTAAGGCGCATACGGCTTAACGGCCCTTCCATATTGGATTGACCGCCGCAAAGCCATACGCGCCCTATATATACGTCGCTTATTGTAATATCTTCTATGGTGAGAGTATGCGGGCCACCGAATTCTTCCGCATTAAACGCGAACTCAAACCGCCCCATGCTATCCGATATTGCTTCATACTCATTGTCCAAAAATTTTGCGGATATATGTTGGTTTGGGGTCGCCTGACCCCAAACCTTTGATTTCTTCCCCAAAACCATTCCGTCGCTGAATATATGGGGAAGCTTTACCGTACTCATACATAAATCCTCCGACCCTTTTTGTCGGCAATGTTTGATTTTCTGAAGAAGTAGGAGTTGATTACGTCGCGCCACTCCTTGGCGTTTTCCAGTTGCATGTCGAGGCGTTTTCGTATATGGGTGTAGGCGTCGTCGGGTAGCTTACCCTTGAGCGACTCCCATGTTTTGATAAAGTCCTCTACGCCTTCTACGCCCTCAAAATGCGTATCGTAGATATATTGTATCATAGTGCGTCCGTCTTTTAGCTTGTAATCGTAGGGCAGGCGGTGAAAGTACAGTACCATTTCCTCCGGGCATGTGTCGAGATTTTCGTAAAGGTCGCGCACGTAGGGTTGATATTGGGCTGTGTAGCCCGTACCCTTTCGGGTGCGGTCTACGCCGATTGCCTTGTGGTCTGCACGGTGATATGTGCCCCATTTTGCGTATTCGTAACCGTCGGGGCTTGGGCCGTAGTGGTGATGAACATAAACCATCCAGCAGATACCCAACGGAGCATTATATTTTTCATAAACATGGCGAGAATCCATAAGCATTTGTACGACCGACGGATAAACCTCAGGTGCTACAAAATTTGACTTTACGAAGGTAAGGGCTGTCCATTCCTCGGTGACTTCCTTTGCGGTGAGCGCGGGATTCCATGCCATACGCCCGAATGCGTACAAATTGGCCTGTGCCATAATATGCCCGCACCAGTTTTCGTCATTGCCGGTATTGGAAACAGCTACGACGGCCTCCAGCTCTTTTCCGATTAAGTCGCGGGTTTTTCGGCTTTCGTTAAAAGGCATGTTAAATATTTCTTCCCATTGCACCGCCCATGCGTACATATCCTTTTGCTGGCCTGTGTATTCCTGCGCAATTTGGAACTCCAGCGACTCGCGGGTGGCTTTCATCGCGCCGAGTAGTGGAGAGTTTGGCTCACGCACCTGGAAATCCGAAGGCCCATGCTTAACCTGCAAAATTACATTATCGTCAAACTTGCCGTCTATCGGGAAAAACGTGTCATAAGCAGCCTTGGGACGGTCGGTAACGGTATCACGCCAGTCCTGCAAGCAGTTATAAATGAAACAACGCCAATGCAACGTACCACCATGGGGCTTTAATGCTTTGGCAATTACATTTGCGCCAACATCCTGTGTATGTCCAAACGCATTCGGCCCACTCTGAAACTCCGAATCCGCCTTTACAAGAAATCCACCAAGGTCGGGAATCCTCTTATAAACCCGAGTCGCCGCCTCGTTCCAAAAGTCGGCAACCTTTGGGTCGGCAGGGTCGGAAGTCTTTAGCCCGCCAAGCCAAACAGGGCTGTCAAAATGCACGGAAATCAAAAGTTTAATACCAAAGGGGCGGAAAACCTCCGCAACCTTTACCAAATCGTTTAAACCCTCGTCGGTAAGCAGCTTTGCGGTAATCAAACGCACATTTACATTATTAACACTAATCTGGTTAATCCCAACGCTGGCAAGCAAACGCGCATAGTCACGCAAGCGCGGCAAATCATATCCAATCATGCCATCGCGCCAAAACAGAGAATTACCCGAGTATCCGCGCTCCACGCTGCCGTCGCCGTTATCCCAGTGGTTTAGCATACGAAGCGGCACGGCAGGTTTGTCGTTAATGGTAAAGGTTTGCTCCCCGCGGCGCATGGCAAAAAGCAGACGATACGCGCCGTACAGCAGTCCGCTTTCGTCTCCGCCTTCTACTTTTACAGCGGATGTGTCGCCTTTAATGCTAAAGCCCTCCGAAGGCAGGCTTTTATTTATTTCAAAAGTAACGCCGGATTTTTCTTCGCCAAATAGTTCCATATAGCCTCTTTGAAATTCTTCTTCTGCAAACAGAGCATGTTTACCGCCGGAAAAGGTAGAAAAACTACCCGTAGGCTGAAACCACGCACGATACCCAAAACTCGTTTTATCCATAACGCGCCACCTCTTTGACATTTTCTAAGAATATGTCAAAATTATAAACTTGACATACTATACCAAACATAGATAAAATTAGGAAAATTTGTATTAACTAAAGGTGTGAACGCTCATGGAACTCGACATTTTCAACAACAGCATTCCGACAGTAGATTATTTTAAGCATAGGATAAGTACGCCTGAGTGGATGATAGAATACAAACGTACAAATTTTATAGACCTAACATATGTAACAGGCGGCCAAGCCGTGTACACGATAAACCGCCAAAAGTTTATAGTGGAAGAAGGCGACGTCCTATGTATCCCAAAAGGCTCAGAACGGTCGGCAATGAGCAACGACCCTACAAAGTTTGAGTGCTTTGCGGTTAACTTTAATTTGGCCTCCTTTTCGGGAGAAGAAGTTATTGTGCCGCTGCCCTTGCACTCCAATGTAGGCACACAGAACGATTTGATTTCTCACTACCGAAGACTAAGCGAAGATTTTTTGGCAAAAAGCCCGGGCTATGTAATGCGCTCCCGCGCAAGGCTAATGCTAATCATACAGCGTTTTATGGAAATGCTGGTATACGAAGTAGACACCCACCGCTTTGACCCAAGGGTAAAGCAAGCCATCCGCTACATCACAGAAAACTACGCCGAGCCGCTTACGATTACCGCAGTGGCTTCGGCTGTCTCATTAAATCCGGTTTATTTCGGGACGTTGTTTAAGCGCGAAACTCACGTAACCTTTCGCGACTACCTAAACACAATCCGCGTAAACCAAGCCGAAGACATGCTGCGAGCAGGCACATGGAATGTAACGGAAGTAGCGGGACACTGCGGCTTTGCCGATGTGTTTTACTTCAGCCGCCTGTTCAAAAAGCTCAAAGGCATACCACCGTCGGCGGTGCAGTAAAATGGTACAAAAACCCAAATATCGCAGCGAGCTACGGCTTGCATTGGGGCGGCGTTACTTTACGGTCAAGCGATATTTTTTATGGCTTTTCGGCGGGTATAAGTTTGCGCACAAAAGCGAAGAAATTTTGCCCTACGAAATAAAATCGCACAGCACCCCGCTATACAGAAAATTAAAAGACGTAGATATGTACTTACAAGAAAACAAAGTGATAAATTTAAAAATCGCGATAGAAAAATTGCAAAACGTAACCATCAACCCCGGCGAAACCTTTTCTTACTGGCGGCTTATCGGCAATCCCACAAAAAGAAAGGGTTATTTAATCGGCATGGTATTAAAAAGCGGAAAGGTAACAGAAGGCACAGGAGGTGGCCTATGCCAGCTTTCCAATTTAATTTACTGGCTAACAATCCACACACCTCTAACCGTAACAGAACGCCACAGGCACGGCTACGACGTCTTCCCCGATTCTGCAAGAAAGCAACCCTTCGGCAGCGGCGCGACATGCTTTTACAACTACGGCGACTTAATGATAAAAAACGAAACAGACCGCATATACCAACTAAAGCTAAGCATCGACAAAGAAAACCTAAACGGCACGTGGCTAAGCAACACCCCGCCACAAGAATACTACGAAATATACGAAAGCAATCACCTAATGAAATCAGAATTTTGGGGCGGCTACACCCGCCATAACGAAATCCGCAGAAAAAAACTTACGACCGACGGCAAGCTTGCAAACGATGAGTTTGTCGTGGAAAACCATGCTATTATGATGTATTCGCCATTTATTGCCAGTCCTCTATAGCCAAACCGCTAACTCGAAGTGATTTATGTTATCCGTAAATACGCAGGACACGCTCTATGGTTTTTATTCCCGAGGTCTTTTTGATTTCTGCCAAAGACTTGGCGGTTTGCTCCTCGGATTCTGCGGTGGTTATCCATGCGGCTTGGTTTGGGTATTGCGGAAGGGTTGCCGCTTTTTTTATTTCGGCGGGGTTTTCGCAGGTTACGCGGATTATCTTGCGGGTTACGTATTTGTCGGCGGGTAGGATTTTTGCTTCTTCCGGTGCCCAGCCGTGGACAAGGGGTTGCATATGCGCCGCGTCTACGATATTGCTTACTACCGCGCTTGCGGTGGGCAGCTTGCCTGCGCCGCTACCGTAAAACATTACATTGCCCGTGGTTTTGCCTGTTACCCATGCCGCATTGTATACGTCGTTTACCGCCGCAAGGGGGTGGGCTAGGGGTACAAAAAACGGCGCGGCTAATGCGCCCACACCGCTTTCGTAGACTTTTCCGCTTACGATTTGCTTCAATGTAAAGCCCAAGGCTTTTCCGAATGCAAAATCCTCCGTGCTTATGTTTTCTATGCCCTCGGTACGAACATTTTCGTAGTTTACCTGCTTGTCCACCGCAAGCGAAAGCAAAATGCACAGCTTTCGGCAGGCGTCGTAGCCGCCTACGTCTGCGGTGGGGTCTTGCTCGGCATAGCCCAAGTTTTGTGCGTCTTTTAATGCAGTGGCATAGCTTGTGCCGTTTTCGCTCATTTGCGTGAGAATGTAGTTGGACGTCCCGTTTAATATGCCCGCTACGGCCTGTATTTGGTCTGTACACAGCGCGTCGATGTATGGACGAATAAGAGGAATTCCGCCACCCACACTGGCTTCAAACAACATGTTTACTCCTTTTTTCTTAGCCAAGGCAAAAAGCTCCGCGCCATGCTTTGCTATCAACGCCTTGTTTGGCGTACATACGCTTTTCCCGCTTAAAATCGCACGTTTTGTGTAGTCGTATGCGGCCGTTTCGCCGCCTATGGACTCTACCACGATTTTAACCTCGGGGTCATTTTCTATTACGGCAAAGTCCTTTGTCATCAATGCTTCATGCGGGTCACCGGGGAAATCACGCAAATCCAGCACATGCTTTACCTCGATTTTTTTCCCTGTTTTTTTAGTAATTTGCGTAGCATTTGTTTTTAAAACCTCCGCTACTCCCGAGCCTACTACACCGTAACCTAAAATCGCTATTTTCATATCAACACATCCTTATTTATTATGGGAAAAATATACACATTATGACGGGAAGCGTCAAGAATAGTTTTTTATAGTTTGCCCTGCGGTAAGTGAGAGATATTCATTGAGTGGTCTCCGATTCTTTCAAAGTTGCTTAGTACGTCCAGGTATATGATACCGCCTTCCGCACTTATTTCGCCGCGTGCTATGCGTTTTATGTGGGCTGTGCGCATTTCTTTTTCTTTTTTATCTATCAGGGATTCGAGTTCTTTTATGCGCGGGATTAGCTTTGTGTCGTTTTCGCTTACGGATTGTACCGCGGTTTTGAAGATTTCCGATACAGGTTTAAAGATGTCTTCTATTTCTTTTATGGCATCGCGTGGGAAGTCAATTTTTTCTTCTATTACCTGCTGTGCAAGCTTTGCGATGTTTGTGGCATGGTCGCTCACGCGCTCTATGTCGTTTGCGGCGTGCAACAGCCCCGCGTGGCGTATAGACATATGCCGCCCCATCCCCGCCTGCGAAACAGCGGCCAGGTAGCTCACGATTTCTTTTTCCATTTTGTCTACCAGTTTTTCTTGCTTTTTAAGCAGCTTTAATTTTTTCTTTTTTTTGCCTACAAAGCCGTCGAGAGCAAGCTGCACGTTTTTGCCTGCGATTTCTGCCATGCTTACAAGTTCTTTTTGCGCCATTGTTATTGCCATTGTTGGGTTGTTTACCATATTTCTATCTAGGAAGGAGGTTACTTTTTCATCTTCGCCGTCTGTTTTCTTTTCGGGGATGATAAACGTCACAAATTTAACCAAAAGCCCAATCAGCGGCAGGAACATCGCCGTAGAAACCACACTAAACAGCGTATGTGCATTGGCCGCCTGCCTCGGGACATCGTAATCGGGCGAAATAAACAATACAGCCGCCTCAAACTGCGGCAGAAAAATAAGAAAAATAAGCGCGCCCGTAGCATTAAAAACAACATGCACGGCGGCGGCACGTTTGGCAGCGGTAGACCCTCCGATAGAAGCCAAAACAGCGGTAAAGCAAGTACCGACATTAGTACCGATGATAAGCGGAAGCGCGGCACTAAGCGGAATCAAATCCTCCATAGTCATGGCAACGATAACACCCGTAACCGCAGTAGAAGACTGCACAACCGCAGTAAAAATAAGCCCGACAAGCATTGCCAAAATACGATTATCGCTAAAATTGCTAATTAAGTTTAAGAAAGTAGGCTCCTCGCGCAAAGGCCGCATAGCGTCTGTCATCAGCGAAAGCCCAAGCAACAGCATGGAGAATGCAAAAAACACAAGCCCGGTCGTCTTTATGCTTTTCCGCTTGGCAAAGAAGTAAACCAAAAAGCCCGCCGCCGCACAGTACACCCAAATATCCGTGATTCTAAAGGCTACGAGCTGCGCTGTGAGCGTAGTACCGATATTCGCGCCCATGATTACCGACGCCGCCTGTTTTAAGTTTAGCATTGTGGAGTTTACGAGGCTCACTACCATTACCGTCACCAGCGTCGAGCTTTGTACGACTATGGTAACTACCGTACCTACCAGCATTCCGACGATGGGCACGGAAGTTAGGATTTCCAGCACCCTGTTTGCCTTTTTGCCCGCCATTTCTTGAAGGCCGGTTCCCATCGTGTGAAGGCCGTACAAAAATAACGCCAGTCCACCCAAAAGTCCAAAAATTATTGCAAATATGTTAACCAACCTCCTTAATACTACAGATTATGCGTCTAATCAATGTAAAAAGCAAATAAAATTTCAGCATTGTCGTTAACCGTGTCGCGATATGTGGTTGACAATGCAAAGCAAAGGACGTATACTCCCAAGCATAATAAAAAAAGGAGGATTTTTCATGTTTACCACACGTGAGCTTTGCTTTATAGGGATTTTTGTGGCGGTTATTACCGTTTGTGCGTGGATTAATATTCCGGTTTTTGCCGTGCCTTTTACCTTGCAAACATTTGCTGTTTTTTTGACGGGGGTTATGCTTGGGGCTAAAAAAGGTGTGACGGCTGTTTTGGTTTATATTCTGCTTGGGGCGGTTGGTGTGCCTGTTTTTACGCAGTTTCGCGGCGGGATGGGAGTTATTTTTGGTGCTACGGGCGGGTTTATTTGGGCTTTTCCGATTATGGCTTTTTTGGCTGCGATTGGTGATAAATTACGGTCGGTTGGATTTTTATTTTTATTTCTTTTTGTAGGGATGATTGTAAACTTATCACTCGGAATGCTATGGTTTGCGGTTTTTACACAAAGCACCCTACACTCAGCATTTTTGGCGGTGTTTTTGCCTTTTATCCTTCTGGAAATCCTAAAAATCATCGTAGTAATTATTGTCGGCAAAAGCATAAAAATTGCCTTGGCAAAGGCGAGGATTGTTGTTTAGCGGTACGTGTGTTACAATGAAATGTAACACATAAAGAAGGCTTGGGGGGCAAGCAATAATGTTAAAGACAGAAAACTTTAACAACGGACTTATTTACACGGATATCAAGGGTTGTATCGACTGCAACAAATGTATCCACGAGTGCCCGGTACTTACATCAAATGTATCTGTTCCTACCAAGGACACATATAAAATGTGCGTGGACGAAAAAGAATGTATCCTATGCGGCACATGCATAGTCACATGTGTACACGACGCACGAAAATACAGGGACGATACAAAAGCGTTTTTTAAAGCCCTTAAACAAGGCAAAGAGTTTTCTGTGATAATCGCACCGTCATTCTTTTTAAATTATCCCAACGACTACAAAAATATATTAGGCTACTTAAAAAAACTTGGTGTTAAAAACTTTTACCCCACAAGTATCGGCGTAGATATCGCAATGTGGGGTTATTTGCGTAGTTTGGACAGCAAAAAGGGTTATATAGCCCAGCCCTGCCCCGCCATCGTAAGCCATATAGAAAAGCACCGACCCAGGCTTTTGCAGGACCTAATCCCCATACACAGCCCCATGATGTGTACTGCCATCTATTTAAAAAAATATGAAAACGTAACCGAGGATTTAGTATTTTTAAGCCCCTGTATCGCAAAAAAAGCCGAGATAGATTCTGAGCGCGGCATGGGGCTAATAGCGCATAATATTACGTACAAGGGCTTGATGGAGCATATTAAAAATGCAAATATCGGCTCGTGTATATTAGAAGAAGACTTTGTAACTGCGGCGTCCTTTTCAGGCCCGGGGGGATTAAAGGAGCAGTTGGAATACTACTTAGGCCCGGAAGCCGTAATCATGCAGGTAGAAGGCGAACGCAGAGCATACGAGTTTTTGGCGAGCTTCGAAGCCGATAAAAAATCGGGTAGCGAGCATATGCCTACGCTCATAGATGTATTAAACTGCAAATACGGCTGCTGCCAAGGCACGGGAACGGAAATCCACGAGGTATTCCGCACAGATATAGCCTACAATGCCCTGCACGCCCGCAGAGAAAAATACAAAAACGCTCCGCCAACTCCGGAAAAAAGACGCGACGCATTAAACAAACACCTAAGCCACCTAAACCCCGACGATTTTGTATGCACATACGAAGAAATAAAAACCCCAAAAACCATCATCCCCGAAGCAGAAATCGAAAAAATCTTCAAAGAAAAGCTACTAAAGCTCTCCGACAACGAGCAGCATGTAGACTGCGCCGCCTGCGGCTACAAAACCTGCCACGAGATGGCAGAAGCCATAGCCTTGGGCATAAACCATCACGGCAACTGTGTGTACTATATTAAAAACAATCTGTCCGAGACATTGGAAGAAAAAATCGCCGCAGAAAACGAGCTGCGCAATCTCATCGACATAATGCCACTGGCCATCACCATCACAAACACAAACATACAAGTAGTCGGGTGCAACAATGAGGCCCTAAATTTATTTGAGTGTACCAACATAGGCGATTACAAGAACAAATATCAGTTGCTATGGCCAAAGAAACAGCCCGACGGAAGCAATTCTAAAGAAAAAGCAATGGAATACCGCAAAACTGCACTGGAAAAGGGCTATACCCGCTTCGATTGGACATATATATTGGATTCCGGCGAGTTGATACCTTGCGAAGTTGTGCTTATGCGTTCCAAGTGGCTTGGCGAAACGCATATATTTTCCTTCATAAGAGATATGCGGGAGCAGCATAAGCTAAAAGACACAATGGTAAAGCTGGCAGACGCAAGCAGACGCGAAAAACGCGCTAACCAAGCAAAAACACAATTTCTCGCACGCATGAGCCACGAAATACGCACCCCCATGAACTCCGTAATGAGTATCACCGAGCTGCAATTGCGAAGCGATTCCCACCCGCCGGAGACGGAGGAGGCTTTTTCTCGTATTTATAATTCTTCGGGGCTGTTGCTTTCCATTATCAACGATATACTCGACCTTTCCAAAGTAGAAGCGGGCAAAATGGAAATCATCGACGCCGAGTACGAAGTCGCAAGCATGATTGTGGACACGGTACAGCTAAACCTCATTTATGTAGGCAGCAAGCAAATAGAATTTAATTTGCACGTAAACGAAAACTTGCCGATGTATCTAATCGGTGACGAAATTAGGATAAAACAAGTTTTAAACAACTTCCTTTCCAATGCGTTTAAATATACATTGGAGGGCGAGGTAAGGCTGGCCTTTGATGTGGAAAAAAGCAAGGACGATGAGGTTATTATTATCGTAAGCGTAAGCGATACGGGGCAGGGAATGACTGCGGAACAGGTAGACGACCTTTTTGGGGACGAGTTTACCCGCTACAACGTAGAAAGCAATCGCGAAATAGAAGGCAGCGGCTTGGGGCTAACCATAGCATACCAGCTTATAGAAATGATGGGCGGCAATATCGAGGTAGAAAGCCGCCTCGGTAAAGGTACAAGCTTTACCGTACGTATCCCGCAAAAAATTAAAAACAAAGAAGTATTAGGTGAGGCACTCTCTCGCAGCCTGCAAAACTTCGAAGATACACAGCGGTCGATGAAAAAGATTTCTAAGCTGGAACGCGAGCCTATGCCTTACGGACGTGTGCTTGTGGTGGACGATGTAGAGTCTAATTTATATGTGGCCAAGGGCTTTCTTATGCCGTACAAGCTTGCTGTGGATACGGCAGAAAGCGGCTATGTTGCCTTGGAAAAAATTCGTGAGGGCAATAAGTACGATATCATTTTTATGGACCATATGATGCCCGGCATGGACGGCATAGAAGCCACAAAACACCTTCGCGAAGGCGGATATAAACACCCCATAGTCGCGCTTACGGCAAATGCCTTCAGCGATATGGCGGATATGTTTTTGCAAAACGGTTTTGACGGCTACGCCACAAAGCCGATTGACATAAAACGCTTGGACAGCTACCTAATGCGGTTTATCCACGACAAACAGACCTCCGAGGTTATAGAAAAAGCAAATCGCGCAAAGCTCGCGTCCAAAGAATGGCGCGACCAGGGCTTGTCGGAAATAAAAAAATTGCAAAAAGAAAAACCCAGCGAAAATATGAAGTTTTTGCGTACACAAATGACAATAATAAGCGACGCCTGCGACCTCTTCGAGACAGAAGAAGCCCTCGACGCATTGCAGGAGCTGCAAAACCAGACGTATTCTCGCCCGATAAGGGAAATCATAGACAAAATTTCTAAACTGCTGGAAAACGGCGACTTAAAAGAAACAGGCGAGCTTGCGCAACAAATTCTTAATCTCTAAACGGCCTAAGGCCAAACAAAAGGATGAGTGTAATGATTGAGTGTATTCGTAACGGGGTATTTGTGCTAAATGGACGGGATGTGGCCGATACTGCGGCGATTTCTAAGGAAGAAGCCGCAAAAAATACCATGGCTTATAAAATAATGGCGGCGCACAGAATAGCCGAAGGCGATGCCGCCGATAACAGCGAAAGCCTGTGGCGGCTTAAATTTGACGCGCTGGCCTCTCACGATATTACTTATGTCGGTGTGATACAAACCGTACGCGCTGCGGAAAAGGATTTTGACAAGTTTCCTATTCCGTATGTACTTACAAATTGCCATAACAGCCTTTGTGCCGTGGGCGGTACTACCAATGCCGACGACCACGCGTTTGGGCTTTCTGCCGCTAAGAGATACGGCGGGATTTTTGTGCCGCCCCATGTTGCGGTGATTCATCAGTATGTGCGGGAGGAAATCGCGGCAGGCGGCAAAATGGTACTTGGCTCGGACAGCCATACACGCTACGGCGCGCTCGGCACTATGGGCATAGGCGAAGGCGGCGGCGAGCTTGTTAAGCAAATCCTCGGGCGTACGTATGATATTTCGCGGCCGGAGGTGGTAGGTGTACGGCTTGTTGGCGAACCGCGCCCCGGTGTTGGCCCCCAGGATGTCGCACTCGCGCTTATCGGTGAGGTTTTTGCCGACGGCTTTGTTAAAAACCGCGTGTTGGAATTCTTTGGGAGCGGTGTAGCGGGGCTTAGTATGGATTTCCGTATGGGCGTGGATGTTATGACGACGGAGACTACTTGCTTGTCCAGTATTTGGGAAACCGACGGCAAGGTGGAGGAGTTTTATGCATTGCACGGGCGGGCGGGCGATTATGTAAAAATTTCTCCCGCGGATACGGCTTACTACGACGGCCTGATTACGATAAATCTGTCGGAAGTTGTGCCGATGATTGCAATGCCTACACATCCCAGCAATGTGTTTAAGATTTCGGAGGTTGACAAGATAAAGGTTGACCAAGGCATAATCGCGGGTTGCGCGGGCGGCTTGTACGAGTCGATTTGCGGCGCGGCGCAGATTTTGGAGGGTAGGGGGGTTGGAATGCCCCTTTCTGTTTACCCTGCGAGCCAGCCTATGTACGTGTCGCTTATGGAAAACGGCGTTACGGCAAAGCTAATGCGCTCGGGCGCGATTTTGAAAACGGCGTTTTGCGGGCCTTGCTTTGGTGCGGGGGATGTCCCGCAGAATGGTGGGTTTTCCATCCGCCATGTAACGCGTAATTTCCCTAACCGCGAGGGTGCTAAGCCAAGCATGGGACAAGACGCCAATGTGGCGTTAATGGACGCACTTTCTGTTGCCGCGACTGCCGCCAACGGCGGTGTTTTAGCGGGCGCGGACGCTTTTGGTCAAAAAAACAATTTGCCAAAATATTACTTTTCCGGGGAGATATATGACAAGCAAATTTACAAGGGTGTAGGCAAGCCCGATAAAAATGTGGAGCTTGTTTACGGGCCGGGAATACGCGACTGGCCGCAGTTTATGCCGCCGGGCGAGGATTTACTGTTGCAGGTGGCGTCGCTGATTACCGACCCTGTTACCACTACGGATGAATTGATACCGTCGGGGGAGACATCTACGTTCCGCTCTAATCCTTATGCTTTGGCGGAGCATACTCTTTCTCGCAAAGACCCGGGATATGTTGCGCGGGCGAAAAAGATACAGGGGCAGGGGATTGGTGAGCTTACTGATGTGGTTAAGGCATTGGAAGGCGCGGGGCATAAAGTGACGGACACCGTAACCATCGGCAGCGTGGTATATGCGAAAAAACCCGGCGACGGCTCGGCACGCGAGCAGGCCGCAAGCTGCCAACGCGTACTGGGCGGGCTGGCAAATATCGCCCAAGAATACGCGACAAAACGCTATCGTTCCAATTTGATAAACTGGGGGATGTTGCCGTTTATTTTGCCGGAAGAGCCAACTTTCGAGTGCGGGGATTTTATTTTTATCCCCGGTATCAGGAATGCCGTTAAAAACCGACAGGAAAAAATTTCCGCTTTTGTCGTGGGTAAAAACGGGGTGACGGAAATCACATTGATGATTTCGCTGACCGACACCGAGGCCGAGGCGTTATTGGCGGGGTGTTTGATAAATTTATACAAGAAACAATAACACCGTATATAGCAAAAACCGAGAGTTGGCCTCGCGCCTTCTCTCTTTTTTTATGCGTATAACAACAATAAATATCTGCATTGCAACATATATTTGTTGTTATTCGACAAATTTATGTTGACATTCAAATCTGCTGCCATTATAATCCTTTCAAATCTAACTTTGAAAGGGGTATCTTTAATGAAAGAGCCGTTGTTTAGCCGCATTCTGAAATACACTCTTTATGTGGCCTTTGTTGTCGGGTTAGTTGGGGCGATTACTTTGCCTTTTACTATCGACACTTTTTTTAGGGTGTTTCGTAACGCGCCCACCATGCTGCCGGATTATCGGGCGTTTATCCTCACATTTTTAATGGCCTTGGCTGTGCCTTGCCTTTGGATTGTGCTGGAGATGATTTTTATGCTCAACTCGATTCCAACGGGGCCGTTTGTTACTCGCAATGTTAATGCACTCTATCGTATCGGCGTTATATTTTTTGTGCTTTCTGTTGCGTTTTTTGGGTGGTTTATTGCGTTTTTTAATGTGATTGTTTTGGCAGGAAGGTTTTTTATGATTGGTAGCGGGCTTTTTTCCTTTACTTTGGCGGCTCTTATCCGCCAGGCGATTGTTTTCCGCGAGGAAAACGACCTTACGATTTGAGGTGCGGCATGATTATTGTAAATTTGGACGTGATGATGGCAAAACGTAAAATAGGCCTCGCGGAGCTTGCCGAGCGCATTGATTTGACACAAACAAATCTTTCTATTTTAAAAACCGGTAAGGGTAAGGCCATAAGATTTACAACATTAAACCGCCTGTGCCGCGAGCTTGATTGCCAGCCGGGCGATATTTTGGAATATAGGGAGGGCGACAAAAATGACGGAGACAATTAACGAGGTAAAAGAGGTAAAAGTATGGAGTAGGGCAGAAAAAATACTGCTGCCTGTGTCGTTGCTTTTGGCGGTTTTATTTAACCGCTTGGTTATTAACAACATATGGTCATCGACGTCGATAGGTATGCTGCACGCTGTATTTTGGCTATGCTATCTTGTTATTTTTTATGCCGTTTACTGGAAGCGGCTTAAAAATGACTATGTGCTGTGGTTTGTGGCGGCGTGTACTTTCGCGCTGATGGTATGGAATTTTATTTTTACGGACAGTAATTGGCAGTTTGCCATGATTACTGCCGCAGTAATCCCTGCGGTGCTTATGGCACATGCGCAGTGGGCGGCAAGAGGATTTTCTTGGAAGAGCTTTGACGGCGCGGTTATTGATATGGTTATCGCGTGGCTGGAAGGCTGGCTGATACGCCCCTTTAGCGGGCTTGGCTCGCTTTTTGAGATTTCTGCGTCGATGGTTTCTTCCGAAAACAAATCTACTGCAAAACATGCCTCTGTTGGGGTTGCAATCGTTATGGGGCTTATGATTGTTATTATCCCGCTTTTGATGGGCGCAGACCAAGTTTTTAGCCATTATGTGAGCCAATTTTTTTCTCGGCTACAGTTTTCTTCGTTTATATTCCATGGTGTTTTTGTACTCATCGCTTTTGGGCTGTTTTTCTCCTTCCTTTGGAATATTGGCTTTGGAGAAAACAGACCCGCCGTAAATACAAAAGTTGTTGCGATTGATAAAATTATTTCTACGATTGTGCTTGGGGGCGTAATAGCCGTGTATGTACTGTTTTGCTTTGTGCAGTTCACATACCTTTTTGCCCGCGCCGGGCTGCCTGCCGGTATGACCTTTGCCGAATACGCTCGCGAAGGCTTTGCACAAACCGTTGCCGTATGCGCAATTAACTTGCTGATTTTTGGTGTTTTCTTATGGCGCGGTAGTCGCGGAAGGCTTCTTTCGGTGTTGCTTTGTACGCTTCTTACGCTTACGGGAATAATGCTTTTTTCCGGCGCGATTCGCCTTAGCTTGTATATTGACGCCTTTGGTATGACTTGGCTACGATTGCTTTCTGCATGGTTTATTATTTATCTTGCCGCCGTCGTTATTTTGTGCGGTGTGCGTCTTGTAAAAAGGCTTCCTGTTATCGGAGCTTGTGCGTTGCTTCTTTTGGTGTGGTATGTGGCTCTTGGATTCCTTAATCCCGATGGTTTTATTTTTTGGTATAACGTGGTAAGATAGAAGGACTTGCTTGATAGAGGAGAATAACCATGCCATACGTTTTTAACCGCCACACAAATTTATGGGAACACAGCGCGCCCCGGTACGGAGTGCTGGACAGGGAAGACCCTAACCTGTACCGCGACCAGTTCTCGTATAAGGATATCCCCAAGGCTATGTTTAACTATAACAGCGTGCCTGTGGATATGCCTAATGAGATTTGGATTACGGATACGACCTTTAGGGACGGGCAGCAGTCCCGTGAGCCTTATACCGTGGAACAGATTAAACATATTTACAAGCTGCTGCACCGGCTTAGCGGGCCAAAGGGAAAGATACGGCAAAGCGAGTTTTTCCTGTATTCCAAGCGCGACCGCGACGCCGTTTATGAATGCCTTAACATGGGGTACGAATTCCCCGAGATTACGGGGTGGATTAGGGCCTCTAAAAAGGACTTTGAGCTTGTTAAGGAAGTCGGCTTGCCCGAGACGGGGGTTTTGGTTAGCTGCTCCGACTATCATATTTTCTTGCAGATGAAAATGAACCGCCGTCAGGCCTTGGGGCATTATCTTTCCATCGTGCGTGAGTGTATCGAGACGGGGGTTAAGCCGCGCTGTCACCTTGAGGATATTACGCGGGCGGATTTCTATGGCTTTGTTGTGCCTTTTGTACGCGAGCTTATGAAGCTTTCCAAGGAATCTGGCGTGCCTATTAAAATCCGTGCTTGTGATACCATGGGAATGGGCGTTACTTATCCCGGTACATGTATGCCGCGCTGTGTGCAGGGCGTAATTCATAATTTAACGCACCACGGCAATGTCCCCCATGAGCTGCTGGAATGGCATGGGCATAATGATTTCTACCGCGCTGTTAACAATGCCTCATATGCGTGGCTCTATGGCGCAAGCGCGGTAAATGCTTCGCTTTTTGGCATTGGCGAACGCACGGGCAATACCCCGCTGGAGGCCATGGTATTCGAATACGCGCAGCTTCGTGGGACGCTCGACGGTATGCAACCCCATGTAATCACCGAGCTTGCCGAATATTTTGAAAAAGAAATCGGATACAAAATCCCGCCGATGACACCCTTTGTGGGTAAGAATTTCAATGTAACCCGTGCGGGTATCCACGCCGACGGGCTGCTTAAAAACGAGGAAATTTACAATATCTTTGATACGGCGAAGATTCTTAACCGCCCCTGGAAGGTTGTAATTTCCAATACATCAGGCCTTGCGGGGATTGCGCATTGGATGAACGATTTTTATAAAAAGTCGGGCAGCGATGTATTTGACAAACGCCACCCGGCGGTGTTGCAAGTCAAAGACTGGGTAGACGCGCAGTACGAAACAGGCAGAATCACCCTAATAACAGACGAAGAAATGGAAGCCGTAACAAAAACGGCTATAAAAGGAGAGTAAAAAACCATGAAAAAAATAGAAGACGCAAAAGCCAAATTTGGTGCATTACTGGAGCAACAGCTTAGCCGCATAGAAAAAATGAAGCAAAACGCAACTCCGATAAGCTATGCGGACTGCAACCCGATAATCATAGGAATAACAGGCGGCGACGGAATAGGCCCCGCGATTACAAAGGCGTCAAAGGATGTGCTGGAGTTTTTACTCGCAGACGCAGTGGTTGCAGGCAAGGTAGAGCTTCGCGATATCGAAGGCCTTACAATAGAACGCCGCGCCGAGGAAAAAGCGGCAATCCCGCCCGCCGTGCTTGACGAACTAAAGGCCTGCCACGTAATCCTAAAAGGCCCGACCACCACCCCCCAAGCAGGCGACGAGTGGCCAAACATAGAAAGCGCGAACGTAGCAATGCGCAAGGAGCTGGACCTTTTCGCAAATGTGCGCCCCGTACGTGTACCCGAGAAGGGACTGGACTGGACATTCTTCCGCGAGAACACCGAGGGTGCTTACGCGCTGGGAAGCCAGGGGGTTAACGTAGACGATGACTTGGCGATTGACTTTACCGTGGCGACTACGCAGGGCAGCGAGCGAATTATTCGTGCCGCATTCGAATATGCTAAAGCTAACGGAAAAAAACGTGTGACCGCCGTTACCAAGTCTAATGTCGTTAAGACAACTGACGGCAAGTTTTCTGTTATTGCCAAGGAAATTTCCAAGGACTACCCCGGCATATCGCTGGATGAATGGTACATCGACATAATGACGGCAAAGCTGATAGACGAAAAACGCCGCACGCAGTTTGAGGTAATGGTTTTGCCAAACCTATACGGCGACATCCTCACCGACGAAGCCGCAGAATTCCAAGGTGGGGTAGGGACTGCGGGCAGCGCGAATATCGGCGCGAGATATGCCATGTTTGAGGCAATCCACGGCTCCGCACCTCGTATGGTAAAGGAAGGCCGCGATATCTACGCCGACCCTGCCAGTATGTTGCGCGCTTCGGCAATGCTTCTTTCTCACATCGGATTTGTGAAGGAAAGCGAAAAGCTTACCAAGGCACTCGACATATGTACGGTTAGTGAGAAAAAAATCACAATCACAGGCCGCGATACAGGCTGCACATGTGATGAGTTTGCCGAATATATTATGAGTACATGCAAAAATATGTAGGGGGCTTACCTTGCGTTTAATAAATGCTATAAGAAAGAACGACCCGTCTATACATTCTGTGCTGGAGGTTTTTTTGTACCCGGGTTTTTGGTGTATATTTTTTCATCGACCTTGCCATCGGCTGTATAAATGGCGGCTTTATTTTCTTGCTCGTTTTGTTTCGCAGTTTGCGCGGTTTTTTACAGGGATTGAGATACACCCGGGGGCGCAGATTGGAAAGGGCGTTTTTATAGACCACGGCATGGGCGTGGTGATTGGCGAAACATGCATAATCGGTAACGATGTGGTAATCTACCACGGCGTAACCCTCGGCGGCACAGGCCACGAAAAAGGCCCGCGCCATCCCATAATCGGAAACGGCGTGGTAATAGGCGCAGGCGCGGCAATCCTCGGCCGCGTAAAAATCGGTGATAATGCAAAAATCGGCGCAAATACCGTTGTGCTGAAAGATATACCGGCAGGCAGTACCATTGTGGGGCGTAAAGGGAAAATCGTGGGGGCGGATTAAATAGCAATCCCCGTGCTTTTTTTAAGGCATTATATCACAAAGGGTGAAATGCTATGTTTAAGATATTTGTACTTACGTTGATTTTGCTTGTTTCTCTTGTCGGTTGCGGCAGGGGGGACGAGCTTTTTTATCTTAAGGATGAGCCTGTTTTTGTTCGGGTGATTCCGATTGCGGAGCAGGTAGCGGAACAAGTTTCGGAACAGGTTATAGTACAGGACGAGGAAGCGGATGTTTGGATTCATTGGGATGATGGGGTCACGCAGTTTGGGTGTAGGGCTGAGGATGATTATCGTATTCTTTATGTAATCGAAAATGGTGTGAGGAGGCAGATAGCGGCGTTTCCTTTGATTTTTATTGATGTGGCTTATTCTTCGTCCCCGCCGTTTATCATGCAGCTGGATGTGGTTGATGATTGGGTTATCGTGAGCGTAGGCGACATCCAAGGAAGCGCGGGTATATTTTACGGCGATTTATATCGCATTAGGCGCGACGGCGGCGAGTTTGAACCCTCCCGTTTTGGGTGGTGGTCAACAGAATGGCGTTTTTTTGCCGCAAATGGCTGGATTTATCATCATGCATGGAATCCGCAAGAATTGCACGGCTGGTTTCGCTTTCGTCCGGATGGCTCGGAGATTGAGCATTTGGAGGATTTTCCCAATATTCTTTATTTGGCGGATGACGGATATTTTTACGGCTTTTATTGGACAGGCGAAATACGTGATGGGATTAATATAGCCAACTTTGTGCGCTGGCAGTCGGATGGCGGTGAGCCTATCGTGCTTTTTGAGGGGATAAATTTGCTGCCCGCGCCGGAGTATGCAGGTTACATGGGTTTTCGGGATATTTCGGTAGTGGATGAGTATGTACTGTTTACGGCATTTTTATGGGGGCATCTGCCGGGAGACGGTTGGCGCGGGAGTTTGTTGTACTCTGAAGATTATCGGGTGGACAAGGACGGCGAAAGCCTCACACAGCTTGGTTTTTTTAAAGAGATAACCCCATTTGGGCGGCGCGTTGCGGCGGAGTTTTTGGGCGATTTTTGGAGCTTGTTTGGTTATAGCAATAATTGGTTTTGCGTAGATACAAATACCCATTTCACCCTATGTATCGAAACATTGCAATGGATAAAAACAGGCGGGAAGCAACGGCTTTACTGGGGCGGCACACTTTTAGAACATGGCAGCCCACGTGTCGTAGAGTATGACGGCAGAATCTTTGGCGCGGACGGAAACGAAATAACGGGAGTTCCTTTCGTTCGCCACCACGACGACCCGTGGTTTCCTAATGTGGCGACAAGATTTAGCCTTCACAACATTACAAATACAGGTATCCCCGATATTATCATCACGTTTTTTCCTGTTTATCCTATATGGGAGGCTTGTATGCAGGGATTTATAGGGGAGACGATTGTTTACAGATTTATCAACGGCGAGTATCGCAAAATCGGAATGCTCCCGTATCATAACTTTCATTTATTCACCAACGACTGCGAAATAATCGTGTTTTACAATGATGGTGCAAACGGATTTTACGGATACTATCTTTTACGGTTTAGCGGCGACGAATTTACGGCAGAAAATATCTTTACACCGGAACACCTCTTCCGCGAATGGAACATCCATCACAGTCGAGAAAATTTCCATCACAATCCAAACCGAACCATGTTTTACACGGGAATCCCCCTTACAGAAATACCTACGCGTGGGGATTTATGGCATGAGATACGCGAGATGTTTACGCCTTCCCGATAAACTCGTACAGCTTCTCCATAGCGTCGTGCAGGCCGCCTACTGCGTCGATTAAGCCTTCTTGTACGGCTTCTTCGCCTATTAAGATTGTTCCTACGTCTTGTGCCATTGTTTGTGTGTCCATCATTAGGGTATTTAGGCGGTCGTGGGTTATGTTGGAGTGGGCTGTTATAAAGTCCATCACGCGGTCTTGGGTTTTGTTAAAATACTCATATGTCTGCGGTGCGCCTACGAGAGTGCCGTTCATGCGGACGGGGTGGATTGTCATGGTTGCCGAAGGCGCGATATACGAAAATTTAGCAGAAACAGCCAGCGGCACACCGATAGAATGCCCTCCACCCAGCACCAACGATACCGACGGCTTTCCGAGGTGCGCGATAAGCTCCGCAAGCGCAAGCCCGGCTTCCACGTCACCGCCCATTGTATTTAGAAGCACAAGCAGTCCGTCTACCTCACTATTTTCTGCACAGGCCACTAACTGCGGGATTACATGCTCGTATTTAGTGGCCTTATTTGTCGGCGGTAACAAAATATGCCCCTCAACCTGCCCTATAATCGTTAGGAACTGGATTACACCGCGTGGATTTGGCTTTGGAGGCGGCATTAGGGCTTCCGGGGATTGCTGGGGTTGTTGGTCGTTGTTTTCTTCTTTTTCTTCGTTTTCCAAAACCGGTGCTGTGATTTCCATATAAAAAAACCTCCAAATGTGGGATTTGTCTAGCATTTACCACATGCGGAGGTTTTATTCTTATTTTATGTGTACCCGTGAGCCTTTTTATATCGCTCAAAGGCGGCCTGTTCCTCTTCGTTTAGCGAGAAAAGGTCAATTTTTTTTGTGCAGATTCTTTTTTTGCACGTCCTCCGGACTGTATTTAACGGTGACGGAAAAACCGTTGTATCATCCTCACGATAGTGTTGTCAATTATAATCCTAAATTTTTATCTACAAGAATTATTGAAATCTTATTACCGTATAGTTGTTTCCTGTGTATAGTCGTAACTCCACAAATAGACTCAGGAGATATACAATTTTCACATTTTCCAGTAACAACACAAGGCGTTTTTCTTTCATATATTTTAGCTAGTGCAACGGCGGCATTTCTTGCGCGTTCTATGGCATTTTCAAATGAATCTGCTATCTTGTTTTTTCCAATGACAAATACAACGTGCTTTGGACCAAAACACGTTGCGGCAACCCTGTTTCCTGTGCCGTCAATATTTATTATTTGCCCATCATACGAAATGGCGTTAGCAGAAGTGAAATATATATCCGCAAGAAGTGCTTTTCGCTCATCTTCGCCCTTTCCTTGTATGTTGCGTTCATATACCGTCTTGGACGACAGGATATTCGTTAGTTCCAATTCTTTAAGCGTAATGGAGTTTCCAATACCGACAACCGAATCACTTTCGCTAAGCAACTCTTTTGAAATCAAGTTTATTGTTTCTTGATTATCGGCACACACGAACGCTTGAAATCCTCTATCAGATAACCGTTTTTGCAAAACCGTTAAATCGAAATCCATGATAATCATACCTCCTAAAATATAAATTTTCTACTGCAAGTTAATTATGTCATGGAAAGACGGCACACAATAATGAAAATTTCCCCGCGTCATTGATACCTTGAGCGTTTAAGCGTTACTGTTATTTTTTAAGTGTCCTTGACAACACAAATCCTATGTTTTACCACTATCATCTGGGTAAACGCAAAGAACGAAATTGCCAGAATTTACTCCTTAACTATTTTCCTGTCATCCGGTGCAAATCTAAAAATAATCGCCGCCGCTACAAACAACACGGCAATACCGGCTATGCCCCAGTGCGGATGCCCTGTGGTGAGCGTAATCACACCGAATATCGTAGTGCCGAGAACGGAAGCAAAACGGCTAAACACATTGTAAAAGCCAAAGTACTCATTAGATTTGTCCTTGGGGATTATCCTGCCAAAATAAGAGCGGCTGAGTGCCTGTATGCCGCCCTGCGCCGTTCCTACGAGCATTGCCAAAGCCCAAAACATCGTCGTAAGGGTTTGCAAATCCCTGTCGGGGCTCATAAATAAAGCAATGGAGCAAATCACGCAGTACGTGCCGATGGCAAAGTAAATCATGGAACGCGCACCATATTTTTGTGCGAGCTTGCCGTAGATAATAGCGCATGGGAATGCCACAAATTGCACCACCAGCAGCACCATGAGCAGAGTAACGGCATCCAGCCCTATGGTGTCGCCGTAGGCAATTGCCATACGGATAATAGAACCCACGCCGTCGCTGTACAGGAAAAACGCAATCAAAAAAATTAAAATTTCCTTCTGTTTTGCGATTTCTTTAAAGGTTGTCCATATTCTGATAAAGCTTTTTCTTACATACTGCGGTTCGGGGTCTGTGCCGTATTTTTGGTGGACATTTTTAAACATCGGGAACATAAACGCCACCCACCAGACGGTAGCAATTACAAAAGAAATCCGATAAGCCACCATCAGCGGCAGGTCGATAATTTCAAATTGCGCAAGAATAACAAGCGGGATGCACAGCAAAAATGGCAACGCCCCGCCTACATATGCAAAACCAAAGCCGAGGCTCGACACCCAGTTCATGCGCTCGTTGTCGGTGACGTCTACCAGAAACGCGTCGTAAATCTTGGTACTTCCCGCATATCCGATTGACGAAAATATAAACACAACAAGAATCAAAAACCAAAACTGTTCCGGTACAAACGCCAGCCCAAATGTCCCCAAAAGTCCGATGAAAGTAAATATCGCAAACAGGAGCTTCTTTTTGCCCTTGTAGCCGGATAGCGTGCCTATGATGGGTGCAAGTATGCCTACGATGATGGTGGCGATGGTATTGCTTAGGGCGTAGTACGCCACAGCGGATTCTTCCGCAAGATTACTCATACGAGCGGCTTCCAAAAAGTAGAGGCTCATTATTACGCTCATTACAATCATTACATATGACTGGCTTGCCCAATCGTACAGTACCCAGCTAAATTCTTCCTTTGTGAGCTTTTTAAGCAAAGGTAGTTTATGCATCTTTTTTTCCTTTCAACATCATGTACCAGGCGGAGCCTGATAAGCACACAGACGAATAAGCACCAAACAGCAGACCGACCATAATCGGCAACGTAAAGTCGCGGATAGCGGCCACACCAATAATGTAAAGCATAAACACCGCTATAAAAGAAGAAAGCGTAGAAAAAAGCGTACGACGAAGGGTCTGCGTAACGCTGGTATTAATAAGCACAGAATGCACGGCCTTAGGCATTCTCACGCGGTTTTCGCGAATACGGTCGAAAATAATAATCGTAGCATTAATCGAATACCCCAACGTAGTAAGCATAACCGCAATAAAAGCGTAGTTAAGCGGAATCCGCAAAATCGCATAGATACAAAGCACCACAAGCGCGTCATGCAACTGCGCAAGCACCGCACTCGCCCCCGTACGAAAATCACGGAAGCGAATAGAAATATAAATAAGCATACCGATACTTGCCACAACAATCGCCAAAATAGCCGAAGTACGCATAGCCGCACTAACCGCAGGGCTTACAAACGCATACTGAATATCATTTGGGTCGAGGGCAAAACGGTCGGAAAGTGCGCCGATAAGCTCAAGGCGGTTTTCTGCATCGTCCTCGGCTTGGGTGGTGCGTATCATTACTTCGTGAGTGCCCAGCACCTGCTGCACTTGAGGAGCAGATTCTCCTGTGACATTGCGCACGATTTCTTCGATTTCGCTGTTTTCGAAGGGCTGTCCTATGTCTACGACAAAGGAAGTGCCACCCGAGAATTCCACGTCCAAGTTAAAGAAGCCCGTCCCGCCGAAGCCATGCCCCAGCATAAACGCCAAACCAACAGCCAATATCGCCGCAGAAAACCCAAAGTAAAGCTTACGTTTTTCCACGATGGGCTTAGCTTCAAGCTCCACCTGCGGCTCGGATTTGCCCGCCGCTTTCGCAGCCTCAAGGGCTTCTCTTTGCTTGGGAGAAATCACATGCGTGGCCTTCACCACACCCAAATCCATCAGACAAGTAGTGATAATCCGCGTTACAACAAGGCATGTAAACATGCTCACCAAAATACCGATAATCAACATCTGCGCAAAGCCCATAATCGGCCCCGTACCCAGCCAAAACAACACAAAACCCGCAATAAGCGTAGTAACATTGCTGTCCACAATAGCAGGCAAAGCACGACGATAACCCGTACGCATAGCCGACCTAAGCGTCTTGCCCAAAGCAACCTCTTCGCGTATGCGCTCGAAAATAACGATATTAGCGTCCGTGGCCATACCTATCGAAAGAATCAACCCCGCAATCCCCGGCAAGCTAAGCGTAATCCCCAACGCCGAAATCAAAAACAAAACAATCCCCACATAAATAATAAGCGCGAGGTCGGCACAAAGCCCCATAGTGCGATAAAACGCCGCCATAAACAGCAGCACCAAAAACAAACCAACAGCACCCGCAATAATGCTTGTCCGCAAGGCGTCCGCACCAAGCCGCGCACCGATATGCTTCATGCTGATAACCTCAAGCCCAAAGGGCAACGACCCTTGCTGGATATTAATAGCAAGCTCCAGCGCGTTATACATATTCATGTCGCCGCCGGAAATCTGGCCGCTTCCGTCGGTGATAACCGCCCGTATAAACGGATTGCTTATCATCATATCGTCCATAAAAATAAAAATCGGCCGATTAAGATTTTGCCTTGTAACTTGCTCAAAAATCCGCGTACCTTCGCTGTTAAAGCTGATACTAACGGCGACACCTTCTTCCGGGCTAACCATACGACGGGCATCCGCCACATGTGCGCCCGTCAAAAACGCCGCCTCCGCCATCACACCGGAAGAAAAATACTCTACAAGCTCAAAATCCTCGTTAAGCGTCAAAAAAGCAACCCTGTCATGCGCAACCCATTGCAACCCCTGCTGCTCCAGCCACGACATCCCGGCCTCGTCAATAAACGTAAGCATTGCCGTAGCCCCGATTTCTGCAACGGCGGCCTCGGCGTCTTCTACACCCGGGATATCTACACGAATTTGCCCCGTGCCTTCCTGCACAACATCGGCCTCGGTATACCCGCGCCTATCCAAACGCCCACGCATTAACGCCTGCGCCGCATTCATATCCTCACCGGTAGGGTTAGAAATATCCGCCTCGTACAAAATACTAACTCCGCCCCGCAAATCCAACCCTTGGCGTATATTTTGCACACCCCACATACGCGCCCGCGTACCATCCTCGTTAAATGCTTCCCGTATAGTAGGAACGCCAAAGGCATTAATAAGAATAAGCCCCGCCGCACCAAGAAGTATTAACACCAAAATAATTGCACTTTTGCCTTTCATTTTCATCCTCCTAAATTTACAGCGAATTCAATGAGAAACCGTCTCGACGGAGTGGCGGCGAAAAACCGTGTTTTTCGCGGTTTTGCCGCGACAGGCGAGACGGATTTCGAATTAATTCGCTATACCTACGGCATTTCGTCAGAAATTGCCCGAGCGATTATATCACAAAATTACCAAATACTACATAGAATAATTTTGTGGGGGTAGCCGGAAGCTGTAGCGGTTTGGCTCGTGCGCAGAAAGCGAAGCGAAGCGCGCCCGCGGGGGTGTCGTGCGCGGCTATCACGGGGAAATCCCCCCGCTGCTAGAACCTGGCGGCCAACCGCTGCGGGGGGAATTCCCCGCGCTAGCCTACATGAGTAGGCGGGCGACCACTGTAACGCGTACGCTTCGCTTGCTGCGTTGTGGAGGGCTAGACCGCTACAGCTTCTGCCCGCTCTCGCTAAAATAAAGTGCGGTTTGGGCGGGGGTGTAATATCGGCGTTGCATTTCAGGGCGTTGGTGTTTTTGAAAAAAGCGTTGCAAGCCGTGTGGCTACTGGGGTCGTGGGTATTTGCCATTTTATGGTTGATGTTTTTGGCGGAAGCTTGTCGTCCCGCATAGTCACTAGCACGACGGGCATTTAACCCACCCGCTGCCCGACGCCGATTTGATGTTTTTGGACAAACCGCTACAAGCGGCACAGACACCGGACTGCCCGGGGTTTTTGTCGGTAACTACCCCCCCCCAACGACACTAACATAATTTTCGCCGTGCAGTAGCCGTGTGGGGTTATTTTGCCTGCCACGACGCAGCAAGCGAAGCGCGCGCGTCACGGGGCCGCCCGTGCTTTATGTAGTCCGTCGCGGGGAATTCCCTTCGCAGCGGTTGGCCGCAGGTTCTAGCAAGGTCGAGCGAAGTGCGCTCGACATAGCGAAGGGATTTCCCCGCGACGGACGCGCACGATACCACAGGAGGCGCACTCCCCCCATTCCCGCTAAAGGCAAAATAACCCTGCACGGCGGGTACTAAGCCATATAAGGCAGTGAAGGGGGCGCAAGGCAGCCACAAGAAAGGAGTTTTTCCATGATAGAAGCCGCGATTCTGGCGTCCACTCTTTCCGCCGACGCCTTCACCGCAGGGTTTGCGTACGGTAGCAAGAAGATTCGTATTCCCATGCTGTCCGTGCAGGTTATTAACGTCGTTTGTTGTGCGGTGCTTGGCGCGGCCATGTTTTTTGGCCATTTGGTTAAGCCTTTTCTTTCAGCGGGGGTAGTGGCGTGGGTTGCTTTTGGGATTCTGTTTGGTATGGGGCTGATTAAGCTTTTGGATGATATCGTAAAAGCCCTTATCCGAAAGTATCGTGTAAGGGCTTTGGAGGTTTATGCAGACCCCGAGGTCGCGGATGTGGACGCCTCGGCTTGCCTTTCGCCTGTGGAGGCGGTTTGGTTGGCGGTATCGCTTTCTTTGGATGGTGCGGCGGTGGGGTTTGCGGTGGTGCTTGCGGGGATTAATCCCTGGGTGTTGTTGGCTTGGTCGTTTGTTGCCAATATGACGGCTATTTTGCTGGGGCAACGGTTTGGGGCGTCGATTGCAGAAAAATTGCCGTTTAATATTTCTTGGGTTGGGGGAGTGGTGCTTATTGTGCTGGCATGTGCAAGATTTCTATGGTAAAGGTCTCGTCGCACCATATGACCAACGCGCCGAAAAATTCGCTGATTATGCGTAGGGGAACCATTGTTCTGCCGTCGATTATTTGCGCGTTTTCTCCTATTGTAATGGTGATTGTTTCGGAGTTAAGGGTTATAAAAACCAGCATGGGGCTTGTGGCAGTCGCGGGCGCGTAAGAAACCTCCGCACCCAGCGCGTACGCCATAAACCGCACCGGCAACAGAACACGGTCGTCTTGTATCACAGGCAGTACATCCATGGTTTGCACAGGAATATTGCCCGCGAGGTCTGTGATTATATGAGAATTCACGCTAATGGCCAGCCGCGACAGATTTTCTACATATATAATGGAAACTTCGCCCACATTGTAGCTTGCCTCTAGTACAAACTCGCCTGTCTCGGCATTAAACCGCCCGCCGATAATTGTTCCGTTTTCGCATACGGCAACAAGCCGGTAATGGTTAATGCCCGGGGCGATAGAAATTGGAATACTTAGCATAGTTTGCCCCGGCGTATCAATTTGCACCGTCACAAAAGCGTGGGCGTCGGAAGGCGATGGGGCTTTTTGGAAGGGCAGGGAAGGGGACGGCGAAGGCATAGGCAGTGACGAAGGCGTAACATGTGAAGAGGGTGCTTCCGTTGGCTCGGAAGGCTCGGAAGAAGACTGGTGTGGCGGTGGCGGAAGGGGTGGCGGTGATGGCGGCGGTTTGGGTGTAGGGGTTGGCTCCGGGGTGGGTTTGGGCGTCGGCTCTGGTGTGGGTTCGGGTGTTGGCACGGGTGTCGGCTCTGGGGTGGGCTTTGGTGTAGGCTCGGGCGTCGGCTCTGGTGTGGGTTTGGGTGTTGGTTTGGGTGTAGGCTCGGGTGTCGGCTCCGGTGTTGGTTGGGGTGTCGGCACGGGCGCAGGCTCTGGTGTGGGTTGGGGTGTAGGCTCGGGTGTCGGCTCGGGTGTCGGCTCCGGTGTGGATTTTGGTGTAGGCTCTGGCGTAGGCTCCGGTGTGGGTTTAGGTGTCGGCTCTGGTGTGGGTTTGGGTGTTGGCTCTGGCGTAGGCTCCGGAGTAGGTTTTGGTGTAGGCTCTGGGGCGGGCTTTGGTGTCGGCTCGGGCGTAGGCTCCGGTGTGGGTTCGGGTGTAGGCTCTGG
>Ga0209755_10000722_pt1 | contig 58008 bp, 44 predicted proteins | sample TergutCo191P1_FD_187301 | JGI IMG/M metagenome (GOLD analysis project Ga0209755, IMG submission 187301) | Cornitermes sp. P1 segment gut microbial communities from Petit-Saut dam, French Guiana - Co191P1 (SPAdes) (version 2) | ecosystem: Host-associated > Arthropoda: Insects > Digestive system...
AACGCAACGCAACGCAACGCAACGCAACGCAACGCAACGCAACGCAACGCAACGCAACGCAACGCAACGCAACGCAACGCAACGCAACGCAACGCAACGCAACGCAACGCAACGCTTAATTATGAATTCGGCAAAATTCGCTTTGTCAAGTACCTAACAGGTCATTTTTTTGCCATTTTTCACCACCTAATAAGGTCATTTTTACTCTTTTCCTGCCGGTTCTCTTCTTGGTTTGGTGTCCACGCCCCTTTGCGGGGCGTGTTTTTTGTTTCCGCCGCCCGTAGGGTGGGTTAATCTTTGTGATTACCCGCCCAAAAAGGGGGGTATGGGTAGTCGCAACCACAGAAGGAGGTTTTCTATGAGGAAAACCATGGTTTTGGCCTGGATCACATTGATTTTTGGCCTTGTGTTTATCGCTTGCCGAGGGGGGAGTGATCCGGCTCCGCAGGCTCTGCCCGCGCCGCAGATTGGGCTTGACGGTATGGTTGTATACTGGGAAGCTGTTCCCAGGGCGGGCGGGTATAGCGTCCGTATTGGCGGTACTGAAGTGGACTACGGTGCCCTTGACTATGACGAGACAAGTTTCAACCTTGCGGTTCTGGAACTTGAGCCTGGCGAATACCTCATTACGGTGGTTGCCATTGGTGTTCCTGGCCAGAGCCGGGATTCCGAGCCAAGCAATGCGTTAACCCTTGTCGTGGAGCCGCCAGTGCTTGATCCCCAGCCCTTGCCCGCGCCGGTAATCGCGCTTGACGGCACGCTTGTGTCTTGGGCCGCCGTTCCTGGTGCTGGCGGGTACAGTGTCCGCATTGGTGGTACGCAGGTGGCTGGTGGTGCCCTTGGCGCTACCGTAACCAACTTCGACCTTGCGGCCTTGAACCTTGGAATCGGGGAGCACGTCGTTACGGTGGTTGCCATTGGCGTGACAGGCCAAAGCCTGGATTCAGTGCCTAGCAACGCGGAAACCTTCGTGGTTGATCCCCAACCTTTGCCCGCGCCTGTAATTGCTCTTGACGGCGTGGTTGTATCCTGGGTCGCCATTCCTGGTGCTGGCGGGTACAGCGTCCGCATAGGCGCTAACGAAGTGGAAGGCGGTGCCCTTGGCGCTACCGTAACCAACTTCGACCTTGCGGCCTTGAACCTCGGAATCGGGGAGCACGTCGTTACGGTGATTGCCATTGGCGTGACAGGCCAAAGCCTGGATTCCGCGCCGAGTAATGCCGAAACCCTTACGGTGGTGCCTAGTAACATAACCACCAACATCGCCTGGACTGGGTTCACGAACCCGATGCTGGCCACGGGCGTTAGTGTTGAGGTTAACGCCAGCAATGGAACCATCACGGTAATGTTCCCTACAGGCTTGCTCACGAATATCAGATGGTACGAAGGCTTGCGCCAGATCGCTACGGGGAACCCCCTTGTTATGAGCGGTGGGCTACCGCCATCGCTAATGGTTAGGGCGGGAACCGCTGGCAGTGCCAGGACGTACAGCTTGGCCATCACCGTCATCGGCGACTATGTTGCTACTGGCGACGCGACGTTTATAATCACCTCGCCCTACGAAGGCGTGGACTGGGACAACTGGGGCAGGTACAGGGCAGCCCTGCACACCCATACCATAAACAGCGACGGCGCGGCGACAATGGAAGATATGCTTACCCGCCATTTCGAGCTGGATTTCGATATCCTGGCGGTTACCGACCATGTTTGGAGAAGGCTGGACGGCACGAACCTGTGCTTCGATAACCTGCTTACCAGGTGCCCGACCCAACAATACTGGCCTGGCTCCGGTGCGCCGGGTGTACCGGACATGGTTCCCTTATGCCACATTACGCTGGGAAGGCTTAATGAATTGCAAACGGGGGTAGGAAGGGACGGCAGGGGTATGCTTATAATACCCGGCGCCGCCGAACTGGCTCCGGGCAGCGGGGGACCAATGGAAAACGCGGCGGAGGCAAATGTCTTCTTCTGGATGACAGACGAAAAGCCACCCAGCGCCTGGACATCCCCGTACAACACTCTGGCAGGTGGATTACGGGCGGCGCAACGTAACAACGCGCTTTCCTTTATCAACCATCCCGGCCGTACCAGTGGTGCCGTGGCTTACCCGATTGGCGATGTTGACAGTCCCGACAATCCGTCCAACCAACCCAGGTGGGTACGGCATTATGCCGATATGTTTATGGAATTTTCACCCGACAGCCTTGTTGGCCTGGAGATATTCAACAGGCGGGACGGCGATTCGCGGCACGACCGGGTTCTTTGGGACAACATCCTTACGCTTACCGTTCCGCACGGTCGCTTTGTCTGGGGTTTTGCGAACGACGACACGCACAGCAACAGCCCGACCAGCAACAGCTCGATTGGCACAAACGCCAACATATTCCTAATGCCGGAAAACAACCTTGACAACGTTAAGAGCACCATGAGGGGCGGCAATTTCTACATGGTAACCCATGTGGCGCGCAACGAGGGAGTCGTGCTGGAAGGCGCTCATCCCCAACCCCAGTATTTCCCGTCCATCACCAGGATTACGGTTGATCATGATGCCTACACTATCACGATTGTAGCTGGCAATGCCGAAAGGATAGACTGGATTTCCGAAGGCAGGGTCATTTACACGACAGACGCTGGTACCAGTACCATCGACTTGGCGGATCCGGACATCATCGATAATGTCGGGGTTTATGTCAGGGCCAATATTTTTGGCCTTGGCAACAGAGGCATGGCGCTTATTCAGCCCATTGGCACAAGAAGGGTAAACCCGTGAGTGCCGGACACAAAGGAGAAACGAGTATGAAAAACATTCACAACATGCGAGGCATGTTTGCGCGAAGGGGGGGCATGGGCGTTTTCGCCCTTGCGTTCGCCGCCTCTTTGCTGTTGGTCTTGACGGGCTGCCCAAACCCGCTTAGGACGCCGGATCTGACGGGCGGCACGATCTTGCTGAGCGTCGAGCAACTGGACATAGGCCGGGCAATCCAGCCGAACATAAGCCTGAGCGATTTTACCCGCTTTGAGGTTGAGTTTACCCGAGGCAATGAAACCATTAACGCCCAGGCTGCCGGGGTAGGCACGGAAAACGTTACAGCCAGCGTAACGCTGCCTGTGGGCGGGGCTCCGTGGGATTTTGAAGTGCGTGCGTTCCTGCCTGGATCTACCGCTGCCGGTATCCTGGCGGCGCAGGCAGGCGGGTCTTTTACGGTTAGCGCCGGGTATGCCACCGTCAATGCCACGCTTTTGCCGATTAGCGATGGCGTGGGAACCTTCGCTTGGGATCTGATAATCCCGCCGCATATCACCGTTGACTATGGCACAATTGCGGTTTTGGCAGTTGACGCGGACGGCAATATTATCGGCGTTGACGATGGCGGCAATATTCTTAACCAAGGGTACATCTTGGCATCGGACAGCGAAAATCTTGCCGGCGAAAGCGCGTGGGAAGGCTACATACCCGATCTGGAAGCCGGCAGCTATGCCGTGCTAGTCAGGCTGTACTACGGTAACAATCTGGTGGCGCTTAGCTCCATGGATCTGCACGTCTACCGGAACATGATTAGCCTGTGGCAGTACGAGTTCTTTGCCCTTGTCAATGTCAATTTCCGTGCCGGGGACGGCGCGTTTGATGATGGCTTGGGCTTCAGAAGAGTGGTAGTCCTTAGAGGCGGCACGGTTGTCCCGCCCCCGGATCCTGAAAGGGAAGGGTACGCATTCGTGGAATGGAATACCACCCTTGCCGGAACGGGAACAACGCTGACGGAAGCCACCAGGCATTACCTGGACACCGACTACTTTGCGATCTGGGATCAGACCGCTTTCGAGGTAATTGGGTCATGGGATTTCCATCCCGGCACACCGCCCGTAGCAGGCGGCGGTTTTAATACCTGGTATCTCGAAGGCGATATCATTGAGGCAATGAGGGCCGCCGATCCCGGCAGCCAGCTTCGCCTGCATTTCGACGCCACGGGCGGCACGGGAGCCGACCGCAGCAACTGGGGAATTGGCAATATAGGCGTTCCCCCGGAAATTATCGCCCTGACGGCGCCGGCCGGTGCGGAAATGATTTACCGCATCGCTGTTGAAGCCGACTGGCTTCTGGACATACTTGGCAATGATGGCGAGGTACTGCTTGTACGCACCCATGCCGACAACGGCGACATGCTAACCAGGGTCGAATTGCTGGAGCCGATAGATCCCAGGGTATCCCCCCCAAGACCCAGCGCTCCTGAGCCTCCCGCAAACAGGGCTCCCCCACCAGATGATGGTATATTTGTTGGCTACATACAAATTGATACGACAGGCGGTAACATAGCCACAGGCATGGGAAACATAGACGGCGCGGAATTACAGAAGATTCTTAACACAATTACCGCCGCCTCTGCCGAAGACCGGGAAATCCTGTTAAGGATATACGTGCGCAATGAAGGCCATGCGACAGCCACTGGAAGTTGGGGCGTGGGACAACTCAACGGAGTAACGGGGCTTCTTATGGGCACACCCCTTGGCACCGATCGCCACAATGATATCAGCCAGGCTCAATTCCTTGCTGTGCTCGACGACGCTTATTCAATCTTTGTTAATGTCTACAATCAGCACGTCATCACCTTGGTGGAGCTTTGGACAGTTCCCATTCCGGGCGATTCCATTACCATCATGCTTGGCGACACGCCGGTTGAAGGCATAGTCGTACAGGGAACGGGCGGCAATGTCACCCAATTCCGGGATGCCACTGGCTATCGGTTTGCCGCGACTGCCAACCACAGGGCTGGGTACGCCTGGTTTAGGGTTGATTTGGGCGGCAGGCGCTTGTCGGACTTTGCCTACCTTGTGTTTGATTATGACGTAAGGGTAGCACCTGCTACTGGGGATGGAAGCGCAGGCAGGCGGATTGCCCTGATAGCGCGGAGTGGGCCGTTTGTCGGTAATATTGCTGCCCACCCAACCGGTTCTTCTGGCGCGGGCTGGCTTGGTATAGGCCAGGTTACCAATGCACTGGCGGCGCAGATACCAAATGCGGAATTCCCAAGAGAAGTTACCTTGGATATTCTGCCGCTTGATGCTGCGGCTTTGGATGGGTATTCCGTACTGTATTTCTCCATCTACGAGCATACCGCCGCTTCGACCGTCGAGGTTTCCAACATCAGGTTCATTGAAAGGGATCCCGCCTGTATTTTCTGCGGGGTTGAGGATTGCACCCAATGCGATATCGACATCGCTCACGTAATGGCACTGATTGAGGGGCTGGATTTTGCGGCACCAACGGCTGCCCATGCAAGCACACAGGCGGCGGCAAGGGCGCTGGTAGTAGCAGCCATCAACGCCCTGGACTTGAGGCAGGTAAGCGTTACGGTGGATGACGGTGTCTTTACGGCAGCGACGGAAGATGAAGCGGGCAGTTTTACCTTTACGGTAACCCTGAGGAAAGGCAATGGAACGCCACAGACAAGCGGAACGCTTACCCTGACCATTCCCGCCACGGGTGCCATAGCCCCCTTCCCGACCGATGCAACGATGGCCGACTTCGTAACCTTTATCGGTCTCCCAGATCCCGTACCCGCATGGCTGAATGCTCCCCTTGTGGAAAACGGAACGATAGAACTACTTGGCACTGCCGACATCGGTGCAGGGCTGTTGCAAGCCCGCGACTGGGGTTGGGATGCTCCGGCTACTCCGCCAACATGGGTAAATAACGATGGCAGCCCTGCGTTGCGGGTTTCCCCAAGGACTAACAACCATGGCGTGTGGATTAACGTTGCCGAAATTCCGGTGGGTGCCGAAATGGTTATCACCGGACGGGGTGGCACCAATGCCGCTCAGGTATTGCTAAATACCGGTGGAGGCTCCGTGGCGAACCAGCCGGCTGCAGTATCTGTTACCACAGGTGAAACCTTTTCGATAACTGCGTCGGTTGAATGGCTTAATGCTCTTCGGGCTACATGGACAGCGCCGAATGTCCCAAGGAACAGGCATGAGATAAGGTTAATTGCCACTCCTCATGCAAACGACACCACCTTCTACGTTGACAGCATTACCATCATCCCGGTGCCCCCGGCTCTTGTTCCTCCCGAGACGGTTGTTTTTGACTTCCGGACTACGGACTTCGACTTGAACCTCCTGACCGGAACAGGCGGACAGGGTGCCACTAGAATTCCGTTCTTGCAGAGAGATGGTGGAGGAGGCACGGCGACTACGTTTATTCCTGGCCCGCCCAGGCTAATCACCGTCACTGGCCGAGGCGGGGTAGGCCAGGCGCTTCGGTTCACATTGGGCACAGGCGCGAATAGCGTGCCTGCCCAAGCCGGTTACACTTACCGGTTTGAATACAGCGGCGTATTCCCCGGCGCAGGCGGGACACCGCGTATACGCTTTGAAGGAGGATCCAGGGGCGGTCAAGTACATGATGGAGCAGATGTTGCTGCGGGCGTACATTTTACCCATTACATTGAAATGTCTGCGGCGGATGTAATAGCAGGCGGTACTTTGTCCATGTCAGCCAATCCGGGCGGCATAGACATAACTTACACGTCACTCCGTGTCATTCGGATTCCTCCTGGGAACGGGAATGGTAACGGTAATGGCGACCCCTTTACCATTGGCGGGATTGACCACGAAATTACCGAAGATGACATAGCCGTTCTGGAGTCTGGTGTCTCCGCTACCTCTCCGATAACCAGATGGGGTGACAACCATTTTTCATTGGCAGGCGGCAATTTGGTAATGGCTGGTGGCGGCGTTCGTGGTGGTAACGGTGGTCTTGTCCTCAACTTGGGGCCCTTGGGCTTGAATATTGCGGAAAACACCTATGACGTTCAAATAACCGGTACGCTTACGGGCGGGCAATTTCGGGTAAACAACCCCGGGGATGGAACCTTTGCCGTTGTTAACGCTGCGGCGGGTAATTTTGACGTTTCCTTCACTTTAAGCCCGGCAAACGCAGGGCTTCTTGCAATCCGTCTTACCAACAATGAGGCCGGTCTTGGTGGTTCCGACACGGTTATCACTTCGATAACAATCACACAACGGATCGAATAATCGAGTGATGGCGATAGCAATTGACTAGTTCCTTGGCAAAAAACCATGGAAGCCCCCCCGTAGGGGGGGGCTTCCATGGTACTACTTACGCTCAATTGGGGAAGGTTTTATCAGATTGGATGCCTTAAAGTCTTCCGCAATCTCATGTATCTGACATATAATTCCCATAAGCGAATCGACCGAACCACCGATTTTCTCATCCACTTTCCTGCTTGCCGTGCCTATTGCCTTAAGCACGTTTTTTACTTCCTCCACCTGGATGGAGCGGTGTTCGCCAGTTTTGCACCATATCGCAAAATGATCGCAGTTGTTCGTGGCAAGGTCGTATCCCTTCTCGCCGATGCGCGAGCGAGCACGGCGCAGGGTTTCGTCTGGCGGGAAGCTGTCGTCAATGTCAATCACCCTTACGGGGTAGCCTTTTTTGAAGCGCTCAAAAGTGGTTCGGTGGATAACCGCGCTTTCCGGGTTTATCTCGGAGCCTTTCGATGCGGCAAAATGTATTACCTGGCCTTCGCCCTCGTAAATGCCGCAATGATGGTAAAGACCCCTGTCTACCCAGAGAAGATCGCCAGGTAGGATTTTGCGTTTTGTCTTCATCATTCGCTCTCCGTTTTCAGCGCGGCTTCTTTTTCTTTGGTGTTCCCTTTTCTTGTAAGTGTTTCTTGACCTTTTGGCCGATTTCCTTTTTCTCCTCCTCCGAAAGGGGCTTGCCGGAAATCTCGTAATTAGCTTCCATGATGGCGGTCAAGGTGTCTGCAAGCAGCTGCTGGCTTATGACCGTGTTACCGTCGATTGCGGTTTTTATTGCGGCCTTTACAACGGCGTTCTTTATGTCCCTTCCGCAGCTGTCCTCGATGGCGGCCAGTTTGTCGAGATCGATGTCTGGCTCAAGGGGTAAGCCTGGCAAAAGCATTATCTGCCATAATTTTTTGCGCATCTCAAAGTCAGGTTTCTTGAAATGGATGCTTCTTATCCTTGTTACAAATGCCTTGTCGTAATTACGCGCCAAGTTTGTGGCAAAGATGACAACACCCGTAAACTGTTCTATTTGGATAAGCAACTGGCTGCGCATGGAGTTTATCGCCTGTTCGCTGCCCTGTGTTACATTGGTTAGACGTTTGGACAACAGGCTGTCGGCTTCGTCGATGAAAAGCACGGCATTTGCCTCGGAGGCTATTTGAAACAGCTTTTTTACGTTTTTTGGCCCGTCGCCGTGGTACTTGCTTTCTATTTCGGCATAGCTTGCCAAAATTATTTTTCTTCCCATTGCGTTTGCGATGCCGTGGGCTGCCATGGTTTTTCCCGTTCCGCTGTCCCCATGGAAATTCAAGGCAAGTTTTGGCTTAGGCTCTATTTTGGAAAGCCCCCATTCGTTGTAGACTTTATCCCTGATGCTCTCGAACTTTATCGAGTATTGCAGTTCCTCAAGAACGCCGTCCTCCAGGATGATCTGGTCAAAAGTATACTGTGGCTCCTGCGCTTCGATGGAAAAAGGCCTATCGGCATCGTCATTCTGCTTCCCGTTGTTGGGATCCTGCTTAACAGGTTCCTTTGCCCGATCTGGGGCAACACCCACCTTTACGCTGGGGTTTGCCATGCCGTATTTTTCGGACAAAATATGATTTACCGCATTTGATACACGGGAAACAAATATTGCCCTGTCTGCCTCGTTCGTAAAGTCCTGAATGTCTGATAGTAACAAATTCATGTAAAACTCCTTATACTGGAACATGCCAGCATAAAATAATGCGCCACATCTGAGCGCACAAATTATTCATAGAGCACCAGTTCCGCAATATCCACATCCGCTACAAATGTTCGGATTAGCCTACTTTGTACTTTTCTGGCTACACGCATTGGCTTGTTTTTGCATAGAAGGGTTCCTCCCTACACCACAAAGCCTACTGTGCCTCGAAAAGTGTCTGCAATTATTGCATAAAGAATTTCCTGCCCCCAAGTTATTCTGTTTTCCTGTACCTGACTCAAACTGCTTTGCAGTTCCTGAAGTACCCATACGGCTTTTCTGGCTGCATGCATTGGCTTTTTCTTGCATAGAAGGGTTCCTTCCTACACCACAAAGCCCATTATGTTTTGAAAAATGCTTGCAATCATTGCATAAAGGATCTCCTTTCTTGTATGAGGTAGCCTGAGATCTTGTCGAGGAGGTAACTTGAGGCCTTTTATGACAGTTTGGGATTTTGGAAGTAGGCAAGTTCCAAAATGTGCATTGCTTCCCATTAAAGGGATTACACCTGGTACAAACAGATACATAGTGGTGATCAGAGGCAACTTGAGATCTTTTTGTGAAGGTGTCTTCATAGTATGACGAGGAATCGGCATACTCGTAAACCAATAGATCCTTATATCGGAGCTTCTCTCGCAATTCCGAATCAAGCTCTTCGGCTTCGTACCTTTCTGCCTCTAGAAATTCCTCTGTCTTTGTGTCGAAAATGCCCTGAACAACAGGAACATTGCCTTTCTTCAGTTCCTCTTTGATAACGACAGCGTAATGATTTTCATCTGCCTTAGCCAAGCTCTTGTTTTTGTCCCGCTCGAACCAGTCAACAATTGTGTTCCATTCGAGCAAACCAACCACCAGGGCTGCTACCCCTCCCCCAATGAGACCGCCAATAAGACCACCTAGAATACCTGCTAGTATAATTGGAAATGGCATGTTTTCCCCCTATTCCACGATAATAAGTTTTCCACCCTTAAAACAGGCGGAGAAGTTCGTCCCCCATGTTTACACCTTTAGTGTATACACAATTGCAGTTGTTACGGCTTGAAGGATAGACGGTGCGATAAGAACGATTACCGCAACCGCCTCCAGCGACAGCTAATTCGCATACTCGTAAATTAACGGCTCGTTAGTTCGGAGCTGGCGTCTCAAGTCTGCATCGAGTTCTTCGGCTTCGTAAACTTCTGCCTCCAGAAATTCTTCCGCTTCCATGTCGAAAATGCCTTGGATAACAGGAACCTTGCCCCCTTTCATTTCCTCTTTTATTACGACAGCGATACGGTCTTCATCTGCCTTAGCCACGCTCTTGATTTTGTCCCGCTCGAACCAGTCAACAATTGTGTCCCATTCGAGCAAACCAACCACCAGGGCTGCTACCCCTCCCCCAATGAGAGTGCCAATAAGAGTACCTAGAATACCTGCTAGTATAATTGATAGCATGCTTTCCCCCTATTCCACGATAATAAGTTTTCCACCCTTAAACAGGTGGAGAAGTTCATCTTCCATGTTTGCGACTTTCTTCTTGTAACCCAATGGGTTGCCGATACTGTCGGTTATAAGCTGGTTGTCTTTGTCCAAAAACACCTGAAACACCGTTAACTCGTTTTCTGCCTCTTCCTTAAGGATCGCCCCCTTTGCAATCGTGGGGTTATCGTCCTTGTGGTCGATAAAGTAATTCATTACCTCCTCATAGCTAATCCTATCGGCACCCATAAGTTCTCTTAGCTTACCCGTTAGTTTGCCAAAAGCCTCGACAATGGTGTTTGCAACTGCTGCAATTGGTGCTGCTGAAATCGGCATTTTTTCCTCCTATTCCACCATAACAAGATTTCCGTCTTTAAACAGACGGAGCAGTTCATCGTCCAACTGCTTGACCTTTATTTTGCAACCCAAGGGGTTTCCGGCGCTGTCTATTACAAGCTGGTTGTCTTTGTCAAGAAATACCTGGGTTACAATCAAACCATCTCCGGTACTTTCCCTTAGTATCGCCCCTTTTGCAATTGCGGGGCTGTCGTTCTTGTGCTCGATGAAATATTTCATAGCTTCCTCATAGGAAAGCTCGCTGGTAAAAATCTCCCTTAATTTCTCAAGCGCCTCTTTTACAAGGTCTGGAAGGGGCTTTTCCCTGTCGGGTTTTTCATCAAGCTTGTTCCCGGGCGTTTCTTTTGCATCGCCACCTTGCTTTCGGGCTACGAGAAACACGACTGCGGCGACAAGCACTATGCCTACAATGATACCGCCAACAATTACTTCCGTCATACGGGACTCCTTGTTTAAAATCGGCCCACGCCGATTTGGATTAATGCGGCATTCCACCGCAATTCAAACACGCATGGCTTTTTTGCCATACCTGTCTGCACTTCTTAAGGAGAACGAACGATACCCCGCTGCTTGCGGGGGTATCGTTCATTCGTAAAGTACCAGTTTACTGTTCCGGTGCTTCTCCGCCACTTTCTCGTCAAGCTCTTTGCTTTCGTATTTTACGGCATCCTCCACTTTTTCGGTTCTCGTGTTGAAAATCCCTTGAACGACAGGGACTTTGCCTTTCGCCATTTCGTCCTTTATGGTGAAAGCGATATTGTCCTTGTCTGACTGCTTTAAGCTCTGGCGCCCTTTGAACCAGTCAATGATTTTCTCCCAGTTGAGAATGGCTATAACTATTACAGCAACTGCCACCGCAGCAAGAGCTAGTAAAATTAGTGTTATCATACTTTCCTCCTTACTCCACAATCACAAGTTTTCCGTCCTTAAACAGGCGGAGCAGTTCATCTTCCATGCGTGCGACTTTTCTCTTAAAGCCCAAGGGGTTTCCAAGATTGTCGCTTACAAGCTGGTTGTTGCTGTCAAGAAACACCTGGGTTACCATAAAGCCGCTTTCGATATCCTCCTTAAGGATTGCCCCCTTCGCGATTGCGGGGCTGTCACCTTTGTGGTCGATGAAGTATTTCATCGCTTCCTCGTAGGTAATCCTGTCGGCACCTGTAACTTCCCTTAGCTTGTCCGTTAGCTCGCCAAAAGTTTTGCTAACTTTGTCCACTGTTGACTCGAGCAAGGCGGCGATAGACTTGTCGTCTTTCCAGGGATCATCGTCTGCATAATGCTCGACGCTTTCGGAGCCCTCCCCGTCGCTTTCCTCCTTGTCGATTACGGCATCTAGCTCTTTCATGTTAAAAGTACTGAACGCGGCCACTTTCACAATCGCTATGCTGGCGGCTGCCAAATCGTCGAGCAGGCCAACCACGGGAATGGCATCGGGGATCAAGTCGATTGGCAGTAGAATGTACCCAATGGCACCCATGATCAAAGTTTTGTATTTGACCGGTGTTTCAGGGTTATCCAAGGCAGACAGCAGCTTGCCAAGAACCGTCACTGTCGCGCCAATAGGTCCCGCTAGAACAGGCGATACGTTCCTGGTTACCTTTCGTAGTTTTTTTAGCAATCTGTAAGCAGCGTTGCGATTATAGTGTTTCGCATAATCCAGAAGCTGCTCCTCGCTAGGTTTTTTGTCTTCTTCCATAGGAAATCGCTTCCTCCATTCACGTTTACTGCCCGCCGGCAAAATATTGCACCCCTATGGGGCAGCCCGCAACGGGGCATTTTGAAACATAAGAATCGATAAATGCCTTGCAAAGCCCTCCTATGCTTTGTCTATAATAATTCTACCATTCCGATCTATCACAGAATGCTAGACCAATGCTCATTACCCAAAATTTTATGCGGTCGTTTTTCCCTTTAAGCCCTGATCTACTGTTACGGCTTCACCTTCCCCCTGTAGGATTATCGTGTATTTAAGGAGTTTGATTTTCCCGTCAATTTTTGGATACCTGGCTTTTAGGACATCCACAAGCCCATTCAGCCAGTCCTTATCTACCTTGATGTTCTTTATTGTCACAGCCCCCCATTTCATCGCATAGTCAAAAGAAAGATGTATTGGCTCGGTTTCGCCTTTAAGCAAGGCCCTAAGGTTCCATTGGTTTCCTTTCATGTCCACAGCCAATACCTCCGCAACTTTATTTATGTGCGGATTGCCGTTCAGCCTGCGCTTTACGTTCGCCAGCCTTGCCAGGCCGTTAACTAAAAAGTCGAACACCTTTACCATCCCTTTCCATTTTTGCTCGGCATTGCCTTGGCTCATGCCAAAGGACGACCTTTTGTCGCCTTAGGTTAATTATACACTAGATACGGAAATTTCTTATCCGTGTAAACTCACGATTTGCAAAAAAAATGGGATTTTTTGCGGCACACAACTTTCATTAGAAGATATAATATCGTCGAACAGAAATTGTACCGATTGGGTGGGGTAGCAACTGGATCGTGAGAAAGCATACGAATTACTTCGAAGTTTCGTTCCGCCCGGGAATTTTAGCGGTTCCACCACCGCGTTATCTATCATAATATATGCTATAATTATGATAGATGTGGCTAGGGGGGAGATTATGCCAACAGTACCCAGAATTCGTCCTGTTTCCGATCTCAGGAATAAATTCAACGATATTTCCAATACGGTACATGAATCCAATGAGCCAGTCTATTTAACAAAAAATGGCCGGGGCTATATGGTTGTTATGAGTTTTGAGGCATACGAACAAAATTTGTTTCAATCGGAAGTGTACCTCAAGCTAAAAGAAGCCGAATATCAGGCGACATCGACGAAGAAGCGTTATACCCATGACGAAGTAATGGCTGAATTACGCGGCGAAATCAAAAAGCAAAAAGGCTAACAAGGTGTACAAAACATATTATCTTCCCGTGGCACTGGACTGTTTTCTATGTCGCCGAAAAAGAAAAAATTGAAATCCACAGGGTGATTTACTCAAAAAGGGATATCCCGCAAATTCTAAAGGGACAGGCGATTTACTGAATGCCTTGCATTGGTAGGGCTATCGTGTCCAGCCCTCAGCCCTTCTCAAATCCAATCCCGACATAGTACGTTTCAAAGGATTCGCTGCGGCAGGCCTGCGGTTTGTGGCCTTTCGCCGTCTTGAACAAAGCCCGCAGGCGTTTGAGCAGCTCCGAGGTATCGCCGCCCTGGAAGACTTTGACTACCAGCTTGCCGCCCTCCGCAAGGGTGGCCTCGGCATATGCGACAACCGCTTCGGCAAGTTCAAGCGACTGGCAGGTATCCACAAAACGCTTACCTGTGGTTGACGGCGCGGCATCGCTTATAATCAGCTTGTAGGGACCCTGGGAGCCAATAAAGTCGCGGACGGCTGGATCGGTAATGTCGCCCTGCATGAAACGGAAATTTTCCCCATCAAACAGCCCCCCGTCAAACTGGCGGGAAAGCGGGGAAAGATCCGCCGAGACCAGAACCCCGGATGGGGGCGAAAGGCTGGACATCTTTCTTAGTACGTATAGGCTCCAGCTTCCAGGTGCCGCCCCCAAGTCCAAAACCTTAAAAGGCAGGCCTGCCCGCATAGGCTTTAGAAGGCCGAATTTTTCATCCAACTCCTGCAATTTGTAAACAGAACGGGCAGGGTAGCCCTCTTTTCGGGCTTTAAGCTGCCATGGATCTGGTTTCTTGTAATCTGCCATTGTTTGACTGTATACTATAACATGGACCAACAACAGTATGCCATAAGGCTGGAAAATATCGAGGCGGTGCTCAACCGCTGGCTGCCTGGAGAGGCGGGAACCAATGTTAATGATCCCTTCTGGCAAAGGGAGGTTTTCCCCGGCCTTTCGGACGTTGACACGACGCTGCTACAGACTCTTACCGCTCCGTGTAGGGATCTTATTTCAAGGGGGGGGAAGCGTTGGCGGCCGCTGCTTATGGTTCTGGTATGCGAGGCACTGGGAGGGAGGGATACGGCTCTGCCGCTTGTCCCCCTGGTCGAGTTTTCCCACAGCGCCAGCCTTATCCATGACGACATCGAGGACAACTCCGAGGAGCGCCGTGGCAAGCCTGCGGTGCATATAGTCCACGGCGTTGACTCGGCAATCAACTCTGGAAGCTTCCTTTATTTCCTTGCGCTGGCCTGCATCGATTCATGGGCGGCGGGGCTGGAGACAAAAGAGGGGCTTCCAAAGGCGGGTGTGGAACTGGCCAAGGCTAAGGCCTACGGGCTGTGGGCTGGCTTTATGCGGAAGCTCCACCTTGGACAGGCGACCGACATTCACTGGCATCGAAATTTCGATATAATTCCGTCTATTGACGAATACTACAACATGTGCGGCTTAAAGACGGGCTGCCTTGCCCGTTTCGCCGCGGAGCTTGGGGTCGTCGCCGCCGACATTGCGGAGCAGACCATCGGAAATGCAGGGCTGCTCATGGCTGGCTTGATGGGTTCGGCCGCGGAAAAACTGGGGGTTGGATTTCAGATCCTCGACGATATTATAAACGTAAGCATCGGAATTCCAGGGAAAAATCTTGGCGACGATATTGTCGAGGGGAAAAAAAGCCTGCCGGTTCTGCTATTCCTTAATCGCTGGCCCGAGAAAAAGGACATGGTCTACCGCTGTTTCAAGCAGGCGCGCTCGGCGGGCATTGGCGCGCCGGAGGTGGCGGAGCTTATGGAGGCGCTTGCGTCCTCCGGCGTTCTTGCCGAAGCCGAGGAACAGGCAAAAAAGTTTATTGCCGAAGCCCGTGAGACCTTGACCCTCTCCGAGTCTTCCCGCTCCTGGACTGTGGAAAGCCGTAAGCTGCTTGCCGGTTTTGTTGACTTAATCAGTTAGGGCAGAAGGGGGAAGGGTAGGATATGGCCGATATGCAAAAAATGCTGCCTGCCGAGATCTGGACGATCGTGCAGACCAGCGAAGGGAATGCGGTCTTGTTGCGCACCATGCAAAAGAACATTGCCATCCCGATTTTTATAGGCCAACTGGAAGTTCAGTCCATGCTTATCGGCATGGAGGAACTCAGCCTTCCCCGTCCGCTTAGCCACGATCTGCTTTTGAGCCTGATTGAAAGCCAGGATCTTAACCTTGATCGCGTGGAAATCCACGGGCTAAAGGACAATGTTTTTTATGCACGGCTTGTCATAATCGGGGGCAAGCATAATGGCGAGAACCCCCTGCACCTGGATTGCCGGCCTTCCGATGGCCTTTGCCTGTCAAGCCGGCGGAAATGCCCTGTCCTTATTTCCACCGAGGTGGTCAGCCTGGCTGGCATTCCCATAGACTTTTTTATCGAGGCACTGCAGGACGATGGCGAGGAGGCGGGTTTTCTTGGCAAGGGGAATTCCTCTTTGGAAAGTGAACGCCGACAGCTTATAGAGCAGCTTGCCGAGGCGGTCGAAAAAGAGGAATACGAGCAGGCCGCCAAGATAAGGGACATTATAAAGGCCATGGAAAAAGAGATGGATAGGGAAACGGGTTTTTAGGAAATGAAGTGCTGGCCGTCCCTTGCCAGGTTTGGGCAACGCTTTTCCATGCCTGGCGGCGATCTTTTCTATTATGATTCTGCGGCAAATGCCGACTCTGGCTTTGATCCGGTGGGAAACGCCAAATCGCTGCTGGTGCTAATCCACGGCCTGGGGGACGAGGCGGATACCTGGCGGCATATTTTCCATCCGCTTGCCGCTGCCGGCTATCGGGTTATTGCCCCCGATCTGCCGGGTTTTGGCCGCTCCAACTGGAAGGGAAGAATCAGCATAGATGTTCACAGCAAGGCGGTTATCCAACTGATGGCGTTTGCCGCTGCGGAGCGCCCAGCCGTGCTTGTCGGCAATTCCCTGGGGGCAGGTGTTGCCGAGCTGGTTGCAGGCAGTCGGCCCGATCTGGCAAAGGGGCTAATCTTAATCGCCGGCTGTTTTCCTTTTGCCAAAAGTGCCAACAGGAAATTTTTCCTGCTGGGGCTGCCGTTCCTGGGGAGGAACTGGTACCGTCGTTTTCGCACAAACCACGAAACCGCATGGAAGTCGCTTTATTCATATTACGCCGATCTTGATTCCATGGGCACTGCGGACAAAGACTTTCTTCGTGAACGCCTTGCCGCAAGGGTGGAAAGTTCCAACCAGGAGCGAGGCTACCTTTCCACCCTACGGAGCATGAGCGTCTTTTTTATGTTTGGCTCGAAATCCGTGGCACGAAAGCTAAAGAGATTTTCTGGCAGAATACTTATCCTTTGCGGGGAGAAGGACATTATCTTCCCGCCCGAAAAGGCGGGGCTTTTCCGCAGATTGCGCCTGGATGCGGAATTCGCCGTAGTTGCTGGTGCCGGGCATCTTCCCCATCAGGAAGAGCCCGAAAATATTGTTGCAAGGATACTGCGGTTTTTGCGGGGCTGATACAAAACCATAAATGTGTGTTACGGTGGAAGCAATATGATACATTTTGGTATGCCCACATTACCTGAGGCGGAATCCCTGGAGGAATGTTGCCAGTTTTGCCATAATCTGGGTCTTGATTTTGTCGAACTAAATATGAAAATGCCCGAATACCAGTTGGACAGCCTGAACACAAACATGCTTAAGGAAACTGCCGAACGCTATGGTATTTACTACACTATCCACATGGAGCCAAATTTGAGCCCATGCGATTTCAACATGCGTGTGGCGGAAGCCTACACGGAAACAGTTTTGCTCGCAATTGCGCTGGCAAAAAATATTGGCGTGCCGATCCTCAATATGCATCTGGCGGAAGGTGCAGGTTTTAGCCTGCCGAATAAGCGGGCAAATCTTTTTGACGTATACGAGGATGTTTACCTTCAAAAAATGACCAGCTTCCGTAATCGCTGCGAAGAGGCAATTGGGGAAGCAAATGTTAAAATTTGCGTGGAAAATACCGATGGCTATAAGCGTTTCCCGTTTTTGGAAAAATCACTCGACTTGTTGTTGGGCAGCCCAGTTTTTGCGCTGACCTTTGATATTGGCCACAATGCTACTATAGGATTTGCGGATGAACCCATCATTTTGGGACGTGCCGATCGCTTGAAACACATGCATGTCCACGATGCGAAAGATGGAAACAGCCATCTCCCACTGGGAGCCGGTGAATTGAATTTGGCGAAATACCTTGATTTGGCGAACAAGCATGGCTGTAGCGTGCTGCTTGAAACGAAAACGAAAAACGGATTAATAAGTTCCGTGGAATGGCTTGGGAAAAATTGGGACACATAATCGACACGGACATTCGCCGTGGCATTGCCGAAACGGGGCTTCCTCTGGTTCCGCACCTGGATGCAATCTGCGATGCCCTGGACAGGAAAGGCTCGGTGGTGCTTCGTGCCGATCCTGGCAGCGGCAAGTCGACGCTGGTACCGCTGGCCCTGCTGGATCGTTTCGGTGGAAAGATTGTCATGCTGGAACCCCGAAGGGCGGCGGTGCTTGGCATTGCTTCCAGGCTCGCCGAACTTTTGGGGGAAAACGTCGGCGGGCGGGCGGGCTATGCGGTACGGCTTGATCGAAAGGTTTCGTCCCGCACGAAAATCGAAGTTATTACCGAGGGTCTTCTGGTTCGGCGGCTTCAGGAAAATCCGTCGATGTTTGGCGAAAGCACCGCATGGAACGCCGCTGGCTGGACGCTCATCTTCGACGAATTTCATGAACGCTCGGCTCACAGCGATCTTGCCCTTGCCTTTGTCCTGGATCTTATTCGCATGGGCGCAAAAGTGCGCCTGGTGATCATGTCCGCAACCATGGATGCCAGCAGAGTTGCCGACATGGTCGCCGCCTGCATCAGCGGAAAGGACGGCAATGAACCAGATGGAGAAAGCATACCCCTAATCGAATGCCCTGGCAGGGTTTTCCCAGTGGAGGTATCCCATACCCCCCTCCCCCGAAGGGGGCCGCTTGGCAAAGAATGCGCCATGTGCCTTGCCGACATTCTTACGATGGAATGTTCGGACACCCAAGGCTCGTCATTGCCGCATGGGGACATTCTGGTTTTTCTTCCTGGGCGAAGGGAAATAGCCGCCTGTGCAGGCTACCTTAAAGAACGGGGCTTTGACAGGGATTTTGAGATAGAGATGCTTTACGGAAGCCTCCCCCTGGAAAAACAGCGAAGGATCATTGCGCCGGAAAAACAGGGCAAGCGCAGGGTGATTCTTTCGACCAATGTCGCCGAAACTGGGCTTACCATACCTGGGGTCACTCTGGTAGTGGATTCTGGTTATGCCCGTATTCAACGCTTCCACATTCCCAGCGGTATGAACAGGCTTTCCCTGGAGCAAATCAGCGAAAGTTCCGCAGGGCAGCGGGCGGGTAGGGCGGGGCGGCTGGGACCTGGCCGTTGCATAAGGCTGTGGCCAAGGGGCGAAGCCAGACCGACGGAAACGGCTCCAGAGATAAGGCGCACCGACATTTCGGCGCTCGTCCTCGAATGCCTGCTTTGGGGTCTGGCAAAAATCGACGAGCTACCCTGGCCCGACAAGCCCGGCGAGGCCGCCTGGGAAAGCTCGCTGGAGCTGCTGGGGGAACTTGGTGCGCTTGACGCACAGGGCAGGCCCACGAAAACGGGCAGGCAGATGGCTGGCCTTGGACTTGAACCTCGTCTTGCCAGACTCTGCATAGCGGGCCGTGATCTTGGAAAGGCCTCTCTTGCCTGTGCCGCCGCAGCCCTTCTTTCGGGGCAGGATGCTGGCGCCGACCACGCCCCCGATTTCGCAGACCGCCTTTCCGCCCTGCGCAACGAACCAAACAGCCCATGGGCCAAGAAAATCAGGGAAAATGTTGTTGATATATTTCGGCGTTTGAACCTTTCGGGTTTTTCGCCCTGGAAGATCCAGGACGAGGCGGATCTTGGCGAAATGCTGGCTATAGCCTTTCCCGATCGAATCGCAAGGCGGCGTGATTTTGGCGATACCAGGGTATCGGGGGTATCAATTGATGAAGGAATTTTCCGCTTCCCATCCGGCAGGGAGGCAAGGTGCAAAATGCCGCTTGCGGGTATGGAATGGCTCTGCGCCCTCGAGGTTGATTCGGGCGAGCGTACCGGCTACATACGCCTTGCCGTTCCCCTCAGTCGTGAAACCGCACTTGCGACGTTGGAGAAAAGGGTTTCCGTGGAAAGGGCGGTGGAATGGAACGGCCTTGTCCCACGCCTTGTCGAAACGAAAAAAGCCGGGCGCATTCTGCTTTGGGAAAAACGCCGCCCCTGCCGCCGCAGCGAGCTTGTCCCTTTCCTGCCGGCGATGCTCGCTGCTCAGGGCATTTCGGCTCTTCCCTGGGATGAAAACCGTGCCGCTCCCAGGAAAGTGCTTGAACGGATACGGTTTTACGCCGCCTCGAAGGGCGAGGCCTCAAACTGGAACGACGAAAGCCTGGTGGACGAAGCCTCGCAATGGCTGGGCCCTTATGTCTGGGGCGGAAGCGACACGGGCAAAGCTGGCATAATCGATGCCGCAAACCTGTGCGATGCGCTTGCCGCTCGCCTTGGCTGGGAGGAGAAGCGCAAACTGGACAAGCTTGTTCCCGACAGTTTCGCCCTGCCTTCGGGTCGGAAACGGCCAGTGGAATACGGTTCCGGCGAGCCGGTTGTCCGCCTGCGCCTACAGGATGCCTTTGGCATATCTGGGCAATGCAGGGCTATGGGGCTTCCAATAGTATTTCATTTATTGTCGCCCGCAGACCGCCCAGTGCAGATCACCCGAGACCTTGACGGCTTCTGGACGGGCTCCTATCCCGAAGTTCGCAAGGAAATGAGGGGGCGATATCCTAGGCACAAGTGGCCAGAAAATCCTAAAATAGAGGTATGAGCTTTATGCAGAAAAACAAACACACACCCATTGCCTGGGGGATACCGGCTGTCGCGCTTGCCGCCGTGCTCGTTCTGCTGGGTTGTCCCATGGATCCTGGTAATGGTAATGACCACGAAAGAAACATATACATGACTCTTAGTGGGCAGGTGTACGTCTGGGTCCCTGGCGCGGGTTCGGACAGGGACGCGGGGGAATGGGTCTGGGATGAGGAGCTTGGGGAATATACCTGGCTTGTGGATCCTGATTCGGGTTCGGATATGGGCGAATACAAGGAGTTTGACGGCAACAGAGGGGTTCTTTCAATAGACTTGCAGGGCGAGGGGCTTTACCATAGTTGGGAAGGGTTCATTGGCGGTGGGTGGCTCTCTTTCACCCTCGGCACGCCTCCGCGTCTTAGGGCTGTGGGTACTGGCTTTGATATGCTCTTCGATGGTTACCACTATACCTACACCGATTTCACGATCTCCCCTGGCAATGCTAGGGGTGCTGTTCTACGTGGCTTGATCACAGAGGGCGGTGGTTTTTCTGGATGGGTTGATAGGGTGAATCTCACCGTGGACGGAGCTACATCCACCCTTGATGAAGTGAGCTACATATATGTTGATAGGGATGTTACGGTTACAGGCAGAGGGTATACAATTACGCAGCCTGGTTTCACCTCAACGATGGAAGATATTAACCTTCGCCTAAGGGCTGGATGGAACGTCGTCCATGTAAGAGCCGTGACCACGGAGACGGAGGATCTTCATTCCGTAACCACCAGCAGATCCGTCTACGATCCCGACTGGGTAAGGTGGACATTATGGGAACAGGAGGACGCTGCCAGGGGGGGGAACCTTGGCCTTTCATCACGAAGATTTATGTTGCCATAATAACAGGTATAGGGTATACTTGGTGAACCCCTTCTAGCGGGGTACTTTTGCCGGCATGGAGGAACGACTGGAACGGTAGGCCACCTTAATCCCTAGGGGTTGGGGTCTACTGTCCGAGGGATATATGGGACGGCTTACACAACGTATACTATCTTTTGTAAAAAACGGGCCTCCCGCCTCCGTAAAAACGGACGAGCGATCCCTGCCGACCGAGCAGGATCTGGTGCGGGCTGGGGCTTTGCTGGCGCGGGAAAGGAATTTCAAGGATCTTGTAAGTACTTTTGTTGAACAGGCCCAGGACATTTCCCGTGTTGACCTTACCGCATTTTACATCCTGAAAGAGCCGGAAGACCGCAACAGCGACCTCAAGCTGATTTTTAAAAGGGGCAGGTATTCCGTTCCAGAAACAATTCCCGGCAGCAGCGAGCTTGTTCGTTTTTTGCGCGAATGCGGAGAGGCCCTGATTTACAACAACAAGCCCGCCTTGGAAAAGGAAAAAAATGCCGAAAGGCAGGCGGAAAACGGTGTACGAGCACCGAAGATGCCCGCCATTTTTAAGGACGTTCTTATCCATCCTGACATGAAAAGCGGGATGGCGCTCCCGATTGTAAGCCCACCCCGTGAGATAGGCGTTTTGTTTGTCGGATCGCAGGTTCCCTGTTTCTTTAACCGTAAGCGTTTTAACTTTTTGGATTCCTACACGAAGCTTGCGGGCGGTGCCATGCAGACCTCCAGGCTTTTTGACGAGACACGGGAATCCTCTAGAAAAATAGACTCGCTTGAGCGTTACCAGGAAAATGTCTTTAATTCCATGACCAACATTGTCGTCACCACCGATGCCGCAGGCCACATTTACTATTTTAACGAGCCGGCGGCAGAGGTAATGGGGCTGGGTGAGGACGATCTGGGCCGCAACCTGGAAAAGACCTTCCGCAACTCGCTTTCCTCAAAAACCGTCAAGACTATTGTCAATAGTTTGGTGGAAGGGAAGGAGATACTGGGGCTGGAGGGGATATACCGTTCTGGCGACAAGGAAATGGACTACTCCCTGAACATTACGCCCCTTAAGACGCCCCGTGGAAAAAAAGAGGGCTTGACCCTCCTGTTTACGAACCAGACTCGCGAAAAGGAACTAAAAAAGACCGTGCGTGTGGTAAGCGAGGAAAGGCGTATAATCAAGGACATGTTTAGCCGCTACATGTCCCAGGAGGTCATGGTAAGTCTTCTGGAATCCCCCGACAAGATCAACTTGGGCGGCGACAAACGGATTGCCACTGTGTTGTTTGCCGATATCCGTGGCTACACAAGCTTCTCCGAAAAACGTGAGCCGGAAAGAATTGTCGATGTCCTTAACGAGTATTTTGGGGAGGCGGTTGAGCATGTTTTGAGGCACAAGGGCTACATCGACAAATTTATCGGCGACTGTATCATGGCAGTGTGGGGCGTTCCGATGGTGGCGGGAAAAAACGATGCCGCTAATGCCGTTTCCTGCGCCCTTGCAATCCAGGACATGGTGCGCTCGAGAAGCAGGAAGTTCTTCAAGAATGACGCCTCGCGCCTTCGCATTGGGATAGGGATCAATACGGGGCCCTTGGTAGCCGGAAACCTTGGAAGCGAACAGCGAATGGATTACTCGGTTATAGGGGATACCGTCAACGTTGCGGCAAGGCTGGAGAATATCGCCGAGGCCGACGAGGTGATTATATCCCAGGAAACACGGAACCTGTTGGGGGATAAGTTCCGTGTCGAGGAAAGGCCTTTGGTTCGAGTTAAGGGAAAGGAAAAGCCCATGCAGATATTCAATGTTCTGGGCACAAAATAACAAGGAGACGGAAAATTATGTTGCACTATATCTATGTTGCCATCCCTGTGGCATTAATTCTTCTGGCGGCTTTTTTGCTGTGGCTTGTAAACACGGGGCTCTTCAAATATCGTCTTAAAAAAATTGTCAAGGCGCAGGATCTGTATCAAACCGAGGATGCCATAAAAACATTCGAGTTGTATTACCCTGTGGACAAACTTGTGCGTTACTCTAGGCGCATGGAAAGGTACTCGAAGCGAATGGGGCCTAGGGTTGTCCGTGAGACGGGCCTGGCCGACAAATGGGTGCAGAAACTCGGCTCGTCGCCCAGCGTGACCAACCTTCGGCGTGTCCTTTTGTACTGCCCCAGCGCGTCTTTGTTTAAGGCTTTTCTTGCCGCCTCTGTTCACCCCCGCCTGCGGAATTTCTTTTTCAGTTGGGTGCAAAGCGAGGGCGAGGAAAAGGTCATAAGGCTGTTGGCCGATGCCTGCAGGGGCGAGGAATTTGACCCCGCTTTCTGCATTGGTTTTCTTCAAACACAGGGGGCGCTCCTGCGGGAACTGACAAGCGAGCAGGAGTGGCACGCCCGATATTTTGCCTACCGGCTTATGCTTCTTGACGGGGATGCCATTACCGAAAAAAGCCTGGAAGACGGCCTTGCGGATCCCCATCCCCTTGTAAGAAAAATCCTGACGAGCAACTTCGTGACGGACAGGGACAAAACATGGGATACGCTGTGGGATAAACTTATTCACGATCCGGTGTACGAGGTGCGTGAAACCGCACGCAAGCGCATAACGAAAGAGTTCATGGATCTTTACAGTTTGAAGGACAAGACCCTGAGCCCCGAGGAAACGTCCCGCATACTGGAACTGCTCGATCCCAATTGCCAGGAGGACAGGACTTTTGCAATGGCAGCCCTGGAGATCGAAAACCTGGACAAGGAACTGCGCTACCATGCGGCGGCTTTTCTGGACAAGTGCGGGGTTCTTTCGGAAAACCTTGCCAAAAACACCTTGGACGATTCGAACAACCTGGATCACAGCGTCAACATTCTGCACAAGGCTTTGGAAGTAAATGTGTCGGGCTTTTTGCAGGATTATCCGCCCGGCGACGGTGCGCCCCTGCTGGCGGTTGCGAGGCTTTTGTCTGGCAAGGGTGGGACGCAGGAAGACATTTGCAATCTGGAGAAAAAAATATTTGCCTTTTTTAACGGCAAGGATACCGAGCCGGCAACCGTCGATATTTATACGAAAACCCTGGAAGTCGTTTCCCTTAAGGGAAATGCGAAGGCCTTTGAAATTTTGGCGGAGGAACTTTCCCGCAGGGAAACGGACAAGATTTTCCTTGAGCACCTTCTTCCCAGGCTTCCCAAAAATGCCGAGGCCTTGTTTGCCCCAATTCTTTTCCGTTTCCTTGGAAACACGGCCTTTCCCGCACGGGAGGAACTGGTACGCCTTCTTGGGACATTCAGCCCCGAAATCGTTTTGTCCGGCGTGTTCCGCATCCTTAACAGCGAGCGCACGGAAACCCCGCACCTTGTGCGAGTTTCGGCCTTAAAAATCCTGGGCTACCTGCATTTGCCCTTCTGCCTTCAGCGAATACTCGAAAGCCTTCCAACCTTCCAGCCGGAAGAAGCAGAGGACTTTGCAGTCCTTATTGCGGATTACCCAGATGAAATGTTTGAAGACAAGGTTAGGATACTTCTGGCATCGCCCGATGCTCGGATAAGGGCATCGATAATGACGATTCTTCCGCTGGTGAAGAACACGAGTTTCCTAAAGGAAATTCGCGCTTCGTTGAAGGACGTAGATCCGGACGTAAGGGTTGCGGCAATCAAGGCGCTCTTGGGCTTTGGGGAGATTAAGCTTCTTAACCAGGAAACGTCCATGTTGCGTGATCCGATAGAAAGGGTGCGCCTTGCCACGGTGGAAGTTATCGCAAGGCACGGGAACGCCGCGGCCATGGAAATCTTGAAAACCATTACGGCCGACGAAAACGAAACCGATACCGTCAAAATCGGCGTAATCCTGGGATTGGGGCAGGCCGCAAGCGCGGAGGGCATTCCGATTCTTATTGAGGTTCTGGATTCCATGGACGAATTCCGTGGATATGCGGAGAAAGCCCTTGCAATGCGGACATCCAAAAAGGACATTAACAAACTAATCGAAATCTTCAAGGATGCCGAGCCGCAGCTGCGGGAAAAACTAATCCCGGTTTTCAAGGCGCAGGGAAAAGAGGCCGAGCCGCATATTCTGGAAATCCTAAAGGACGAAGTTGCGTCCCTAAAGCCCTACCTGGTCAAGATTCTGGAAGAATCGGGGTACATAGACAAGCTCAAGAAGCAGCTTTCGCACAGGAAGGTGGAAATCAGAAGGGAAGCCGCTTTGCAGCTTTCGCTTATGGACACCCTGCCAGCATTCCGGGGCCTTGTCCTGGCGGCGAAGGATCCCGACCAGGAAGTGCGCGTGTGCGTTGTAAAAGCCCTGGAAAAACTGGAAAACGACCAGGGCCGTGAGATTCTGGAGAAACTGAAAGAAGACCCGGACAACCGCATTCGCAAGTATACTTTCTGGGCTTTGGAAAGGCTGGATTCGCTGAAAATGGATTGATACTGCCAGGAGAAAGCCTGGGGGCGACCGTCCCCCGATGTGCCAGCGCAAGGTGCTCCTTGCTTTCCCCTGCCAAATGCCTTATATTGGCATTAGAGGCGGGCATGGATGCCACTGGATAAAAGGCGAGTGCTGGCGGCTCAGCCCTTGAGCCTGCCGTGTACGTATAACAAACTTCGTGTCCAAAGTACGCGAGTACCACGAGGCAATGCCCTTTGATGACTCGATGAAAGCGGCGATAAGGCACTGCATAGACAATGGGATTCTGAAGCCGTTTCTAGAAACCAACAGTTCGGAGGTTCAAAACATGCTGGAAAGCGGCAAGTTATTGGAAGATATCACAAGAGAATACCGCAGGGGGGAAGTAGTTAGTGGTTAGCCCCTCTACCTTGCTAACGACTAACCATTAATCATTAATCTATGCCCAGCGATGTCACCCCCGACACCCTCTCATCCAACCGCCTAACAGGCGCCCTTCGCCCCGGCCTGGCCTTTTCCGGCGGAATGGTTGTCATTGCCCTTATCGCCTTGCTGGTTCTCGTCCTGCTTGCCTTCATATTAAGCGAGACCCCGGGCAGGACGCTTTACTTTTTCTTCGCAGGCCCATTCCGCAACACATTCAGCTTTGGCAATATGCTAAACAGCATGATTCCGCTAATCCTGGGGGGGCTTGGGGTAAGCATAGCCATGCAGACTGGCAACCTAAACCTTGGCGGCGAGGGGCAGATATACTCGGGGGCTTTCGTCGCAACGGTTACGGCCATTGCGCTTGCGCCCTTGGGCCATTTCGGCGGATTTGTCGCCATACTTGCCGGGGCTTTTTTTGCCGGCACGGTGGCGGCCGTTTCCGGTTTCTGCAAGGCACGATGGGATGCCAACGAGCTTATCACGTCCTTCCTTTTGTCCCACGCCCTCATACTGATTGTGAATTATCTTGTGAACGGCCCTTTCCTTGATCCCGAAACCAATCTGCAGGCAACCAGAAGAATCCCCGAGGATTTCAGGCTGTCGCTGATTCTGCGGCCCTCGAATTTAAGCACGGCCTTGCTGGTCGCCCTTTCCTCGGTCGTAGCCGTGCACGTCTTCCTCAAAAACACCAAGCTTGGCTATGAATTCAGGATGGCTGGGGCCAACGAAATGTTTGCCCGTTACGGCGGAATCAACACCAAGCGGAACACCGTGCTGGCGATGTTTCTTAGCGGTGCAATGTACGGCCTGGCAGGAAGCATGATGATTTTCGGCACCTTCCACAGAACGATAAGGGAATTTTCCGCAGGGCTTGGCTGGGACGGACTTGCCACGGCCCTTGTCGCGGGCTTTTATCCCCCGGCTCTGATACCCTCGGGGTTTTTCTTTGCGTGGATTTCGTCGGGGGCCAGAATCGCCATGCAGAACTCGGACATCACTTTCGAGATTGCCGCCGTCGTGCAGGCGGTGATTCTTTTCCTGGCAACCAGCATGGTTTTGCGAAACCTGTTTCTAAAACGAAAAAGGCGGCAGCAATGAGCGACATACTGCCCACCCTTTCCAGTGCGGTCGTCATAATGACACCGCTGCTCTTTGCCGCAACCGGCGGCCTTTTTACCGAGCTTTCAGGGAAGCTGAACATCGCCCTGGAGGGGCTGCTTCTTACGGGGGCTTTTTTCGCCATCGTCGCCGTGCATTACACGGGGAGCCTTGCGGTGGGGCTTGTTGCGGCGGTTTTTGCTTCCCTTGCGCTGTCCGCCCTTCTGGCTTTTACAAGCCTTAAACTCCGCTCCAATGTCTTTATCGTGGGGCTTGCGGCAAACCTGCTGGCAGGCGGCCTTACCGTCGTCCTTTCGCAATACATTTTCAACACGCGGGGCGTTGTCATCCTGCGTGAATTTAGGCCCCTGCCAACTGTCAACATTCCCTTTATCGAAAACATTCCCGTCGCTGGGGAACTGCTCTCCGGGCACAACGTGTATGTCTATGCTGCCTGGCTTCTGCTGCTCCTTTCCTGGGTTGCGATTTTCAAAACCCCCTTCGGTTACCGACTGAGGGCCTGCGGCAAACATTCCCAGGCACTGATTTCCCTGGGCCTTAAGCCCGACACATACCGCTGGGCGGCGTTTCTTGTTTCGGGTTTCTTCTGCGGAATCGGCGGCTCGCTGTTAAGCCTTCATATTGGGGTTTTCGTTCCGGGCATGACGGCAGGCAGGGGCTGGATTGCCCTAGTCGTAATTTTCCTGGGTATTCGCAGACCCTTGGGCCTTCTGCTCGCCGCCTTCGTCTTTGGCCTTGCCGAAGCCCTTTCAAACTACGCCCAGGGCTTCGACGTACCGGCCGACTTCGTGCTTGCCATGCCTTACCTGCTTACGCTGCTGGCGATGATATTCGTTTCTGTGTGGACAAAACGGAAAAACAGGGTGATGTAGGACTTACCGTCTGCCTCTCCCCGAACCTGTCAGGGCGGCGGCTTTTGCGTCAACGCTGTTCAGAATCGCGCTAAGCCTGTCTTTTTCTATCAGATCGATGAGCCGGGCTTCGGTGTAGCGTTTTGCCTCGTCGGTGAAAGTGCCCACGGTGATGCAGATTCCCTTGCCGGCCTTTACTTCCTTGAGGTGGGAATGGAAGTCACGGACAATCAACTCCCCAATGGAACCCTGGGTGCGTATAAACCTGAACATAATCACTTCCTGCCACCTGGGGGTATCCACCTCCGCAAGAATATCCGCCCACTCGTTTTTGTGGACGGATATGTTCGTCACCTTCACCTTTGCCTTCGTAAAATAGGTCATCACGATCTTGCGGCACAGGGCAACGAAATCGGCGGACGAAGCCATAAGGAAAACCTGGAGATTTTTGTTGGTGTTAAGTTCCTGGTACTTGCTTAGCAGCACGGGAACATCCTTGTACGAAGGGTTGTCCGACTGCAAAAGCTTCAACAGGGGGAGGGACTTTCCTATTTCGTTATTCTTAATGTAAGTAGTGGCGAGATTGTACCTTAGTTCCGCCAGAATATCTGGCCTGATGTTTTCGTGCTTCAAGCCCATCTCGAAATCTTGAATTGCGAGATCGCCTCGGCGTACCTCATTGTTAATAGTGCCGGAAAACAGGCAGGCACTGGGGCCCATGACAGGATCGGGGCGAAGGTGCCTGAAAATACGAACCGCCTGCTCGGTCTGCTTGGCTTCATAATAACATTCCGCCAAGGTGTAAAGGGATTCCTTGTCATCCGGGGCAAGGTCGATTGCCTTACGGATAAAGCTCATCGCCTCCTTGGGTTTTTTCATCCTGAAAAGGGCATGGCCCATGTAACGCAGGACGGCTGTGTGTTCGGGATTCTGCATCCTTGCCTGTTGAAGCAGGCGAATCGCCTTCTCGTAGTTTTTCCGCTCGAATTCAAGTACGCCCAGGTTATAGTTTACCTCAAAGTGGTCTTTCTTTAAGGTAAAGGCAAGCAGAAAACCCTTGTAGGCCTGCTCGCTCAAGGAAAGCTTCATGGCGGAATATGCATAGCGGAAATATACATCAAAAGTGTCCAAGCCGGGAGCCGGGCTTTTCGACAGTATATCGGAAAGAGTCTCGTAGGCCCTCATCGCCCTATCCCACGACTCTTCCTCGAAATAGACATCGCCAAGTATGGAAAGGCCGGCAGGGTTGGTGGGGTTCTGCGCAAGAAGTCTCTCCGCCTCCCTTAGCCTTAAATCCCGGTCTTTTGATCGTTTTACGCCCCCAGTCCTGAGTCGCCCCATAATTAGTATTAATAAGACAACTATCAGCGCAAGGCCTACCCCGGCTATCAATATCGGAAACATCGAACCCATCTTACTTCCTATTATCGGTCATTTTGGGCTATAATGAAGCCCCAAGCCCTAATAGACTACTATTTCAGAGGCAATTTTCCCTTCCCTGGAAAAAACCCTTACAGGGTTGTAGGGATCCGGGAAGCGCTCGCCCCTGTGAAAGAAAACATAATGGTATCTGCCGGGGGGCAAGGGGATATGGATTGAATACGTACCTGGAGGGCCTTCCCTTAATTCATACATGAAAGGATCCCAATTGTTAAAGCAACCGGCTACGGTTACCGTTTCGCCAGGAGGCCCCCGAAACACAAAGTTCAGGCCATCCGGCTGCCCCATCAGCGGGTGGTGGGTTTGCGGCCTATGTGGAACGGAAACCACCGACATGGTAGACCCGGAAGCACCGTCCCTGCGGGTGTTCGGGTTGTTCGGATCCGTCGTCCAAAGGCCGTTGATGATAAGCCTGTATTCAATCTGGGTGGTTCCCTCGGGAATCTCGTATATATGGAAAGCAATGCCGGAATCCCTGTGCGGGCTGGCCCTTCTTCCCCTTCGTATCCTTTCCAGGGGGTCCTCGCTGACCATCAAGGGTCTGAACCAGTGTACCCTTGCGAACCCCTCGTCGGCAAAGGCTATGCCCACCCGCCGCAGGCTCGACGATGCGGTAAAGACCACCATATTGTCAATAATTTTGGGGGGGCCAGGCTCCGAAAGCCCCAGCAGGTGGCCTAGAACCTCGAACGGCACTGCCGCTTCCGTTTCCGCGGTGGCATGGGAAAGCCCCGGGGCAAAAACCGCAAACAATATGCAAATAGTTACTGCTTTGACACGCTTCATATGTTATAGTATACTGATTATCGGTCGATAATAGAATATCTTGATATGCCGTCACTAAACGACCTTCAGAAGTTTAAGTTCTCTTTTAACGACATCGGCGGGCAAAAGGCCGACCTCCTGGCGAGGAATCTTCCTTTTGACGACCTGGAACTTCCAGCCGTTGAGCCCGAGCCTGTTGCGCAGCCTGCCCAAGAGAAGTCTGCCACAAACGGTACCACCCCTGTTCCCACCCGAAACGGGGACAAAGGCCCCTCTCCTATGGTGCCAAAAGAAGCGGAAGCCCCGGCCATTAAAGCAGGGGACGAACCTTCGTTTGCCGACCAGGATGACGGCCTTAATTTTAGTACATTTCTTGGTACCCAGTTGGACGATCTTCCTCCGCCTTCTTCCATAGAAGGCAGCGCGGCGCAGACCCCTACGGAACGGGATGCCGATGCAAAAGATGCGGCGGAATTCTACACCCCCCCGGAACTTCTTTTCAACCTTTCCGAGGAACTTGATTCAACCCCCCCTGATTTCCCCGAAGATGAGATTATCTTTGAAGATGACGAGGAGCCAGCCGAGGAGCTGCTCACGGAAGGCGATGACCTGGATTTTGAAGAGACGGGCGACTTTTCGGATTTTCAAGGGGAATCGGCTCTTGCGGGCGAACCTGGGGGTACGGAAACCGGCGACTTTGGTTTGGGGGGCTTGGACGATTTCGGCCTCCCAGGGGAGCCATTGGCAGCGGACGGGTCTTTCGGGGCGGAAAACGACGGCCTGAACCTGGGCGATTTTGGCGACCTCAACCTTCCGGATGAACCCTTTGCGGCAGACGGGTCTTCCGAGACGGAAGGCGGCGGTCTAGATATTTTTGAAGATTTCGACTTTCCAGGGGAGCCGCTTGCAGCGGACGGGTCTTCCGAGACGGAAGGCAGCGGCCTAGATATTTTTGAAGATTTCGACTTCCCAGGGGGGCCATTTGCAGATGACGGATCTTCCAATATGGAAGACGGTGGCCTAGATCTGGATCTAAACGACTTGGACAACTTTGGCCTTCCGGGGGAACCCTTTGCGGCGGATGAGCCTTTCGGCACTGAAAGCGGCGGCCTGGATTTGGGCGACCTGGACGGTTTCGACCTTCCAGGGGAACCCTTTTCGGCAGACGAGCCTTTTGGCACTGAAAGCGGTGGCTTGGATTTGGGCGACCTGGACGGTTTCGACCTTCCGGGGGAAGCATTTTCGGCAGACGAGCCTTTCGGCACGGAGGCCAGCGGATTAGACCTAGGCGACTTGGTAGATTTCGACCTTCCAGAGGGACAGTTTGCGGCAGATGGATCTTCGGATTTGGAAAGCGGGGGCCTCGATCTTGGTGACTTGGACGGCTTCGACTTTTCAGGGGAACCTTTTGCGGCGGACGGGTCTTTCGGTACTGAGAGCGAAGGCTTGGATTTGGGCGACCTGGAAGACTTCGGCCTGCCAGAGGAACCTTTTGCGGCAGGCGGACCTTCAAGTATGGAAAGCGAAGGCCTGGATCTGGGCGGCTTGGGGCTCCCAGACGAGTCGCTTGAGACGGATGGGCTCTTCGATACGGGAAGCGGCGACCTGGACGACTTTGGCCTTCCGGGAGAACCTTTCGACACGGAAACTGGCGGCATAGATTTCGACAGCCTGGACGGTTTCGACCTGCCAGGGGAACCAATGTTTGCGGCAGACGAACCTTCAAGTATGGAAAGCGAAGGCCTGGATCTTGAGGGCTTGGACGGCTTTACACTCGCGGAGGAACCACCCGAAGCGGAAAGTGGCGGCCTAGACGACACTTTGTTTGCCGATGGGGTTTCAGACACGGAAAGCGGCGACCGCAACCTGGGCGACATTGATGGCTTCGGCTTTCCAGCGGAGACTTTTTCGGCGGACGAGCCTCCTGGAACAGAGGGCGACGATCTTGATTTTGGGGGCATGGACGGGTTCGGCCTTCAAGAAGAACCGTTTGTGGCGGATGAGCCTCTCGGGACGGAAAGCAGCGACCTCGATTTCTCTGATGGGCCAGCATTTACGGACGAGCCATCCGAAACGGAAAACGGTGGCTTTGTAGGCGAGTTTGATCTTTCCTCGGACGCTGCTTTTGCCGACGGGGCACCGCAAACGGAAAACGGTGAATCTGACGATCCGATGGACGACTTTTACTTCCCCGATCTGGATCAGGTCATAGAAAAATCAAAGACATCCATGGCGGCGACAAGCGCCACGGATTCGGCATCCCCAGAGAAGAAAACCGGCTTCTGGGGCAGGCCAAAGCCCGAGGATGCGCCACCACCCAGTAGCCTGGAAGAAATAAAGCTCACTGACGATGAATTCAAGGATTTGCAGGACACATTGTCCGACTATCCCATTAACCTGCGTATCGCATGTCAGGAGATAATAGCCGAGCAGGATATCAGCCCGGAAAAAATGTCGAAGCTGATAAGGTTCCTTGTCCAAGGTGCCCCTGCAAAAGAAACCGCCGCACTTGCAGGCGAAATACTGGATAAAACAATCACCATACCCAAGGGCTTTGAAAAAAGCTCGGGCGAGGCGTTGGAGGCGGAAAAATCAACCTTCGCCTATATCTTCGTTAACAGCTTCCTTCCGGTATTACGGCTTGTTACTATCGTAACCCTTTTGACGGCCTCGGTTTTCTACCTGGCCTTTACCTTTGTCTATATTCCCCTTAGGGCGGAATCGATTTACCGAAGCGGTTACGAACGCATATTTGCAGGGGATTACCAGCGGGCAGTCGAGCGTTTTAACGAAGCCTTCAACATACACCGCAACAGAAACTGGTTCTACAGATACGCCGAGGCTTTCCGCGACCAGCGGCAGTTCGCCCTTGCCGAACAGATGTACGAAATGCTGCTGCGTTACTTCCCCAGGGACAGAAGGGGTGTTTTGGATTTCGCCGCACTGCAGACAAATTACTTACGAAACTATGAGAGGGCGGACAACCTTCTTAGGCGGCAGATTCTGGACTTTTCCCCGAACGATTTTGACGCACTGCTGGCGGCAGGCGACAACAGCCTTGCATGGGCCGAAATCGACCCCTCCAGGTTCGAGGATGCCAGGATCTCTTTCGCCAGGCTTCTGGAAATACACGGCTGGACACCTCCAATCGTGGAACGGATGCTGCGGTACTTTATCCGCACGGACAACCTGAGGGAGATTCTCCACCTTAGGGATTGGTTCGATTCCCATCCAAGGCGTAGCATGCAGGCTACGACGCTTGCCGAATTGGGCGGCTACCTCCTTGACAAGCAGTTCGAGGAAGTCCGTGGCGTCCCAAATGAATTTGTCGGGCAGATTCGGGGGGTGACGGACATCCTTCTTGAAGCGGTACGCCTCGATCCCCACCTGCCGGAACCGCACTATCACCTTTCCCGTTTTTACCACAGCCTTGGGCGGAACATCGAGGAACGGATCACCCTGGAACACGCAATCTACGCCTTTGACAATGCCCGTGAGGAATCCGTTCGCCGCCTTCGCTACCGCATCGACGCGCACCAGCGCTATGCGGACGTCCTAATCAACGACAGGGAATTTGTCGCCGCCGAGGCTCAGTTGATAAGGGGTATCAACCTGTACGAGGATGGTATCAGGCGGCGGATTCTTACCCCATCGCCAAGGTACGGCAGGCTTTTCGCCGGGCTTGGCGACCTGGAGTACTTTGTCAAGGTCGGCGACATGGGGGCCGCCCTTAATTTCTACCGCATGGCGGAGCGGCACGGCTGGGCTCCCCCGGAAATGCTGTTCCGTATGGGGGCGGCCTATTATCAGCTTGAAAACTGGGGTAATGCCCTGGAGTATTTCTTCGTCGCATCCTCGGAACTTCCCCTAAACCGCCGTGTGCTGTTCGCACTGGGCAATGCCGCACTCAAGCGTGGCGATTTCAGGGCCGCACAGGGCTACTACGAGCGTCTGCTGTCCATACTGGAAAACCAGCGTTCCAGGCTTCCGGTACTGCTGCCCAATGACCGACCCGAGTATCTTGAGCTTGCCGAGCGCCTGATGATGGCCCGCAACAATGCCGGCGTTGCGAGTGAAATGCTGGCCGCCCAAACCGGGGATCTCAGCCATCGCACCCGTGCCATGGTCCTTTACTCCGAGGCGCAAAGGGCCTGGGATGCCCGTACCCGTGATCCGGCCACAATGATTCGTTCGGGCAGCGTACCCCTGCCACATCTCAATATGCGGAACGTACTTTATCCTCAGCCAGGTTTCGAGCCGCAGATATTTATACGCATAGACAGGGATGCGCTGGAAACGTCACCCTGGGAAAGACTTGCCCCGCAAGTGACCTGGTAGCAGATCTCCTATTGGCCCTGACTTGACTTAGAGCCGGGGCTGAATTAATATATATGGTATGATGGATAGCGAATTTCTTTGTGATGCCGACTTTGATAAATACCGCGATTTTATTTATCAGGAAAGCGGCATTACCTTTACGGCGGCGAACCGGTCTATTTTGGAAAGCAGACTGAGGGAGCAGCTCCGCAGCAAGGGGGTCGATTCCGTCAAGACCTATTTCTCGACAATCTACACGGACAAGGAGGAGCTAAAGAGCTTCCTCGATTCAATAACCACCAATCTGACACGGTTTTTCAGGAACCAGCCTCATTTCGATGCTTTTGAAAAATTCGTTATTCCGGAACTGATCAACAAAATCAAAAAAGGTAACAGCAACAGCCCCATTAGGATATGGAGTGCCGGCTGTTCCACGGGGGAAGAGCCTTACACTATTGCCATGCTGCTCAGCGAAATACTTCCGTCGCCATGGAGGTTTGAGATACTGGCCAGCGACATCAGCCTTAAATGCCTTATGACCGCCAAGGAAGGCCTTTATTCGGAAAGCAAGATCGAAGGTATCCCCCCAAACTACCTGACAAAATATTTTGACAAGGTAGCAGGTGGGTACAAAATACATTCGGATATCCACTCAAAAATAAAATTTGACTATCATAATCTTAAACACGATTCTGGACAACGTAGCTTTGATATTGTATTCTGTCGGAACGTGATTATATATTTTGACGAGGCGGCTCAGGCTGCGGTTATCAACAGATTTTGGGATGCAATGGCTCCGAAATCGTTTCTGTTCATCGGTCATTCGGAATCCCTTTTTGGAATGGACACTAAATTTGAATTCGTGAAAACCGAATGGGCTACGTTGTACCGCAAATCCACTTAATAATCGCACCAAGGCTCCCTATACGGAGGTTATTTTGACTGAAGAAATTTCTGTTTTAATAGTTGACGACTCCGCGCTTATGCGGAACCTTATCGGACGCATGGTCGATGACACGCCAGGGCTTACGATAGCCGACAAGGCCATGAACGGCAAGTTTGCCATAGACAAACTGCTAAGGGGGGTTAGCCCCGACATTATCGTCCTGGACTTGGAAATGCCGGAGATGAACGGCATAGAATTCCTAAAGGAACGAAAAAAGCACGATTTCAAAATTCCGGTTGTCATTCTGTCGTCCATTGCCCGTAGGGGGGCGGAAATAACAATGGAAGCCCTTTCCTTGGGGGCAAGCGACTTTATACAGAAGCCATCCGGTTCGGAATCGGAAGACATCCACCTGGTAAAAGACACCCTTATGGGGATGTTGCTTGGTTACGGCAACGCTTACCGTAAATCGCAGGGCAAAAAAACCCTTAGCCCTGTTCCTGTGGAACCTGCCGCGGCCAAACCCGCACAGCCAACCCGTAGCCAAGACTATCTGGCTCATTTGATCGCCCAGCCTGCTGTACAGCCTGTCAAGGCACCTACCCAGCATCGCCAGCCTTCCAAGATCGAGATTATTGCCATTGGCATAAGCACTGGCGGCCCCGATGCCCTTCGTGCCGTTTTCGCCCAGCTTGATTCCGACTTAAAGATACCAATCGTGGTAGTACAGCACATGCCTGTTGGCTTTACCAATGAATTCGCAAAAAGCCTTGACCGTATCTGCCCGCTGGAGGTAAAGGAAGCCGAGGACGGTGACGCAATCCAACCTGGCAGGGTAATAATCGCCCAGGGAAACAGGCACATGGAAGTTGAACGAAAGGGCTTTACCCCCGTAGTCCGGCTTTCCGACACCCCCCTGGTTTCGGGCCACAGGCCTTCCGCCGACGTGTTGTTTGCGTCCGTTGCCATGACCTATCAGAATCATGCCCTTGGGGTAATCATGACTGGAATGGGGCGTGACGGTGCCCAGCAACTGGGTACGATTTACAAGGAAGGCGGCATGACCCTGGGGCAGGACGAGGATAGTTCCGTTGTTTACGGGATGCCACGGGTTGCATACGAGCTTGGTCACGTCATGGAACAGGTTTCCCTGCGAAAAATGGCCCGTCGTATCTGCGATATAGCAAAAACAAGCCGATAAGGGTCCGCTAGGGAACTGCTGAATAAATCAGCGGAATCAGCGGCTCCCTAAGCGGTATCACATCGGCGTTTTTTTACCTGCCAACGGTTGTCCACACGTTCAAAGCGCCCGGCAGGCAGGATCACCAAACGACCATCGGTATCGCTCATTTTTACCTGCCCTGTAATCATGTTCACTTCGGTGACCGACCAGGATACGTTCTCGTGACTGACACGGGCACCTACCTGGGGAACAAGGCGAGCCTGTTCGCTGTAAAAATTGTATTCGTATGAAAGACAGCAAAGCAACCTTCCGCAGGGGCCAGAGATTTTCATCGAATTAAACGAAAGGTTTTGATCTTTTGCCATTTTGATGGACACTGGCTTAAGCTTGTCGGAAACGGCGTTACAGCAGTAACCCCGCCCGCAGATACCAAGGCCGCAGATAATCCTGGCCTCGTCACGAACCCCAATCTGGCGAAGTTCGATACGGGTTCTGAAAACGCCGACCAGATCCTTAACCAACTCCCTAAAGTCAACCCGGTTTTCGGCGGTAAAGAAAAACAGTATCTTTGGTTCCTCAAGCAGAAAGTGAACATGCACCAACTTCATCTCAAGCCGATGATCCCTTATTTTTTCCTTGCATATCTTGAAGGCATCATCTTCCATGGCACGATTACTTTCCGCCTTGTCAGTATCTTCTTTTGTTGCGGGACGCTCAATGTACACAATGTCGGAAGCACCGTGTTTGCACCGCATCGGCCCTATCACCTGGGCAAGATCCTTGCCGTAACGGGTGGGGACTATAACCATGGAACCGGCGCTAAGGGCTTCGCCCCGATAAACGGCGAGAAAAGTCTCGTGGGAATAGGAAAGCCGCAGGCGGTAAATGGGGGTATCGGAGGCTATGGTCTCGTCGCCCTTGCTGACTACTATGCTCTCTCTTTCTTCGGGCCCGTCCTCAAGAAGGGAAATGTCCTCATCTTCAATATCGCTCATGTCTGTCCTTTGAGCTTGCCCAAAACCCGACCAGCTTTAGACAAGCAGTTTTACTGCAATAAGTCTATCAAAAGTCCCGTTATTTCCTCAAGACGTGAGGCTATCTCGATCTGCTGTTTCTGGCTGGAAAGCAGCATCGCCGCCAGGGTTTCCAGCCTATCGTCGATTACCTGAATTTTTGCATAGCTATTCTGCTTCATCGCCTCGGGGGTCCCCCTGGGGCCTTTGTAGTTTGCCTTCAGGAATCTGGGGATGCCCGTTTCATGATTCATGTCGAAGCCGTTTTTGACCACATATTGGATGAAATTCCGTACCGACTGTTTGTAGCGGAGAATTTCATCGGGGAAAGGCTTTTTTTGCAGGGCATCACCGGTACTGCGAACCTCGTCCATAAGAAAATCAAGCGTTTCCTCGCACACTGGAAGGTTCGCCACCGAATCAAGCCCCCCGGCGGCATTGTTCCTGATTTCCTCGAAAAGACGGGCAAATTCCAGCTTTCCGGGTCGGGCAGTGTCCTTGGGTTTTTTTTCGTTTTTTACACGGGAATATGCATGGGGATTCATGAACAAGGAAGGATCGGCTTCTACCTTGGCCATGGGCTACGCCTTGGGGCTTTTGGAAAAAACGGGCAGCACCGATTTTATCCCCTGGGCATCACGGTATTCCGTTACGGCCCTGCCCCACTCCTCCTCGTCGGGGCATACCAGCACCTTGCCATGGACAAGGCAGCCATCGTCCGCTTGGATTCGGCGGGTAATGATGTCGCCCAGCACCAATGCCGTGGAAAGAATCAGCAGCGACTCAGCGGCAATCACATTGCCGCACACCACCCCACCGATAGTAATCGCCGTACCGGAAACGTTGCTCTTTATCCGTGCCCGTTCCCCGACTACCACCCTGCCGGAAGCATTCACATTCCCCATGACGTTGCCGTCGATACGGGTAAACCCACCCGTATCGATATCGCCTTTAAGGGTGGTATTAGGCCCTATAATAGTGTTAATGGAGAAGTCTCTGTGTTTACTGGAGGGCATAGACGACCCTGTTAACGTCCCCGCCAGGCGGAACGGATTCTCATGTACTGATAGGGATCCACGACATCCGACCCGACGATTACCTCGAAATGCAGATGGGGGCCAGTAGACATCCCTGTGTTACCGATATGGCCTATGGGATCGCCCTGCTGCACCCGCTGTCCCAGCCTGACCCTGGAAGACTGCAGATGCGCATACCGGGTGTAATACCCGTGCCTGTGCCTAATTATTACGTAATTGCCATAACCTGCCGGGTCATTGTTGATACTGACCACCTGCCCATTGGCGGCGGCAATAACCACGTCGCCGGAACGGCCCGTGGAAATATCAATCCCGTTGTGTATGTAAAACTGCCCAGTAAAGGGGTGCCGGTTATGCCCAAAGTGCATCGTGACCCTTCCCAAGCCACCAGCTACAGGCCATATGCTTGGAATATCGGACAGTATGGCGGTTTTGGAACCTATTACCGCACCGATTTCCCTTATCGGCTCCGTTACGTCGGAAAGATAGGCGGCCAAGCGCCTTATGTCATCAACTTCCCGTAGCATACCTTCCGGGGTTTCCCGGATATTAAAAAAGGCACTTAAGTCACCATCAGCCGAGCTTCGGGCTCCGGGGCCAGAATCGGGGCCAATTGTGGCAAGAACGCCGGAAAGAGCAGTTTCGAAATTCTGGGCTTCCCACAGAAGATGCGCCGTTTCGTCACGCAACAGATCCAGACTTGCCCGAACATCCCTTAAACGGCCATCCGTGTCCGCAAGGACAACCCTGGTCTCGTTATAAGAAGTGCCATACCAGAAGACAGCACCCACAATTCCCCCCACGACAAGGAGAAAACAAAGCATCGAAAGGATATTTACGTGAAAATTATAGACCCTTTTTTCCGAATGGGGCACAAAAACCACGGTGTAACGGCGGATCAAAAAGTACCCTACTAGCCGTAAAATTTCCATTAGCCTGCGACTCACAGATCCCATAATTTTATTCACCTTTTGAATTATGCCATCTTCAAGCCGCCTGTAGTTGTGAACCGAAGGCATTTTCCACTCCTTCCCTAATATATCGATAATTATAGCTTTAGGGGCAGAGTGTGTCAACACAAATTTGCCCAGATCCAATAAAGCAGTACAATTCAGGGTCATCTGCACCATATTCGAGGCAGGTACCAACAAGGTTTTGCAATTTGGCAGGGGAAAATTCCCTTTCATCCCTTCTTAATTCTGCCAAAATGCAAGCCCCCACCAAAACTTGCGATTACTCGCAAAAAAAGAACGCTTCAAACCGCATGTTTCGCAGGCCGTTAGGCGAAAACAAGCCGACTAATTGCAAAACCAAATAAATTTTGTGATTGTCTTCCTACTTTTACGCTTTTGAGGCTCCTAAAAGCATTCGTAAACCCTACCCCCCTCGGTGCCGCTATTCACGCTGGCACAAAATATACTACCATAAGGCAGGTATTATATTATATGGAATTCAAAGAGTTTAAACTGCATCCCGACCTGCAGCGGGGGATTGCCGAGGCTGAATACGTCACTTGCATGCCTGTCCAGGAACAGGTGCTGACCCATGCCTTTGGAGGGCAGGATTTGTACGTACAGTCCCAGACGGGGACGGGGAAAACCGCTGCCTTTCTTGTCGTAATTTTTCAAAGGCTGCTTACCGAGGAATTTTTGGTTGGCAAAAAGGCCCTGATCATGGCCCCAACCAGGGAACTGGCCGTTCAGATTGAGGAAGAGGCGAAACTTCTGGCCAAGTATCTTCCCTTTAAGATAGGGAGTTTTTACGGCGGCGTTGGCTACACCCAGCAGGAAAAACTGCTTAGGGAAAACGTGCAGATACTTGTGGGAACACCAGGCCGGGTGCTGGACTTAAACAGTTCGGGACGCATGAACCTTATGGATCTTGCATTCCTTGTCCTGGACGAGGCAGACAGGATGTTCGACATGGGCTTCTACCCCGACCTCCGCAAGCTGATTAAGGTCGTGCCACCCGCAGACCGCCGGCAGACCATGCTTTTCAGTGCGACGCTGAATTCATGGGTGAAAAACCTCGCCTGGGAATACACCCGCTCGCCTTTCGAGATCGAGATACAGCCGGAAGTCGTTACCGTGGAGGAAATCGATCAGGTACTGTATCATGTCCCATCCGACGACAAGATGAAGCTGCTTTTGGGCATACTTCAGCGTGAACAGCCGGAAAGTGCGATTATTTTCTGCAACACCAAACGGTATACAGAAATCGTCGCCAAGCGGCTTCGGATCAATGGGTACGACTGCGAATTCATCATAGGCGATCTGCCCCAGTCCAAGCGGCTCAAGGTGATAGACGACCTTAAGGCCGGGAAGATCAAGCTTCTCGTCGCAACGGACGTTGCGGCACGGGGTCTGGACGTGGAGGCTCTCGCTCTGGTGGTGAACTACGATCTGCCGGTGGAGTCGGAAAACTACGTGCACCGCATAGGGCGAACGGCCAGGGCTGGCAAGACCGGCAGGGCGATTACCCTGTCTAGCGATCAGGACGTGTACGAGCTGCCTGCCATCGAGCGTTACATAGGGAAGAAGATTCCGTCGGAAACCGCCAGTGCGGAACTTTACGCCGACGACAAAAGCGCCGGGCAGCATATACGCACCGAGTTCTACGAGGATCGTTCCGATGAACGCCGCCAACAGGGGCGGCAAGGCGGCGCAAGGGCAGGCAACGGCAGGGGTACACGCGCAGGGGGGAACACACGGGAACAGGCCAGGGAACGAGGCGGCAGACGGAAAGAAGACCGACGGGACGGCCCCCGGGGAGCTGGTGGCAGGAAAGCCCCAGGGAAGCCCCAGAGGAACCAGGCACCGCAACTTGGGGAACAGGATCTTTCACGCCTAAGCTTTGAGGAGCGCATGGCCCTGTACAAGCAAAAGTACAATTCCAGAAAGCCCGGCACGGAAGCCGAAAGATCAAGAGGCAGGAAGACAGAGGCAAAGCCCCAAGGCGAACAAAAACACGGCGACAAGGGCGCCGGCCAAGGCCAGGCTAACGGTTCCAGGCGGAAGGGCAAAAAGCCGCACTGGAAAAAAGAAGGCCAACAAGCAGGGCAAAACCCAGGAGCCACAGGGCATTCTGGGCAAACGCCAGAGCAGACCACACCCGCCAAAAAGGGTATCCTTTCCAGGCTTTTGGGGGCGTTCAGGAAGGACAAAAAGGACTGACCTTCCTGGACGGCCTAGGAACCTAGGAACCGCTGCTTATCCAGCGGTTCCCTCGCCATCACTGCCCGGGAAACAGCACCACCTTCGCCGGGCCGTTTTGCAAGAGCAGGGCGGCGATGCGCCGAATCTCCGCAGGGCTAACCGCATCGAGATACTGGGGTCGCCTTTGCATTCGGGACAGGGGCAGGTCAAGTATCGCCGCGGAATTGACGAAGTGGTTGGCCACGGTAATGTTGTTCTGCATCCCAAGCTCCAAGTTATTGTGCAGGGCTTCCATGGCATCGTCAAAAACGGTCTGATCCGTGGCGCGGGCCGCCTCGTTCACCACGTTCAAGACCGCGTTCGAAAGTTCCTGCACCCGCTCGGGAACGCAACGGAAGTGAATCACCATCGCCATCTCGCCGCGAGGTGCCGCAGAAAGCGATACCGAGGTACTAAGGTGATGAACCCCGCCCAGATTGCCCCGCATCTCATTGGAAAGCATACGCCCAAGGTAGGTTTGCAAAGCCCAGGTCGATATGTTCAATTGTTCGCTAAAAGTGGCGGGGGCATACCAGGCCAGACGCACCGTACTCTGTTCCTCCATCCCCGCGAAAACATTATGCTCGATATTCCCAGGGCGTATGACATTGAGATCCGTCCAAGTGTTCCAGGCCTCTCCCCCTGGGATCGAGGCAATGTAGGTCTCAACGTAGCCCCTCATCATCTGCGGTGTCAGGTTCCCCACAAAGACAAAGGTAAAGTCGGCGGGGTTCAGCCCCCTTTGCAGGAATGCCAGAGCCGCATCTATGTTCGCATAGGGAAGATCCGCCAGTTCAAGCGGCCTGTAGCTGGGGTGGTCGCTCGTGGTTATCCTGGTGAACTCGTCCGTGAAAACGGTCTGCGGGTTTTCGACGCGCAGGGGAAGGCTGGTTTGCAGGCGATCCATAAGGGTTTCCACCGCCTGTGGGTCTATCCTTGGGTCGGTAAAGCCAAGGTGAAGCATCTCGAAAAGTGTCTGTAGGTCGCCGACCGTGGAGGAGCCGTTGAAACTCCGGGTGAACCTGCCAATGGAAGGCGTTAGCGACACCTGTCTTGCGGAAAGCATCCGCGTCACCTCGGTAAGCGACCAGGGGCCAAGACCCGAAAGTTGCAGCATCTGGGTGGCAAGGCTGGCGGACACCCTGTCTTCCTGCGATGCACAGGAAGTTCCGCCCCTCGCCATCGCCCTAAGGATGATTTCATCGTTGCGGTTTTCGGTCGGGTGCAGTATTACCCGCGCACCGTTGCAAAGTTCCCAGATCGTCGCGCCGGTTTCCCCGTCAAGGCTTTCCTCGACCACGGATCCGCGCTCGGGGCTGTGTTGAAGGAAGCCCTCCGCCGTTACCCTTGCGCTTGGCCTTTCGACCGTCATTCCTCCGCGCTGCGCCACCAGTTGCCTGACACGGGCCTCGCTGGGAACGGTGTCCAGCTCGGATTCGGGGGCGAAGACCCCTGCCAGAATATCGTTGGTGGCGAAATAAGCCCTGACCACGGCATTGATGTCCCTGGCGCGAATTCCGGGAAGCAACTGCCTGGCCGCGTGAAGCATCCATTCAAAATCGGGCAGACTGCCGCCCACCAAATAAAAGTCGGTAAGCCGATCCATGTGCATCGTAGAAGCCTGCCGATCCCTTTCCGCGACCACCCTCTGGAGATCCGCGATCATGGATTCCTTGGCAAGCTCTATCTCCGTTCCGTGAAAACCGTGCCGTCTTATCGCTTCCTTTGCCCGCAGAAGTTCCGTAAGGGCTTCCTCGGAGCGGCCCGATCTCGCGCTGGCCCGCATCACGTAGGATCGCGAGCGCGAACCCGTCCACCACCAGGGATTGGTCCCTGCCCCGGCACCCATGAAGGGGCTTTCGGGGGCTAGCGCGGCCTCCGAGAACCTAAGGCTTATCATATGGCTGACAAGGCTATCGATTAGGCTTTCGCGGAAAGCCGCGATATCGCCGCGCCTTGCTTCCTGCGCGCGCCTGAAGTACAGCAGTATCTGGGTAGCGGTAAGCTCCGGGTCCGTCATGACGATGGCTTCCAGGTTCCCCCTTTGGGGTGAAGGAAATTCGAACAGGGGCTGAGGGGTTGGCAGCTCGGGGGCTTCTATTAGGAAATGTTCTTCAAGCGATGCCTGTAGGGCGGCTCCGTCGAAATCGCCCACGAAGATGATCGCCATGTTGTCTGCGCGGTACCATGCCCTGTAAAAGTTTTCCAGATCCGCCGGCGTCGCCGCCCCTACGATTTCCAGGCAGCCCATCGGGTATCGATAGACGAAGCGCGAGCCCCGGAACATCGCCGCCCTCCATTCCCGCCATATCCGGTTCCCAGCCCCCATCCTGTCATGGTATTCGGTGAATATGACGCGCCGTTCGAGTTCCACGTACTCCGGGTCGAAGATGATGGCGCGCGTCCAGTCGTCAACCAGCGCCAAGGCATCCGCCGGGATAACCCGAGTGCCGTCCTCGGCGGTTTCCACCGGCACATTCAGCCAGTACACCGTTCTGTCAAAAGAGGCAAAGGCATTCGTGTTCCCAGCCATACCCCTGACGTGATCCTGCACTATCGGGAAACGCTCGGTGCGCCTGAAAGCCATGTGTTCGACGAAGTGGGAGAGGCCCAATTCGTGCTCCTCCTCGTGCAGCGAGCCTGCGTTGAGTACCAGCCGGATCAAGGCGCGGTTTTCCGGCACGGCGTTTTCCAGTATGAAGTACCGCAGGCCGCTGGGCAGGGTTCCCGTCCTAAGATCCTGCATGAGTGGAACCTGGTCGCTGGGACGGCCGAGGTTTCCCCATGCGGCACGGGGGACACCGGCGCAGGAGGCGAGTACGCTTATCAGCAGGGCCGATGCCAGACAGGGGATTAGGGCCGCAAGCCTGGTGTTAAGCTTGGCTGTGCGGTCTTTGGGTAGGGTTTTGTTTGTGTCCATAATAATATGGAAACCGGTTTGGGGGGAAGATGGTACAGTTTTAAGGCGGATATAAGTTTGCGACGGTGGGACTGCCCTGGAACAATCCGCTTCCAGGGCAGCCTAATCGCTTATTGCATGGACTGAGCCTCTGGGAACAGCTCGTTCATTCCCTAATCAGCAGGAATTCAACGCGCCTGTTCTGCCACCAGTAGTCCCTGTCCTCATATCGGGCGATGACCCTTGTGCCACCCATTCCAAAGGCCGAAAGCCTGGCCCGATCCACGCCAAGGGAGACAAGGCGTTCCAGTACCGTCCGCGCCCGCTCCTCGCTGAGTGGCTGCAGGCCTAGGATGCGGGGGCTGCCAGTTTCCTCTTCGTCCCTAAGCGCGGTGCCTGGGGGGGTGGTCGGGTTCGCATGGCCTTCAATCCGTACCGAGTAGTCCCCGAACCTGTTAAGGATTTCCGCTATGCGCCTTAAAATCATGTCGTTGTTTTCCATTAGCTCGGTATCGATTCTGCCAAAATCCCCGGCATCCGGGCCAAAGATAATGGGAGGAACTACCAGCCTTAGCGCGGCCCCAGGCGGGGGAGGCTGTGGTTCAGGATCTTCGATTATAATCGAACGGCCTTCGAACCTGTTCATAATTCCAGCCATAGCCATCAAAACCGCGCCCATGCCTTCCGGCGCGCCGGGAGCATCGCCGTCCACGACTTCCCGGTCGAAAACAATGGACGGAAGCGTTATCGTAGTGGCATCGGGAGGGGTGTCCTGGGCCTGCCCTTCAAATAGCATCGGGTAGTCTCCTAGCCTGTTAAGGACTTCCGCCAAGTTCGTCATAAGCGTGCCGCTGTCGGCATGGCCTTCAACCAAAACCGAATGCCCCTCGAATCTGCTCATCATTCCCGCCATGACCCTTAAAACCATGCCCGTACCTTCAGGCTCCCCTACTTCCTGACCAAAGTTAATAGAAGGAAACCTTACCCAACCGTAGGGAGGGCTGTCTTGGGCATGATCCTCAACCAGTATCGAGTAACCTTCGAACATGTTAAGGGCTTCCGCCAAGCGCAGTAGAAGCCTGTCGCTGTCGGCATAGCCGTCGCTGGGTTCAAAGGTGATGGTTGGAACCCTTACCCTGAACGCCGTGCCTTCCTCGCGCGGCAGCATTTCAACTTGGATGGCACCCTCAAAGGCCATGGTGTCGGCATGGAGGCTGAGCGCAGGCACCGTAATGGCGAAAAAGGCCAGAGACAAAAAAGCCAGCGTTCTCGAAACTTTTTTCTTGCTCATTTTCATAATCCCCTTTGGTGATTGATAAAATTTATGGCTAATGCAAAACAAGCCACTCTTGAAATCTACCTGATTTCGAAAAAAAGGTCAAGCCCCTTGGAGGCGGGTATCTTGCATGTGGAAGTCCTGGCTTTTACATTTGCGGGTAGCTTTAATTCGCCTGCCGAACTTGCGTTAAATTCATGCGAGGTAATATCGCACTCGAAAGTCCGAAAGCCGTCGATTGACAGATACCCCCTCATGTCGTTACATTCATTCTATGAGCGAGTACGTAATCGACGGGGGGATCCCCATTGTTGGCAAGATAAAGGCAAGCGGGAACAAAAATGCGGCCCTGCCCTGCATAGCGGCGGTATTGCTTAGCGATGAACCGGTCATACTCAGGAATATCCCCGAAATCGAAGACGTGCACGTCATGTTCGAGATTTTTACCGCGCTTGGGGGAAAGGTGGAATCGCTGGAACCCAACGCCTTCCGCCTACACCTTGGCAATATCACGACTTCCACGGTGCCCATCGAACAGGCAAAAAGGATACGTGCGTCGATTCTGTTCGCAGGCCCACTCCTGGCCCGACTCGGCAAGGTGGTTCTGCCGCCTCCGGGTGGGGATGTTATCGGCAGAAGGCGGCTGGACACCCATTTCCTCGCCTTTGCCGAACTGGGGGCAAAGACGAAAATAGCCGACGCTTTTACCTTTACCGCCAAACCGCTGAAAGGGGCCGACATCTTCCTGGATGAAGCATCGGTTACCGGCACGGAAAACGCAATCATGGCGGCCGTGCTTGCGACGGGAAAAACGATACTTACCAACGCCGCCAGCGAACCCCACGTTCAGGATCTTTGCCGAATGCTGGTTTCTATGGGGGCGCAAATCGAAGGCATAGGTTCAAACATACTTACCATCACCGGGGTAAAGAAACTTTCAGGCTGTGACTTTACCATTGGGGCGGACTTTATGGAAGTCGGCTCCTTTATCGGGCTTGCGGCCGTTACTGGGGGGGATTTATATATAGAAGGAATACGGCCCCAGGATCTGCGACCTGCCAAAATCGCCTTTGGGAAACTTGGCATATCTTGGACGCAGGACGGGTCGGTCATACACGTTCCCAAAAAGCAGGCAATGAAAGTCAACTACGACCTTGGCGGCATGATTCCCAAAATCGACGACGCACCATGGCCGGGCTTCCCACCCGATCTTACCAGCATTATTACCGTGGTAGCCACGCAGGTAAATGGAACGGTGCTAATTCACGAAAAAATGTTCGAATCGAGGATGTTCTTTGTTGACAAACTCATAGGGATGGGGGCAAGGATTGTTCTGTGCGATCCACACCGTGCGGTCGTCGCAGGACCTGCTAAACTCCAAGGCTCGGAAATGACCAGCCCGGACGTACGTGCCGGAATGGCCATGCTGATAGCCGCCTTTTGCGCCGATGGAAAAAGCGTCATACGTAACGTCTACCAGATTGAGCGTGGGTACGAAAACCTTGTTGAAAGGCTTTCCGCCCTGGGCGCAAGAATCGTCAAGAAAACCATGCCTGAAGGATAACGATTTTTCCGTTAAACATGACCAAAATGCTGGCCCCTTGCCTTGACAGTATCATTTGTAAGTTGTATGATATCCTCTGTGAGCATGAAAGCTAGTCATGTTTTTTTATGAGTCGGTAAACCTGTAATATGCGCATATGCGTCTTTTTACTTTTTTGCCACGAACTTAAAGGCATTGGTCTTTCAGGGTGTTCGGATACGAGCCAGCTAGGAATAGGGGGGTAAGTGGCAGATTCGCGAGTTGATTTGGAAACGCCGCAAAAGCCAAAGCGAAGTTTTTTCCGTAGGTTGGTTTTGGGCACAACGACGCTCTCAATCCTGGGCTTGGTCGTAATGTTCGTAATAGTTAATACCGTGGTTCGTAACGTTATATACGACAACGTGATAGGCATTACCCAACGGGACACGACAATCTACGCCCGTGAAATAGACGCATGGTTTAGAGACAGCCATCAACTCGTGGAATACCTAACCATAACCTGGCAGACAAGGGGTATAGAACCAGGGCTGGGGCACGCCGTTGATCCCTTTGCCGCAAGCTTCATAAGGAAGTTTGACTTCTTTGCGGAGGTTTACGTGGGCTTTGATGACGGCCGCTTCGTAGGTGGCAGCGGCTTTATTCCAGACCCGGACTGGGATTCCACAACCCGTCCCTGGTACAAGGCCGCCATGGAAGCCCAGGGGGAAATAGTTACCGTGCTGCCTTTTGTGGATGACTTTACGGAAGACCTTATTGTTGCCGTGTCCCAATGGGTGCCGGACTTGGACGGTAGGGCGGCCGTCGTTGGCCTGGGTATAAAACTTAGCGCAATCCTGGAAACGGTCGAACGGTATCAGGTGACGGGAGGGGGGTACCTCATCCTGGTAGGGCCAGGCGGTGAGATAATCTCCCACCCCAACGTCTATTACAACCCAACCCCAGATAGGCTTCATAATTTTAGGGACATTCCCAACGGGGAACTGTTGATGGAGATTATCGCCTCCGGCAATGGTATTACGCAGTTTGACGATTTTAGGCTGGGGCCTTCATACTTTATGGTTTTTCCCCTGGAAGCCGCAGACTGGATCCTGGCCGCAATCGTCCCTGCCACGGTTGTGCGTGGCCCCGTTGTACAAAACCTTACGCTTATAATGGCTACCCTTGCGGTCTTTTTGATAGCGCTGTTTTTGTTCACCATGTTTTTTGTTTCACGCATCACAAAGAGCATGGAGGAAAGCCACTTTGCCGAGGAAAGGCTGCGTATTATTCTTGACAACATGCCCCTGGTTTCCAATGTTCGCAGTAAAGATTTTGGCATATTGACCTGCAATGCGGAAGCCCCAAAGATGTTCGGCTTGCGGGACAAGCAGGAATACCTTGACAGGTTTTTCGAGCTTTCGCCCGAGCTCCAGCCCGACGGTATGCGTTCGGATGAAAAAGCGGAAAGCCTAATAAGTCAGGCCTTTACAACGGGGAAGGTGCGTTTTGAGTGGATGCATCAGACAGTGGATGGAGAACCGATACCCGCCGACGTAACCCTTGTTCGCGTTGATATCCAAGGTGGGGATCATATCCTGGCGTTTGTCAGGGACTTGCGTGAAACCTATGCAGCCCAGAAAAAGGAACACCAGTTAATGCAAAGAATGCAGGCAATACTGGATTCCTCGCCTTTGATGTGTTTTATTTTTGACGAAAACTGTAATGTTTTGGAGGCCAATCAGGAAGCGGAACGCCTTTTCAAAATACCCGACAAGCGAATATTTATGAACAACTATTTTGACTTTTCCCCGGAATACCAACCGGACGGCGTTTCTTCCAGGGAAAAGGCATTTGCGGAGGTGAGAAAGACCCTTGAAACTGGCAACACTCGTTATGAATGGATGTACCAACTCCAAGACGGAACACCAATCCCCGCCGAAGAGATCCTGGAGAGGGTAAGGCTTGAGGGTCGTGACCTTGTCATAGCCTATACCCGTGACTTACGTGACTTATACAAATACATGGAAACTAACAAGCGGATGCAGTTTTTATTCGATGCCATGCCACTTGTGCTGGCCTTTTGGGACAAAAATCTCAACATCATGGAATGCAACCAGGAGGCAGTCAGGCGCTTTGGGTTGTCGAGCAAAGAGGAGTTCAAGGAAAGGTTTTTCGAGCTTTCGCCCGAGTTTCAGCCGGACGGTACCTCGTCGAATGAAAGGGCCCTTGAATTTTTGCAACAAGGGTTTTCCCATGGCTATGTTGAATTTGAATGGCTGCATCAAAAACATGACGGAACGTACATACCCACGGAGGTTTTATGCCTCCGCAGCGAATACATGGGACAGGAAATACTCCTTACCTGTGCCAGGGATCTGCGGGAATTAAGGGAATCGCAGCAAAGGGAGAACGAGACAAACAAGCGCATACAGCTCATGTTCAACGCAACGCCCCTTATCATCGAATATTGGGATAAGGATTTTAACTGTATCGACTGCAACAAAACCGCAATTGAGTTTTACGGGTACTCAAGCACAGAGGGATATGGGGAAAAGACGTTTATAGACATGCCCAGATTTAACCTGAGCGCTAAGGCCTCGCGGGATCAATGGATACAGCACCTGGGGAAAATATTTAAAGAAGGCTACGCCCGTTTTGACTGGACGGAAAAGCGGTCAAACAGCGAACCTGTTTTCCTAGAAGTACTCGGCGTGCGCATGAATTATAACGATGACACGGTGGTAGTTACATATTCCAACGATGTTACCCAACTAAAGCAAACCCTGATAATGATGCGGGAGGCGGACGAACGTGCCCAATTGATGCTTGGCGGCACGCCGATTGCCTGTTATCTGATCAACAAAGATTTTGAGGCCATCGACTGCAACAAGGAAACGCTGCACCTGTTCGGTTTTACGGACAAGGCCGATGGCATATTCAATTTCAAGGAAGTGTTTGCAAAACACTGGTTTGCTGAGATGAAAAAATATTTTGACAATGCCCTTGAAACTGGTGCCGAACGCTTCGAGTGGGTTTTGCAGAAGCCCAACGGAGGCGGATCCATTCCCTGCGACATAACCTTTATACGCCTTACCCACAGGGGCGAGTACGTCATCGCGGCCTACATATTCGATCTGCGTGTACTAAAAGAGATGCTAAAGGAACGGCAACGGGTGGAAATCGCCGAGGAGGGCTCCCGCGCAAAAAGCAAGTTTTTGGCTAGGATGAGCCATGAAATCCGAACGCCGCTTACTGCCGTCCTGGGTATTTCCGAAATCCAGCTAAAGGATCCGACACTAGCCCCCATCACGGAGGAGGCCTTCGCCAAAATCCACAACTCGGCCAGTACGCTCCTGGGCCTCGTAAACGACATCCTGGATCTCTCCAAGATAGAGGCGGGGAAAATGACCCTAATGAACGGAAAGTACGAGGTGGCAAGCATGATCAGCGACATCGTGCAACTGCACCTGGTTTATCTGGGCAGCAAAAAAATCAAGTTCCGCATCCAGGTGGACGAGCAACTGCCCACGTACCTTATAGGCGACGAGCTCCGCATCAAGCAGATCCTGGGCAACCTACTGTCCAACGCCTTCAAGTACACCGAGGAGGGGTCGGTGGAGCTGTCCCTGTCTCGCCAAATGGGCGACACCGCGGAAGGCCATGTGATGCTGGCCATTGGTGTCCGTGACACGGGCATGGGCATGACCCAAAAGCAGGTGGATGCCTTGTACGACGAATACACTCGCTTCCACGAACGGGAAAAGCGTATCGTAATCGGCACGGGGCTGGGGATGTCCATAGTATACAGCCTGGTAAAGATGATGGACGGCCAACTCGAGGTGGAAAGCGAATCCAGCAAAGGCACCAGTGTCGTTGTCCGTATACCGCAGGAAATAGCCAGCCAGGAGGTTCTGGGCAAGGAAACCGCCCACAACCTACAGCAGTTGGAGACGAGCATGGGAGCCGCCGCAAAAAGGTTCAAGTTCGTACCGGAACCCATGCCCTACGGCACTGTGCTGGTGGTGGACGATGTGGACACAAACCTATACGTCGCAAGAGGGCTGCTCTTGTTCTACGATCTGAAAATCGAAACCTGTGATAGCGGCTATGATGCGATAGAAAAAGTCAGGCAGGGCAATGTGTACGACATCATATTCATGGATCACATGATGCCCGGCATGGACGGTCTTGAAACCACGAAAATCCTGCGTGGCATGGGCTATACGCAGCCCATCGTAGCGCTTACCGCCAACGCCCTGATTGGCCAGGCGGAGGAACTCCTGCGCAACGGCTTCGACGGTTTTATCCCGAAACCGATTCAGACCACACACCTGAACTCGATTCTGACGAAATTTGTCCGGGACAAACAGCCGCCCGAGGTAATCGAGGCGGCACAGGCGGCAGGCGGAAGTAGGCTCTCCCTTTTAGGAAGGGAGGATGAGGGCATAGACGGCTACCTTGCCAGGCCCGAGGTGGTGGACAAGCTGCGGGCGGATTTTGCGAGAAGCCAGAAGAACCTGCTGGCGGACATAAAGCGTGCCCTTAACTCCGGGGATCTAAAGACAGCGCACCGCCTTGCACATACCCTTAAGGGTTTGGCCAGCACCATAAAGGAGACCCGCCTGTCACGGGCCGCCGCCGACCTAGAGGGGTTGCTTGCCAAGGGGGAGGCTGGCGAGGTGGCCATTCAGCAACTGCCAGCCCTGGAACGGGAACTGGCTCCAGTTCTTGCGGGCATAGAAGCTCAAACCCCCAATCGCAACATGCCGCCGCATGGCGTAGACTTGAACAAAGACAGGGTAAGGGAGATACTGGACAGACTTGCGGACTCGCTGGCGGAAGACAGTGCGGAAAACCTGGATCTGGTGGAGGAACTTAGAGGTATCCCCGAGGCCGCCGTTCTTGTAAGGCAGGTCGAGGAATTTGATTTTGACACGGCATCGAAAACACTCGCAACATTGAAAGAAGTTTTGGAGGTATAAGTATGAACATGAGCACGGAAAAACGAACCATCCTGATAATCGACGACACGCCGATGCAAATCCGCGTACTCAGTCAGATGCTATCGCCCACGTACGATGTAAAGATTGCCAAGGATGGGGAAAAGGGCTTGGAACTGGCCCACAAACACAACATCGACCTTATACTGCTGGACATCGTTATGACGGGTATGTCCGGCTTCGAGGTGCTGGAGGAGCTGAAAAAATCCAGCATTACCCGGCACATACCGGTAATCTTTATAACGTCCATGGACTCGGCCGAAAACGAGGCAAAGGGCCTGGCCCTTGGCGCAGTTGACTACATAACCAAACCGTTCATGGACGATATCGTCAAGCTGCGTGTCGGCCTGCACATGCAGCTTATTTCCCAGATGCAGACGATAGAAAGGCTCGGCCTGTTCGACAGTCTGACCGGGGTTCGCAACCGCCACAGCTTCAACACCCTGATGCAGGCGGAATGGAACACCTCAATCCAGAACAAGACCTGCATAAGCCTGCTTATGCTGGACATCGATCGTTTCAAGATTTTCAACGATAGGTACGGGCATCTCAGCGGCGATTCCTGCCTTAAAACAGCCGCCGATGTTTTTAAGGCGACCGTCGAGGCTCGTGGCGCTTCCGTGTTCAGGTGGGGCGGCGAGGAATTCGCCATACTGCTTCCGAGCACGACCTTGGAGGATGCGACTGCCATAGCGGAACAGGTAAGGCATGCCATGGAAAGCACGCCGGTGTCGTGTGGCGAGGCTGACACGACCAATATAACTGTGAGCATAGGTGTCGGCACGATTTTCCCCCAGTCCGGGGACAGGATAGAAAAATTCTGCGACGACACGGACAAGGCACTTTACAAGGCGAAACAGAACGGAAGAAACCGCGTGGAGACGACGGCTGCCAAAAGCTGACATTTGGGGTAACCCGTCTTCGATACCTTGAAAAAATGCGCCTTTTGGTATATAACATCAGTATGGCACATAAGCGAAGCAGTGTGACTAAAAAGTTCGGGATCCTCACGGCTGGTGGGGATTGCCCCGGACTGAACACCGCTATACGTGGTGTTTGTCGTGCGGCGCAAGGCCGCTATGGTATGACCATTGTGGGCATATCGGACGGATTTCGGGGTATTATCGAGGAGAACGTTCGTATCCTCCAACCGGAGGATTTCTCGGGAATACTCACCAGGGGTGGGACCATCCTGGGGACGAGCAGGGAAAAGCCTTTCAAATCCGAAATTGGACATTCCGACGATATCGTGGGCGAAAAGGTAACCGCCGTCAAGAAAACCTACCACAAGCTTGGGCTTGACTGCCTGGTGGTGTTGGGTGGTAACGGCACCAATACCACGGGCTACCATTTCGCACAGGAAGGGCTTAACGTAATCGGCCTTCCCAAGACCATCGACAACGACATTGTTGGCACCGACCGTACCTTCGGGTTTCATTCGGCGTTGGCGATAGGCACCGAGGCAATTGACCGCCTGCACTCCACGGCGCAGAGCCACAACCGGGTGATTGTAATCGAACTGATGGGCCACAAGGCCGGCTGGTTGGCGCTCTATGCCGGTGTCGCCGGCGGCGGCGACGTAATCCTGTTGCCGGAAATCCCCTACAACATTAAAGCCATAGGCCATCACCTGGAGGAAAGGGCGAAATCGGGCAAGAGTTTTTCCATCGTGGTCGCTGCGGAAGGTGCGCTGTCCATAAAAGAAGCGGACATGGATAAGCGTGATCGCAAAAAGTACCGAGCCGAAAACGGCCCTTCCGTTGCCTACCGAATCGCCCGTGAGATTCACGAGGAAACGGGCATGGAAACCCGTGCCACCGTCCTGGGATACGTGCAGCGTGGCGGCATTCCAAGCGCCTCGGATCGTGTTTTTGCCACGAGCCTGGGTACCGCCGCCGCCGACCTTCTTGCCAAGGGCGAGTACGGTCGCATGGTCGCCCTTAGGGGTGGTCGCATCGATTCGGTGGATTTGAGCGTTCCTGCCGGTCATGTTAGAACGATACCCGCGGATCACTACATGATCGACACCGCAATCGCCGTTGGAACCTGCATGGGAATGGACTAAGGCTCAAGGCTTTTTTACTTAGCGAAGGTTTCTTTCAGACAGAAAGATGGGCAGTTCTCGCCGACAACCCGCAGCACTTCGACCGAGGGCATTAGGCGAGACTTTATTTCGAAAGCTTCACAGGCGTTGGGCCGCAGGGGATCCCAGCTTACCCTGTAGTGGACGCACTTAATGCATTGGGGTAAATTTGGCTTTCGGTCGCTCCCTTTTTGACCAGATGCTTCCGATCCATGTCCCCCAGGAACATGCATGTCCACCGCAGGCAGACAAGTTATGCGTCTATGCCAAACAGCATACCAGCGAAGGGGCTTGCTGCAAGGGCGTAATAGCTGGCATCCGTTTCCTCTACAAAGGCCCTTAGCTGTGCGTACTGCTCAAGAAGGGTGTTCACGCGCTCCTCGTTGCTCACATATACTTCGGCATCCATGTTGATTTCGGCACCCACGTTCACTTCGGCAGCGACGGGCGTGGCCTGTGGCTCCGTCCTGGAAACGGAAAGCTGGTAGCTTATCTGCTCCAACTGCCCCAAGAGTATGTCAATGACCCTGGCTGCATCGATGTTCACCCCCCCAATTTCGGGGGCTGGCACGCCAGAAGCCTGCCTGAGCTGTGCATAGTTGGACGATTCGGAGGCGGGAAGCCTGCCACCATAAAAGTCGTTAATTGCGTACCCCATGATGGGATACATTTCGTAATGTGCTGCTCCAATTGTCATAGCAATATCCTCCTACCGTCAAGGTTGGGCTTGGAAACTCCACGGCACTGGTGTTGCCGTAGATCCCGACACCCTCCTTTGTTATGAATATCGGATTCTGGGGTATGGTCTTTAGCGGAATTTTGCCCTTGCGAGGATTTTTGGGTTTAGGGCTTTTTACTTCGATAGAAACTCCTGATTTTTGCCTTATATTTGTGCCATGACCGTGACCATAGAATTAAAGAATCGGGGAACGCTTGGGGCTTCGTATGCAGACCCTGCCGCTTGGAAAGCTGTGCAGAAGGATAAGCGTTCAACGCCATCCGGATGATCGGGTTCCGTGACTGTCACCCATGACGTTGAATGGTTGACGAGGGCGGGTGCGAAGGCACTTTTGAAAATGCCAAAGTCATATTTTTTCCCCCAAGGCAAAGCAATGAGACCATCAGACTAACAACAACTTAGAACAGCCCCAGCCCTAGGTATTGCCACTCCCAGCCATTGGCAATATACTCATAAAACACAACTCGAACAGTAAGGCAAAACCATGAAGCAACAAAGGGAGAAACCACAACAGAAACGGGAAACCCTGCACATATTCGATCGCGCCATCAAATACCTGCTGCACGAAACAGGCACCGCCAACACCGTGTCTCTCATCAATGCGCTCTTTGAAAGGCAGTATGCCTACGACAGCCCGGTACGCTTTGGAAAAACCGAGAACCTGCGGAAACAGGGAAAGACCCTCGACCTTTTCCATGCGGACATCATCCTGAGCGTGGCGGAAGACGATTTTGCCATTGAATTCCAGATAGGCGACGACGAAATTATAGGTCTAAGGCTTTTCGAGTACGGCTTTAGGCAGGCTCACGGCAGTAAGCGGATAACAGGCAGTGGCGAACTCATAGAAATGGATCTCCCCGATGCCTGCGTCGTCTATTTCGAAAACACAAAAACCACGCCGGGACACATCACGTTCAGGCTGCGGCATAAAGCCAGCGGAAAGTTTTTTGACTACGATGTCAGGGTTTTCAAGATGGAGGAGCAGAGCCTCGAAAGCCTGGAACGGCAAAGGCTTTTATTGCTGCTACCCTTTTTGCCTGCTCAGGTTCCGCAAGAAACTCGAGCATAAGGGTGCGAAGACCGAGGAACGGCTGGCAATAGCGAGGCAAGAAAGGCAGACGATTGACGACTTGGAGGATATTTTGATACGAACAAGGGAGAGTGGTTTTCTGGGCAACGATGACGGTATAATGATACTGGAGAGCATATCGCAGATGCATGAGGAACTGTATGATACATATCCCGAGTTTCAGGAGGCAGGCATGGCAGTAGAGGATCGGATTAAACTCAGATGGGCACCTTACAAACGAAAGCTCATTAAAGAAACTGAGGCTAAGACAAGGGCTAAAACAAAAGCAGAGACGGAGTCCAAGATAATCGGCCTCTTCAAGCAGGGGTACACTGTGGAAGAGGTGGAAAGGATGCTTGCCCAAGAAAAAGAGGAAGATACCGATACCTCCACGGACATCCCAGGGTAAATACGCAACTTGGCCGTATCGAAGAACAAAGCCGACGAAAATGTTCTTACGAAAATTTATGTTTTCAGGCGCAACAGGCGGTTGAAAAATCTATTAAGGGACTTTTAATATTTGGCACGAACGGAAAGTCAGATAAAAAGGGCCAGCAGGAAGTTGATTGCTTCCTGGCTGGCCCCAACAGTCCCTTGTTGATGTATTTTACAGCTAGCGACGAGTCCTGAACGATGGCCGTGCGTCGGTTCTGCAGCATGGTGCCCTTCCCGAAAGCTCGGTGTCTTCGGGCCAGCCTCCCCATTCCTGAAGCCACCACCTTAACGGGCTGCCAGGGTTTTCATGGGATAAGGTTATGGTGATGTCAGTTGCTCCCAATCTGAACTCCGTTCTTCCATGCAAGGCGTTCCAGCCTTCCCTAAGGGTAATGCTAAAAGGTCTGATCGTAAAGGTTTCGTAGCAGGAACATGCACCGTCCCATTCTGCACACATGCATTCGCCGTCCCATTCTTCGCAGCCACATGGGTACTGGTATGTTATACCCCTACTGCTGATGGTAACGTCTCGGTCAACGTATATGTAGGTTACTGACCTTTGAGTAGCAGATGTGGTAGTACCAGTCATGTGCAGCCTAAAAATATCGCCATTTATATTGGTACCAGTCATCGTTAGTAGCTGCAAATTGGCTCCCCTCGCAGCGGCAGGGGCTACCCTTACATCGTCAAAACCAACCCAGTCTTCGAACATATGGGCTACACTCTGCAGATGTTCCGCAGCTGGCCTGCCAAAACTGAAATTCAACAGGCCGTTAACAATTCCACCTTCCCCGCCAGGAGGGTCGGAAACAACCATCCTGCTATCCCCGAAAGGCGTGAAGGGAGGCGCAAAAAGGGAATCAATATAATAGACCTCTTGCGAAATCAAGCAGCCATCTCGTAATTGCAGATTCCCGCAATGAGGTTGAAGCGCAGGCCGAAGCGTCTCCTGCGGTTCCGGTACCGCTCCGCAAGAATGCGAAAGCGTTTGACAAGCCCTATCACGTGCTCGTTGCGAACCCGCGCACTGGAAAGCTCGCGGTTCTTACGCTTGTCCTCTTTGCTTAGCGCCCGCTTCC
>Ga0209755_10000723_pt1 | contig 57932 bp, 48 predicted proteins | sample TergutCo191P1_FD_187301 | JGI IMG/M metagenome (GOLD analysis project Ga0209755, IMG submission 187301) | Cornitermes sp. P1 segment gut microbial communities from Petit-Saut dam, French Guiana - Co191P1 (SPAdes) (version 2) | ecosystem: Host-associated > Arthropoda: Insects > Digestive system...
AAAGCCCTTGGCTTATTCATTGTCATGCAGGCGTAGACAGAACAGGCTTTGTCGCAATAGTTTTAGAATCTTTTATGTCATCTCCTTTAGATAAAGTAATCAACGATTATTTAAAATCATTTAACAGTGGTTTTGAATCTGATATCTTCGGCAATACAGAAAAAACCGATGTCCAAACAGCGATGCAGGTAATATCATCAATGAGCGATACTGAAATAATCAACGAACAAAATCTTCAGCAAATTGCGGAAATTTATTTATTACAAAAAGTCGGTATTACAGAAGAAGAAGCGGAATTACTCAGGTTGAAACTTTCCGGGAAGAAGATATTTGATTGAGATGATCCGCGGATTTTCGCGGAATTTTTTATATACAAATCAATTATAAAATTCTTTCACCGCTGAAAAAACGCATCAATATTCTCCCACGGCGATTATATTTGAATGTTATGTGCAAGTTGGTTAATATAAAAAACAGTTGGGGACACGACCTGAAAGGTTTTAATGGTGTCCCCAAACCTGCGCGTTTTCAAACATTCGCAGAATGTTTGACCGCAAACCGTTTGCGTTACCGCTTTCTTATCCAAGTTTGAGCGTATGATCCTCCGCCATCTGTGCCTGAAACTGTTAAGGTTTGCCCGTTTGCGCTCAATGTGAATGTAGCATTTCCCCAAGTCGTGTTTGTAGCGACATTAGGGCTGGATGGATATGCTAGAATTTGAATATCTTGGCCAGACCATGTTAAGATGTCTGTGCTTGTTAAATTACGCCATTTCTGTCCGCTAATTGTAACATAGCCTTTGTTTATAGCATCTTGTGTTAGAGCATTAGGAGAACCAAAACTGTTAATAACAGCGGTACTGCCGCTAACTGCTACGGGCGCTGTTTGCGCCCTCGGGGTTCGGTCGGCTAGGTCGGTCGCCTACGGCTCGTTCCCACGCCTCCTTCACCCATACCAGCCCTGGTCGTGAACCATAGAACCTTTGGTTCTATGGTTCGATGCTGCGAAAGCCCTTATTCGGGCTGGCAAAACATCAGTTACCTAGAACGTTATGTAATATTTATGAGGCGCAATATACCGGCGACGGTATTAAAACTGAAAAAGAGTTTTTAATAATAAAAAAAGTGATTTTTAGTATTGACATTTGAATTTTATAAATTATATGCTTTATTTATTATAGGAGAAAGTCTATATAATGATAAAATACAAAGTAAAAAGCGAACATCAATTAAGAAGCCTCGTTTTTGATGATTATTTTAAATTTAAAAATATAACATGGGAACAAGAAATTGATAATATAGATTTTATCATAGTAAGTAGCAAAGAAAGAGACAGGCATTATTTATGGGCAGAAACAAAAAAATCTGTTTCTGATATTTATGAAATGATTACACAATTATTACTTACAATTAAAAAAACATATGAAAAAAATGAATATAAAATTCCCAATTATATTGGTTGTTTTGATATAGAAAAGATAGTATTTACTCCTTTAAAATTATTATTAGACATTTTTAAAAAATCCAGCATTAAATGGAATATCGCCCCAAATAAAACAGATGATCCATATTTTAAAAAACTATTACAAGAAATTAAATATATATTATTCAATAATGAAGAAGTCAAAATATTTGAATTTGGTATTAATGATAAAGAATTAAAAAATTTCATTGAAAACAATATATACAAAGGAAGCATTGAAAATAAATCAGAAATAAATGAAAATAATTTTGATCGTATTTATTTAAAATGGGTAGAAAAAGTAAAACCGCAAATCCTTGTAAATTGGGAAGAAGAAAAAAAGAATGGAATAGTAGATGGAGATTTTTTTCTTGCAGATTTATTATCAAAAGATAATTTATCAATAAAAGATAAATTATTAATTGTATTGCAAACTGACCATTATAGGTTAACAAAAGCATTAAAGAAAAGTAAAATGTTGGATGGTATAAATGATGATACATATACTTTTAAAGATAAACAAAAAGCGCATAAAGAATTTTGGAGTATTTACAAAAGACCGCCGCTTGCAGAATATTGGGAAGGAATAATTAATAGAAAAGATTTATTAGTACCGCAGGATATCAGAGAAAGAAAAGGAAGTTATTTTACACCGCAAATATGGGTAGAAAAATCACAAGAGTATATTGCAAAGGCATTAGGTAATAATTGGCAAGAGGAATATTATATATGGGATTGTTGCGCAGGAACAGGCAATTTGTTAGTAGGTATAAATAGAAAAATAGAAAATGTATTTGCAAGTACAATAGATGAATCTGATATAAAAGCAATTTATGAAAGAATTGATCACGGCGCTGCATTATTAAAGAAAAACATTTTTCAATTTGATTTTTTAAATGATGATTTTAAAAAATTACCAAAAGTATTAAGAGATATTATATATGATGAAGAAAAAAGAAAAAAACTAATTATTTATATTAATCCGCCATATGCTGAAGCAAGTAAAAAACGAACATTAGAAGGCGGAAAAGAAGGTAATAGAGGTGTTGAACAAAGTTTAATAAATGCAAAATATGGTTATCTTTTAGGACAAGGAAAAGCAGAATTATTTGTTCAATTTTTAACAAGAATATATAAAGAAATTAAAGGGTGTATTATTGCTGAATTTTCTACTTTAAAAATTATTTCCGGACAGCATTTTATTGAATTTAGAAAATTTTTTCATGCAAAAATAAAAAACGCTTTTGTCTGTCCTGCTAATACATTTGATAATGTAAATGGAAGTTTTCCTATAGGTTTTATGATATGGGATACACAAATAAATAATAAGATTAAAAGTGTAACTGCTGATGTATTTGACGCTGAAGGAAATAATTTAGGAAAAAAAACATATTATTCATACATTGACAGTCATTATATAAATGATTGGATAAAACCTTATAGAGGGGATAAAGAAGGAAATAATATTGGTAAGTTTCCATTTAAAGGAAATGATTTTCAAAATCAAAATTTAATCGCTATTGTACATCCTTTAATGGATTATAATGTAGAAGCCGGACAATTTCTAATTAATGCAGATAATTTGCTTGTAGCATCAATATATTTTGCTGTCAGAAAAGTTATACCTGCAGATTGGCTTAATGATAGAGATCAATTTCTTACCCCTGATGAAGGGTGGGAAAAAGATACTGAATTCCATACAAATTGTTTATTGTATGCAATATTTAATAATAATATTCAATCAAAATACGGAAAGAATCACTGGATTCCATTCACAGAAGAAGAAATAAATGCAAAAAAGAATTTTGAAAGTCATTTTATGTCTGATTTTATAAAAGGAAAACTCGGTAATGACGGTTATGATGAATTATTTCCAGATATGATGCCCAAGCTTAAAGCATTAAAATTTTCCAAAGAAGCAAAAAATGTATTAAACGCAGGCAGAGAACTTTGGAAATATTATCACAGTAATCCGGTCAGAGTAATAAAAATAAACGCAAGTTTATATGATATAAAAGAGTTTTTTCAAGAAAGGAATGATTCTGGAAAAATGAAAAACAAAAGTGAAGATGAAGAATATAACAGATTATTAGCTGAATTAAAGAAATATATAAAATTACTTATAGAGAAGATAAAACCAAAAATTTACGAATACGGATTTCTATTAGAATAAAAGAATACCTCTCCTCATGCAATTTATGGCGTTTTGAGTTTGGTCTTGGAGGTAAACAGTATAGAAAAAAATCATTATTTATACTATAATATTGCAATAATTACAAATTAAAAACCTTAATAGACAAATAGTTAAAATGGCTGTAAAATTTATTAAGGGGGATATATGCGCAATCAAATTGAAATTACTGTCGCAGGTCCATTACTGGACAAAAATGGTGTATTATTACAAAAGGGGTATGCTGTAAAACCTCTTTTAAATTATAAACGCAAGGATATTAAAGCTCCGCCTTGGCGAATAAAAGAATGGGATTTTTATCAGGTTTCAAATAATGATTACTGCTTGCAGTTTACTATCGGTCATACTTCTTATGCCGGCGCCCTTACAGTGACTTTTTTCAGGTTTAAGGACGGTTTACGCTATGATAAAAACGCCACGCTTATTTTGCCTTTTGGTTCCCTTGGTATGCCGGAAACTTCGGCGGAAGGGCTTAGCGCGTCACGCAAAGGGATTGATATATCTTTTAAAGTTGAAAACAATAAACGCATTTTAAGTTGTAAAACAAGCGCCGATAAAAAAGCGCCCGCAATGGAAGCGCGGATCGTTCTTGAACGAAAGCACGACACATCCATTGTAATGATGACGCCGTTTAAGGAATATCCGCAAGCGTTTTATTATAATGAAAAAATAAGCTGTATGCCCGCTGACGGTTTTGTTGACATAGGAGGGGAGCGTTTTATTTTTGAACCTTCTTCGGCATTAGGCTTGCTTGATTGGGGGAGAGGTGTATGGCCCTTCAGCACCGAATGGTATTGGGGCAGCGGAAGCGGTTTTGTTAATGGAAAATTATTCGGGTTTAATATCGGTTTTGGATTTGGAGATACATCGGCGGCAACCGAGAATATGTTGTTTTATGACGGGAAAGCAAATAAAATTAACGATGTAAATTTTGATCTTTCTAAGGGCGGTTATATGTCTCCAAAACATTTTTCATCAGATGACGGAAGTTTCGAGATGGATTTTACTCCTGTATATGATCGTTACACAGAAAATAAACTGTTGTTTGTAGATACTCGATGCCATCAAATTTTTGGAAAATTTTCCGGGAAAGTACGTTTAAATGACGGTACTATGCTTGAAATTAAAGACCTTATGGCGTTTACGGAACACGCAGTTAATAATTGGTAATTGAGTAAAATAGAGTTGTTTAAAAACTACAGTTGATTTTTTTAGGAGAACTTAATGGAGCGCTTAGGTACTGCAATCGATATTGGTACAACTACAGTGCAGGCGCAATTAATCGATCTAAAAACAAATGAATTGCTTGAAAATTTTTCCGCTCTTAACAATCAGCGTGTTTTCGGAGCGGATGTTATGAGCAGAATCAGCGTAGCGCAAAACGGGAAATTAGATGATTTGTTTTTTGCTATAAACAGCCAGATTGAAAATATTTTTAAAAATTTTATTTGTAAACGCAATCTTGACAGTATCGAAAAATGTCATGTCAGCGGAAACACTGTTATGCTCCATCTTTTCTGCCGCGAAGATCCCTCTTCGATGGGGGCGGCTCCTTATACTCCTCTTTTTTTAAATGAACGTAATTTTAAAGGGAAGGAACTTTCTCTGCCGGCGGAAAATATAAGCTTACTGCCGGGGATTTCTGCTTTTGTAGGAGCTGACATTGTATCAGGATTGGCTTTCCTTGACATTATGAATAAAGGAAACGCTGCTTTAGCGGCGCAGGATGCGCTTTTTATCGACATCGGGACAAACGGTGAAATCGCTGTGTGGAAAGAAAGCGAGAAAAAGTTTTATTGTTGTTCAACTGCGGCAGGCCCTTGTTTTGAAGAAGCGGAAATTTCCTGCGGTCTTAATGCGACCGGTTTTATAAATACAATCACAGAAATGAAAAGGAAAGAAATTATTGATGAGACAGGCGCTTTAGCGCAGGAGTTTATTAATTCAGGATATCCCGTTGCTGACGGAAAATTTATCACGCAAAAAGATGTGCGTCAGTTTCAGCTTGCAAAATCTGCAATTTTTTCAGGGATAAAGTTGATTTGTAAAACAGCGCATATAAATCTTTCCAATTTGAAAGTCTATATTGCAGGTGAATTAGGGTATTATCTTAACATAGAAAATGCCGCCGAGCTTGGTTTGCTTCCTCGTGAATTAACGCGCGCCGGTTTAGATGCGCGACATACAAATATAGAAGTTTGCGGAAATACCAGTTTAAAAGGAACAGTTAAAAGCTTGACAGACCCATCCTTCCTGATTCGCTGCCGGGAAATTATCGCTCACTCAACAACTGTAGATTTATCCCATGATAAATATTTCGCCGCAGCATTTGCACATAACATGCAGTTTTAATACAATGATACAGGCGCGTAAAACGCTGTTTTACAAATTTCTTTGTAGTCTTCTTCCTGTAATAGTGTATAATCAACAAATTTTAAAGCTTTGCCGTCCTGCTTTACCGCTATTAAGAACATTTCTTTAGATTTAAATTTTTGCGGTATGTATTGAAGAGCTTTCCCGTAACTTGTCATCGCTGATTTGCAAATTTCTTCTGTAAAGAGAGTTTTTGGAAGTTCTTTAAGCCAATAGCCGTTCTTTTCGATTACCGCCCGCCATAATTCGGGAGTGCGTAATTTTTCCGGTACATATTGAATTGCGTCTGCATGTTGTTTAACGGCTTTTAAACATATTTCATAAGTTATTAATTTTGCAGGTAAATATTGAAGGGCTCTTCCTTCTTTTTCCAAAGCTTTTTTATATAATTGCGGAGTTTTAAATTTTACAGGAATATTTTTTATTATAAAAGAACATGATTCAAGGGCTATAAGGCATATTTCTTCTGTCCTTAAAGAAAGCGGTACATATTTAAGAGCGCCTCCTTCTGATTTTACAGCCTCAAGGCAAAGTTCATAAGTTTTAAATTCTTCAGGTACATACTCAAGCATAATCCCGTTTAATTTTGCCGCTTCAATTAAAAATTCAGGAGTTTTAATTTCCTTGTTGATATTTTCAATTAATACACCGATGTGTTTTTTCTTAGCTATTACCGATAAAATATTTTCCCTTGTTTTATATTTTTCCGGTATTTCTGTTGATAAACATAATAAACTATTGTTATGAAACGCTTCGTTATAAATTTCATCTGTACGTAAATGAATAGGGATATCTTCTATTGTATCACCGAATTGTCTTACCGCAATTAATGCCATTTCTTTATCTATTAAATTATAAGGGACATATTTTAGAGCAAAACCAATTTTTTTAACTGCATTCATGCAAACTTCGTAAGTTTTTAAATGATCCGGAACTCCTTCCAGATTTTGCGCGTCTATCCTTAAACAGTTATTGCAAAATTCTTCTGTTTTAAATTTATTAGGTATATATTTAAGCGCATGTTCAAAAGATCCGTTTAATATAGCTTCTATACATAATTCATAAGTAATTAAAGATTCCGGGATCGATAAAAGAATACCGGAATTTTTTCTGACAGATGCGATATAAGTTTCCATAGTTAAAGTTGCCGGCAGTTCTATGTTTTCTATATTAAAAATATTTTCTTTTTTTGTTATATATTCTGATAATAATTCATTTGTTCTTATTTTTTCCGGCACATGACACATAACATAACCGCCGCCTTTTTTAAGAGCGGTTAAACAAATATGAGGAGTTTTATATTTTTCCGGTACAGCTTCCAAGGCTTCGCCGTAATGGCTTACAGCGGCTAAACAGATTTCCTCAGTCCGCAGATGATAAGGAACATAATCTAAAGCCGCTCCGTGTTCTTTTACTGCAAGTAAACATAATTCTTTTGTTTTATCCTTTTCAGGCAGATCGTCCAAGGCAAAACCGTTGTGTTTAATCGCTTTTATTATTAATTCTTCTGTACGGAATTCTTCAGGGACAAATTCAAAGGTGTAACGGTTTTTTATAACCGCTCTTTCGCACATTTTATATGTTAATATTTCTTTTGGAATATGTTGAAAAACTGCGGCGTTTTCTTTGAACGCTTCCTTGTAAAACTTTTTCGTTTTTAATATTTCCGGGATATATTTTATAGCCGTTCCCTGCCAGTTTTTCTTTATCGCTTTAAGGCAAAGCTTACTTGTTTTGTATTCTTCCGGTACAAATTCCAAGGCGCTCCCGTCATTTTCAAGGGCTGCATCCAGCATTTCAGAAGTTTTATAATCTTCCTGAACGAATTTTAAAGCATTACCGTGTTTTTTTACCGCGGTAAGGCAAAGATCATAGGTTTTGAATTTTTCAGGTATATATTCCAAAGCCCATCCGTATTTTGTTACAGCCTCAAGGCATATTTTATAATCTAAGATACTTTCCGGAATAAATTTTATTGTTTCTGTTTCATTTGTAACAGCTTCCATGCAAAGCTCGTAAGTTTTGAAAATTTCAGGTACATAAGCAAGAGTTGCTTCTATTTCTGAAGAAGATCCCAAATCAAGCATAAATGATCTTATAGCTTCAAAACATAATTCCTTTGTTTTAAATTTTTCAGGAACAAATTTTAACGCTCTTGAATTACATTTTACCGCTTCAATACACAATTCTTGCGTTTTCATTTCTTCAGGGACAAATTCAAGCGCGTATCCGTTGTAATTAACAGCAGTAAAACAAAGTTTTGGTGTTATAAATTTTTTAGGTATATATTTTAATTCGTCTCCGAAAGATTTTACCGCCAGTTCGCAAAATTCAACTGTGATTAAATCTTCGCGTATATTTTCAAATGCTCCGGTATTATTTAATAATGCGCGCCTGCAAAGACTTGAATCCTGCATTTGCGGATCAACATATTGTAATGCTGTGCCTCTTCTCCCGCAGGCAAGTTCAATCAGCTCTTTTGTTTTAAATTGATCAGGGGTAAAAAAAAGCAAATGAGCGTTTATTTCAATTGCGATGTACCAAAAATCAACGTCTTGCTTTAACGAACCTTTTCTTTTTTCTTTTATTAGTTCTTCCGCTTCTCTTTGCGCTTCTTCTTCATCGTTAAACGCAATTTTGTTTGCATTTGGCGGCATTATATACTGCTCTGCTTTTTCTGTACCTGCGAAAAGCATAGATTCCGGCATAAAAATTTTGTATTTACTTCCGTTTGCTGTAAAACAAGTGTTTCCTAATGTTCGGATTGCCCAAAATGTCCCGTCTTGATATTCAAAATACGCTTTCATAAAATACCTTCTTTATTTATATCTTTAATATAAACATAGCGCGGTCACTATGTCATATACTGACATAGCGGTATAAATTTTAAAATTTATATTGATTTAATTATTTCGTATTCGCCTGCAAAATAGCTGTCTAAATAGGAATGTCCTTTAATAAATTTATCCGGATCCATGATTGCGTAATACGCTTGGCTTGCCATCTGCTCATGATCAAATAAAACATAACTATTCTGCCAGCCCGCCCCGAATTGATTCCAGGTAATCACATGGTCGATATATTTTTTATATTTATCAAATAATTTAAAAAGCAGTGCATATTGATATCCTAATACATCTGCTTGTTTTTGATTCATAACATCAGGTGCAAAAGCCCTTCCGCCTGGAACATAATCCGGGAATTTTATATCAAGTTCGGAAAAACATATTGAATCAAGAAAACCATCATCAATTAATTTTGATAAAAGAGATATCGCTCTCATGTTACTTGTTGCAAGAATCGGGCTTATTGTGTAATGCCCTTGAATACCTAAACATTCGATTAAATTTCTTCCATCGTATAAAGGATCTGTTTTCCATGCGTTGTTTAGTTCTTTGATCATATTGCAAATTATTTGCGCTTTTGAAGAGGTAATTATATCGTAATCATTGTAAATTAATACAGGTGGTTTGTTATTTATATATGAGTCTATGCTGCCGTTTTCATCATGATTGTCAAGTTTCATGTATTCGGGAATTATTTCAGGATTGTTATAATGCTTTTTATAATTTTCCGCCATTTGAGAATTTGGAACCGCGATATGAGCGTATTTAAAAAGTAAATACATATAATGCTGGCAGGTATTATTTATTTCGTTATCTGACATCGCCATAAGCCATGAAACATGTTTTAATGATGTTTTCCATTCATTTTCATTTCTTTGGATAAGAAAACTATGACGGCTTTCATGAATTTCTGAGTTTGCAACATCAATTGAATGAAAAGGAATTATCCCCCGCTCTTCGCTGGAATTATACCTTGGATCAACAGACATAAAATGCCGCATTATATACACGATATGATCAAAATAAATTCTGCGAGCCTCTTCTTTTTTTACTTTTATTAATGGTTTTGTTATTTTATAACCGCCTGAGTAGAACAAGCCGTTAGAATTCCATTGGATAGAATTTACATTTTCAGGGATTATTTGATTCATCCATACAGGCGATTGGTTTATCCATGAAAGACAATGCCCGTGTAATTTATATTTGCTGTCAGCGTCTCTTATTTTTAAAAAATAATCAGTTGATATATTCCATTCTAAAAGTTCTTTATCATAAGTAAAATCAAGATATTCTTTTATCAGCCATTTGGGGGGTATTTGATGTATTTCCGGTTTAAGGTTTTGCCGGGAAACAAAAAGATCGAAATGATAACCGCCTAAGGACGCTTCTGATTCAGAAGAAATTATTCCTTCTCCGTCTGTACCAATCAAGAAAAAGTTTTCCTGATTATATTTGTTTTTAATAGGAGGAACTTCAAAATATTTTTTAGTATTTTCTACTGCAGGGATTGGTATCCCGTCAGGATCGATTTTTGTTATCCTAATGTCACCTAACATAAGGATGCCGTCATAAACCAATGTGTCAGTTTCTGTATGTAAATCAATGTTTAAATATTCCCAATTTCCTGATGTTACAGGAATAGCGGTGCTTAGTGAATTTTTGAACCAGGTTTCATCGTTGTAAAAACCGCATCTATAATCAATATTATAATTTTGAATCCCAACAAGGTTTGCATTGCGGATATAAATTTGAGATCTATTTGTTCCATGTAAACCTGAATTAGCTTGCTTTCCTTCGCCTCCTGTGGTTGTCGACCAAATTTCAAACCTCATATATTTATCTATCGCTTTTTTTGAATAATATAAATCAAATTCTATAAATGTGTGTGAATCAACAGGTATGGAAGAATTTATTGGAGCTCTAAATCCAAAACCTCCGAAATATCTTTTTGAAAAACCGGGATCGAAATATATATTAAGAAGAATTAATTTACCTGTTCCAAAGGGATTATCAATCGAAATAAATGTGCTTTTTGTATCAGGTAGAACACGCCCGTCATTTGTGCGCCATGGTTTCCAGTTTTGAAAATCCTTCTCGATATTAAATTTGTGAACAGTTACTCTTTGAAGACCAGGTCCCGGATCATCCCGAAAATAAGGATCTATGACTTCGTCCTTAGGGCTTGTTTGAAGTTCGTTATTAATCATAAAATGCGCGGCAAACTTCTGCGGCTGTAGCTGCATCCGGTGTATAAGCGTCTGCACCTATTTCATCAGCGAAACCTTGTGTAACAGGTGCGCCGCCAACCATCACTTTTACTTTATCGCGTACTCCCGCTTCTTTGAGAGCGTTAATAACATCTTTTTGTACAGCCATAGTTGTTGTAAGAAGAGCGGAGAGGCATAATACTTTTGCATCGCTTTCTTTTATTTTATCTACTACAGATTGAGTTTCGCAGTCTACCCCCAAGTCTTCAACTTCGATCCCTTTGCCTTCTATCATCATTTTAACTAAATTTTTTCCGATGTCATGTAAATCGCCTTTAACTGTGCAAATTATCGCTTTGCCGACAGGGTTGACACCGGCTTTTGCAAGATGAGGTTTTAATGTTTCTGTCGCTTTGTTCATCGCACGGGCTGCAATTAAAACTTCAGGTACAAACACTTCGTTCCTTTTAAATTTACTTCCGATTATATTCATTCCGTCCATCAATGCTTTTTCAAGTATATCAGCAGGGGGAGCTCCATTTTCTAAAGCTTTTTCCACCAAAGGTACGATATCTTTCGCTTTCCCTTTTTGTAATAATACTGATATTTCATTAAAAATCTCATTAAAATCATCCGACATATTAAGCTCCTTATAAAAAGTATAACACTGTATCATATAAATTTAAAGTAAAAAACTGAATTTTAATATAACAGCAAAAAATTAATTATTAAACAATATAATTGAAAAAAAAGTTACTGTACAAGTCCCGTTATTGTATTTTATTTTTGCTATCTTGCTTATTTTTGTTACATCGATACCTGCCGCTTCTATTGATTCAATCTTTTTTTCAGGATACGGGCAGGGGTCGGGATAACTGCAAGAAGGGCAAACAGGGCAAGTGTCTGCACCGAAAACGGGGGTATCCCCCAGTCTTTTTTTTGTTTCCCTTGTCAGTAAAGTATGATTTTCCCTGCCTTTCATCATCCCTTCATAATCAAAAGAATCTTCTAATTTATGAACAGTTGTAAATATTATAAAATTATCATAAGAAAGAATCCTTTCCTTCTGTTTTTCAAAGTTTTCGCAGGCAGGAGGGCAGACCCATGATTTATTATAATTACCGCAGGCATTGGTTTTACAATAATCAAGAAGTTCAGGAGAGAAGGGGATTGCGCTTACCGGCAGAACCGCCCATTCATGGACGGGAATTTTTGTGAATATAGCAATTTCCTTTAAAAAATTTATATCCAATTTTTCATCTCTTTAAATTTTGTCATATTGATAACTAAAAATTATTAAATGACAGCTCAATTATTATATTGTATAATAATCAAATATGTGGTGGAAAGATAGTATTATTTATCAAATTTATCCCAGAAGTTTTCAAGATTCATCCGATAAGGGTTTCGGTAATATTCCCGGAATCATTTCACGTTTAGACGAAATAAAAGATCTCGGTGCAAATGTTATTTGGCTTTCGCCTGTTTATAAATCCCCTGATGCAGATAACGGTTATGACATAAGCGATTATTATTCAATTAATCCTAAATTCGGAACGATGTCAGATATGGAAAATCTTTTTGCGGAAGCTGCAAAAAGAGGGATTAAGATCATCATGGATCTTGTAATCAATCATACTTCCGATGAACATGAGTGGTTTCAAAAAAGCCGCGATCCTAAAAGCCCTTACAGGGATTATTATATCTGGAGACCGGGAAAGAAAAAAAAACCTCCCAACAACTGGACAGGTTTTTTTATGGGAGAAACCTGGGAGTATGATGAACAAAGCGGCGAATATTACCTGCATCTTTTTGATAAAAAACAACCTGATCTTAATTTTAAAAATCCAAAGGTAATAGAAGAAGTAAAAAATATTTTACGTTTCTGGCTGGATAAAGGCGCTGCCGGTTTCCGCTGTGACGTTATAAATATTATTTATAAAACCAGTCTTGCTGACGGAAAAAAAAGCATGGCTGTTCAAGGGCTTGAACATTTTAAATCGCAGGAAGGAAATCATGAAGTGTTACGCGAATTGCGCCGCGATGTTCTTGATAAATACGATTGCTTTACTGTAGGCGAAACTGTTTTTGTTGACTTGCCTGATGCAAAATTATTATGCGATGAAAACCGCAAAGAATTAAATATGCTTTTCTTTTTTGATCATTTGGAAGTAGACAGACGCATTGCCCAATTTATCCCTAAAAAGTTTTACGCTCATAAATTGCTTGATGTAATTACAAAATGGCAGAAAGGTCTAGATTGGAATGCAATTTATCTGGAAAACCATGATCAGCCGCGGATTGTTTCCCACTTCGGCGCGGCGGATAAAGACCGCTCTTCAGACGGAAAGCCCGGTGAAATGTGGAAACGCAGCGCAAAAATGCTTGCCCTCTTTGAATTAACCTTACGAGGAACTCCGTTTATTTATCAGGGGCAGGAAATCGGCATGACAAATTTCGATTTTAAAAACATTGATGAGCTAAGCGATGTTGTAAGTCATGGCTTAAACAAGTTAATGAAAAAAATGTGCATTCCTAAATTCTTACGCTGGAAATGGATTAAAGCAAGTTCAAGAGATAATGCACGCACTCCTATGCAATGGGATGATTCAGAAAACGCCGGTTTCAGTAAAGGAAAACCGTGGTTAGGTGTAAACAGCAATTATAAATTTATAAATTATGCTTCGCAGAAAAACGATCCTGACTCTATTTTAACTTTTTATAAAAAATTAATCCTTCTACGAAAGAGCAGCAAAGGTCTTATTTACGGCGATTTTATTCCTGTCTATGCAGATACTAACATCATGATCTATCAGCGCATTCTTGATATGGAAATATATACTATCGCTTTAAATTTTTCTTCACGTAATATAAAAATCCCCAAAAAGTTTTATGATCTTTTTTCTTCAGATTATTATCAGGTATTAAATGCATCAGGCAGTTCTGAATGGAAAAACGAATTACTTCCCTGGGAAGGGGTTTTGTTTATTAAGACAGCCTAACTAAAACAACATAAGTTTCTAAGAATCCGTATAAAAAAAGGTGCCTGACCGCATTTAAGCAATCAGGCACCTTTCCGAGAGACGTACAACTTTGCTGTACAAAGTTGTTACGGGTTTACTGTAACCAGCAAACCCGCTGTAATAAATTATTGCAGTAGCGAAAGAACCGATTGACCTCTTTGATTCGCTTGTGCCAGCATAGCTGTACCGGATTGTGAAAGGATCATGTTCTTGGTATAAGTTACCGTCTCACTCGCCATGTTTGTATCACGGATGCGGGATTCTGATGCTTGCATGTTTTCTGCTCCAATATCGATTCCGCGGATCGCATGTTCAAGGCGGTTCTGATAAGCGCCGAGATCAGAACGCTGTTTGCTGACGATCTTTAAAGCTCTGTCGAGGGTTCCAATGGCATTATTGGCACTGTCAGGATTTAACAGTGAGATAAAAACATCGTCACCGACATTTCGGATACCAAGACCCTTAGTTGTCATTGTGCCGATAAATAATTGCTCCCGCTGATCCATGTTAGCACCGATATGGAGCCACATAGAGGCGGTAACCACATTTTCGCCGACCGGTCGTCCGAAACGTCCGGTCAATAAGTTCATTCCATTGAACTGTGCGTGTGATGCAATTCTGTCGACTTCGTCTACAAGAGCTGAAACTTCAACTTGGATGTACATTCTGTCTTCGTCAGAATAAATACCGTTTGCAGCTTGCACCGCCAATTCACGGAGACGCTGGAGGATGTCCTGAGATTCCTGCAGATAGCCTTCTGTCGTTTGAATGAAAGAAATACCATTCATGGCGTTCATTGATGCCTGATTCAAACCGCGAATTTGCGAACGCAGTTTTTCTGATACAGCTAATCCCGAAGCATCATCACCGGCGCGATTGATGCGCAGCCCGCTCGACAATTTCTCCATATTCTTATCCAGATACGTCTGGGTTACTTTGAGGGATCTGTCGGCAAACATTGCACTTAAGTTGTGATTGATTATCATATACTCACTCCTTTGGCTTTTTCGGCTTGACCATCATTTAATGGTTTTTCGCCGCGGTTTCCATACCGTGATAAAAATTCTTTCGAATTTTTATCGAAAAAAACCGCTTTGCAGTTTTTTTTTGTTAAATGAGTCTTTCTAAATGAAAAACCCAATGTTGTTTTTATTATTCGCGTAACACGCGAATAACCTGATAAAAACCGTCTTAGATTTTTATCGTGTGCCATCTTTCCGTATCCTCGCTTCTTTAAGAAGTTTGGAAATACGAACCCTCGACCCGCCGTTCCCGGAAGGGTGAGGTGACCTGAATAAACCGGACATCCAACGGATATATAAATTTATCCAGGAAGAAAAAATTCATATTATGCATAGTGATAAAGCCGCATAGAATTTTCCCACTTCATTTTAAATATCGGACATAGAAAATTTACCTTTAGAGAAAATCTGTAGAATATAATCCTATATAATTGCTTAATAAAGCATTTAATACTAATATGAGTATATGAATAAGCTTCAGTCATTGGACGGCATGCGTCCGGAGGTTGATTTAATAAGAGAGGTTTTTCATTATCAAAGCCGGTTTGAAGGCGGGGTAATGGTTTTTAAGATTGATTATCCCGTTACAGAAGATCCCGGCTTTCCGGGGCTGTTAAAAGACCTTGCTTTGCTGGCAAAAACCGGCTTTAAAGTAGTCATAGTTCCGGGTGCAAAGGAACATATCGATACAGTGCTGAGACAGCATGATATTGAAACATCTTATTTTGATAATTCAAGTGATATTTTTTCCGATATCCCTGTCCGTCTCACTACTTCCAAGGCGATTCCCTATGTCGAGATGGCTGCTTTTAATGTAGCAAGCCAATTTATGACCTTTCTTTCAGGCAGCAGGGTGGAAGCTCTTATCGGTAACTTTGTCAGGGCTAGAGGGGTAGGCGTTATTAATGGTATCGATACCGGGCATACAGGCACTGTTGATAAAATATACGCCGATTCTCTTAGAAAAGTCCTAAATTTAGGGATGATACCAATTCTTCCATGTATTGGTTGGAGTCCTTCCGGGAAACCTTATAATGTACCGAGTGACGAGATTGCCCTTGCCGTTTCTAAAGAGTTAAGCGCGATTAAATTATTTATTATTTCTGTAAATGACGGGTCTGCGGCAAAAAACCTCAATTTAAATATTGAAGAAAAAGGCGTTTCTTTAGAAATGTTGGAAACAAGGCAGAACGGGAGTATAATAAAATTAAGCCCTTCCCAAACCAAGGCTTTAATAAAAGCAAATCCTAAACCGCCTTTAGAGGCTAATCAACTGTTAAGGGAACTCATACTTGCAATGATGGCAAGCCAAGCGGGGGTAAACCGCATTCATATAATTGACGGCAGGGAAGAAGGGGTGATTTTAAAAGAACTTTTTTCCAATCTGGGTATAGGGACGATGGTTTATACCGATGAATACGACTCAATCCGCGCTCTTCATTCAAGAGATTTACCGGATATCCTAAGATTGATGGAACCTTTAATGCAAAGCGGTATTCTTATAAGGCGCAGTGCCGAGCAAATTCAAATAAATAAAGCCGATTATTCAGTCCTTGAAATAGACGGCTCAGTCCGCGCTTGCGGTGCTTTACACGATTGGGGTGAAAGACAGGGTGAAATCGCCGCTGTGGCAACAGACCCTCAATATACCGCCCTCGGTCTTGGCAGGAAAATTGTAGGTTATCTTATTGAAAAAGCAAGAAAAATAAAAATGCGCCGTGTTTTTGTCCTGACAACACAAACCCAGGATTGGTTTGAATCTTTGGGTTTTAAAGAAGTTGCAGTGGACAGCTTGCCTGAACAAAAATGTAAAGTTTATGACCATAACAGAAAGAGTAAAATCTTTGCTTTAGAACTATAAGCGTAAATATTAAAAATTATCTGATATTACCTTATCTGCGACAGAAACTGCTTTTGAATACTCGCCGCGAAATAAGTATATAAATATTTCTTCAATTGCTTTGTTTATATTTTGCGGCCATTTTTTTTGTTTAATATCATTCAATGCGTTTTTTGCGTCTCTGATAATAAATTTATCGCAAGCTGTTTTAAATTCGTTTAATTTATTCTGCAGAAAATACATGTCATCTGAAGATACATTTTCTGTAATTTCATTTGTTTCTGGACGGTAAATCTTTTTCAATAATGTTTTAAGATTATTAATAAAATCAGGGGTATCTTTTAATAACATCTCTTTATCTTCATTTTTCGCTGCCAGTTCTAATTTAAGCGCGAAACCTGAAAGTTGTTTCTCTCCTATATTGGAAAGCGCGCTTTTCATGCCGTGAACAGTTGTAGTGTATAATACCATATCCTCGGTACTGATTGTATTTATCTTGGGCAATAGCTCTTCCAGTACAACTAGCACATTTTGAATGTCATGAACCGTCGCTATTATTAATTCTTTACTTATAGCCAGCACCGTACTTGCCTGAAGTTCTTTTCGCTTCGCTATTTCCCGCCTTGCTTCTTCGACAACTTCAGGAGGTTTTTTATTCCGTATAAATTCATTCAATACCAAATTCAATTCGCGTGAATCAATTGGCTTGGAAATAAAACCGTCAAAGCCGTTCTTCAGGAACATTTCCGCACGCCCTATTATTGCATTCGCCGTCAGAGCGACTATAGTATGATTATATCCCATATTGCGCATTTTTTTTGTTGTCTCAATACCGTCCATTTTCGGCATCATATGATCCATGAACACAATGTCATATACATTTCCGTCTTCTATTTTCTTAATTGCTTCATAACCGCTGGAAGCAGTGTCTATCTTTAAGCCGTAAGGCAGGAGCATCCCTTTCGATACGTAAATATTTGATTCCACATCATCGACTACAAGGACACTGCCGTAAGGCATGTATTCACGTAAAAACTGTGTTTTATTAGTGAGTGTTGTGCTGCGGAAATTAAAATTGCGTAATTTTTCAGCCGCTTCGCTCCCGCATGTTTCAGAATCAATGCGTTTTTGAGGGATATGTACGATAAATTCTGTTCCTTCTTTCGGTTTGCTTGTTACAAATATCTTGCCATTCATAAGCTCTATAAGTTGTTTTGTAATACTCATACCCAAACCTGTACCGATTGTTTCGCGGTTTGCTTCGGTATTAAAGCGTGTATATTCATTGAATAAATCTTTGAGCTGTTCTTCTGTCATCCCTTGCCCTGTATCTCGTACACTTATAATAATCGTTACATATTCATCATCACTTTTTTGTTCTTTATCATAGGAAACGGAAAGGGTAACCATACCTTCATCGGTGTATTTAAATGCATTGGAAATAATATTGTTCATTACCTGTTTAATCCGGAGTTCGTCGCCGAAAAGGTAATGCGGTGTATTTTCGTCCAGATTGATGGTTAAATTAATAGGCTTAGAATCATAACGCAGGCGGTTAATTTGCACGCTGTCGTTAATTAAACTTGGAATATCGTATTTAACGGGAATTAGTTCCAGTTTGCCGGCTTCGATTTTTGAAAGGTCAAGTATGTCATTAATAATGTTAAGTAAAACATCGCCTGATTCATATATTTTTTTCATTGATTCTTCTGAATCAGGGGAAAGGTTTTCATCTCTAAGTTGAATCTCAGCGATGCCTAAAATTGCGTTCATAGGGGTGCGTATTTCATGACTCATTTTTGCAAGAAAATTGCTTTTTGCATTATTTGCGTTAGTTGCTTCAATTGCCGAGATTTCCAGTTGTTTGGCGGTATTATGCAGCTTTAGGGTCATTCTGTTGTTTCTGATGAAGAATACGATAAGCCCGAAAATAATTAGTAAAAATAATAATACAACAGTTATCAATAACCTGAATTCAGTCGGATTGGATTCCCATACAGGCAGTATACGGTTAATGAGAATATGATCCTTAGGCAGGTTTTTTGTATTTATTTTAAATTTTTTTAGAACTGTAGAATCAAATTGCCATTGATTTAAAGACGCCGAATCATAAATAACAGGCAGTTCTTTTATAGGTTTTCCTTTTAATATTTCAACCGCCATAGAAGCGACAGTGTTACTTTTTATATTCGTAGAGGAAATAAACCCTCCCAAGGTCCCGTTACCGATATAAGAAGTTGTCAAACAATATACAGGATTTCTTGACGCTTGACTGACAAGCCTCTGTATGTCTGTTTCCACATAAAATTCTCCCTCTGAATCTGTAAAGTAATTTCCTATTAAAACAAGTGTGTCAGTTCCAAAGCCGCTTATATCTTCCAGAATTTCAGAGAAGGGTTTATCTTCACTGAAAATTATTTCCACCGGTAAATTGTTTTTATTATTTTCGATGTTCTCCCGTATCATAATGCTTCTTGAAAGGTAATAATCGTTTAAAACAAAGATTTGTTTTGTTTTAGGGAAGGATTTAAGCATTTCTGAGGCGGTTTCATAAAAAGAAATTGTTTCTGAAACACCTGTGATATTTTTTTCAAGCCCATACAACATAGAATTATTAAGGGCTGAAACTCCGTAGAATAAAATCGGTAAATTCGGAAACAGTAAATAGTAATTTTCAAGTATAAAATTAAACGCTTCATTACCGGAAGCGATAATTAAATCAGGATAACGTGAGATAAATTCTGTGCGTATCATTTCTGAGATAACTCCGTTGTAGCTGATTTGGCTATGAGGTTCGTTAGAATTTAAATAAATGATATAATATCCAAGCGTTTTATTCATTTCAAGATTTCTGTAGATCACTTCCATTTGACTGCGTTCCCATGTATTTTGCGCGTTATGTGAATTTATATGCAGTATAAAAGGTTTGTCACTGGAGGGTTTCTTGCTGTAATGGATAGCTTCCATTGTGCCGTCTGAAATCATTTCCTGATATGCTTTTTCCATAAGAGGAACCAGATAATTGTGCCTGTTGTGTACATAAGAATAAACCGGCAGTCTTTCGATCACGCCTGCTCTTTCTACTCCGGGCGGAAATTTATGTTCAAAATGAGAGAAACGGGGAAGTATGACAACATCGGTATCGCCGTTTAGCAGTGTATCCCATAATTCCTCAACATCATTTACCGTGACAAGCGATCTAGCTCTCGCTCTTTGAATATTATTAACTATGTATTCATTCTGCCAGCGATAACCAATGCGTAATCCTGCCAATTCGCCCCATTCGGAAAAATTATATGTTTTATTAACTGTGGTGTATACAGAAAATTCTACATTATCAATAACTACAGGGACTTTTATTAAATTAGGATACATTCTATCCCAGCCGTCTGTCTGAGCAGGTAATATCGCTGCATCACCGTAGTTGACATCGGCGATAGCTGTACGCATTCCTGTCGCCTTGGCGATCATTTGATAACCTGAACGTTTTAATGCCGTATACAGTATGCGTTGCATCAAGATTGATTGATCGTCACTAAAAGCAACCTTGATTACCGGCAGTGTAGGGTCGTTAACTTTGTTTGTTTGCGTCCAAACGGGAATAAGGGTTTGTAAAAAAATTATTATAGCGAACATGATAATTAAAGTCGGCTGATATTTATTTTTCATTTTTTTCCTTCTTTGAAGTAATAAATTACCAAATTGTAAGTTAATGGTATTTTTAAATTTGCAAATGTGTCTTTAAACAATTAAGCAAAACAGATTCCGTAAACGGTTTTGATATAAAATCAATAATGCCCATCTCAAAACCAAGAGCTTTTGTTTCATTATCATTTTTGCTTGTCATAAAAATAACAGGGATTTCCGTATAACGCTTGTCCGTTTTTAACCTTTTTAAAGCTTCAAACCCGTCTATTTCCGGCATCATTATATCCAGCAGTATAAGATCAGGTTTTACATTGTTCAGCAAATCAAACATTGCCGAAGCGCAGGCAAGAGTGAACACATTATACATATCTGACAAGGTTTTATCTGCGGTCATTAGATTTATAATATTATCATCTACTACAAAAATGGTTTTCATCCAGTAGTTTCCCCCTTTTTATTCGTATTTTAAACGAATTTAAAACGATATTTTTTTATATATTAATATAATAACTAAAAATATACAATATTCTGATAAAAGTAAATATAGCAGGAAAAGGTTACAATAGATTATATTAAGGTTTAGCCTCTAGGATGAGCGGTTTTCCGGTATCGTTTTTTAATTAACAACCGGTATTGCTTTATCTACCGCAGCTATCGCTTTTGAAAATTCACTGCGAAGTAAATACAATGATATTTCGTTAATAATATTGCTTGTTATATGCGACCATGATTTTTGCCTTAAATCTGTCAAAGCTCTCTTTGCGTCTTTGGGATTTAATTTCTTGCATGCTGTTTTAATTTCATTTAATTTATTCCGCAGATATAGCATATCGTCATGAGATAATTTTTCAAAATTATCTATACCTGTATAGGATATATTACCTGCCGCTATAGAGCTTGCAGAGGGATTTATTTGGTTCATCAATGATCTTAGAGTAATTATAAAATCCGGTGTTTCTTTTAATATTACTGTTGTTTCACTGTTACTTCCCGCCTGTTCAAGTCTGAGCGCAATGTTTGAAAGTTGTTTTTCTCCGATATTGGATAGCGCACTTTTCATGCCGTGAACGGTTGTAGTGTATAATTCCAGCTTTGGATGCGGGAAAATTCGCTCTTCAGGTTCGTTATAAGTACTGTCTTCTTTTATTTTTGGTAAAATATCTTCCAATACAGTAATTGCATTTTTTATATCTATAGTTGCAGCAATCGTTATATCATTATTATTAATAATTTTTTGAATGTTCTGTTTTTGCTGTGTATCTAAAGCAGCAGGTATTGTTTCTTCTGTTTCTTTTTTAGGATTCTTGTTTTTTATTAATTCGATTAATATGCGATTTAATTTACGCGAATCGATAGGTTTAGAAATAAAACCGTCAAAACCATTTGATAATAAAAATTCTTCCTGTCCTATAACAGCGTTAGCTGTTAAAGCGATAATTGAATAGTTATATCCCATATCACGTAAATTTTTTGTTGTTTTTAAACCGTCTATTCCGGGCATCATATAATCCATGAATATAATATCATATACTTTATTATTTTTAATTTTTTCAATAACTTCAAATCCGTTGTTTGTTGATTCAATCTGCAGTCCGTATGGCATCAAAAGACCTTTTGCTACAAGTAAATTTGATTCAACATCATCTACAATGAGAATTTTGCCGTAAGGCATTTGTTCGTAAACAATTTGTGAATTTTTTTGCAATGATTTATTGCGAAAATTAAAGTCTTTTATATTTTTGGCAGTTTCTTCTCCGCATACAGCGGTACCGCAGAGAGTCTGCGGAAGGCGTACAGTAAATATTGATCCTTCGCCGGGTTTGCTTTCCACATGAATTTCCCCGTCCATCATATCTATAAGACGCTTTGTTATACTCAGACCCAAACCTGTACCGGAAATACTTCGATTAGTTTCTAAATTAAAACGCGCGTATTCATCGAATATCCTTGAAACCTGGCTTTGTGTCATACCTTGCCCTGTATCTTCCACACGGAAAACAAGCATTAAAGTTTTTTCATTATGCCCTGCTTCTGTATAGACAGAAAATCCCACTTCGCCTGTTTCTGTATATTTAAAAGCGTTAGAAAGAAGATTATTTAATATTTGTTTTATACGAAGCCAGTCTCCTATCAGTTTACAAGGTGTTTTTTCATTTAAATTAATTTTAATAGTGATAGGTTTATGTTCAAAACGCAAGCGATTCAATTGAACGGTATTATAAATTAATTCCGGAATATCATATTGTGAACAAACTATTTCCAATTTTCCTGCATCAATTTTTGAAAAATCCAGAATATCGTTAATTATATTTAATAATAAATTACCGGATTCATAAATTTTTCTATATCCTTCTTCTGCATTTATAGAAAGATTCTTGTCTAACAATTGTATCTCTGAAATGCCCAATATTGCATTCATTGGAGTGCGTATTTCGTGGCTCATCTGAGCAAGAAAAATTCCCTTTGCTCTGTTGCTCATCTCTGCCGCTTCTTTGGCATTAATTAATTCTGTCATGTCAACAGAGTGTTGTATATGAACTGTTTTACCGTTTGCCCATTTTATATACCTATCAACTCTGCGGTAAATGCAATTTGTAGCGGTACTATGTTCATCCCATACAATTGTGTTACTTGGTTCTTTGTCAAGCTTTGAACAAGGGCAATAACTGCATCTATTATCTTGTCCCAACAAAGTTTCATTTCTCTTAAGAACTTTATAGCATGTTTTTCCAACTGCGTCCCCTTCAACGTTGTAATGCTGCTTCATACTATCATTCATAAAAAGAATTTCATTTGTTTTCGGATCGGTGACAAAAATCATTACATCCAAGCCATTCATTATTTCTTTAATATTCTCAAGCATGTTTTTTTCTTCAGTAACTTTTCGCATCGTTTCATCTGCGTCAATAACTTCGTTCAATAGACTTTTTGCTGTATATCTTGTAAGAAAAATACAGGTTATAACAACAACAAGTAATATTAACATTTCGCTCAAGATGTACATATTGTTGTTATGTACTCTGTTTATAATTAATACTGTAAAAATTAAAATAATAATGCAGCATACAATAGATAATGTAATTGTAGGAAGTAAAAATTTTATCCTTAAATGTTTATCAATTATTCCATTATGAATTATTGACATAATTTACCTCTGTAAATGCATCTTTATACAATTATGTAGAACAGGTTCGGAGAACGGATTTGATAAATAATCTATTACACCCATTTTATTTCCAAGGGTTTCTATATCGATATCATTCTTTCCTGTCATAAAAATAACAGGAATTTCCGAATACCGTTTATCAGCTTTTAATTTTTTTAATGTTTCAAACCCGTCAATATCCGGCATCATTATATCCAGCAATATTAAATCTGGTTTGATGTTATTTAATAAATCAAACATTGCAGAAGCACAAGCAAAAGTAAAAATATTGTATGAATCTGATAATTTTTCATCTGCCATCACAAGATTAATAGTATTGTCATCTACTACAAAAACAGTTTTCATTTTGAAGCTCTCCTTTTAGATTTTTGATTATTAACAGAAATTAACACTTTTTATATTAAAATCCTTATTGAGAATATAGACAATATGCTGATAAAAGTAAATAGGCTATACACGTCTTATAGCTGATTGTAAAATAAATAATTCGGCTATTAGCATACAAATATGACATTAAAACAGGTTTTTATACATAATTTGAAAAAATTCCGCAAAAATGAAGGATTTTCTCAGATGAAACTGGCAGAGTGTTGTAATACAGCGACCAGTTATATAGGAGATATTGAAATCGGACGCAGATTCCCGTCTATAGATATGATAGAAAAAATAGCGCTTGTACTTAGGATAGAGCCGTATCACTTTTTTAAAAACCCTATAGATAATAATACGATTTTAGAAATTGAAACCCTTTTCCCCCGCCTGCCAAACTCAATGAAAAAACAAATTAAAACTCAAATAAAGACACAGATAGACCAATCAACCACCGACATTATTAATGAAATTAATGAAATATTAAGTAAATATTAATTGTAAAAAGTGTTATTATAATTAAGCAGATGTCACGGACAAGTGTATATACAGCTTTAATTCTCAGAAACAGACCGACAGGTGAGTCCAATAATGAAGTAACGCTTCTTACAGCTGAAGAAGGTATAATTAAAGCAACTGTCTTCGGCGGTCCCAAGAGTAAGTTACGCGCACATTCTGCTCCTTTCAATTCCGGGCAGGTTTGGATTTACCGCGATAAATCCAAAGAGTACGGAAAACTTTCTGATTTTGATGTGCGCTTCTGGCGTCCGGGATTAAGGGAACTTTATGAAAGAACAATGGCGGCAGGCGCTGTAGCAGAAACTATATTAATGTCTCACGGCGGCGGCGGCGAGTGGATCAGAGCTCTTGATTTAGCTTTGGAAACATTAGATACATTGGAAAATGCAAATGAAGATTTATGCGCTCGTATTTTAGTTCATTTCCTGTGGAGATGGGCTTCCATTTTGGGGATTCAACCTCATATTGACTGTTGCGCTGTCTGTGCTCAAGAAAACGCAGATATACTTTGGTTTAACGTTCACGAAGGAGCTCTTGTTTGTGCAAATTGCTTAAAAGATACTGCACAGTATATACACGGCGCCTCAAACAAAGATATTAAATTAAATCTTGGATGCAGGCGGTGGCTTTCTACAGTTGAAGGTTTAGACTCTTCGCTTTTATATAGGTATACGATGGATAATAAATCTTTTAGCGAAGCAAAAGCACTTGTTTGCGCTGTTTTAACAGGAGCTTTAGGAAAAAAACTGGCGAGTTGGGATTGGTAGGTGTTTTAAAATTGCTCTATCATACATCCTATATTTTTTAAATGCTGTAATATGCCGTCAGGACCGTGCATGTGTAAAAGACCTGTAATTACAAAATAAATTTTTCCGGATGAAAGAAAATTTTCTATTTGCAGTATCCATTTATCATGTCTGTCGTTTATTAATGATTTGTATATTTCAGGCCATTCATATTTCATTTCAAATAGTCTTTTATTATTTGAAAGTTCTGATGTTCCGTTTTTCCATTCAGATAAAAGGGTTTCTAGTTCTGTTTCCTGACTTTCCAAATCCTGTAAGTAGAATTGAACATATTCATTTTCATAACCTTCGCCCATAGATACAAGCATATCTATTTGGCTTTGTACTGATTCCAAAAATTCAACAGGTTTGTTTATTTTTCTTGCATTGGAATAATAATAATCATCTATACCTTGTTCTACAAAGCCATATTCTTGAATTCGGAATAGATTAAGAATATTTAGAACCATTGAAGGTTTCATCCTTGCAAATTCTTCTATAGATATTCCGTATTCAGCGCATGCCAAAGAAAGCTGTTCGTATGTTTCTTCTTCAAGTATATCTTGTAATCTTTGAAGATCCGGCAGAAATATTTGACTTAACAGATATTGTTGTATTTGCGGATCAGATAATTGTTGCGTATCTGTTTCAAGCGCCAGTATTTCCGATTTATTAAAAGCGATATCGAATTGCTCAGGCAAGGGAAAATCTTTTTCTCTTAAAACATGGATGCTTCCGCCAAGGAAAAGTGTATTTCCTTCTTTTGTGATTTTCCAAACTGAAGAAACCGGAGGTTCAATAATATCTTCAGAAGGTTTTTCGTAATATTCCCTGATAGCCGCGGCAAAAAGTTGTATATTTGAAGAAATTAATAAAATTACAATTATAAAAAATATTATACGTTTCATAATAATAGGATAGTTTATAAAATTAGATTTGGCAAGAAAAATATTTAATTTATAACAGAAACCGTTTAAGTATTTCCATTACTTCATTCATATCAAGCGGTTTCCCTATATGCGCGTTCATCCCCGCTTCAAGGCATTTTTCTATATCTTCTTTAAAAACGTTAGCGGTCATTGCTACAATCGGAATTTTTGTCGCTTTCGGTATATCCATATTTCGGATTTTAATTGTCGCTTCAAGCCCGTCCATCTGAGGCATTTGCATATCCATAAAAATCATATCATATCGGTTATATGAATCATTAAACATTTTTACAGCTTCTGCTCCGTTTGTTGCACACTCTATTTTAAGATTGGTTGGTTCTAATAAAGAGATTACTATTTCCCTGTTAATTTCAACATCTTCTACAAGTAATAAGCAGTAATCGTCTCCTTTAAAAATTTCATTATTGATTTTTGAAGTTGTTTTATTTAAAGAAAGCTGTCCTTCTTCGCATTTTTCTGTACATTGTTTTTGCTGTAAACATTGAAGTTGAATTGTAAATGCAAACGTTGATCCTTTTCCTAATTCAGATTCGATCCAAATTTTACCGTTCATCATTTCTACTATTCTTTTACATATTGAAAGCCCAAGCCCTGTACCGCCGTATTTTCTTGAAATACTGCTTTCTGCCTGTTCAAAGGATGTAAAAAGACGCGGTTGTTGATCCGCACTGATGCCGATTCCTGTATCGCTTACTTCTATTTTTAAAATGCATAGATTGTTTTCTATTTTCTGAATATGAGCTTTTAAACATATCGAGCCGTCTTCCGGTGTAAATTTAACTGCATTAGTTAAAAGATTTGTAATTACTTGAATTAAACGTTGTTCATCTCCGATTAAAATTTTAGGGATGTCAGAGTCAATATAAAATGTAAAGTGTTGTTTTTTTTCTTCGATACGAAAACCTGTTATGTTAATTGATTTTTGAAGCATTTTTTCAAATTCAAATTCCGTTGCAGATAAATCGAATTTTCCCGCTTCAATTTTTGACATATCAAGAACATCATTAATAACAGCAAGTAAATGAGTTGACGCGCCTTCTATTTTTTCAAATGCATAATTCCTTTTTTTCATATCATTTGAAGATTTTCCAATCTGTGTCATACCTATTATTGCGTTTAACGGAGTTCGCATTTCATGACTCATATTGGAAAGAAAATTACTTTTGGAATGGCTTGCCGCTTTTGCTTCTTCAAGAGCGGTTTCAAGTTCAAGAGCGGTAGCGCGAAGGTTTAATGTAAGCTCATTACGCAGCAAGGCATGTGCAATCAATAAACTGCCTGAACGTAAAATTGTTTCTTCGTTATTTGTAAATACACGTTCTTTATGACAATCATCAAATCCGACAAAGCCCCAGAATTGCTCTTTTAAAAAAACAGGGACTACAAGGATTGATTTTATTCCTTGCGGAGCTAATTGTGATTGTGTTAATTCATTCATATCACGTATCAAACCATTGATACAATATCCTTTTATAAGATTTTCTTCCCATCCGGGCATATTTTCTTCATAAGGAATATCTTTTGTATATTCATTATTCTGTTGAGGTTCTGCTCCTTCTGACCATTCATATAATTGTGTACTGAAAAGTTTGTTGTTCAATGTAAAATTTTTCCAAATATAAACTCTGTCTACTTCTACAGCATCTCCCATCATACCAAGACAGCATAAAAGCGCCTCTTCAAATTCATCTGCTTCAGCTTGGAGCAGAATGGAAGCAATCATATTTACTGTATTTAAAAGATTACTTTGATGTATATGGTCTATACGTTTTTTTTTCATCAGATCGTTATGATTGATTGAATTAACCATCATTAAACAGATGGAACGAAGATTATCCATCTCGTTTTCGGATATAACTCTCTCTTCACTGCAATCATCAAAACTTACATATCCCCAAAAATTATTATGTAAATATATAGGGACGGCAAAAACGGATTTCATACCATGATTTAAAAGACGATCTCTTTCTTCTTTTGGCATTTCTCCTAAAGGTCCGTTGACATATTCTCCGTTAACAAATTTTTTATACCAAGAAGGAGTGTAACTGTATGGGTAGATTTTTCTTTCAGCAATAAGACTGGTCTGCCGTCCAAAATCATTTTGCCATTCAAAACGTAAGGAAAAACAAAGTTCGTTATTTATTAATTCATTTTGCCAAATGTATCCGCGATCTACATCAATTGAATGAGAGATTACTCCCATAACGGTGATAATGGATTCTTCAAATGTTTCGTCATTCATCCCTTCAAGAAGAATTTGCGCAATTTGATTAATGGTTTGTAAACTTTTTTCTTGACGGTTTAATTCCGGAGATATTTTCATATCATTATTTAATGCGTTAAGTTGAACCTCAGACGAATCTGAAAGATGAAGTTTCCCGCACTGATCCATATTTACTACCGTACAACCCTGCCGGAAGCATTTCCCGCCGCAAGTTTTTTTACTTCGTCAACTGAGACATGATTAAAATCACCTTCGATTGTATGTTTTAAACAGCTTGCGGCAACTGCGAATTCCAACCCTTCCTGCTCTGTCATCCCTGTAAGGTTTGCATAGATAAGCCCTGCGCTGAAACTGTCGCCACCTCCGACTCTGTCAACAATATGTACAGAATATTTCTTTGAAAAGTAAAAATTATTTTTTTTATCCGGTTCATTAGAAACGCAAAGCATCGCTCCCCAATTATTGTCGTTAGCGGAAATCGATTCCCTTAATGTAATTGCAGCTTGTTTGAATTTAAATTTGCTGATAAGAGCTGAGGCAACCTCTTTGTATCCCTCATGATTGATCTTCCCTGATGTTACATCGCTGTTTGACGCTTTTATTCCGAAAACATCAGAAGCGTCTTCTTCGTTTGCGACACATATATCAACATATTCCATTAGCCCGCTCATTACTTCGCAAGCTTTTTCTCTTGTCCAAAGATTGGCGCGGTAATTTAGATCGCAGGAAACTGTAAGCCCTTTTGATTTTGCGGATTTACATGCTGCAAGGCATAAAGCCGCCGCGCTGTCAGATAAGGCAGGGCTTATCCCTGTAAAATGAAACCAATTTGCGTCTTTGAAAATTTTATCCCAATTAAAATCAGTCTCTTGAGCTGTTGCGATAGCGGAATGAGCGCGATCATAAATTACTTTGGATGGTCTTTGAGATGCGCCCTTTTCAAGAAAGTAGATACCGACTCGCTCGCCGCCGCGGATAATTAAAGAAGTGTCAACTCCGAATTCACGCAGTTTATTTACCGCACATTGCCCTATTTCATGTTTCGGTAATTTTGTAACAAAGGCGGTTTCTATACCGAAGCCTGCAAGGGAGACTGCTACATTCGCTTCGCCTCCGCCGTAGCTTGCGCCGAAAGTATCAGCTTGAATAAAACGATAATAGCCTTCAGGTGCAAGACGTAGCATTATTTCGCCCAGAGTAATTACCTTATCCATATTATCTCCATATAATATAAATTATTTTAATCTAAATTTTACATAAACGCAATTTAAATCCATTGATTAGCCCTCATTCTATCGGTATATTGTAGTGAGTATGAAACAAATTGACCCAAAAAAAATAAAAGCGCTTGCCATTGATCTTGATGGGACTGCTTTACTGCCGGGCGGGATTTTAGGTGAAAAGACAAGGTATTGTTTAAAAAAAATGGTTAATAATGGGATGCAGATAATTATCTCCACAGGGAGGGCGATTGAAGCTGCAGAGAAATACAGGAGCGCGATTGATGCGGAAGGGCCGATGGTTTTTTTTAACGGCGCTGAAGTTGCGGATGTCCCGTCAGGAAAAATTCTGCACACAAATTGTATCAGTATGGATGTAGTAGATTTTGGAACCGACATAGCCCGCGATTTGGGAATCCATTATCAGGTTTATCTGCCGGCAAGGATTTCCCCCGACACCGGAAAACTTGATCCAAATCAAAAATGGGAAACGCTTGTTATTGAAAAATACGGAGAAGAAGCAGGGTATTATAAGCAGCATACAGGTATAACCCCTGTTGTAAAAGATTTAAAAAAGATCGCTGCTTTGCCGATAGACGGTTGTATCAAAGGAATGTATATCGCAGACCCTTCATTACATGATGAAATCCGTAAAAGAATGAAAGAACGTTTCGGTGATAAAATTACCGTTATGCGAAGTTTCCCTACTTTTTTGGAAGTAATAAATAAGGGTGTTTCCAAAGGAGAGGGATTAAGAATCGCCATGGAACATCGAGGTTTAAAAAAAGAAGAAGTTATCGCTTTTGGAGATGAAGAAAACGATTTGCCTATGTTTTCCGTAGCAGGCTTTGCCTGTGTCCCTGAAAACGCCCGCGATAAAATCCGCGAACAAGCTGATTTTATTTACGGGTCTGTTACAAAAGAAGGGCTTGCATTGTATTTAGAAGAATTGTTCTTTGTTTAATATCTCTCTAATCCTCTGTGCTATAATTTTCTCGCTGCCGTCAATCTCTATCCACTTAACATCAGGTATCCCTGCAAAAAACGTAATCTGGCGTTTCGCATAACGGCGGCTGTTTTGCGCGATAAGCGCTTGCACCCCTCTAAGGTCTTTCGATATATCCCAACGCGGCGCATTGTCTTCATACGTTTCTTTAGAAACGTACGGTTCAATAAAAAATTCTCTATAACCGATGGCGCGTAAGCCGGGATCTTCAGGTGTGTATCCCGCTTTGAAAAGAGCTTGAACTTCCTCATGCAAGCCGAGGCGGAACATTTCTTCGCAGCGTAAATTAATACGGCGGTATAATTCCGCTCTCGGGCGTGATAGACCGATTGTGATAAAACTGAAATTACCGCGTGTTTCTGTTGAACTGTTTTCATATGAAGAAAGAGGCATGCCGCTTGAGCGGTATACTTCAAGAGCGCGCAGAAGACGGTATTCATCGTTTATGTGAATTCGCTGTGCGCTGACAGGATCGCAGGCGGTAAGTTCATCCATAAGAAGCTTAGAACCTTTTACATTTAATTCTTTTTGTAATTGCCCGCGGATTTCTAAATTGGAAGGAGGCGCTTCGCTTAAACCTAAAATAAAATTTTTTAAATAAAAACCTGTTCCGCCTGACACAACTGGAAGTTTTCCGCGCTGCGTTATTTGCATGCACGCTGTATCTGCAAGACGGACAAAGTCTCCTGCGTTGAATTGCTGTGAAGGATCGCAAATATCAATTAAATGATGGGGAAGTCTTGCGCGTTCTTCTGCCGAAGGTTTTGCAGTGCCTATGTCCATACCTTTGTAGACCTGCATGGAATCGGCGGAAATAATTTCCGCTTGCATTGCTTTTTGTAACGAAGTCTCATGCGCATTTAACAAGTTAAAAAGTTCAAATAGGATTCCGGTTTTACCTGAGGCGGTCGGTCCGAAGAGAACTAAAACAGGGATTGGGGTTTTCATCGCTCTGTAAAAAGCGATTATTCACTTTCTAAACGGAATTGAATTTTATTTGTAAATACCTGCATGGCGGCAAGAGCTACCATTTTACCGTCGTATTCATCTTTTTCATATTTTTCCATAACAGAGGAAAGTTGATAAGCCCTGCGTGATGCCGCAGTGGTCACTTCGTACATGTTATCGCCGTATTCGATTAAATCTTTTAATGGGAATATCATAATGAAATATTATATAAAAAATAAAAAAGTTTGTCTAGTTAAGAGATAGAAAAAATCCTTAACAAACGTATAGGATTTTTATAAAGTATGAACATAGAATAATTTTAACAAATCAAGTAAAGTATTAAAAAGGAAAAAATGATTATAAAAAAACGCCCAAAATTTATCGATGACATTTACCGTTCAGAGGCGAAGGTAGGGCGGTTTTTAAGCGTCCTTGTTCTTTTCGGCATCGCTTTCGGTTTAAAAAGAGGTATTCAGGATAACTATCTTGCAGAAATAATTAACATAGAACCTTTTGAAAGAGGTATCGTTGAATTTTTCAGGGAATTGCCCGGTTTATTATTAATTTTTATTTTGGCTCTGATGTACCGCTTTGCAGACAGCAGGGTTTTTAAAGTCGGTATCGCCCTTATGACGGGAGGTTTGGCAGGGCTTTTTATCACCAGTATTACAAACAGTGATGAATTATTTTTAATGAAAATCCTTGTCATTATTTTTATGGTTATTTTCAGTACAGGAGAACATGTTATCATGCCTGTGCGCAGCACCATTGCGATGGAACTTGCAAAGAGAGAAAAAGCCGGAGCGTCTTTAGGGATTACCACTTCGATAAACCAGCTCGGTAATATTGCAGGTTTCCTGCTTGTTACGGTGATTTTTTTCTTTGTTAATAAGGCGGGTTTTTCAAGAACAGATATAATGGGTTACAGAATCGTTTTCGGTATCGCTTTAGCTTTGATGGTTTCTGCGGCTCTTGTTGCGGCCGCCCTTCAGGAGACGACTTTAAAAGCGCCGCGCCAGCGTTTTTATTTTGCAAAAAAATTCAGCAAGTTCTATATACTGGAAGTTTTTTACGGATCGCGTAAACAAATTTTTCTTACCTTTGCACCTTACGTGTTGATTCTTCAGTACGGGGCGGATCCTTCACTCATGTCGGTTCTTTTTGCCGTCTGCGCTGTCTTTGTTATGTTCTGCAGCCCTTTAATCGGTAAACTGATTGATAAAGTCGGGTACAAAGCTGTAATGGTAGGGGATACCCTCATATTGATTGTTGTCTGTTTGATGTACGGTTTTGCGCACAGAATGTTTGCACCTAACATCGCTTTTTTAATTGTTTGTATCAATTTTATACTTGATCAGATTATTTCTATCGCAAGCATGGCGAATAACGTTTATGTGCAGAGAATTTCCAAAAACCGTGAAGAAATAACCGCCACTTTGTCTACAGGAATCTCAGTAAATCATATTTTCAGCGTTTTAATCGCTCTTTTAGGCGGTTGGATTTGGAAAATCGCAGGAATTGAAACGCTTTTTACAATTTCCGCCGTGCTTGCCCTTGTGAATAGTATTTATGCGGTAACTATTAAAAAAGAAGAAGAGCGACAGGGATGCGCGGATGAAGGATAGGCATACCTGAGGCTTAATTGCAATACACATTAAGTTATGTTAATCTGTAATAATGGTAGATCAATTAATAAAATTTTGGGAAATAAATTCTGATACCATTTTCGGGTTTCTTAAAAATATCGGGATTTCTGCGGTTATCGTTATCGCCGGTATCCTCCTTTCCAAAGGATTACAAAAATTAATCAAGAAAAGTAATTCTACAGGTTTACCGCAGGAAGGAAGAATAAGGCCTTTGTTTAAAGCAATGGTTCGATACGGTATTCTTATTATCTGCGCGATTATGATTCTTAATGTTTTCGGAGTGAACACTACAAGTTTACTTGCTATTTTAGGGGCGGCAGGTATCGCTATCGGGCTTGCGCTGAAAGATACTTTGGGGAATATTGCATCCGGTATAATTCTTCTTATCCTGGGACCTTTTCACATAGATGAATTTGTTGAATTCGGATCGTACAGCGGGACTGTAAAAGAGATAAACCTTTTTACGACGATACTGGAAACACCGGACGGCATTTATATTTCAGCTCCAAACTCCAGTATCTGGGGCAACCCTGTTAAAAATTATACAAGAAACGGAAAACGCCGCATGGAACTTTCTATCGGTATAGCTTATTCAGATTCAGTAGATACCGCTTTTCAAGTAATGCAGGATATTATAACTGCAGAACCTAAATTTTTAAAAGACCCTGCTCCGATGGTTATACTTCAATCAATTGAAAACAATTCTGTTAAAATTACAATCCGCGCATGGACATCAGTTGATGATTACTGGAACATCTACTGGGAAATGAATAAGAACCTTAAACGCAAGATTGAAGAAGCCGGTTTGCACATACCGCTTCCGCAAAGAGAAGTACATATTGTAAACGGATCAATATAAAGGAGAGATAGATATATGAAAAATTTTGAGTATTGTAACAAAACGAAAATTATTTTCGGCAAAGGTACAGAAAAACAAGTTGGAAGCGAAACCGCGCAATATGCAAAAAAAGTTTTGCTTCATCATTCAGGAGGCTTTGCTGTTAAATCAGGGCTTATCGGCAGAGTAAAGGAAAGTTTAAAAAACGCTGATGTAGAGTGGGTGGAGTTAACAGGTGTAAAACCGAACCCCCGTCTTTCTCTGGTTAGGGAAGGCGTCGAACTTGCAAAAAAAGAAAAAGTTGAACTTATCCTTGCAGTCGGCGGAGGCTCTGCGATTGACTCTGCAAAAGCGATTGCGGTAGGGGCTGTAAACGACGGCGATGTGTGGGATTTTTTTGAAAGAAAAAGAAGCACAGAAAAAGCTTTACCTGTCGCCGCGGTTGTAACGATTCCTGCCGCCGGAAGCGAATCGAGTATCAGCAGCGTAATTACTAACGAAGAAGGCCCGTGGAAGAGGGGGATGAACTTTCAATGTATCCGCCCTGTTTTTTCGATAATGAATCCTGAATTAACCTATAGCCTGCCTATGTATCAGACCGCTTGCGGGATAACGGATATGATGGCTCACATTATGGAACGTTATTTTACAAAAGAGCGCAATGTAGAACTTACCGATGAACTTTGCGAAGGCGCGTTAAGGACGATTATACGCAACGGGAGAAAAATATTTTCCGGCGGCGAAAATAATTACGATGCAAGGGCGGAAATTATGTGGGCTGGAGCGATTGCGCATAACGGTCTGCTTGATACGGGCAGAATCGGAGACTGGGCAAGCCATGCCCTCGATCACGAATTATCCGCTCTTTTTGATATCGCTCACGGTGCGGGTCTTGCGATTATTTTCCCTGCCTGGCTGCGTTATAACATTAAAGAAGACACGCCGCGCCTTGCACGCTTTGCAGTAAAGGTGTGGGGAGTTGACGGCGCTTTTTACGACCTTGAACAAGCCGCGCTGGAAGGCGTGCTGCGCATGGAAACTTTTTTCCGTTCAATAGGAATGCCGGTACGTTTTGCAGATGCAAATATCGATCCTTCCCGTATTCCTGAAATGGCAAAACGCGCAGTTCATTTCGGACCGGTAGGCAATTACCGAAAACTTGAAGAAAAAGACGCGGAGGCTATTTACAGGATAGCGGCAAAGTAAAATGCAATGATAATGACAGCTAAGTGGTTTCGTTTTAAATATGAACTTATGCTCTGTATCTTGCTGTTGATTTTATTTCAAGTTGACAGAGCCATTCAATTTATAATGTTTAGGATTATCGGTATTCAATATGACAGTATAGTCGCGCATATTGCGGCGATTTTTCTTCATGCGATTATTTTCGCTACAGTAATCGCTGTAGGTTTATATGATCATAAAAAATCCATAATTGATGTGTGTCATTTTAAAAAATCCGGTGTCATTGTTTTTTGCGCGGCTTTATTATGTTCAATCGGTTTTATTTTGCTTATATTTTATCTTGATCATTTAGCGTACCGTATTTTTACAGGCTGGCTTGTTTTTCCCGGAGGAGAATATTTAAACCGTTTTCTTCCCGTCATAATTATCAACTCATGTTTAATCCCTGCTGTTGCTGAGGAATTATTATTTAAAGGTGTAATTTTTACCGGCTTAAAAAAAAGATATTCGCAAACGACCTCGGTAATCATAAGTTCGATTCTGTTTGCGGTATGCCATTTAAATCCTGCAATGCTGATAAATCACTTTTTATTTGCTATATGTACATTTTGGTTGTATCTCAGGACAGGTTCTATTTTTTTTCCGATGTTAATTCATTTTACTACAAACCTTTTTGCGACAATTTTAATTTCTGAACCCTTTTCATCGCTTTATACTCTATTGGCGGCACAGCTTATTTTTTGGATTGGTTTTTTATTGTTGTATAAGGTGACGGGAAAAATTCGCGGATGATATAAAGATGAGTTTCCCTCAACTTGAAAAAAATAAAAACCTTGTTATATAATGGACTTGTAATGGCTAAAGAAAAAAATATGCGCGGTTCTTTGGAAACGCAAGACAACAGAACCTGCATGAATATTATAACAATAGGGCAACCCGATCACGGAAAGACAACGCTTTCCGCCGCTCTTATCTTGTACTCTATAAAAAAATACGGCGAAAAACCTATAGATTTCGATCTTTTTGATAACAGCGCCGGCCATCCTACAGGCGATATGAAAATCAGTGCAAGAAATCTTGAGTATAAGACTGAGAAGAGGATTTATAATCACTTTGATTATCATTCGAATACCGAATATATGAAAAATATGATTTTAGGGATAATGAACTGCGCTATCCTTGTCGTATCAGCCGTGGATTCTATTCAAGCTCAAACATGTGAACATATCGTCCTTGCAAAAAAGACAGGTATATCTCATATAATCGTCTATCTTAATAAAACCGATCTTCTTAGCGGACTTCAGCCGGACGTGAAGCGCGGAGGTCTTAAGCAAGCAGATTTGGCAGAAAAAGAAATAAGGGAAACGCTTACGGCAAACGGTTTTCCCGGCAGCGAGATTCCTGTTATTCGCGGTTCTGCATTCAAGGCGATGAATGAAATAAATGAAGAAAAAAAATCAGAAGATACTTCTTCCATAGAAAAATTGTTGGAAGCAATGGATAATTATTTTCCTGATCCGGAACGCGATACCGATAAACCTTTTCTATTAGAGATCGAAGATGTATTTCTTGTTGCAAGACGCGGAACAGCGGTTGCAGGAAAAATTCTACGCGGGATAATAAAAAAGGATGATGAAGTTGATATTATAGGTATTAGCCCCGCAATAAGAGACGAAGCCGCAGGTATTGAAAAAAATAATAAGCGTCTTGATGAAGCGAAAGCGGGGGATTATATCAGTGTCTTGCTGAAGAATTCAAATAAGAGCGAATTGCAAAGAGGTATGGTGTTAACAAAACCTGCAAGTATTGAACCGTATAATAAATTCAAAGCGATAATTTATTGTTTAACCAAAGAAGAAGGCGGCCGTCCAAGCCCTTTCATTAACGAAAACCGTCTGCAATTTTATATCAGAAAAACAGATATCTTAGGAACGGTAAAACTTGTTGATCAAAGCGAATGGTTGTGGCCTGGCGATAATATTGAAATAACCGCCGAACTTTTAACCCCGATAGCAATGGAGAAAGGGCTTTGTTTTGATATCCGCGAAGACCGCAAAGCTATTGCGCACGGGCAAGTTTTAGAAGTTATTCATGATGATTTAATAACATATTAATTTTAGGAGAAATAAATGCAAGCTGAAGCAATGTCATTAACATTTTTAGGAAAAGAAAGTGTTATAAAGATTCCTTTTTTTCAAAGAGGTTATGTTTGGGATAAAACAAATTGGGAAGATTTATTGGCAGATTTATATGATCAAACAAAGAATACTTTTTTAGGTTCTTTGATTTTAAAACAATTAGGTAAACCAACCGGTAAATCAAATGTAGTACTTGTAATTGACGGACAACAGCGTCTTACCACATTATGTATTTTACTAAAAGCATTGTATGAATCTTTTTCCGATGAACTTAAAATAAATTGTAAATCATTATTGGAAACATATCTTTTTTATAAAGAACAAGCGACCGATAAAGATCATCATATTAAAATAAATCATTCTCAGTTGGATTCTTCTAAGTATGAGAAAATAATCAATGATAAAATTACTAAAGATGAATTAGATAAAATTGTTGTTGCAGATAATACTAATAAAATCAGTTCAAGTGACAGTAAAATACTGCAATGCTATAAATATTTTATAGAAGCATTAAAATCAAAAACCGAAGAAGAAAACAAAGAGCTTTTTAACAGATTATCGAATAATGATAATAAAATAATTGTTATTATTGATTTGTCAGATAAAGACGATGAACAAAATATATTTGATACAATAAACAGCGCAGGTGTTAGATTAAGCGGTGCAGATATTATAAAGAATTCTCTCTTTCAAAGAGCACTGGATTTAATAGAAAAACAAGAAGATGTTGTAAAATTATATAATAATTATTGGGAGAGTATATTTTCTTATGATGAATACGCTAGAACATTTTGGGATACACTTCGATCAACAGGACGTTTAATGCGTGATAATATTGAGATATTATTGCACTCAATTGCAGTAATTCTAAACTTTTTTGATCCCGATAAACATACTCTTTCTGATTTACCTAAATTATATAAAAATTATATAAATTCTTTAGATATCAATACTATAGTTGATTTTATAAAACTGATAGCAGAATATGCTGAATTGTATCGTGAAAATATATTATCTTTCGACGAAAGCAGTATTTTTGCTTTTGAAAATAATTATCAACGATTGTTTCATATTTTAGATAAATGCGAGATTACAACATTCCACCCATATTTATTATCATTGTTCTATAAATATAAAAAAAATGATGATACACTTAATAATAAATTATTATTATTTGAAAAATTTATAGTTCGAAGAATAATTACAAAAAAAGAAACAAAAAATTATAATAAAATCTGTAAAGAATTTATTAAAGATGATAGTATACTTAATGCCAAAGTATTAGAGATTGAAGACGAAACAATATTATCTTCTTTAGAAAATATTACTAATAAAAATGCAAAAGTAATTTTATTTTGGATTGAACTATACCGTAGGTATAATGATAAAAATGAAAACATCAAAGAATTGAAATATAATTATCAATTAGAACATTTAATGCCGCAAAAATGGGAAGAGTATTGGTCTTCTGTAACCGTTTATGATGGTAATATGCAAGAAATAAAAGACTTTGATAAAGCAAAAATAATCAGAAATAAGGTAATTTATTCAATCGGTAATATGACCTTGTTAAACAGCGCATTAAATGTTTCGTTAAGAAATTATCCCTTTGTTAAAAAGATGAAAGGTGAAGGAAAAATGAAGGGAATTAAAAATTACAGTGATTTAAAAATAACAAAAGATGATATTGTTATTTCTTATGAACAAGGAAATACAACATGGGATGAAAGAAATATCTATAAAAGAACAAAAGAATTAGGAAGAGAGATAATAAGTATTTGGTAGCATAAACAAGAATGGAATGGAATAGAATATAATAAATTGATACTATAAAATATATGGAGGAAAATAAAATTTCAGTAACACAGGATAATACTAATAAGAAAATTTTACCGCTTGTAAAATATCTTGCAAACAGATGGTTTATTACAGCATCCGGCGGTATGGCATTCGGCTTATTCGCCACATTGATAGCGGGAACGATTGTAAATCAAATCGGAAAATGGATAGGCAACAACACTCTTGGGCTTTCTCTTCAGGCGGTAGGTATTGCCGCGCAACTATTAATGGGTGCAGGTATAGGAGCCGGTGTTGCAAATAGTTTAAAAGCGGAAAAACTTGTTTTATTCTCTGCAATTTGCGCGGGCTTTATCGGCGCGCAAAGTATCGCGATAATCAATGCGATCAATGCGGCAGATCCCTTTTCAACTTTAAGTATGTTTAATTTTACGGCAAACGTAACAGTAGCGGACGGAGCCTTGTTAAGAAGAGGCGGCTTAGTAAGCCCAGGCGATCCGGTTTCCGCGCTGGTTGTTTCTATCATCGCGGTAGAAATAGGGCAACTCTTAAAAGGCAGGACAAAATTAGATATCGTTGTTTTACCTTTGTCTGCAATATTGATAAGCTGCGCCTTGGCTTTTACAATCTGCCCCCCCATCGTAAGAGCGTTTAACGCTTTCGGGCATTGGATTATGCTCACCACAGAAACAAACCCGGTATGGATGGGAATAGTCATGTCAGTCTCTGTCGGTTTATTACTGACCATGCCTACATCAAGCGCCGCGATTTGCGTTGCTTGCGGCATAGGAGGGCTTGCAGGAGGAGCCGCAGTTGTAGGCGGCGCTTCGCACATGATTTGTTTTGCAGTGATGAGCTGGCGCGAAAACCGTGTATCAGGTCTTATCGCGCAGGGGCTTGGAACAAGCATGCTGCAAATCCCCAACATTTTCAGAAACCCGCGCTTGCTTATTCCGCCTGTTCTCGCAAGCGCTCTTTGCGGACCTCTAGCCGCCGCGGTTTTCCGTCTTCACTGTGGCAGTACAGGCAGCGGCATGGGGACCTCAGGCCTTGTAGGTTTATTCACCGCAATATCAGCCTCCTTCGATGCAGGGCTGTCATTCGGAATACTCATACCCGCCGTAATTCTTTTATTCTTTGTAATCCCCGCCGTATTCGGAATAACAGGGCGACTGATTCTTGGAAAGATTGACTGGATTAAAGACGGCGATTTGAAACTTGAATTATAGGAGTAACTAAAGGTTATTGCCAACATTTAGTAAAAACGTTAATATATCATAGAGAAAAATCCGCAGGATTTTTCTCATGCCGGCGTGGTGGAATGGCAGACACTGGGGACTTAAAATCCCCTCCTAGCAATGGGGTATGAGTTCGAGTCTCATCGCCGGCAAAAATAAATTACAAGTCGGAAAAATCCGGCATCCTAATAATTAGCCCATTAAAACAACGGATAAGATAATCCGGATGAATTTTAATAAGGGAAGGAGCAATCAAATGAAAGAAAAAATTCCCACCAGAATCTACCTCACCGAGGAAGAAATGCCCAAATGTTGGTACAACCTAAGGGCAGACATGAAGGACAAGCCTGAGCCGATGCTGCATCCGGGCACGCTCAAACCTGTCACCGCCGATGATCTTGCGCCTGTCTTTTGCAAAGGCGTAATCGATCAGGAACTTGACGAGACAACACGCCTTATTCCGATACCGGAAGCAATTCAAGATTTTTACCGCGCTTACAGACCCTCGCCTCTTATCCGCGCTTATTATCTTGAAAAAGCTTTAGGCACGCCTGCGGAAATTTATTACAAGTTTGAAGGAACAAACACTTCAGGCTCGCATAAATTAAACTCGGCGGGACCTCAGGCTTATTATGCAAAAGAAGCGGGGCTTACCTCTCTTACCACAGAAACAGGAGCGGGACAGTGGGGTACAGCAATGGCGATGGCTTGCGCTTTTTACGATTTAAAATTGATCGTGTACATGGTAAAAATCAGTTCTGAACAGAAACCTTACCGCAAAGCATTGATCGAAGCTTACGGTGCGCATTTAATTCCTTCGCCTTCCAACACCACAGAGTCAGGGAAAAAAATTCTTGAGGGTGATCCGAATACCGGCGGCTCTCTTGGCTGCGCGATTTCGGAAGCGATTGAAACTGCGGTAAAGACCGATAAGTGCCGTTATGTGCTAGGCAGCGTATTGAACCATGTTTTATTGCATCAGTCTGTTATCGGGCTTGAAGCAAAAACAGCTCTTGACAGATACGGGATCAAACCTGATATTATCATCGGCTGCGCAGGCGGCGGATCGAATCTCGGCGGGCTTATGGCACCGTTTATGAGCGAGAAACTTGCCGGTAAATCGAATGCGCGTTTTATCGCGGTAGAACCTGCGTCTTGCCCGACTTTTACAAGAGGCCGCTTTGCTTACGACTTCGGTGATACGGCAAAAACTACTCCTCTCATTAAAATGAAAACTTTAGGCTGCGGATATATCCCGTCTGCAAATCATGCTGGAGGCTTGCGTTATCATGGTATGAACTCAACCTTGTCGAAACTTTATGTTGACGGTTTGCTGGAAGCCCGTGCGGAAGCGCAGACCGAAGTATTTGATGCGGCAATCCGTTTTATGAAGGTGGAAGGTATCCTTCCGGCACCTGAATCTTCACATGCAATCAAAGTTGCAATTGACGAAGCTCTTGCTTGCAAAAAAACCGGCGAGAAAAAGGTGATACTTTTCGGCTTGAGCGGCACAGGTTTCTTCGATATGACGGCTTTCACCTCGTATCAAAATAAAACCATGAGTGATCCGATACCGACAGATGCCGATCTTGAACACGGTTTTGCTTCAATTCCTTCTATTTAAAAACACTTTATTCTATAAAGTTACCCCCCGTTTCTGCCGAAAATGAAACGGGGGCATATTATGAAAAAACAATTTTTTATTTTAATTATATTTTTAACAACGGCAATCTTATTTGCTCAAAACCGGACACAACCGGCACCGGTGAATGTAAATTTTCATAACTTTGCTTGGGGGACAAGCATGGAAGCGTTTAAGTCTAAAATGGGAAACCCTTTGCATACAGAGGAAATTAATGGACTGCAATCGCTTATTTATGATAATTTAAAAATGACTGGCTATTCAGTTTATATGATTGCATATTTTTCGCAAAACGGTTTGGAAGGCGGAGCTTATTATTTTAATACCACAAGTGTTGAAGAACTTATGAGATGCTATACCGATGTTCAAAACGAACTTTTAGCTCAATACGGTCCGACCTTGATGAAAGAGGTCTTGCTCAGGGAAATGCGTCCTTATGAAACAGCATGGGATCTTTCCAGCGGTTATATCCATTTGAAAGTAAACACCAGACAATGGACAGAACCTGTAATACTTTGGTATTCTTCACCGGCATTAACAAAACGTCTGAGAGGCTAACAGATCGTTCCCCCTCCAACCACAACATCTCCGTCATACATGACGACAGCTTGTCCCGGCGTTATCGCTCTTTGAGCTTTGTCGAAATCTATATGTAAGGTGTCATCTCCTGTTTGTTCGGCGGTTGCGCTTTGTTCTGTTTGCAGATAACGGGTTTTTACTGTTACGCGCATAGCTTTCTTTATATTTTCACAAGCAATCATATTTAAATCTTTTGCAGTCAGGGCCTTGCTGAAGAGGGCGCTGTCCGGGGCAAGCGTGACCGTATTGTCATTTATTGATTTTGACACGACATAGACAGGAATGTTAGCTGCAACCCCTAAACCTCTGCGCTGTCCTATTGTGTAGCGGATTAAACCTTTATGCGTGCCGATTACTTTCCCTTCCATGTCGATGATATTTCCATGCGGATATGTTTTACCTGTGTATTCTTCAATAAACCTGCCGTAATCGCCGTCAGGAACAAAGCAGATATCCTGGCTTTCGCTTTTTGAGGCGTTAACAAAATTTCTTTCTTCTGCAATTTTTCGCACTTCATTCTTGGAAAGCCCGCCTAAGGGGAAGCGCGATCTTTGGAGCTGCTGCTGTGTCAGGCAGTAAAGCACATAACTTTGATCTTTTTTTTCGTCTAAAGCTTTTAAAAGCAGGAAACGCCCGCTTGCAGAGTCTTGATTTATACGCGCATAATGACCTGTAACAAGAAGGTCAAAGTCAAGCTGGCGTGCCCGTAAAAGCAGCAGGTTAAATTTTATATGGCGGTTACATTCAATACAAGGATTGGGTGTCGCGCCCTGTTCATAAGTTTCCGTAAAATGGCGGACTACTTTAGTGTCGAACTCTTCTGTAAAATTAAGAACATAATGATCTATGCCAAGGTTATGTGCAACGTTGCGCGCATCGTTTACATCGGCAAGAGAACAGCAACGGCTTTCTCCTTTGTAAAGTTTAAGCGTGATGCCTACACATTGAAAGCCTTGTTCTAACATGAGGGCGGCTGCGACAGAACTGTCAACGCCGCCCGACATTGCTATTACAGCTTTATTAATAATTTTGCGCCTTGATCTGGAAATAAGCTTTTGGATGTTTGCAAACAGGGCAAATTTCAATCGCTTTTTTCCCGACAACGATATGACCGCAATTGGAGCATTGCCAGATTTGATCGCCGTCACGTGAAAATACAAGATTGCCATCTATATTTGCAAGTAATTTTTTGTATCTTTCTTCATGATCTTTTTCTATCTTACCGACCATTTCAAAAAGCGCGGCTATATAATCAAAGCCTTCTTCTTTTGCGGTTTTTGCGAAACCTGCGTACATATCCGTCCATTCAAAATTTTCGCCTGCCGCCGCCGCTTTTAAATTTTCCGTTGTAGGCGGAACATCGTCGCCGTGTAATAGTTTAAACCAAATTTTTGCATGCTCTTTTTCATTAAGAGCGGTTTCACGGAATATCGCGCCTATCTGCTGATACCCTTCTTTCTCTGCTTTTGATGCAAAATACTGATACTTAACATGAGCCTGTGATTCACCCGCAAATGCCGCCGCCAAATTTTGTTCTGTTTTAGAACCTTTTAATTCTGCCATAATATACTCTCCTGTGTGGATTTTTATTCAGTATAAAACAGATATTGTTATTTAGCAATATTTTTCTGAGTTTAATGTTTTATGGAAATGCAGTCTATTACTTTCTATAAAAATATGTTTTATAATACTATTAAGGGGATAAATGCCGGACAAGACTTTTAAAGGGACTTTAAGTTACGGTGTTATAACATTAGGGCTTCTTTTTATTGTTATAATTCCAATTCCAGTAATATTTTTAGATTATCTTATTTCATTAAATTTGGTATTTTCGCTTTTACTGCTGATTGATGTAATTTTAAGTAAAAACAAAGGATATACTTTATTTCCTAAAATATTATTAGTTTTTATTTTATTTAACGCTGCAATTAATATAATCACTACAAGATTAATTTTAATTCTGGGAAATGAATTCGACAGTATATTTATGAGTTTTATTTCTTTTTGGCTTAATAAAGGGATAATAATATTTGCAGGCTTAATCGCTGTTATTGTTGTTTTTATTACCGGTTTAGTATTTTATTTTTCTCAAATAATTAAAATAATTAATGGAGTAACAGAATTATCACTTAATTATTCTTCTGATAATTTACCTTTCAAACTTGCTGAAATAGAAAAAGAATACAAAGAAGGTATTATTACTGAAGATGAAGCTTTAAATAAAAAAAAGAAATTAATAAAGAAAACAGATTTCTTGCTTGCTTATGCGCAAGTTTGTAGAATATTATCGTTATATGAAAAATTCAGGTTAGTTTTTATATTGATTAATTCTGCAGGCGGAATATTTATCGCAATAAGAATCAGAGATGAGATACCTGATGCTGCTTTTATTACCTATATCTCGCTTGCTTTAAGCGGCGGCATCCTTTCTTTGATCCCCGCTTTCCTTCTTGCCTTCTCCATGAAGCGTGTTTTCTCCGCCTATGAAAAATGAAATATCATTTATCGTATTTTTTACTTATCCTGCACATCCAGTATGAAAAGGCGACTCCTGCAATAAAAGTTATTACGCATGCCAATGTTCCAATCTGAAGATAATTATAATATCCCCCTTCTTGCTGCCAGCCTGATGCGATAGCGGCTATTAGGACAGCGGAAGCAAGTACAAAACCTAAAATTACATGAAAGAAACCTGTAAATATTTTTTTAAGAAGGAACTCAACTCCTTTTGAAAAAGGAAAAACAAAAATTATTAATCCGCAAGCAAAGGGAATTAAAATTGATAAATCCAGATTTTTATACGCATCAATCATCTGACCGTATAAACCGAAAAGCACTAAAAAATTTGACGAACTAAATCCCGGAATCAATGCGATAAAAGCGACAATTCCGCCTGATATAAAAGCTGTTAGAGGTGTAAGTTTAAGCTGACCTAGGGCCCATCCGCCTGAAAATAAAAGGAGGAAAGCTGCAAGAATAAAAGTGCAGATTAGAATTGTTATGTGCATCGGCTTTCTTCCTTTTTCTCCAGACCTCTGCCAAAGTTCAGGGATTGTACCTATAATAGCTCCTACAAAAAACCATAAGAATGGAGTTAAATAATTATCTTTTAAAAAACTTATCGGATGAGATACAAGATAGATTCCCAATAACCCGCCGATACCGACAGGGATAAAAAACAAAATATTTTTAAAAAATTCTTTTGTTATATTTGCAATAAAAGAAATAATTTTTTCGTATAAACCAAAAACAACAGCTAATGCCGCTCCGCTTATCCCAGGTAAAACAAAGTCCATCCCCATAGTCGCGCCTTTTAAAAACCGCAATAGGATATCAATAATTTTATTTTTCATTTTTTACTCCAAAGCTCAGCGGGATAAACCCCTTTAGCTGTTAAATCTTCCAATTTTTTTACCGCTGCTTCCTTGTCTTCTTTATATGTAACACCGAACCAATTGGAATTTGCATTTAAAACTTTTATTTTTATAATTCCTTGTTTTATAAAATGATCAACGGCAATCGGGATAAAACATTCGCTTTTAATTTGTCCTTTTGGATCTTCTGCATAGGAATTAATAAAAATATTAAAATATTTTTTTAATGCAGGTAAAATATCAGGTGAAAAACCCCAGAAATTCATAGAAACGGGAGTGTCGGAAGAAAGTTCGAGCATTATACCGTCAGGAGAGGTATTAAAAATTTTACCGTCTTTTTTTTGGATAGCGGTAAGTTCTTCTACGCTTGCAAGGAAGCCGTTTTCAACTTTGCAAACTCCCCGTGCCACAGTTCCCTGAGGGCTTAATGTTTTTTCAAGTTGATAAGGGACAATCGAATAAGCGTTGTTTTCATTTTCACTAAGATATTTGCCCATAACGGAAAACGCTTCCCTTCCGTAAAAATCATCAGCGTTTATTACAGTAAAAGGCGCGTCAAGTTTTTCCGCCGCGCATAAGAGCGCATGACCTGTCCCCCAAGGTTTTGTCCTTCCTGCTGTTTGCGCTACGCTATAAATTTCCGCAGGGATTAAGGTATCTAAATCTTGAAAAGCCAATTCGCAATTTATTTTTGCTTCCATTCTTGCAAGCACAATATCGCGGAAATCTTTTTCTATATCATGACGGATTATAAAAACTATTTTTTTATATCCTGATTGAACAGCATCAAAAACGGAATAATCAAGAAGAACTTCACCGTTTTTTCCAAGTTTATCCATTTGTTTAAGACCGCCGTAACGGCTGCCCATACCGGCGGCAAGAACAACTAAAATAGGCCCTTTCATATTTTCTCCTTTTTTATATATGTGATAATCGAATATTCATCAAAAACTTCAATATTTGTTTTATCCCAGCTATCATCAATTTGCGGAAAAAAAGCGTCGCCGTTATAATTTCCGTGAATCAAAGTAAGATCGATTTTTGTCGCTAAAGGCATCGCTTGCGTATAAACCGACTCTCCTCCGCAGATAAAAATTTTTTCATATTTTGAACAAAAATCAACAGCGTCTTGAAGTGACGTGCAAATTTTAATTTTTCTGTTTGGATCATCAACACTTTGCAAGTTATAAGTACAATCAGTTATTATATCTTCAGGTAAAAAAGGCATATCGCTCATTGTTTTTGATATAACAATATTAAGCCTGCCAGGCAAAGGTTTCTTAGGAAGAGACTCCCAGGTTTTCCGCCCCATGATGCAAGGATAGCCCATAGTCATTTTTTTAAAGTGAGTAAGATTCCCTTTTACCGACCAAGGTAATGTGTTATCTTTTCCGATAACACGATTTTCCGCCATCGCCGCAATTAAAATAATTTCCGCCACCTTTCTCTGCCGCTCCTGTTTTCTTATACAGCTATTTCAAATGAAATCGCAGGATGAGGATCATAATTCTCTAAAACTGTATCATTATAATGCCAATCAAAGATAGATGTAAAATTTTCTGTTTTTATCTGCGGCAGTGTTTTAGGTTCACGCGCTAATTGATCGCGCAGACCGTCAATGTGATTTATATAAATGTGAGTGTCGCCTAAAAAACCGATAAGTTTTCCTTCGCCGAGCTGCGCTTCTTTTGCAAGTAAATGAAGAAGGCAGCCGTAACTTGCAATATTGAAAGGCAGGCCGAGAGCTGTATCGACAGAACGTTGATTCCAAAGCAGGTTTAATTTTCCGTCGATCACTGTTACTTGAAAAGAGTAGTGACAGGGGGGAAGCGCCATGCGTGAAAGATCAAGAGGATTCCATGCGCTTACAATCATGCGTCTGTCATCCGGATTTGATTTTAAAGTTTGCACAAGTTTTTGCAGTTGATCGATTCCCTTTCCTTGCGGCGGTGTATTGTATGCCGTGTACTTCGCACCGAAATTGCGCCATTGCCATCCGTAAATCGGTCCCAAGTCCCGTTCCTGCATCATTCTTTTTTTTGCCTGCTCATCATTACCGTAAGGGACGATATCCGGGCTGCACCATTCATCCCAAATTGAGTTTTTTTGATCTTTCAGCCAGTTTTTATCTGTGATGCCGCGGATAAAAAATTCCAGTTCAGAGCGGACCATTTTAAAAGGGACTTTCTTTGTGGTTAAGAGCGGAAAGCCTTCAGCCATATCATGCTCAAACATCGCCCCTGCGATAGCCAGCGTGTCAGTGCCTGTGCGGTTTGTTTTCCGGCTCCCCTGATCAAGAATTTTTTGAACTATGCTGAGATAAGCTTTCATTAATGATATGATAGCATATTTTCATTATTATATATACTCCTAATGAATGTAAATGTCGCATAAAGTTCTAACTAAAGCATGAATAGCTTCCAGAAGAGGATTATATAATTCTTCATATTTTGGCATTTCCTTATTTATATTTTGTACATTTTAATATCTTGGAAATAAAGCGATAAAGCAGTCCCCATAAGCGCGTGAATATAAGGGGCTTTACCCATACCTTGAATTACTTCTTGTGCATCGACAATTTCTACTTCTACGAATTCATCTTCATCTAATTTTTGTTTTCCGTTGTTTTTTAAATTCTCTGCCAGAAAAAAGTGGACTTTATTTGACATAATTGCAGGGTTAGGTGAAAATACACCGAGTTTTTTTATTTTTTGCGCTAAAAAACCTGTCTCTTCATATAATTCTCTTGATGCGGCTTCTTCAGCATTTTCTCCGGGTTCAAAAACCCCTCCCGGAAACTCCAAGCTTAAACATTGAGAGCCGTGCCTCCATTGTTTTACCATAAGAAATTTTTTTCCTTCATGAGGGGAGTTTTCGTTTGGCGGAGGTTCGATGACAGGTATTACAATCGCCCAGTCTTTCGCTTCAATAACAGAAAAAGTATGAAGATTTTGATTATGATCATTGACCGGGGATTTACAATAAGATTCCCATATCGTAAATATTTTACAATCAAATACTTTTTTACGGCTTTCTTCCGTCCAGGCTAATTTATTTTTTTCCATGTTTATTATTTAGGTTATTTAAAAATTTATAATTGATTCATTCTGCTCCAATGGCGGAGCAGAATGTTCAAGTTTTTTATCTGTTAGGCTGCCACATTCCTTGTCTGATTTCGCCTCTAATACTTGGAATGTCCAAAATTGTACCCGGTTCAACTATATTAGGGTTATTCGGATTCGGTAATTTTGTTTTATTTGCTTCATAAAGAATTCTCCATTTCCAAGGATCTCCGTAAACCCATGCATAACCTGCGATATTCCAAAAACAATCCCTGACCGAAGCCCATGTTCTGACTGTATACTGATTAGGTAACACCCCTGAGCTGCTTGCGAAAGAACCGGTTCCTCCCGCTTCCAGCATTGCAAGAATACGGATCGCTCTGGATGCATTTTCTATAGCTATGTCCCACTCTTCATTTGTGTTGGCGATCACGCTGATATCGTAATAGGTTTTACTTTCTGTATAATCAATAGGATACCTTGTTTGAATTCTATTGGCATCTGCCCATCCGATAAGACGTTTTGCTTCGGCAATTAATTGTGAAGCGACATATTCATCTGAAAGTTCCGCATAAAGGATTGCTTCTTCTGCAAAGCTTGCAGATGCGTCATAATCGCCGTATTCAAATGTATCCTGTGCTAATTTTTTTAAACGCAAGCTTTCAAGGTAATATACATTGTTACGTAATGCTTCCGGGATTTCAATTTCTTCTTCTATAATTACAATACGTTGCGCGTTTTCTTCTGAAATTTCGATCAACGCTTCTTCAGCTTCAATCATCAATTCTTCGATAGTTTTTTCTGCGATTATTTCATCTGATGTTATCTCATCCGATGTTATTTCTTCAGATGTTGTTTCATCAGATGTTGTTTCATCAGATGTTATTTCTTCGGAATCTGTGCCGTAAAATGTTAGGTATGAAAAATCAGGTATTATAAGATTTGGTTCATTTGGGTTTGAAAATGCCGGAACAGCGATTAATGATATTATTAATACGATTAATATTTTTCGGTTCATTGAAAGTTTATTGAAAACTTCGTTGTAAATACGGCTCATCTTAAACCTCCTTCAATTATTTTATCTGCTTCCTGCGCCGCTTCACTGCTTGCCTCAATTCTTTCTTCCGCCAATCTTATCGCTGTTTCAGCTCTTTGCTTTTTCTCGACCGTATCCTGCCGTGCGATGGAAAATAATGCTTCCGATTCTGTATAGTTGATTGCGGCGTTATTATAATTCCCGGCAGCTAATTCTTGCTCTGCCGATGAATACATTACTTCCGCTGTACGGAAGGGGTCGCGTGATGCGATATTAACTCTTTCTGCTATAGCAAGTTCTCTTTCTTTGTTTGCGTTTGCTTTCCTTTCTCCCGCATAAGCTGTCCATCCGTTTGCTAAAACCAGATTGTAACGGAGGATTGCTTCTTCGGCTTTTGTTACAGCCGATTCTCTGTTTCCTGCATCAAATTCGTTTAAAGCACTGACTGTCACTTCTTCAGCTTTTGCAAAATTTTCACGATCATAATCTATAAAATTACGATTCATTACTTCCTGTCTTGTTAAATATACATTCGCGCCTAATTGTAAGGTTTCATATTCTTTTAAAGCTTTTGCCGCTGTATCCCTCGCTTTGTAATAATCTTTTGCTTCGTATTGCTCAAGAGCTGTTAAGGTAATATCATCGGCTGTTTTTAAGTATTCAGGGAATTGCTGTGTAAATCCTGTATGGATAACCGCTTCTCTAACAGCAAGGATTTCATCTTCCCTTGCTTGAGCGTAAAGCGGTACTGTTTTTTCAAATAATGCATCATAAGCAGTTGCCGCTTCGTTGTAGGCGGTAATTGCTTCCTGTATTTCTGTAGGATTAGTTTTCGGCATATCTCCGATTGCTTTATAATTAGCTTCTGCTTCTTCCCATTCAGAAGGGAAATAAGCAGGCGCTTCAAAATCCATCGCTCTTTGTCTTGCAGTTTGCGCTTTATTTAAAAATTCTGTAACTGCTGAAGGTGCTTGTTCTACCACTCTTTCAGTTTGCCTTACAGGTTCTACCGGTACTGCCGGCGGGGTAGTTTTACAAGAGTAAAATATCAATACTACCGTTGTTAATAAGAAAAGAAATATATATCTTTTTTTCATCAGGTACACTCCTTCTGAAAAGAGTATATACGTAAAACCGCTTTTTTTCAACATAAATCTCAAGATGAATCTTATACTTTATTGTAATTTAAGATTAAAAAAAGGTATTTCACTGCTTGAATCTTAAGAAAAGCCTTGTTATATTACCCCTTATGGATAGTATTCAGTTTGATATAGTTAAACATTTCGGTGTTATTTCATCAGAAAAGAGCGGTTGGCAAAAAGAGCTTAATCTTATTTCATGGAATAACAGGGCTCCGAAACTCGATGTAAGGGATTGGTCGCCCGATCATCAAAAAATGGGTAAAGGAATCACCCTGACAGAAGGCGAAGCGGCAGCATTGGCGGAATTACTGGTCAGCGCGCTTGCAAAAACAGAATAAAGAGGATAATTTTCCGCAAAGACACCAAGGATCATTATAACCCCCTTGCTCTGATTAAAATAATCTGTTAATTTAATGAAAGGTTCTGGTTTAGACCTATAAATAATTAATAAATGCCGGAATTTCCGGTAATAAACAAGAGGAGAAAAGTATATGGCAAAACAATTGATGTTCAACGAAGAAGCCAGGCGTAAGTTGCTTTCCGGGGTTGAACAAATCTCCAAGGCCGTTAAGGTAACTCTCGGCCCCAAAGGGCGGAATGTCCTTATTGACAAGAAATTCGGCGCTCCAACAGTAACCAAAGACGGGGTTTCTGTAGCGAAAGAAGTGGAACTTGCCGATCCTTACGAAAACATGGGAGCTCAGCTCTTAAAAGAAGTCGCCACAAAAACAAATGATGTTGCAGGCGACGGCACCACAACCGCTACAGTATTAGCCTATTCCTTGGTTAAAGAAGGGCTTAAAGCCGTCACAGCGGGTATGACCCCTCTCGAGCTAAAAAGAGGCATAGACAAAGCTGTGGAAATCGCTGTTGAGGAAATCAGGAAAAATTCCAAACCTATCAAAGATAAGGAGGAAATTTCCCACGTCGCTTCAGTTTCCGCGAATAACGACAGCGAAATAGGAAACACAATCGCCGATGCGATGGAAAAAGTAGGAAAAGACGGCGTTATCACTGTTGAAGAATCCAAAACTATGGATACTTCTATCGAATTTGTGGAAGGTATGCAGTTTGACCGTGGTTATATTTCAGCTTATTTTGTCACAGACCGCGACACCATGACCTGCGTTTACGAAGATGTTTTTATCCTTATCCACGATAAAAAAGTTTCCAGCATGAAAGACATGCTCCCCTTACTTGAGAAGGTAGCGCAGACAGGAAAACCTCTGCTCATCATCGCAGAAGACTGCGACGGCGAAGCCCTCTCAACCTTGGTTGTAAACAGCCTTCGCGGCACATTACGCACCTGTGCGGTAAAATCACCCGGTTTCGGTGATCGCAGAAAAGCGATGCTTGAAGATATCGCGATTCTTACAGGCGGCGAAGTAATATCTGAGGAACTCGGTCTTAAACTTGAAAATACCGAAATTTCCCAGCTCGGCAAAGCAAAAACCGTTAAGGTTGATAAAGACAACACAACGATTATTAACGGATCCGGTAAGCAGAAAGAAATTCAGGACAGAATCGCGCAGATTAAAGCTCAAATTGAAGATACCACAAGCGATTATGACCGTGAAAAACTTCAAGAACGCCTTGCAAAACTCGCGGGCGGTGTTGCGGTTATCAATGTAGGAGCCGCTACGGAAGTTGAACTTAAAGAAAAGAAACACCGGGTAGAAGATGCCTTATCTGCAACACGCGCCGCAATTGACGAAGGTATAGTTCCCGGCGGCGCCATCGCTCTTATTCAGGCGGCGCTTGCATTGGAAAAAGCCGACATGAGCGGTCTTACCGATGATGAAAAAGTCGGTTTTAAAATTGTAAAACGCGCCCTTGAAGAGCCTATCCGCCAAATAGCGGAAAACGCTTGTGTTGACGCGGCAATGATCGCAGATCGCGCCAAGAACGAAAAGAAAGGTGTCGGTTTTGACGCCGCTAAAATGGAATGGGTTGATATGGTTAAGTCCGGTATTATTGACCCCGCCAAAGTGACACGTTCAGCGCTACAGAATGCGGCATCGATTGCGAGCCTCTTGCTCACAACCGAATGCGCCATTACCGATATTCCTGAGAAGAAAGAAGCCCCTGCAATGCCAGGCGGCGGAATGGGCGGTATGGGAATGGATTATTAATAAAGAGCAAAAAACAGTTTACAAAAAACAATGATTTTAAAAGCTGCCTGAGGTTCGGGCAGCTTTTTTTGATTATTAAGATTTCTATAAAAAAGTAAAAAATTATCCAGATTCAACTTTATTATAAAAAAATTCATTTTCGGTCAAGCGTCACGTTTCTGTGACCCATATATATGTATCACTTTTGGAAGTGAAAAGAGATGCATGGAAGAAACTGTGGCATCTTAAAAAACAGGGGGAAATCCCTAATTATGGAGGATCGGAGATGGATGAAAACAAGGAAATCACAATTCAAGATTTGATTTTCGAGATTAGAGGGCAAAAGGTCATGATCGACAGGGATTTGGCTGATTTATATGGGGTAGAAGTAAAAGCGTTAAATCAATCTGTAAAACGCAACATTGATCGTTTTCCGCTTGATTTCATGTTTCAATTAACCCAATATGAGTGGGAAAACTTGAGGTCACAATTTGTTACCTCAAGTTTGCATGGAGGCAGGCGTTATGCCCCCTTTGTTTTTACAGAACAAGGGGTTTCAATGCTTTCCAGCGTTATTAACTCAAAACGTGCGATTGAAGTAAACATCAATATAATGCGGGCTTTTGTAAAATTAAGGCATTATTTATTTTTTCAAGGCGATACAAATGAACACATACAAAGTTTTCAGATTAACGAACTTCGGAAACTTCTTATGCTTTATATTGAAAAAAATGACAAGCGTGTCAATGATATAATAATCGCTTTGAATAATTTAATTGAAAAACCTAAAGAGGTTAAAGTAACGAAAAGGATAGGGTTTTATACTGACTAAGGGTCATGTAAAATCAATATTGATTAATTAATTTTATTATAAAATCATTTATTTTATTTAATATTTCTTCTCTTTGCTTAGGAGTAAGTACTCTATTATGAACATCTGACACATTTTGAAACAAGCAATATGACTCAATATTGAGTACGGAAGCTATTTTCTCAATCATGTTAGGAGATGGAAACTTTTTTCCTACTTCTATTTCTGCAATATATGCCTGAGAAGAATTACATTTTTCGGCCAATTCTGCCTGTGAAATCTTATGTGATTTTCGGAATTCCTTTAAATTTGTAATAAAAAGTTCTTGAAAAGTCATAATATTTCTCCCTTTTATATGCTAATAGTTAGTTAAACCTGTTGACAAATAGCAATAAGCAAGTTATAAATATAAATATTAACAAACAGCAAGTTATTAGCTGTATTTATTTATTAAAGTAAGGAATTTCTTTTAATTATTTTATAAAAATAAAACCATATTAAATCTTGCTTTAAGGATGAAAAATTTTATATAAAGATTGATTTCAATCTTTAATATATACATTCGTTGAATGTAAAAATTTTATACTGTTACTTTTGATTAGGCAGAGTAACAAATTATGGAAACTTTTTCATTAAGGAGGAATTAAAAAATGAAAAGTTATTTAAAATTTAAAGGGATTATTATCTGTATAATAATCATGGCTTCGTTTGTGTTAGGGTTAAATCTTACAGGGTGTGCCACAACTGTTCCGATAAATTCTGTAAGAAAACCTACCATTGATACAACCGGTATACAACGTCTTGCTTTGCGGAGCTTTGAAAATAAAAGCGGGATCGGTGGGCAAGCTGTTGCACAAATTATCCAGTATCTTAATGATATTACGCAGCGGCAGATTATGAGTTCCGGTAATTTTACTATTGTTGCAGTTAATGATCCCAATGCGGAAGGAATATTTACAGGTGAGATCAGGAACATCGTAACAAATGATACGCAACGACAAAGACAAGTTAGAGATAGGGCAGGGAACTTGTTAACTGAAACCATATATAGTCGTAATGTAGAATTGGAATTCCAATATAGCGTTATCAGTACAAGAACCGGTATGCCTATAGGGTTTGTAACTAAGAAAGGATCTCAAAGTACAGAAAGTACTGATAGTTCCAGACTTAGTGATACAGCTACACTTGCAAGAAGTATTATAGATTCCCAGTTAAGGCAATTTCAACGGGACATAGTACCTACTATTGTCAGTGATAATGTAAAATTAATGGATGAAAAGACAAAAGATAAAGTATTAAAAGAAAGGATGAAAATGGCTGTTGCTTTAGTTAAAAATAAAAGTTACGAGGAAGCTATAACACAGTATGAGGAAATCGGTAAAGATTTTAATAGTGCTGCCGCCAGAGCAAATGCCGGTATTTTAAGACGGGTTATTCAAAGTGATATTGAGTCACGTTCCGAATTAGCCGCACTTATGAGCGATACCGGCGGAATGATTGGAAAAGCGATTGCCGGTGTAATTGAGTCATTAAATACAAGTCTACCGTCTGGTTCTAATATAATTATTATGAAAGCAAATTCTTTAGAGCAAAATATGCTTAATAATGCTTTAGATCAGATAACAAGGAATGTGGTTGGAGCAGGGAAGTTTAAAGTTGTCGACCGGCAGAATACCGCGTTAGTAAATGCTGAAGCAGCATACCAACTATCGGGGAATGTGAGTGATAATTCAATCGTTCAAATAGGTCATCAACTTGGCGCTCAATATATTGTACTCTGTTGGATAAGCGGTGAAATGAGTACTCGTCGGTTTAATGTAAGAATACTGAGTGTAGAAACATCTCATATTTTTGATCAAAAAGATTTTGAAATATAAATTTTTCAACAAACAGGTTTAAACTGAAGCTGTCTGACTGTTGAATGCAGAAAGACAGCTTTTTTATTTATAAATTATAAAATATTTTCGGTTATGCACCGTGCATCTGCAAGCTATATTGCTTTTATATAAAAATTGAAAAACCGCCTAATAAAGAAAAAAACAAAAAAGATATGATTTAATACAGGTGATTAATTAGAGCCTAACATGCTTGCATTATTTTTCAATATTTGGTGTTTGCTTGACATTCCTTGTAGTTTAAGATACTATGGTTTTATCTTAATAATATAAATATTATTAACTGTTACTTAATATTCAACAGAGTAACAAATTATTAAGGCTTTTTCATAAAGGAGGAATTAAAAAATGAAAAATAGCTTAAATGTTAGAGGGATTATTATCTGTGTAATGATCATGGTTTTGCTTGTGTTAGGGTTAGTTCTTACAGGATGCGCTACATCTGTACCGATAAATTCTGTCAGGAAACCCACAATAGATACAACAAATATACAACGTCTTGCTTTGCGGAGCTTCGAAAACAAAAGCGGCGGCGGCGGATATAATGCTACACAGATTATCCAGTATCTTAATGACAGCACACAACGGCAAATTATGAGCTCCGGGAATTTTACTATTGTCGCAGTTAATGATCCCAATGCGGAAGGAATATTTACCGGCGAAATCAGAAACATCGTATCAAAAGAGTCTCAGGAACAAAGACAATGGAAAGATAAAGAAGGGAAAACACATTCAGAAACTATATATACACGCGATGTAGAATTGGAATTCCAATATAGCGTTATCAGTACCAGAACCAGTATGCCTGTTGGATTTGTTATTAAGAGAGGATCGCAAAGTTCAAGCAGTAATGACCGCTCAAGACTTAGTGACGTAGTTACACTTGCAAGAAGTATTATAGATTCTCAGTTAAGACAGTTTCAACGGGATATAGTTCCGACTATTGTCAGCAACCATGTACAATTGATGAGCGAAACATCAAAAGATAAAGTTGTGAAACAGAGGATGAAAGTGGCTCTGGTTTTTGTCAAAAATAGAGATTATGAAGAGGCTATAAGGCAGTATGATGAAATTAGCAGTGAATATAACAGCGGTGCCGCAAGGACAAATGCCGGTATTTTAAGGCGGGCTATACAAAGTGATATTGATTCACGTTCCGAATTAGCTGCGCTTATGAACGATACAGGCGGGTTGGTTGGAAAAGCGGTTACCGGTGTAATTGAATCGTTAAACTCAACTCTGCCATCCGGTTCAAATATAATTATTATGAAAACAAATTCTTCAAATCGTAATATGCTTGATAACGCTGTTGATCAGATAACAAGAAATGTGGTTGGAGCAGGGAGGTTTAAAGTAGTTGACAGGCAAAATACCGCTTTAGTTAATGCAGAAGCAGCATACCAACTATCCGGGAATGTGAGTGATAATTCAATTGTTCAGATAGGTCATCAACTTGGCGCCCAATATATTATACTTTGTTGGATAAGCGGTGAAATGAGTGCCCGCCGGCTTAATGTAAGAATACTGAGTGTAGAAACATCTCATATTTTTGATCAAAAAGATTTTGAAATATAAATTTTTCAACAAACAGGTTTAAACTGAAGCTGTCTGACTGTTGAATGCAGAAAGACAGCTTTTTT
>Ga0209755_10000724_pt1 | contig 57932 bp, 46 predicted proteins | sample TergutCo191P1_FD_187301 | JGI IMG/M metagenome (GOLD analysis project Ga0209755, IMG submission 187301) | Cornitermes sp. P1 segment gut microbial communities from Petit-Saut dam, French Guiana - Co191P1 (SPAdes) (version 2) | ecosystem: Host-associated > Arthropoda: Insects > Digestive system...
CGCACGGCGCAGGTGTTTCAGGGCAAAATCTGCCGCCTCCGGCTTGTCCGTGATATTATAGCCCATTTCCGCCACAATGCCAGCAAGTTGCTCGCTGTCCGCCGCATTTTGCTGACAGCCAAGGGTGCGAAGATAGGCAAACTTGCCCGCAGATTGCTTGCGAACAAGGGCAACATAGTCGTTATATTCAAGTTTTTTTTCCGTGGTATTGTTCATGGTGTTATTGTATCACATTTTATCAAATAATGCAAGAGTTATTCAATAGGTGGTTCTATATTTTTAATATGGCTATCGAGTTAGCTCATGGAACAGTACAAACATTGTCATTGCGGGCTTGACCCGCAATAGACTTGTATCGAAACAAAAATGTTAATACTAAAGACGGGACGCCGAGGGCGTCGTCCCCTACATGGGGTTCAGCTGTGCCGTTCAATCGGACGACCGAGGGCTCTTGCCGCCCCTTAACGGGGCGCGGGAGTGTGATTGTGCCATCGCACTCCCCCCTGTCCCTGCGGGACATCCCCCCCTCGCAAAGCGAAGGGGGCTTTGCCGAAACATTTCCTTATGCCCCAATCGCGTGCGAGGGGGTGGCAGTGGGCGGTCTTCCCACTGACGGGGGGAGTGGCGACACTGTTCAGCACGATGTTGCTTCAGCGAGGACGGATAGCGGGTGCGAGAATTTAGGCTCTCTGGGTATTTCTTACTTGATAATCAACTTATAAATTCCGAATTGTTTTTTGCATACTTGCCAAACTGCCCACATATATATGGAGCAAGACACCAAATTTGGAGGCAAATATGAAAGTAATCAAAACTACCGAAAGACAGCAACAACGCAGTCTTGTTCATGTGGGAGAAAGCATTAAAGACTTCCCACAAAAAGTTGGAAGGTTTTTTGCGGCTAATCGCAAGAAATCTATAGTAGTAAGCTGTGCAGTCTTGCTTATTGGCGGAGCATTGTTCTTAAACTGGACATTGTTTGGCAACTTGGGCGGCGTTCCGGACGATGACTACACCCCTGCTTCAGGTACACATGACCCATCCGGCACAGACACCGACGGTTCATTCTTCGCAGTATCTGCTATCGAACGTCAGCGTTCTCGTGATGAAGCCCGTGAAGTGTTCCAAATCGTAATCGACAGCAGCGACGCCGAAGAGGACGCTCGTACAACTGCCATAGCCGGTTTATCTCGTATCGCCGAGCAAATCGAAGCGGAAATCAATATCGAAACTCTTCTCCGCGCCCGTGGCTTCGAGAACAGTCTTGCTGTTGTCAGCGAAGCGGGTGTGACTGTTATCGTTGAAAGCGAAGATACGCTTATGGCCAATCAGCTTGTGCAAATCAAGGAAGTTACCCTTGAGCAAACAGGTGTAAACCCGTTAAATATCAACATTATCGAACGCCAACCTTCATAAATAACTATTAACAAAACAGCCCTGATTAAAGGGGCTGTTTTGCTGTCGAGGGGTACTTTCTAAAGATGTATTATTGTCAATATAAAAAAATATAGAAAAAATCTAATTTACCTATTGACATATTGAAAAAAGTGTGATATACTCTTCCAGTACGACTTGTCATATCATGATAAATTACAATAAGGAAGTAAAGATAAATGAATGTTGTTGTAGGAATTATTTTGCTTGCCGCTGCCGTGTTTTTGGTGGTTGCTATTCTGTTGCAAGAAGGAAAAAACAATAATTTAGGTGGTGCTATCTCTGGTGGCGGTGCTGACACTTTTTATGGAAAAACCAAAGGGAACTCTCGGGTAAAGTTGCTTAGCAAGCTAACTTCAATTATTGCTATTGCTTTTGTTGTTATCGTCCTTTTGATGTACATTGTGCAGGACAATGGCTTTCAGTTCAGCACTCGTGCTTTGGATAACCTAACCAATGATGATATAAATCTTGTTACCGATGAAGATGACAATGACACCGATAACGACAATGATACCGACAACGACAATGATACCGACAACGATAATGACAATGACAATGATAACGATGAAAACGACGAAAATGATGAAAATGATAATGACTAAACTTTCAGGCAACCACAATAGGTTGCCTGTTTTTTTTATTCTTGTGGCACAGGCACGCCAACCTGTGCGCTGACACTTATTCGGATACTGCCAAGGCTTGCTTCAAATGCAAATGTGGCGTCCTCTGCGGTGACTTTGCCCCTTAATATGGGCACATTCCAAATTTCCCTGCCTATGGACAGAGTAAATTCCCCACTATCTTTATTTTTCGCCAAAGTCAGGTCAATTCTTGTGCGATTGTACTGGAGCTGAAAAAGGCTTGTTCGTATGGTCGATTCGTCGTTGATACTCCAGTACAATCTTGCAGTAGTGGATTCAGTTGTAATGTTAATCTCCCATGTGTCGGTAGGTGATGTTCCGGTGTTTACGGCAAGATGAAACTCCCCGAAAGTAAGTTCAAAACGCAACAGTCGATTACGGTTGCCAATGGAAAAGTTTATAGACAGCCCACTTCCCTCTTCTGCGGAAAGTGATAGATTGTTTAGCCACGCCAAGGTATTGTCGTACGCACTTGCCCCCATAATCCCAATCAACGGGCGAAGATTGTTGTCCCTTTCCATGCGAGCATGAATATCCCCAAGGAATGCCGCCAGTTCGTTTCCATTGAAATTGTAAGATATTCGCCTAAAGCTCTCGTCACTTTGACTGTGGCGTAATGTGACTGCACTTTCGTTGCGGCGAAGGTGGCGAACAGCGGTGCGGAGGTATGGGCGCGCCAGTCGCCGCAGGTTCACCGGGGAGGCAGACGCCACCTCTGCCCAATTAGCAAGGGCGAAGACGTCCTCTTCATTCATGGAAAAGCGTTCTCCTATTGGAGCAAAGTCATCTGCGAAATTACTGAAGTATATTTGATAGTGTTCGCTATCAAATATACTTGACTGAATGGTAAACATGTCTGTATTGGCGAAAAGGTTGAAATAACTGCGAATATTATCTATCGTTCTTTCCGCAAGCACAGCGGCTTCACGCCTTGATGCATTGCGATAAATCGCAAGATTATCACTTGATGTCGGTGCAGAAAAATCAATATAAATAGCTCCATCAGATAGTGCTGTTTGGATTATATCGAACTTGCCCACGATAGAGTTATCTGTGCGTTCAGACAACTCTGTAACGAAGTTGCGCGCGGCTCGCCTAACTGCAAGGCTGTCGGCGAAAGACAAATAAATCGCCACCCCACAGGTAACTATGGCGAGGGCGGTGATTATGGCTGAAATGTTGATAATTAGGCGTTTTTTGCTCATTGTACTATGATGTTCGCACTTTCACGAGGGACGACTGTGGCAACAACCGAGAACGCCAACTCCAGCTTGCTCAAGTCTGCAATGATTTCATCCACTTCGGCTTGCGGCACGGACAAAAGCAGCCCGCCAGAGGTTTGCGGGTCGAAGAGAATTTCCTCCATAAATGTTGGTACACCAACAAATTCCACTGATGGTTCAAGGAAGTTTCGGTTGTTTTTGCCCCCCCCTGTAATGTGACCCATTTCCGCAAGTTCTTTCGCTTGCGGAATATACTGCACAGCAGAGCAGTCCACTTGGATAGAGTATTCCTGTGTTGTCATTTCGTTCAAATGCCCCAAAAAGCCGAATCCTGTCACATCTGTGCAAGCATGAATGGTGTATTTGCTCGCCACCTCGAATGCGTATTTGTTCAGGGTTTGCATACTGCGGGTCGCTTGGGCATAGCCGTCGCCAACATCCCGCCCTGCGCGGTGTGATGCGGTGATTAGCCCTACCCCAAGGGGTTTTGTGAGGATAATTCTGTCCTCGATTTTGCAAGTATTGTTCTTCTTTACCTTGTCCGGATGCACTGTGCCGCTGACCGACAAGCCATATTTTATTCCGCTGTCGCTAATGGAGTGACCACCGCACAAAACCGCACCACTCTCGGCGATTTTCTCCGCTCCCCCACGCAAAATCGCCGCAAGGATTGCGGTGTCTTCCTCTTGTGGGAAGCAGACAATGTTCATTGCGGTGATAGGCTGTCCACCCATGGCGTAAATGTCCGACAGGGCGTTGGCGGCGGCGATTTTGCCGAACAGCTCCGGGTCGTCCACCATTGGAGGGAAAAAGTCCATGGTTTGAATGATGGCAAGGTCTTCGGTCAGCTTGAACACCGCTCCGTCGTCCGAGGTGTCAAATCCCACCAGCAGGCGGTCGTCTGTCACCACAGGCAGCCCCCGCAACAGTCCGTGGAGTATCTTTGGGGGCAGTTTGGCGGCACATCCGCCACAACCCATATCCCGTGGGATGGTGGGGGAGATTTTGTTGTTGTTCATGGGGTTGCTCCTTGAATTTGTTTTTCTATGCACAAAAGACACGAAAATTGGTTTATGAAAAACTTGTTCGTGCCTTTTCGTGTCCGTTCGTGGTAAAATTCCCTTGACCTGACGAGCGGCGGATATACCCCTACCCGCCAACGTCGGTGTCATCCTCGTTGATGCACTCCCCTTGCTCTCCTGTGGCGGTTGGCTCAAGGGTCACGCCGTACAGGCGAAGCCATGCGCCTTTGGTGTTCCCCACTTGGAAAATCACGTCTGCATCCCCGTTGATGGTGACTTCAAATTCGCCGTATGCGTATTGATATGGCTTTTCTGTGGCTGTGATTTTCCCTGTGTGTTTCACTCCGCCTACTGATATAAAGTATTCTCCGATTCCGTTTTGAACTTCACTTTCGGCAGTGACACCGGAGGAATATTTCACTGTAAGTTTGTATGTAGCTTTTTGCTGGTTACGCACCTGCCAAATTACAGGCTGTACCTCTGACTGAAAGCCCTCAACGTAATCCCGCCCGGTTTTGCCGTCACAGAATTTCAGTCCGGCACTCACATGGCTGGCGTCAAACACCCGCAGTGTTTCTGTTTGGACAGTAGACACTAATCTGCGCTTTTCGCAAAGTAGCTCCCCGTCAAATTCCACCGCAATAACCGTGTTACATGACGGCGCAAGTCCTGTGGGCAAGCTGATTTCAACATCGTAATAATTCACACGCTTGATAGTTAGGGGCGTTTTGCTGTTGTCCGCAAGCAAATATGCTTTTGTTGGGTGGGTTATCATGCCGCCAATAGTGACAGACTTGCCGTCATGCTCGAACAGATGCAGATACAGGGTGTTCCCTTTAAGGGTGGTTTCCCCGAAAGTTTGTACAGGCAAAGGAGAGCGGGAAGTGCCGTAAATACTCTCGCCGTTCACTTTCATCCACTCGCCGATACCCTTTAGAATATCAAGGTCAACCGGGTCAATCGCTCCGTTTGCCATTGGTCCAAGATTCATAAGAACATTGCCCCCACGCGCCGCACTTTTGGCAAGCAGGCGAATGAAGTGTGTAGGTGGCTTGTGGCTTTTGTCACCTTTTGAGTAGCCGTAGGATTCGTTGGTTGTCGGAATGGTTTCCCAATGACCGGGAAAAGGGGTAACTTCAGCTGCACGGTCAGCTGTGTTGGTGTAGTCGCCGCAACTGGTGAACCGATTGTTACGGGCAAGTCTGCCGTTGACAACCACAGTTGGGTCAGCTTCACGGATTGCTTGCAATATACGCAAATTCTCAGAGGGCGGTAGCTTATGGGGAGTGTCGAACCACAGCATTTTGGGGCGGTAAATTTTGATTAGCTCCAAAATTTGCGGAATGCTTTTTTCGTCAACGTAATATTTCGCCGTGCGAGGAACAAGCTCGGGATATTGGTCAAACCACAGACCTTTATCCCCTTCAAACAGCTTTTTGTCACCGCCGCCGTTGGTGAACTCCCAGTCGTTGCCCGGTCCGTCCTGATGACCCCAGTCAAAAGCGTGAGAGTAGTAAAAGCCAAAGTCAAGCCCATGTTTTTCACAAGCATCACGTAGTTCCATCATGAGGTCGCGCCCTGTTTCCTTGTAAAAAGGGGTCATGCGAATGTCGTATGGGCAAGCATCAGAGGGGTTCATGGCAAAGCCGTCGTGGTGCTTGGCAGTAATGGCAAAGTAACGCATTCCCGCATCTTTTGCCGCAAGAATCCACTGCTCTGCATCAAACTCGACTGGGTTGAATTTGTCGACAAACTGCTCTTTATATTCAGCTTGTGTTATGCGGAAATGTCTTTGAAGATGTTCGGCGTAAAACACACGTCCGCCATTGTATTCTCCCCCTGCAATGGCATACACTCCCCAATGAACAAAACACCCAAACTTATCTTCATGCCACCACTCCAAGCGGTCAGCAATGCCACTGAATGACTCTTGCAGCCACTGCCCATTCTCAAGTGCGGCATCTAACGCCATATCGTCACGCTTGTTGCCTGACAAGATTTCACCAACCGGGATTATTCGCATGGAACGCCATGTTGTGTCTGCTTTGGCGTTCTCATATTGCATGACAATGGGCTGGGACTTGTCCCCGTCGTGGGCACTGATTACAACAGAATTGCCCTGATAATTCTCCCCTGCGTAAAAGATAGCTTGATGCCCCCGGGGGATTTCGATTTCGGTTGGCAGGGTAGGCAGGGCGTAGTCGCCGACGCCATAGGATTGGGTTGAACCGTCTTGAAATTTGATTTTTATCATGATGGTTTCCTCATTAGACTTGTTTCGGAATTAAAACATTACTCCATCTTATTACTCCACCGAATAAACGTTGCACATTTTGACTGTGAAAAAATGCAATGTTTATTCGGTGGAGCAATAATTGGTTTGGTTGGGCATTGGTCAATTATGTAACACACGCTTTCACAAAGCCGTCAAACAACGGGTGTACCTTGTTTGGACGAGATTTTAGTTGCGGCTGGAACATTACTCCCACAAAGTGCCGTAGTTCGGGTAGCTCCAGGGCTTCGCAAGTTTCCCCGTCCTCTGAATAGGCAGAAAGCACCATGCCGCCGCCCTCTAACTGGGTAAGACAATTGTTGTTCAGCTCATATTTGTGGCGGTGACGCTCGGCGATTTCGGTTGTGCCGTATGCAGCGTGGACTTTCGTGCCGTCTTTCACCTTGCTGGTGTATAGTCCTTGTTGCATGGGAGCATTGACAGAATCCACTCCATCGGCAGACAGCACCACCACAGGATACGGGGTCGCTTGGTTAAACTCGGTAGAGTGCGCCCCCTCTTTGCCTAACACATTGCGGGCAAATTCCACCGCGGCAAGCTGCATTCCAAGTCCAATTCCGAAGAATGGTATGTCGTTACGGCGGGCATAGCCGATTGCGGCGATTTTCCCGTCAATGCCACGCTCGCCAAATCCGGAGGGAACAATGATGCCATCGCAGTCAGCAAAGATTTCTGCCGCATTTTCACTCGTCACATCTGCCGACTGCACCCACCCTATTTGGGCAACTGCATCGTTGGCAAACGCCGCATGGTGCAACGCCTCGGCAATGGACAGATAGGCGTCACGCATTTCCACGTACTTCCCTACTAACGCCACGCGAATGGTGCGTTTTGCCGACTTAATCCGTGCCACCATGCTCTCCCATTCGGTCAAGTCCGGCTGTATTGCACCAAAGCCCAGCTTGCGGCACACAGCGTCGCACAGCCCCTCTCGCTCCAGCATTAACGGCACTTCGTATATGGTATCCGAAGTCATGTTTGGGATAACACAGCTTGGCTCCACATTGCAGAAAAGGGCAAGTTTGTGCTTCACTTCCGCTTGAATTTCGATTTCGGTGCGGCAAACAAGAATATCCGGCTGAATCCCAAGGGACAGCATATCTTTCACGCTGTGCTGGGTTGGCTTGCTTTTCAGTTCGTTTGACCCTGCTATGTACGGCATTAGGGTAACATGGACGAAAATGCAGTTCTCCCGCCCAACTTCGTTTTGAATTTGACGGCACGCCTCAAGAAACGGTAGGGACTCAATATCTCCCACCGTGCCACCAATCTCTGTGATAAGCACATCGCAGGACATTTTTCCTGCCGCCATCACGTTTGCCTTAATCTCGTTGGTAATATGAGGGATAACCTGCACCGTTTTACCACCGTACTCCCCTGACCGCTCTTTGTTTATCACATTGTTGTATATTTTCCCTGCGGTAATGTTGGACAACACGGACATATTCTCGTCGGTGAACCGCTCGTAATGCCCCACGTCAAGGTCACAACTGCTGCCGTCGTCTGTGACGAACACCTCTCCATGCTGATACGGACTCATTTTCCCTGGGTCAATATTTAGATAGGGGTCGAACTTTTGCAGGGTTACTTTCTTGCCCCGCGCCTTTAACAGCCGCCCAAGAGATGCCGCCGTAATGCCCTTCCCTAATCCGCTAACCACTCCGCCAGTTACAAAAATATACTTCATTGCGCTTGTTTTTCTCCTTGAAAATTCTCTTATGAGTGTGTTGAATATATGATTGACCACAAACCCTTTTTTTCAACACTCCCATTATATCATATTTTACTACATTTTGCGCGAAAGGTCAATAGGAAAAAAGAAAAAGATTTTGCGACTATCTGGTTAGCTCATGGAACAGACATTTCTGTAAATCCCCTTTCGCGAGCGGAAGGGGGCGCTGTGCGAATAGCACATCCCAGCGCGGGAGCGACTGCGACCCGGGGGCAGGGGCTGGTGTTTGCCCCTGACGGGGTAGGTGTGAAACGAACAACACCCTCTCTGCATCTTAAATCGTAGGGGCGGGGCTTGCCCCCGCCCGCAATATACCACCGAACCACCCCGCCTACGCCACCCCTCCGCAGAGTGGAGTTAGGGGCAAGGACACTCCCTCCGACGGCTACGCCGCCACCTCCCTCGACAGGGAGGCATGGGTGTAACCGCACCCATAGAGACGACCGCCCTCGGTCGTCCGCTGAATGGGGTAGCCGCACCCCTGTAGGGGACGACGCCCTCGGCGTCCCGCCTTTGGAGATAATCGTTTGTTTTAATTTCGATACACCCTCAATTACAATGAGAAGCTGAAACCTTGCATTAATTTTTGTGCTTGACTTTACCACGAAAATGTGGTAAACTATGTTTGATTTAACCGACGAGCAACGACGGACTGCGCAGTTTTTCACAGTCAAAATGTGTAATGTTTATTCGGCGGGGCAATAATTCAGAACAGGGGAAAGAAATGGGATTTGGACTGATATTCATTGGATATTCGGTGATGTTCGTTATGCCGATTAGCATATTCCCCAGCTTTATCGGGCTGTTTATGATAATGCGCGGTGTGCGACGGCTTTTGCCATACAGCAATAAATTTGCACACGCATATAACGCTTTTTTTATTCTAAGTATTTATAGTGCCATGGTTACTTTTCTCGCCATTGGAGAGTGGCTAAACATACCTTTTCTTACGATTGACACTGTCAGTTTGGTGAAAATCGGCGAATGGGTCGGCATGGCAATAGCACACTTTTTCCTGTTTGCCGGACTGACCCAACTTTCACGAGATGTGGGCGTAAAACGAATTGCGGAAAAACTTTCCCGCAACCTGTTTTTCACTATTTCATATATTTCTGTACAAGTAATTCTTGACCTTATTAGACCGCCAATACCCATGCCATTGCAATCTTTGAACATATTAACATGGAGTATTATCGTAATTATGAACTCTGTTCAAATTTTCTCTTGTTATATGCGAATTTGCTACGAGGGAGATGAATATACCGACGACCCCAAACCCAAGCAAGTGCGTCGACACGAAGATGATTAATATCTACCAAAAGGAGAAATAACGTGAACACAAAATTTATAATCATCGGTTTAATATTTTTGTTTAACCCTGTTATACAAGTTTTCGACATTTTGCCGGATATATTTGGTGCCGCATTTATTTTAGTGGGAATTTATCGTCTTGGACGATTAGAGGAGAACGGATTAGCGGCCAGAAAGTCTTTTTCATGGCTTTTATATTTCAGCATCGCTCGCTTTATTACTACCATAATAATTGTATATACCGCAAATCTTAGCGGTGCATGGCCGATACTTCTTGCTGCGCTATTTAGTTACTTTGAAGCCCACTTTACTTTCTTCGGATTTAAGCATTTGCTTCGCAGTACCGAGTTAATGGGACTGGCGTCTAACAATGTGAAAGTTTACGACAATCCGAAAATCAAGCCTTTTATGCGTCTTACTGTGATTTTCCTTGCACTTCGCACTGTTTTCGCCATCATTCCCGAATTTACTGCGCTTGTGCCACCGCCAGTACCTGGACTTGGACCACAACGAAACATGGCACTTATCGCCATATCTCTTTCGATTATAAATGCTATGATTGTGTTGATTTTGGGAATTGTGTGGCTTATTCGAGGTAGAAGATTGTTCCGCAGTTTAGGTAACGATACCAAATTTCAATCATATCTAAACAAGCGATATGATGACGAAATTACAAATATGCCGGGCGCGTCCCACTTTCATGAATTCAAAAGTATTTTGCTTCTTATATGCGCAGGAATGGTATTTGCTATACCTCTTGTGATGGACGGACTTGATGTACTTCCCACTTTTGTATCAGCAGTATTTTTTGTGTGGGCGGGTGTGTTACTGCGCTTCCATTACAAAAAACCAGCAAATATGATGATTGTAAGTGGTTCAGTGTTTTTTGTCGTTAGTTTGTTTGAATGGATACGAAGATTTATTTTTGTAACCAACAATTATAACCTTGCCGACCCCCTATCTTTTCGTGAGGTGATATGGGCAAGAGTGCGGGGAGATAATCCAGTCCCTGCAATAGCCGCGGAATACGATTTTTTGCTGGGATTAGGCATATTTCGTATGGGATTATATGCAATTACCATGGGAGCAGCGGTGTGGGGCATAATGAAGATTGTGCGAAACCACACAGGGTTAAACGCAGAAGTTGACCTTGACTCTAATCGCCAACGAGGGCGAAAAGTTCGCGGAAAACTGTACTCTCTTTTGATGATTATTATGACGGCATTCGCCGGTTCGATTGTCATATCTGTGTTGACAGTGCTATTGTTCTTTCATGAACCGGCACATGGACTGTGGATGCTTGATGTTTTAGTTGCGACGACGGTGTTTTTCCTGCTCCGTGCCTTTGCCGAAAAAACCATGGACAGGATAAAGGGACGGTATCATTTGGAATAGGGTGTGATGATGGTGCAGATATGGTCAGGCGAATAGGAACGAGCGAACCCTCCCATTTATGGGAGGGTTCGTTGAAGAAAAAGGTCAAAGTCGTGGGCTTTCCGCCCACACCCGACCAGTTTTTTGAAAAAAACTGGACTAAAAACTTTTTTCACAAAAGCATGAAATGCTTTTGTACGAATAGCTCAAACAGGGCTACCCTACCACCACAGGTAGCCATATTTCCCAGGTGTCACTTTCTCCTTGGTACTGCTCCATGTGCGGCACGGAGGTGTCCCGTTTGTAGCCGCTAATTGGCATCCATTCGGTGAGAATGCGGGTGTACGCCTCGGACAGGTTTTGCTCGGTCATTTCGGTGTCATAAGTGAACACCGCCCACGTTGCGGCGGGGATTTTAAGTTCAGTGTCTTCTCCTATTCTCCCCATGAACATTCTAAACCTATTGCTGGGTTCAATGAAAGAGCCATTTGCATCGTACAAAGGCAGGTCCACATTTCCTTGGTCAATAAGAACCACATTCCCAACTTTTTCGGCTCGCCACCTTTCCCAGTCATCTCCGTAACCAAGTGACTTGGCATCTTTTTTCATTTCTTCTAAAATCTCCACGGAGTGGTCTGCATCCTCTTTATTAAATTTAATTACATCCCTTGACCATTTAAGAATATGCATATTTATGGGCGGTCTATCAAAATTAACTTCAAGTGGTTTAGGTAACTGTTCAAACATAGGTGTCACAATCCTATCTATTTTCAAACCCATCACCCCTCTTTTTTCAATACGATGTTTCATCTCGCCTACTCCTTTAATTGTAAGTTTGAAGGAGATTGGGGGATAGGTTTTCAGGGTCACGCCACTTTTCCGTACCGCCAGGGGTGCGGTTCCGTGCAACTCTTTGAACGCACGAGTGAATGTGGTGGGTGACTCGTAGCAGTATTTCAGAGCAATGTCAATGATTTTTTCGTTGCTGTTTTGAATGTCAAAAACTGCTTGGGAAAGCCGCCTACGGCGAATGTACTCTGAAACGGACATTCCGGTCATAAACGAAAATATCCGCGAAAACTCATACACCGAGCAACCGACAATCTGCGAAAGTGTGTCGTAGCGTATGGTCTGCGTCAGATTTTCTTCGATATGCTCCACAACATTGTTCATTCCTTTTAACCAGTCCATAATAATCTCCTTTCTGCCATAATTATATCAAATGCGGGGCGGGAAGTCTTTGCATTTGTTGCTAAGTTTGGATAAGGGTGTAGCAATAGAGCTATCCCAAAAAGCGGGACGCCGAGGGCGTCGTCCCCTACACAGGATGCAGTTGAACAAATGTAGGGGAGGTTGCCCCCGACGTCCCGCAACTTAGGGTTATCACAGAATAAAAAATCTTCAAAAAACGCTCAATTTTGCCAGCATTTTGACAATGTTTTTTGTTTCGATACAACAACCTTAATAACAACAAATATTGTTTATTTAGATACACAAAAAACGGCTATTGTTCATCCAATAGCCGTTTTTGATAGCAGATTTAGTACATCTTGCTCATGTTCACAAGGCGGTTGTAGCGGATTTTCGCTTCTTTCGCGGCTTGCTCGAACAGGGCGGCGGCACGCTCGGGATACTGCTGCTCAAGACGACGATAACGTGTCTCGGAACGCAAGAACTCCACAAAGTCCGCAGTTGGAGCAGGAGAGTCAAGAACCAAACGCTCGCCCTCAGGACGGCGAGGGTCATAGCGGAAGTTGTGCCAATAGCCCGCATCAACAGCCTTTTTCATCTGGATTTGACAGTCAGCCATTCCACCAGGCAAGCCGTGCATTTCGCATGGGCTGTAACCGATAACGATTGACGGACCGTCATAACTCTCGGCTTCCACAATGGCTTTCAGGGTTTGGTTCATGTCCGCGCCCATTGCCACTTGGGCAACGTACACATAGCCGTAGGACATTGCAATGTCAGCAAGGCTTTTCTTGGCAACACTGCGTCCGCTGGCGGCAAACTGGGCAACCTGACCCATGGCAGACGCCTTAGAGGCTTGTCCGCCTGTGTTTGAGTACACCTCGGTGTCGAACACCATCATGTTCATGTTCTCGCCGGTAGCAATTGCATGGTCAAGACCGCCAAAGCCAATATCATAAGCCCAGCCGTCACCACCAAATGCCCACACAGATTTCTTGGACAGGAATGCTTTTTCCGCAAGAATGCTCTTCTCGGTGCAAGAGGCACAGCCACTGCCACAAGATGAAGCCTTGGCTTCAAGCATTTTCACCAGTTTAACAGTAGCTTTTTCGTTGGCGTTACCATCGCCTACTGTGTCAAGATATTCTTTAACAATCGCACCCTCTTCACCTGCAAGGTTTAGGCTTTTCACCTTTTCAATCAAGCGTTCACGAATGTTAGCTTGACCCAAGGCGATACCCAAGCCAAACTCGGCGGTGTCCTCGAATAGGGAGTTCGCCCAAGCAGGACCGCGCTTGCTTTCGTTGTTCACTGTGTACGGCGTAGCAGGAGCAGATCCACCCCAAATAGATGAACATCCGGTAGAGTTAGCAATGTACATACGCTCGCCGTACAGCTGAGTAATCAGCTTGGCGTAGGCTGTTTGTACGCACCCGGCACAAGCACCGGAGAACTCGAGAAGTGGTTGCTTGAACTGGCTACCTTTAAGGGTTTGCTCGTTAAACGGCAGCTCTTTCGCCGCAACTTTGCTTGAAACAGCGTAGTTAAACACTTCTTGTTGCTCAAGCTGGCTTTCGCGTCCCACCATTTCAAGAGCTTTTGTCTTGGTTGGGCAGACACGGGCGCACAGGTGGCAACCCATACAGTCAAGCGGGCTGATAGCAAGGGTGTATTTGTAGCTCTCGCAACCTTTGTCCTTCATTGGGAGCATTTTGGTTGCGGCAGGAGCGGCGGCGGCCTCTGCCTCGTCCATTACGATAGGGCGTATGGTGGCATGAGGGCAAACATAAGAACAGCGGTTACACTGGATACAGTTTTCGTGAATCCACACAGGCACATCAACCGCAACTCCGCGCTTTTCAAATGCGGCAGACCCTTGTGGGAAGCTACCGTCAACATAATCCATGAATTTAGAAACAGGGAGCTTGTCGCCCTCCATTTTTGTCATAGGAAGAACGATTTCGTTGACAAACTTCTCAAGAGCAGGGCGGTCAGAGGTGATTGTATCAACAGGCTTGTCGGGAGAAAGTGCTTTCCAGCTGTTCGGCACGTTCACTTGGATAACAGCGTCAACTCCGGCATCAATCGCCTTGTAGTTTTGCTCAACAACATCCATACCTTTCTTCTCGTAAGAATACTTGGCGGCTTTTTTCATCTCTTCAACAGCAACGTCCGTAGGGATAACTCCTGACAGCTTGAAGAAAGCAGATTGCAGAATGGTGTTTGTACGTTTGCCAAGACCAATCTCTTTCGCTTTGTCAATGGCGTTGATGATGTAAAGTTTCACGTCATTGCGGGCAATTCTGGCTTTGAAGTAGTCAGGAAGCACTGTCTCAAGCTCTTCGGGTGTCCATTGGCAGTTCAGCAGGAACGTTCCGCCCGGCTTAATGTCGTCTACCACGTTATAGCCTTTCAGAACATAGGCAGGCACGTGGCAAGCGATAAAGTCCGCTTTGTTTACATAATAAGGAGCTTTGATTTTTGTGTCCCCGAAACGCAAGTGGGAAATTGTCACCCCACCTGTTTTCTTAGAGTCATATTGGAAGTAGGCTTGTACGTTTTTCCCTGCTGTATCGCCGATAATGCTTGTAGCGTTTTTGTTAGCAGAAACAGTACCATCACCGCCGATACCCCAGAATTTGCAAGAAACAGTTCCCGCAGGTGTGGTGTCAGGGCTGGTGGTTTCGGGTAGTGACAGGTTAGTCACGTCGTCCACGATACCAACAGTAAAGCCTGCCTTTGGCTTGTCAGCCGCAAGGTTTGCGTAAATAGCGAACACAGAAGATGGCGGGGTGTCTTTCGAGCCAAGACCATAACGACCGCCCACAACGACTTTGTCAGTCACGCCGTTTTCAGCAAGGGCTGTCATAACGTCAAGATACAGCGGTTCGCCAAGTGAGCCAGGCTCTTTTGTGCGGTCAAGAACAGCGACTTTTTTTGCAGTAGCAGGGATTGCCTCGATTAGCTTGTCCGCGCGGAAAGGACGATACAGGCGAACCTTGATAAGTCCCACTTTTTCCCCTGCGGCGTTCATGTAGTCAACCACTTCTTCGATAACGTCACACATCGAACCCATGCAGATAATCACACGGTCAGCGTCCGGCGCACCATAGTAGTTGAACAGCTTGTAATCTGTGCCGATTTTGGCATTGATTTTGTCCATGTATTCTTCCACGATAGCGGGCATAGCGTCGTAGTAAGTGTTGCACGCCTCGCGGTTTTGGAAGAAGATGTCCCCATTCTCCGCCGAACCGCGAAGTAGTGGGTACTCTGGGTTTAACGCATTGGCACGGAAAGCTGTGATGGCGTCCTGGTCGACCATTTCTTTCAGCTCATCATAGTCCCATGCACCGATTTTTTGAACTTCATGTGAAGTGCGGAAACCGTCAAAGAATGATAGGAAAGGCACTCTTCCTTTAATGGTAGCAAGGTGCGAAACAGCACCAAGGTCCATAACTTCCTGTGGGTTTGATGCGGCAAGCATTGCGTAACCTGTTTGACGGCAAGCATAAACGTCACTGTGGTCGCCAAAAATGTTTAGGGCATGAGAGGCAACACAACGAGCCGACACGTAAATCACGCTGGGAAGCAGTTCCCCTGCGATTTTGTACATGTTTGGAATCATCAACAGCAGACCTTGTGACGCTGTGTAAGTAGTGGTCAGCGCACCGGCAGTAAGACTTCCGTGTACTGTACCGGCCGCTCCTGCCTCTGATTGCATTTCGATAACCTTTGCCGTTTGACCAAAGATGTTTTGCAACCCTTCTGCCGACCAAGCGTCGGTAATCTCAGCCATTGGGCTGGATGGGGTGATAGGATAGATGGCCGCCACTTCGGTGAAAGCGTAGCTGACGTGCGCCGCCGCAGTGTTACCATCCATGGCTATCCGTTTTCGATTGTCCATGTTTTCTGTCCTCCGAGTTTTTGTGCTAAAGTTGCCTAAAAAATATACCTTTTTCGTTATCATTATGGCTACTCTGCTTTTATTATTGCTCCTATTATAGCACAAATTCGACAATTTGTAAAGGCATATTGCTTGAAAAGTGGATATTTTACGCAAATATCACCCTTTGTTAGGGCAAGCTAACATTGTGCTTTTAGCAGAAATATATTTTTGCGATAGTCTATCAGTCCCTCTCTTTTCATTCGGGAAAGCTCCCGTGACAAGGCACTGCGGTCAACATTCAGATACTCCGCCATGCCCTCTCGGTCAAAGGGGAGGGCGATTTTCGAGGCCCCCTCTCCCTCCTCCATGGCAAGACGGCGGAGATAGGTCAGCACTTTACTTCGCACACTTGGCTCAAGCAGGCAGTCGATACGCTCGTGAAGCTCCAACGCCTTTCGTGCCAACAATGAAGTGTAGTTGGCGGCAAGTTGCTCCCGCCCACGGCAAGCTCCTCCGCAGTCGCAAACAGCGCCAATGCGAGCAAAAGGGATAGACAGAAGTCGGCTGTCCTCCTCCGCGACTACCTCTACAAGGCTACGCTCTCCCGTCACTGCCGCAAGGATAATTCCCACCACCCCACCGGGGCGAATTAGAGTGACGATAACCTGCCGCCCATCTGCATCTAATTTAAGCGAACGTGCCTGCCCGGACAACAAAATGCCGAAATTGCTGACAGTTTCACCCTGTGATATAATAGTCTGCCTTTTTTTGTATGTTTCCACAGTTGCACGGACACAATAGAGCAAAGAGGGCAAGTCCTCCTGCAAAATCCCTGCGAAAAGAGGTAAATTCGGTGGAATAATGTTCATTAAAACTCCAAAATGGTTAATTTGGTTGCCAGGGCAACGGACATTCTCGACACATTATACTATAATAAAGAAAAAAAGTAAAGAGGTATTTTATGAGACAAGAAACAAATGTAAAACAAAGTACACTAAGGCTTGCACAAACAGGAATGATGATAGCGATGTTAGTCACATTTCAATACTTAACCGGATTATTTGGCAATCAATTCGTGACCGGTTCGGTGGTCAATTTGGTTCTTATATTAACGGTTATGTTGTTTGGTTTATACAGCGGTGTTGCCGTGGCGGCAATATCCCCATGGTTTGCATTTATATTGCCAATAGCCATTGGCCCGGGACGCTGGGAGCTAATTCCACTAATTTCTCTTGGAAATGTTGCGATGGTCGTCATATGGCACTTTATTTGTAAAATAAAAGTCAATCCCGAAATAATACCTCAAGTAATAGCACTGGTCGCAGGTGCTGTTGCTAAATATTTGATAATCTATCTTGGTCAGGTGTATTTTATTATACCACACATTATTCTTCCCTCTTTAGATGCCCCCGCAGGTGTTATCCCTCCACCTATACAAACAATGATGCACGCTATGTCTTATCCTCAACTTATTACAGCAACCATTGGCGGCGTAATTGCAATAGGGTTGATACCGATATTGAAGATGGCATTAAAAAAATCTCATTAAAGCGTATCCGCATGAAAAAAAGCGAGCCACTGCCCGCTTGATGAAAACAATCCTGGGGAATTATACCACAGTTGTCAGGAATGTACTTGACATTGATAGAGTGTGTAGACACGCTCTATCAATTTTTTTTTGATTTTTTTGATTTTTTTCAAAAAAACGCTTGACAATCAGGGAAAGCTGTGTTATACTGGTGTAAACAAAATTGCTTTACAGTGAGTTTGCTATGAAAAAAGAAATTGGACACAATATAAAAGGCGAGCGAATCTTCCTTGGGGACAAGGACAGGGCGGCGGAAAATCACGAGTTTTCCACCCTCCTTGATGTTTACGGCGGGTTGTTGTCTGACAAAAATTATGAAGTTATGCGAATGTATTACAGCGATGACCTTTCCCTTGCTGAAATCGCAGAGCAAGCTGGCATGACACGCCAAGGCACTTTTGCAAACCTGAAAAGTTGCAGGCAAAAACTTAGACAGTGCGAAGAAAAACTTGGTTTGATTAAGCGAAACGAAGAAATGCAACGAGATTTTGCGTACATTATGAAAAGGCTGGACACCCTTGCCAAAGAAGGGGTGGAAGTTCACGATATTATCGGCAGGGTGAAGAAAATACTTGAATTGTAACAATGAGGTTGTAACGAAACAAATGCTATTGTCCTAATCAAGCTCTCGGAGCGTCATTAGACTTGTGTCGAAACAAAAACATTGACAAACACACAGGCAAAATTGTGCGTTTTTTGAAGATTTTATATTCTGCGATAACCCTAAGTTGCGGGACGTCGGGGGTGCCGTCCCCTACATTTGTTCAACTGCACCCTGTGTAGGGGAGGTTGCCCTCGGCGTCCCGCCTTTTTGGATAGCATTAACTTTTTTGTTTCGATACAACTCTATTGCGAGGCGTGATTTTCGCCGAAGCAATCCATTTCGTGGCGGGCGGATTTCGCTGAACAAATCATTCAACTAATGGATCGCCACGGCGAAAATCACGCCTCGCGATGACGATTCGTTTTGTTTCGATACAAGTCTAATGAACAGTCAAAGCTGGAAAAACTACGAAAGGACAGTCAAGATTTAGCTGAATAGTCGGCGTGAACGCCTACTACGCCAGGTGTGGAATGAACATTGCGCCTTGGGACGGGTGATTAGTCTGTCTACACTATGAGTGGAGTGTACGGAAAATCCTCGGTTGGGTGATTAGTCTGTCTGCACTATGAGTGGAGTGAACGAAAAATCCTCCGACGGGTGATTAGTCTGTCTACACTATGAGCGGAGTGAACGGAAAATCCTCGGTTGGGTGATTAGTCTGTCTACACTATGAGTGGGGTGAACGAAAAATCCTCCGACGGGTGATTAACCTGTCTATACCCCTCAGCTAAACAAACCCTGATACACAAAAATATGTTTTCATCTTTATCGGATAAATTAGAGTCTGCCTTTCGGAAGTTTCGGTCGAAAGGCAAGCTGACAGAAGCGGACGTGCGTGAAGGTATGCGCGAGGTGAAACTCGCCCTATTAGAAGCCGACGTGAACTTTAAGGTTGTGCGGGACTTTGTGAAAATTGTCACCGAGCGGGCAGTCGGCTCGGCAGTGCTGGAAAGCCTTGTACCCGGACAACAAATAATCAAAATCGTCAACGAAGAATTGACTGCCCTTATGGGCGGAGAAAACGCCAAGCTCACCATTGCGTCCGCTCCGCCTACCGTGGTGATGATGTCAGGACTGCAGGGGGCGGGAAAGACCACCCACACAGGCAAACTTGCCGCTTTCTACAAAAAGCAAGGCAAACGCCCCCTAATGGTGGCGTGCGACGTGTATCGCCCTGCGGCGGTGCAACAATTGCAGACCCTTGGGGAAAAACTGAACATTCCCGTGTTCCATGAGGCAGGCGTAAAGCCCCCCATCATGGCAAAAAACGCCATTGACCACGCCAAACGCCACGGCAACGACATGGTTTTCATCGACACCGCAGGTCGCCTGCACATTGATGATGAAATGATGGAAGAAATCCGCCAAGTCAAAGAGAACACCAACCCCACGGAAATCCTTTTCGTGGTAGACGCTATGACCGGGCAGGACGCGGTGAACGCCGCCAAGGCTTTCGACGACCTGCTGGACATTAGCGGGGTGATTGTCACTAAAATGGACGGGGACACTCGTGGGGGCGCGGCGTTGTCGGTGCGGTATGTAACAGGCAAGCCCATCAAATTCATCGGTACAGGCGAGAAAATGGAGGCTATCGAGCCATTTTACCCTGACCGCATGGCAAGCCGAATCCTTGGCATGGGTGATGTACTGACTCTTATCGAGCGAGCAGAAGCCAGTTTTGACGAGAAAAAAGCGGTGGAGATGGAGCAGAAAATGCGCCGTCAGGAGTTCACTCTCACCGACTATTTGGACACATTCGAGCAGATGAAGGGCATGGGCAACATGGAAGAGGTTCTCGCTATGATGGGTGCCAAGCCTGGTGCGGTGAAAGATGCGAAAATCGACGAGGGGCAAATTGAGCGCACCAAGGCGATAATCCTGTCCATGACTGTGCGGGAGCGAGAAAAGCCTGACGTTATCGGGGCAAGCCGCAAACGGCGTATTGCCGCCGGGGCTGGGGTGAAAGTGGAAGATGTGAACCGCTTGCTCCGCCAGTTCGAGCAAATGGGCAAGATGATGAAGCAATTCTCCGGAGGGCGCGGCGGTGGTATGCCGGGTATGCCATTCGGCAAGGGCAAGCGGGGGCGGATGTTTTAGGCAAGTGTGGAGTGTGAAGAGTTTAGAGTGGAGTTAGGGTCACGGCTGGCACGAAAATCCACGAACCACACACACGCCTTTGTAGGGGCGGGTTTCCATGCCCGCCCGCAACAACTACCACACCTGTAGGGACGACTTGCGGTTGTCCGCAGTTGATGTTTCTGCGTCTACCCCATTTTGCGGAAAAAGGGCGGAATATTTCCCTTTGCAAAAAGCAAATCTTTTTGCTTAACTAAAGTTTTTGAAGGTGTCGGAAACTTTTTTCAAAAAGTTTCTGACGGTGGAAAAATATATTAAATCTCGCCGACAATCGGCAATCCTTGGAGGAAAACAAACAATGGCAGTAAAAATCAGACTTAAACGCATGGGGGCAAAAAAGCACCCATTCTATCGTATCGTGGTGGCGGACTCTCGCTCGCCTCGTGACGGCAAATTCATCGAAGAAATCGGCACATACAACCCAATGACCGAACCCTCGACGGTGTCAATCAAGGCTGACCGTGCGCAATATTGGATTAAAAATGGCGCACAACCAACCGACACCGTGCGTGCCTTGCTGAAGAAAAATTCAGTAATTTAGGCGGGAGAAAACATATGAATGCTAAAAAACTTTTAGAGGACATTGTACGCTCGCTGGTGGACAACCCGGACGCTGTTTCCGTTGTGGAGCAAGAAAAATCGGACGGCTCTTTGACTCTCGAACTTTCTGTTGGCGAGGGTGACATGGGTAAAGTCATTGGCAAAGGCGGGCGGGTTGCCCGCTCTATCCGTGGTGTGATGAAATCTGCGTCCAGCGTTGCAGGACGTAAGATTTTCCTTGAGATAAAAGAATAAAGTAAGAATGCCCCTCTGCTTTAATGCAGAGGGGCATTTCAAACTATCGATAAAAGGTCAAGACCGTGGGCTGTGCGCCCACACCGCACAAGTTTTTTGAAAAAAACTTGACTAAAAACTTCTTAACACAAAAGTATAAAATGCTTTTGTACCAAAGTTTTTGGGGTTCTTAGCCCCTTTTTTCAAAAAGGGGCTAAGTGGGGTTTGGGGCAAAGCCCCAAGGTGTTCTTACTTCACCCCATCATCCTCACAAACTCCGCCTCGTCAATCACGAACACACCAAGCGCGGTCGCCTTGTCAAGTTTGCTCCCAGCCTCTTCTCCTGCAAGGAGAAAATCGGTTTTCGCTGACACCGAGCCACTGACTTTGCCGCCGCGAGCTTCGATAAGTGCCGCCGCCTCGCTTCGCTTATAGGTGGGCAACGTGCCTGTGATGACAAAGGTCATCCCCTCGAAAACTGCGGTAATGTCGCCACTTTCCGCTCTCTCGGCGGTCATGACCACCCCGACTTCCCGTAGGCGGCGGATTAGTCGGCGGTTGTCCTCGCGGGCGAAATAGTCCACCACGCTTGTCGCCATGACAGCACCGAAATCGTGTATGGCAAGCAGTTCCTCGGCAGTCGCCTCCATGACGCCATCAATGCTACCGAAAGTGGCGGCAAGGACTTTCGCCGCCTCTGCGCCAATGTTTTTGATACCCAAACCAAACAGCAACCGTGCCAGTCCACGGCTTTTGCTTGATTCTACAGCGGCGAGAAGTTTCGCCGCCTTTTTTTCGCCAAAACGCTCCAGCTCAGCGAGAGCGGCGGCATCTAATGCGTACAAATCTGCCACATCTGCCACCATGTTGGCGGCAACCACGGCATCCACCACCGCAGGACCCATGCCGTCAATGTCCATCGCTCCCTTGGCGGCAAAGTGCTGGATATTTCGTAAAAGTTGAGCAGGGCATCGCCCGCTGACGCACACCACTCGTGCGTCCACGACCTCCACATTCGCCCCGCAAGAGGGGCAAACGGCGGGCATTTCGTACTCCTCTGCCCCCGCAGGGCGCAAGGCAAGATTCACCCCAACCACCGCAGGGATAATATCCCCCGCCTTTTCCACGTACACCATGTCCCCAATGCGAATGTCACGGACGCGGATAATGTCCATGTTGTGTAGGGTGGCACGGGAAACGGTTGAGCCGGCGATAACCACCGGCTGTAGCACCGCATTTGGGGTCAGCACCCCTGTGCGCCCCACCTGAATGGCAATGTCCAACAGGCGGGTTTCCTGCCGCTCCGGGGGGAATTTGTACGCTATCGCCCATTTTGGCCAACTTGTGCCTTCGCCGATTTCCTCTCGCAGGGCAAGGTCGTCCACCTTTACCACTGCCCCGTCAATGTCAAAGTCAAGGTCGCTCCGTCCCTCGCCCATGGCTTGGATTCTGCGGAAAATCGCATCTCGGTCAGCGGAAACAAAATAATCCGACACAGGAAAACCGCACTCTGCAAGGAATTCAAGCCCCTGTGAGTGGGAGGAGAATCGGCGGTCACAGCCTTGGATATTGAATATAAGGATTGCCAGTTGCCGACCTGCGGTGACACGGCTGTCAAGCTGACGAAGTGACCCTGCGGCGGCGTTGCGCGGGTTGGCGAACAGGGCTTCCCCTGCCTCCTCCCGCTCCTGATTCAGGCGAACAAAGGCGGCACGGGGCATATACACCTCCCCACGCACCTCAAGGTAGCCATCGTAGGGTATGCGGGCGGGCAGACTGCGGATTGTGCGAATGTTGGCGGTGACATTTTCGCCCACCGTGCCATCGCCGCGAGTAGCCGCAACCTCTAACCGCCCCCCACGATAGGTAAGGGCAACCGACAAGCCGTCGATTTTATGCTCAAGGCAAAAGTCCACTTCTGCCCCAATCTTCCCCATAAATGCACCTAACCCATCAAAGTCAAAGGCGTTTTGCAAACTGCGGAGGGGTGTGGTGTGGGTGTGCTTGTCAAAACCAACAGCAACCCCGCCACCTACCGTGTGGGCAGGGGAGTCGGGGTGATGGTATTGTGGGTTCGCCTGTTCCAAGGCGAGTAGCTCGTGGAACAGCATATCATATTCATGGTCGGAAATTTCCGGGTCGTCCATGTCGTAATAGCGACGACGATGATAGTTCACCTGCTCACGCAAGTGGAGAATACGCTGGTGTGTGGTCATGTGAGTGTTCCTATGGTGGTTTAATTCGGGAAAGCAACTCGCACCGGAGTGGTGCTGTCTATATTTGTTCCATCGCCCAGCTGTCAATAGACTTGTGTCGAAACAAACTTATCGTCTTAATTCAAGCTCTCGGAACGTCATTGCAAAGGCGGTTTGTGCCGTGCAATCCAGTGAAAGGACAAGAAATCGCCATAAATCAACCCGTAAAACAATGAAATTTCTCGTACAACGACTGGATTGCACGCGGAAAATCACCGCTTTGCAATGACGATGCTGTTTGTTTGGTTTAAGACATGAAATTATCTATTGTTTTTGTTTCGACACAACCTTAATGATTATTACTTCCCCATGTCCAAACTGTGCCGTCATCGCCAATAGCAAAAACAAAATGTCGTTGCGGTTGTTCGCCGTCGCCTGCCGAGATAAAAGGCACACTCATAGTATATCACGCCTTTCCACGAAAAGCAATATGCAGATGTAAAATATTATAAAAATACACCAACACAACAAAAAATATTTATCCCCAAAAAACCATTGATAATCAGTGGTTTTTTTATTTGGTTACACATATAAAAAATAAATATTTGTAACCATTGAAAACGTTTTTGGTATTCACTTTGTAAGTGGACGAAAATGGCAGAGGGAGTGTGTATTGTGGGATTAAAAATTATCGGCACAGGTAGAATGTTGCCCTTGAAAGGGATAGCAAACACCCAGCTTGCCGCCATGGTTGACACAAGTGACGAGTGGATTACCACTCGTACCGGCATAAAAAATCGCTATGTTTGCACAACTGAATCCCTGACCGACCTTGCCGAGGGTGCAGCACGAAAGGCGCTTGACAATGCGGGTCTGTCCGCTGCCGAAATTGACATGATAATCTGCCCCACACTTGCGGGGGATTATGCCATGCCCTCTCTTGCCTGCTGTGTGGCACAGCGCCTTGGGGTGGCTTGCAACGCTTTTGACATAAACGCCGCCTGTTCGGGCTTTGTCTATGGGCTTGAGGTTGCACAGCATTTTCTTGCGTCGGGGAAATACCGAAACATACTTATCGTCAGTGCTGATATGATGTCACGGCTGATTGACTGGAGCGACCGAAGCACTTGTGTGCTGTTCGGGGATGGTGCGGCGGCGTGTGTTGTGACTGTCGGGAACGCTGTCAAGTACATTCACAACAAAGCCGAGCCTAAGTGGGAACTGCTTTACTCTAATTCGCGAGAGGGCAACAGCCCGTTCGCTCCGTCAAGTAGTGACGGCGGTTTTGTGCAAATGCAGGGGCAGGAAGTGTACGAATTTGCCGTCCGTGCAATCCCACGAGAGATAACCACGGCACTTGCGGCGGTGGGCATGGAAACATCGGAGGTGAAGTATTTCCTGCTTCATCAAGCCAACAGCAGAATTATAAACGCGGCACGGGCAAAACTAAAGCAACCGGGCGAAAAATTTCCGGTGAACATTGACCGCTATGCAAACACCACAGCGGCAACCATACCGATTTTGCTTGACGAAATGCTGGAAGAGGGCAAAATCAGCAAAGGCGACACGTTGGTGCTTGTAGGGTTTGGGGCAGGCATGACCATTGGCACTTGCGTGATGGAGTGGGAGTAGCGAAGGGCAATTGCTCGTTGACACTCCCCCCGTCAGTCGGAAAACCAGCCCATGACGGGGGGAGAACGCACTTGACCTTTTGCATTTATCAAAACAGGGTACAACGCCTTCGGGCAGACCAAATATAAAATAAACTTTTTCAGGAGAAAAACAATGTTAGAACAACTTACACAAATTCTGCGTAATTACAAGGATGACCAAGAGCTACAGGTTACCGAAACTACCACATTCGAGGAGCTTGGGCTTGATTCCCTTGACACCGTTCAGCTACTAATGGACATCGAGGACGAAATTGGCGTTGCTGTTGAAGCGGACAGCTCAATCACCGACATTTCAGCCCTAATCAAGGCAATCGAGGCGGCGAAGTAGGGTTAAAACCAGAAAGAAAAGGGGTGTGGCACAAATGATTAACAGCATACTATGCGAAATGCTGGGGGTGAAGTACCCCATATTCCAGGGAGGCATGGCGTGGATTTCGGATGCCGCCCTTGCGGCGGCGGTGTCCGAGGCAGGTGGACTTGGAATCATCGCCGCCGGCAACGCTCCCGCCGACTGGGTGCGGGGGGAAATCCACAAAGTGAAAAAGCTGACCGACAAGCCATTCGGGGTGAACATTATGCTCCTTAGCCCATATGCCGAGGAAGTGGCACAGGTCATCGCCGAAGAGCGGGTTAAGCTGGTTGTCACAGGTGCGGGAAACCCGTCGAAGTACATGAAACTGTGGCAGGAGAACGGCTCGACTGTGATACCTGTTGTGCCGTCAGTTGGCATGGCAAAGCTGATGGAGCGGGGGGGAGCCGCCGCCGTTATCGCCGAAGGTGGCGAAGCGGGCGGTCATGTTGGCGACCTTACCACCATGAGCCTTGTGCCGCAGGTGTGCGACGCGGTGAGCATTCCTGTTGTCGCCGCAGGTGGCATTGCTGATGGACGTGGTGTTGCCGCCGCATTTATGCTGGGGGCGTGTGGCGTTCAGCTTGGCACGAAATTTTTGGTAGCAACCGAATGCGGCGTTCACCAAAACTATAAAGATTCTATCATTCGTGCCAAGGATATTGACACAGTTGCCACCGGCAAACGGCTTGGACACCCTGTGCGAGCAATCAAGAACTCCTTTGCCCGTGATTTTGCCAAACAAGAGTATGACAGCACTGTTTCAAATGAAGAGCTTGAGGCGTTAGGTGCAGGTAAACTGCACCTTGCGGCAATTGAGGGGGACGTGATAAACGGCTGTGTAATGGCAGGGCAAATTTCGGGTTTGGTAAAACGCGAGCAATCGGTGAAAGAAATGATTGAAGAACTTTTTGCCGAAGCAGAATCCATCTTAAAAGAGGCAAGCAAATGGGTAAAGTAGCAATTTTATTCCCCGGACAGGGGGCGCAAACCGTTGGTATGTGCCGTGATTTTTACGATAATTTTCAGTCGGCACGGGATGTGTTCGACAAAATGGGTGAAGGCGTGAAAAACCTCGCCTTTAACGGACCGCAGGAAGAGCTGAATCTGACTGGCAATGCCCAGCCTGCTATTTTCGCCGCAAACCTTGCGGTAGCATACGCCCTTGACCATGCGGCCATTCGCCCTGAGGGTGTGGCAGGCTTTTCCCTTGGGGAAATTTCGGGGCTGGTGTACAGCGGAATGCTATCTCTCGACGAGGGTGTACGCCTTGTGAATTTTCGTGCGAAAGTCATGGAAGAATGCACCCGCAAGAGCGTCGGCGGTATGGCGGCGGTGCTGAATCTTGATGGAGATGCGGTGAGGGAGATTTGTGATGGCGTAAGCGGCACATACCCTGCCAACTTCAACTCTGCGACGCAAACTGTGGTATCATACGCAGATGGAGCGTTTGACCCGCTATCCGACGCTGTTAAGACGGCAGGTGGCAGAATCATGAAACTGCTGGTCAGCGGAGCATTCCACAGCCCACTCATGAACCAGGCGGCGGCAGGCCTGGAGCAATATCTTGGCGGAGTGGGCATAATTCAGCCCCGCCTGCCCTTGTACTCTAACTATACTGCCGAAATTTACGATGACAATGCAAAAGAGCTGATACACAAGCAGGTGAACAATCCTGTATTGTGGCACAAAACAATCGAGAACATGGTTCGTGACGGCTATGATACGTTTATCGAGGCAGGGCCGGGCAAGGTGCTTGGGGGTCTGGTGAAGAAAATCGCCCCGAACGCGCAAGTTCATTCGGTGTTTGATGTGGCGGGAATGGAACAGGCAAGGGCAATTAAGAATTAAGAATGAAAAATGAAGAATTAAGGTAAATTTGCTACGCAAATTATTTTATTGAAAAGGGCAAGGGCGATTTACCACGAAATACACGAAAAACTCGCAACGCTCGTAGGGATGGCAATCTGCCGTCCGCTAAAACGGTACGCACTCGCTCGTCGGACGACCGCAAGGGACGTCAAAATAATACTATCAATCAAAGGTAAACACTATGCTAACAGGAAAAACAGCCGTCATCACAGGTGGATGTCGGGGAATAGGTCGTGCCATTGCCATGGCTATGGCGAAAAGTGGGGCAAATGTGGCACTTGTGGACATTGACCCTATCCGCTATGAAAACACAGCAAACGAAATTGCTCTTTTGAACCAAGGAAGCGAGATTGTCGCTCGCTCTTATGTATGCAATGTTGCCGACTTTGAGCAAAGCAAAGAGGTGTGCGGGGCGATTTTCAAAGACTTCGGCAAAGTGGACATTTTGGTGAACAACGCAGGTATCACACGTGACGGTTTGCTAATGGCAATGAAAGAAGCCGACTTTGACGATGTTATAAGCGTAAATCTAAAGGGTGCGTTTAACTTCACCCGCCACTTGTCCCGCTATATTGCAAAATCTTCTGCGGGGCGGATTATCAACATTGCGTCGGTGTCAGGTATATCAGGAAATATAGGGCAAGCCAATTACTCTGCGGCAAAGGCGGGGCTTATCGGGCTTACCAAGACCACCGCACGGGAGCTTGCCGCTCGTGCCGTCACCTGTAACGCCATTGCCCCCGGATTTATCGAAACAGATATGACGGCGGCACTACCCAAGGAAATCATAGACAAAGTGCTGACCGCTGTACCCCTTGGGCGCATGGGCAAATCGGAAGAAGTAGCAGACTTGACAGTCTTTCTTGCTTCAGATTCAGCGGCATATATCACAGGAGAAGTAATCAAAATTGACGGAGGAATGTTGACATAATGAACACTAAAAGAGTTGTTGTTACAGGGCTGGGGTGCATTACCCCTGTGGGAAATGACATTCCCGCATTTTGGAGCAATTTGACCGCAGGCAGGCATGGTTTTGCCGAGATAACCAAGTTTGACGCAAGCGACATGAAAGCGAAAATCGCCGCTGAAGTCAAAGATTTTGACCCGACGAATTATATCGAGCGCAGTGAGGTGAAACGCACCGAGCTATACTGCCAATACGCTATCGCCGCGGCAGCAGAGGCCATGGCGGACAGCGGACTTGAGGGCACAGTCGACCCTGAGCGGTTTGGCGTTTATGTAGGCTCTGGCATTGGCGGGCTTGGCACTATGCTTGCCCAAACCGAGATTATGCTTAACCGTGGCCCTGACCGCCTTTCTCCGTTTTTGATTCCAATGATGATTGCCAACATGGCGTCAGGACTTGTTGCCATGCGACACAACGCCCGCGGACCGAACCTTCCTGTGATTTCCGCTTGCGCCACCGCAACGCACGCCATCGGCGAGGCTTTCCGTGCCATTAAGTTCGGCTATGCGGATGCCATTTTGTCCGGCGGTTCGGAGGCAAGCATTAACGTGCTGGGTATTGGGGCGTTCACAACTGCAATGGCGCTGTCCCAAGCTACCGACCCCAACCGTGCCTCTATCCCCTTTGACAAAGAACGTAACGGCTTTATCATGGGTGAGGGTGCAGGGGTGATAGTTTTGGAAGAATACGAGCGAGCCGTGGCACGCGGAGCGAAGATTTACTGCGAGATTACGGGCTATGGCAACACTTGCGACGCCTTTCATATCACCGCACCACGGGCAGACGCCAGCGAAACATCTCGCATGATACGCTTTGCCTTTGAAGAAGCGGGGATTGCGCCTGACGAAAAGCTATACATCAACGCCCACGGCACGTCCACCCCAGCCAACGACAAGGCAGAAACACTTGCCATCAAAAAGGGTGTGGGGGAAGCACTTGCGTACAAAATCCCGGTGTCGTCAACAAAATCCATGACAGGACATATGCTTGGCGCGGCAGGGGCGGTGGAGGCTATTGCCGCCATCAAGGCTATCGAAACAGGCATAGTTCCCCCGACAGTAGGCTACAGGGAGTCTGACCCTGACTGCGACCTTGATTATGTGCCCAACCAGTCACGAAAGTGCGATATTGACAAGGCAATGTCCCTCTCCCTCGGGTTCGGCGGGCATAACGCGGGTGTGTTGTTTAATAAAGTGTAAACAAAGGGCGTTTTACCACGAAATACACAAAAACCCACGAAACAAAACTTTTCTGTCCGAACCGTCTTTCGTGTCATTTCGTGTGTTTTCGTGGTAAAAATATAACAGCACAAAAGTGCAGAGCCATAATACCAAATCCCAGAGGTAAACCCATGAAAATTACAGATTTGCAGTACATCAAAGAAATCACCGAGCTACTGAAAGCAAGCAAGCTGAACAGAATCGAAATTAAAGACGGGGAAAACAGTATCCATATTGAGCGATACGAGCAAGCCTACCCCGCCTATCCGCCCATTATGCCTGTGGCAGGCGGTGGTGCTGACCTGCCCACTGCCGCCGCCCCTGCCCCCCTCCAAGAGGACGCGGGAATCTTAGTGAAATCCCCTATTGTTGGCGTGTTTTACTCCTCAAACAGCCCAGACGCTCCCCCGTTTGTTAAAGTGGGGGATGCTGTGAAAAAAGGCGACGTGCTGTGCGTTATCGAAGCAATGAAATTCTTCAACGAAATCACCGCCGAGGAAGACGGCACAGTGGTAGAAGTCTGCCTAAAAAACGGCGACGTTGTAGAGTTTGGGCAAACTCTGTTTAAGCTGGCGTAAGGGGGGAGCTATGAACAAGCAAGAAATTATGAACCTCCTCCCCCACCGCGACCCTATGTTGCTTATCGAAGAAGCGGAGTTAGTGGATGGAGTGTCAACAGCAAAATATACTGTCCGCGGAGACGAGTTCTTCCTGCAAGGGCACTTCCCCGGCAATCCTGTTGTCCCCGGGGTGATTTTGTGCGAGATGATGGCACAGGCGTCCTGCCTGCTTATCGGCAAGCGGGAGGACGGCGAGAGCTACACCCCCTATTTCACCAGCATTGACAAGGCGAAGTTCAAAAAGCCTGTTTTACCCGGCGACTGCATTGTGCTGAAAAGCCAGCTGTTGCGGGAGAAACACCCATTTTATTTCGTGAAAACCGAAGCCATTGTAGGGGATAAAGTTTGTGCAACCGCAGAATTATCCTTTGCTTTGGTGAAAAACGGGTAGGGGCGAACTGCATAGACTATACCTCAAAGCAAATGCGTTAGGCGAGAGGGTCCCGGGTCAAGCCCGGGATGACGGCATAAAGACGGATAGTTCATACCGCAACCCACTGGAACGCACCCGTCATCCCGCAAAAATCGTGTCCTTTGATTTTATGCGGGACCCCCTCCCTACTGCACTCGCTTAGTGAGAAAAATTCACCCCCAAGGAGCTCCCATGTTTTCAAAAATTCTTATTGCCAATCGTGGCGAAATAGCCGTTCGCATTATCCGTGCGTGCAAGGAAATGGGCATTGCCACCGTGGCTGTGTACTCGGAAGCTGACCGCGAGGCACTCCATGTTAGCCTTGCAGACGAAAGCTATTGCGTTGGCGCACCTGTCCCAAAAGAAAGCTATCTGAAAATCAATAATATAATCGCCGTAGCGGTGAACAGCGGAGCGGAAGCCATTCATCCAGGCTATGGATTCCTTGCGGAAAACGCCGAATTTGCACAAAAGTGCGCCGAAAACGATATTGTTTTCATTGGCCCGCTACCCGGAACCATCACCCAAATGGGGGATAAGGACACCGCCCGCAAAACCATGATTGCCGCAGGTGTGCCTGTCATTCCCGGGTGCGAACTGGTGCAGGACGTGACCCACGCCAAAGCCGAGGCGGAGCGTATCGGCTTTCCCCTGCTGATAAAGGCTCGTGCAGGGGGGGGAGGCAAGGGCATTCGCTTGGTTGCCTCTGCGGATGAGCTTGAGCAAAGCTATAACTCCGCCGTACAAGAGGCACAAACCTCCTTCGGCGACGGTGCGGTGTACATGGAAAAGTACCTGACCGACGTGAAGCACATCGAAATGCAGGTACTGGCGGATAATTATGGTGGCGTGGTTTGCCTTGGGGAGCGTGACTGCTCTATTCAGCGGAAAAATCAAAAGCTCATCGAAGAAAGCCCCTCACCTGTTGTCACAGACGAGGTGCGCGAGAAGATGATTCACATGGCGCGAGAGGCAAGCCTTGCGGTGAATTATCGCGGTGCAGGAACTATCGAGTGCCTGTGCGACAACGACGGAAACTTTTATTTCATGGAGATGAACACCCGCATTCAGGTGGAGCATCCTGTCACCGAAATGGTCACAGGAATCGACCTTGTGAAGTGGCAAATTCGTGTTGCCGCAGGGGTTAAGCTGGATTTTAGTCAATCGGATATTTCTCTACAGGGGCATGCCATCGAGTGTCGCATCTGTGCCGAAAATCCGTACATGGATTTCCGTCCCTCTGCCGGAAAAATCACCATGCTACACGTGCCGAATGGCCCATGGGTGCGGTTCGATTCGGCGATTTACAACGGCTATGTTGTGCCGCCATACTACGATTCCATGATAGGCAAACTCATCGTGTCGGCAAAGACACGAGAGGAGGCCATCCGCAAGATGAAAGCTGCCCTGTGCGAGTTGATTATCGAGGGGGTGGAGCATAATTCTAACCTGCAAATGGAAATACTGGACTATGACGACTTCGAGTCGGGGATTTATACGACAGGGTCCCTTGAGCGGTTGTTGGCGGGGAAGGGGCAATTGACAATTGACAGTTGACAGTTGACAGTTGACAATTAAAGGTCAAGGGCAAAACACGCACCGCACGTTTCCTTAAATCCCCTTCCGCAAGCGGAAGGGGTGGCAGTCGCTGTTCTTGCGACTGACGGGGTAGGTGTTTTCGTGTCTGTTCGTGGTTAAATTTCCCATGCCCTTAACTCCACACTCCACTCCCAACCCTCCACACTCACCCAAAAGGAGCTCCCCATGTTAATGAAATTCATCAAGCCACACAACCCCCTTGAGGGCTACGGCAAACTGGCGAAAGCGCAGGCGAAAGATTTTCCTGACGAAACCAGCACCCCTTGCCCAAAGTGCAAAAAAATGCTGTCCGCCAGCGACCTTACCGACCAAAACCAAGTATGTCCGCATTGTCGCCACCATTTTATGATAAGTGTGCGATTGCGCATTGACTATATCTGTGACAAAGACTCTTTTGTCGAAATAGACGGCGATATGTCATCGAAAAATATACTGACATTCCCCGAATACGACAAAAAGCTGATTTCTGCCATGCAAAACAGCCGCGAAAACGAGGCTGTCATATGCGGAAAATGCACAATTAACTCTAATCCGACCTATATTTTCATCATGAACCCGCAATTTATGATGGGCAGCATGGGTACAGTTGTGGGAGAAAAGATTACCCGCCTGTTTGAGTTGGCAACAGCGGAAAGCCTTCCTGTGGTTGGCTTTACCGTGTCGGGTGGGGCGAGAATGCAGGAGGGGATACTTTCCCTTATGCAGATGGCGAAGGTGTCCGGGGCGGTGAAACGCCACTCGGATGCAGGACTGCTGTACCTGTGCGTGCTGACCGACCCGACCACAGGTGGCGTCACCGCCAGCTTTGCCATGCAGGCGGACATTATCATCGCCGAGCCGGGAGCAAGAGTGGCGTTCGCCGGTCCGCGGGTCATTGAGCAAACCACAGGAAAAAAGTTGCCCGAAGGCTTTCAGTCCTCTGAATTTTTGATGGAAAAAGGCTTTGTGGACAGCATTGTTGACAGAAACAGGCAGAAGCGATATATCAGGCAGATTTTGCGACTTCATCGTACTGTGGTGTAATAGATTATCCCTCAAAGCGAATGCAAAAGGGAGGGGATCCCGCATAAATTTGCAAAGGACGCAAATTTTACGGGATGACGGGTGCGCCCCCATGAACTACTGTACAAACCACCCTTCTTTATGCCGTCATCCCGCAAAAATCGTGCCCTTCGATTTTATGCGGGACCCCCTCACCTCACGCATTCGCTTTGAGGTATTGCCCACACCGCACCCCTGCGTAGGGGCGGGTTTCCATGCCCGCCCGCAAACAACAATCCATTTAGGAGAACACACATGACTACAGCATACGAAAAAGTGACCCAGGCTCGTGCCAAAGGCAGAGCGACGGCATACGACTATATCAACAGCATGGTTGATATGTTTTTTGAAATGCACGGCGACAGGCGTTTCGGCGACGACAGAAGTATTATCACCGGAATCGGGCGTTTAAGCGGTATGCCTATAACTATTGTGGGCATCGAAAAGGGGCGCAGTACCTCGGAACGCGGACTACGGAACTCCGGTTCGGCACACCCTGAGGGGTACAGAAAAGCCCTGCGGCAGATGAAGTTAGCGGAGAAGTTCGGCAGACCTATCCTTTGCTTCGTGGACACACCCGGCGCATTTTGCGGCATAGGTGCGGAGGAGCGGGGGCAGGGGCAAGCAATCGCCGAAAATTTGATGGAAATGATGACCCTGAAAGTGCCGATTATCTCGGTTATTATTGGCGAGGGCGGCAGCGGCGGTGCGCTGGCTCTCGCAGTCGCTGACCAAGTGTGGATGCTTGAGAATTCGGTCTATTCGGTTATCTCGCCAGAGGGCTGTGCCACGATTTTGTGGAAAGATGCAAAGCGGTCAGCTGAGGCAAGCCAGTGCCTGAAGCTAACCGCCGATGACCTGCTAAAAATGGGAATAATCGAACGGATTATCCCCGAAAATGATGATATATACTCGTATCTCAAACAGGAGATATTGGCGGTGTTTAAGAAAGACCAGGACGCCGAAACCTTGCTTCAAAACAGATACGAAAGATTTAGAAAAATAGGCGTGCCGAACTAAAGTGTGTAGTTTGAAATGTGGAGAGTGGAGTTTAGGTCATAACCGCACGCTCATATACGAACGATAGATACAAACAAAACGAAATTCCCCCGTCAGTCGGAAAACCACCAACTGCCACCCTCTCCCCAAAAGAGGGCAAAGGTCAAGGGCATTTAACCACCCCGCATCAAGTGCGGGGCAGGCTGACACGAAAATACACGAACAAATTCGCAACGCACCCAAGCCCGCCCACCGAACGATACACACCCCACTACACCCACCCAAGGAGAACAACATGAACCTAAAACCACTAAACATCAACGGAATCACCGCCCGCCTGCCCATATTCCAAGGAGGCATGGGGGTTGGTGTCAGCCTGTCACGCCTTGCAGGGGCGGTTGCGGCACAAGGGGGCGTCGGGGTCATTTCGGCGGCACACCCCGGGTACAATATGGACGGATTTTCTGCAAATCCGTTAGAAGTCAACAAAAAAGCGCTTGCCTACCACATAGGGGCAGCAAAAGACCAATCCCGCGGAGGCTTGGTCGGGGTGAACCTTATGTGCGCCATGCGGGACTATGCTCACTACGTGAAATGCTGCGTGAAGGCAAAAGCCGACCTGCTCATCTCCGGGGCGGGACTGCCCTCTAACCTGCCCGAATTGGTGGACGGGTCGGAGATGCGCATCGCTCCAATCGTTTCGTCTGCAAAAGCGGCAACCGTACTATTAAAGCTGTGGGACAGAAAGTACAGCCGAACCGCCGACATGGTAGTCATCGAAGGTCCAAAAGCGGGGGGGCACTTAGGCTTTTCCCCCGAAGAGCTTGCCGCAGAGGAGAGCTACGACACCGCTGTCACCGATATTATCGCCGTTGTCGCTGAATACGAAAGCAAGTATGACCGCCATATTCCTGTGGTTTTCGGCGGTGGCATCGAAGATAGCACAGATGTGAAGCATTACATGGGGCTTGGTTGTGCCGGGGTGCAGGTGGCGACACAGTTTGTGGCAACAGAAGAGTGCGACGCCCACGAGAACTTCAAACTTGCCTATGTGAACGCAAAAAAAGAGGACGTTGTCATCGTGAAAAGCCCTGTAGGCATGCCCGGGCGGGCGATTAACAATGCTTTCATCAAGGGTGTTGCCGCACGAGGGCTGACCGCCATTGACAAATGCTGTGCCTGTATCATTTCGTGCAATCCCAAAAGCACGCCATATTGCATTACCCAAGCTCTGATAAATTCAGTCAGCGGCGATGTTGACAATGGACTGATTTTCTGCGGCGACGGCGTGGATAAGATTGATAGAATTTCCACAGTGAAAGAGGTTATTGGAAAGTTGATTTGGTGAGGATTGAAAAGACAAAAAAATTGAACGAAAAACTTGCATTCCCCTCTTGACATTTGTGGATTTTTATGCTATGCTGTATTTATCCACAATAAATCTCACAAAACACGGAGGAAATTCTCATGAAAAAACTTGCATTTTTTCTTGCTATAATTATCTCAGTTCCTTTTTTAGCGTCCTACTATCTTCATGACACAGATTATTGCTATATTATTTGTGATGACTATACGTATGATGACTATATTGGCAATGACTGTTATTATCCCGATAATGCCGTGGACAACGACACTTGTTGCGAGTATGGGGACTGTGCGCTTTGTTACAAGTTCAATCAGCCACCACCAGTCGATAAAAATTGGTGGGATACTCCGGAAATCGACTTTTCTGGTCGTGGCTTAACTAATGAAATGCTTGCTAATATGGTTGATAATGGCGAAATACCCGCAGATGTAATGCATCTAAATTTATCATATAACAACATAAGCGACCTCACGCCGCTATCGACGTTGACCAATTTGCGAAACTTGCACCTGTGTAATAATCAAATTTCTTGTATTCTGCCACTCGCCTATTTGCACAATATTTATCAATTAAATATGGGTAACAATCGTATAAGCGATATTAGCCCGCTTACAGGATTTCATTTTAGAATACTGCACCTACACAACAATTTAATCAGCGATTTAAGCCCATTTAGTGAAATATCCGGGCGGAAAATGCACTTAGGGCTTGCAGATAACAGAGTAACAGACCTTAGCCCACTTGCAGGACTTGATTTAGCATCTTTATCTTTGAATAACTATACAACAAATTATAATCAAGTGAATGATATTAGTGTGCTTGCCGGAATGAACAATTTGCTTAACTTTTTTGCACTTAATAACCAAATTTCAGATATAAGCGTTCTAATTGAATTGAACAAGTTAAACTACCCTTCGATAAACTTGAACGGAAATCCTGTCCCGCCGCATCAATTGGAGCAATTGATTGCGAGCCGAAACCAACACCCGGCGAATACCCCCCGTGGCTGTTTCAGGCTGACTTTTGAAAATCGTGGCATTACGGATGCCCGCCTTGTTGAAATGATTGACAATGGTGAAATTCCACGAAACATCCGAAATTTGACCCTTTGCTATAACTATATAAGTGACCTAACCCCGCTAACTCGTCTGCCCTATTTATCCACTTTGTGGATTTCGGGGAACAGCTTTAGCGACTTAACCCCTCTTGCAAGTTTGATACACTTGTATGACTTAAATTTAGGCAACTACCATATCAGCGATATTTCGCCCCTTGTTCAGTTGAATTTGCAACAGTTACAACTTTGGAACACTATGGTTTCCGATATTTCAGCACTCAGGGGAATGACACGTTTGCACACTTTGACGCTGGGGTTCAACAACATAAGCGACCTTACCCCCCTTGCTGGATTGAACAATGTACGAAGTTTATCTGTTGGATTTAATCCTATCAGTTGCATTGAGGTTGTTCGCAGTATGAGTAGACTGGATTCTTTGTTCGTTGGAGGTACGCGGGTTACGCAAGAGCAAATTGATTTATTACGGGAAGCGTTACCTGGCGTTTATATATGGACATAATGCAGACCCCCCCTCGCTTGAGGGGGGATTCAGGCTGAAACTGAATAAAAAGTCTTTTTTGTCTTGGGGCGTTGCCCAAACCCCACTTAGGAACCTTGGTACAAAAGCATTTCATACTTTTGCGAAAAAAGTTTTTGCCCGCTTTTTTCAAAAAGCGGCAGGGTGTGGGACGGCGTCCCACGGCTTTGACCTTGACCTTTTTCTTCAGTCTAAATCCCCCTCGCTTGAGGGGGATTTTTGTATAATGTTTGTTTCTTACCCTCGCAAACTTGCACCTAACTCCGCCGAGGCAGCCGCAAGGATGGCTTTCGTTACCTCGCCCGCCTCCTCGTCAGTCAGGGTGCGGTCGGCGGCACGCATAGCGACAGAGAACGCCATGCTCTTCTTGCCCTCAGGCACACCTTTGCCGATGTACACGTCGAACAAGCGGACGGTTTCCACTAATTCGCCCCCCACACGGCGCATGATTCGCTCCACCGCCGCCGACTCGATAGATGTGTCGCACAGCAGGGAGAAGTCACGGGTCATGGCAGGGTATTTAGGAAGGGGAGCGTACTTTTTGTTCAGTCGGCGTACACGGAAAAGGCTATCAAAGCTGATTGTTCCTACATAAATCCGCTCACTAATGTCATAATTTTTCGCCACGGATGGGTGGATTTCGCCAATACTGCCAATTTCGCCCCATTGCCCATTGCCGAGAATGTTGATGTAAGCGTTACGTCCAGGGTGGAGTGCAGGGCAACAATCTTCCGAGCGCACAAACTCCGCCCCGGTCACTCCCGCCGCCGCAAGTAGCGTTTCGCAAATGCCTTTCAGCTTGTAGAAGTCACCGCCACAAAAGCCAAACACAAGCTGCATTTTCTCGGTGGGCAACTCATCTTCGCCTTGTGGCAAGTACACATTCGCAAGCTCAAACAGCGGCACGTTCTCCCCGTTGGCGTGGTGGTTTTTCTCAAGGCATTCAAGCAGGCTGGGTAGCAAACTGCGGCGCATAACGCTGGTGTCCTCGCCGAGGGGGTTCAGCAGGGTCATGAAGTGGTCGGGGTCGGTTTTCAGCCCTGCACGCTCGTGGGATTTGGGCGACACGAAAGGCATTGTCTTCACTTCATACGCCCCCGCGCGCACCATTGTGTCCTGAATCAGGCGGCGGAAGGCTTGCTCGTCGGTGAGTAGCCCCGTCTTTGCAGGGGAGCGGAACATGGTGGAGGGAATGTTGTTGTAGCCGTAAATCCGCGCCACTTCCTCCGCAATGTCGGCGGACATGGTCACGTCCCCACGCCAGCTTGGGATAGTAATTTCGCTTCCGCTTACGCCAAAACCAAGGCTTGACAGCACGCCGCTCATATACTCGGCGGACAGCTCTGTGCCAAGCAAGGCGTTGACGGTCTTTGGGTCGAATGGCATGGTACGGCTGGTTTCTTTGCCCGGGTAAACGTCGATTATTCCGCTGACAGGCGTGCCTGCGCCAAGCTCAAGGATTAACTGCACCGCACGATTCAGTGCCGCGCCAACGGTTTCAGGGTCAAGCCCTTTCTCGAATCGCCCGCTGGACTCGCTCCGCATTGACAGCTTGCGAGAAGTGGAGCGGGTGGCAGGGCCGCTGAAGTTCGCCGACTCGAATACGATAGTGGTGGTAGCTTCTGTAATTTCGCTGTTCGCACCCCCCATAACCCCTGCAAGGGCAACGGGTTTGGTGGCGTCAGCAATGACAGTCATGCCAGCGGTGAGGGTGATGTCCTCCTCGCCCACAATTGGAGAGAAAACCTCCCCCTCTGCCGCTTCACGGACGATGATTTTGCCGCCCCCAATGCGGTCGTAGTCAAAGGCGTGCATGGGCTGACCGAACTCAAGCATCACATAGTTGGTGATGTCCACGATATTGTTGATAGGACGCACTCCTGCGGTGCGTAGGCGGGATTTTAGCCACATGGGAGAGGGGGCAATCTTCACGTTTTTCACCACACGGGCGGCGTAACGTGGGCATAGCTGGGGCGCGTGGATTTCTACGGACAACAGGCTGTCAATCTCGCCATTTTCGGCGGCGAAAGTGCCTGTGTCAGGCAGTTTTAGCTCCCGCTCAAAGCTGGCGGCAGATTCTCGCGCCAAGCCCACCATACCAAGGCAATCCGGGCGGTTGGAGGTAATCTCGAACTCTACCGCAGTGTCCGACAGGCACAGCAGGTCGCGAATGTCCTGCCCCACTTCGCCCTCTTCAAGAAGCAGAATCCCCGTGCCGTCGTCGCAGACGTAGCCGTCGGGCAGCTCCAATTCGCTGACAGAGCAAAGCATTCCCTCGGACACCTCCCCGCGGAGTTTGCCCGCCTTAATCTCCACCCCGCCAGGCAGAGTGGCAGGGGCAACAGCCACCGGGACAAGCGTGCCAACGGTCACATTGTCCGCTCCGGTGACGATGTTCAGCAGTTCGCCTGTGCCAACGTCCAATTTGCACAGCCACAGCTTGTCTGCGTTGGGGTGCCGCTCCATGGCGGCAACACGCCCAACGACGACATTTTGAATGCCCTCGCCGAGGAGGGCATACCCCTCCACTTTGCTGCCTGTGTCCGTCATGCGGGCGGCATAGTCAGCAGGGGAAATGCCTGCGGTGTCTATGTATTCGCCCAGCCAGTTGTATGATAGTTTCATGGTGTATCCTTTCGAGGTCGTGGGCTGTCTGCCCACACCCGACCACCTTTTTGAAAAAAGGTGGAACAAAAACTTTATATAAAAAACGCTAAGAGCATTTCCAATTTTTAGCCCAAACAAACAGCAACGCCATTGTGTAACGAAACAAACTTATCGTCCTAAACCAGGCTCTCGGAACAACCGCCACCCCCCACCCCTCGCACCAATTCTCCATCCTCGCTGAAGAAACATCGAACTGAAGAATAAGTTTTCGCTGTACCCTCTGTGGGAACTTGTTTGCAACGGTTTTTGTTGGCAAGGCATCCTCGTGCCACGCACAGTCCGCATTGCTCATATTTTGGGGATTTTCAAACCCCTTTTCTGAAAAGGGGTTTGAATGCCGGGTTGTTAGGGGGCGGCAAGAGCCCCCTAACGGAAAAGCGGGTGTAAATTGACGAATGCGGCTTTATGCGACAGAAACAGCTCCATCTCAAATGGGCAACTTTCGGGTACTTCCCGAGTAGGTGCGCCAGTAGCGAATGCTACCCAGAGAGCCTAAATTCCCACACCCATTATCCGCTTTCTAAAGACGGATTAACAGTGATGCGGTGTGAAATTATTCGTTCAAACTTCATCAATTTCAGAACGAAAATCCCTTGCCTGGATTGCCACGGCGGTTAGAATACCGCCTCGCAATGACGATGCTGTTTCTTTGGGATAAGAATGGAAATTTCAATATTTGTACGCAGGTGGTCATGTCCCACACAGCGTTTTGTATTACCCAAACTGCCGCAAAAATCTCACGTCATTCTCCAATAGCAATCGCAAATCGTCAATGCCCCAACGGGTCATAATAATCCGCTCAATCCCCATGCCAAAGGCAAATCCGCTGTACACATTCGGGTCAATCCCCGCCATGGACAGAACATTCGGATGCACCATACCCGCACCGAGAATCTCAATCCAACCCTCCCCTTTGCACAGGCGACAGCCCGCAGAATTGCACACAAAGCAGGACACGTCAACCTCTGCCGACGGCTCGGTAAACTGAAAATGGTGAGGACGGAAGCGAATGCGGGTTTCACCGCCGAACATTTTCCGTGCGAATTCCTCCAAAATTCCACGCAGGTCGCCCATGGTAATGCCACGGTCAACCACAAGCCCCTCAAGCTGGTGGAAGGCGGGGGAATGGGTGGCATCAACCGCGTCCGAGCGATACACTCGCCCAGGAGAAACAATGCGAATTGGTGGCTTTTGCACTTCCATCACCCGTGCCTGCACAGGGGAGGTGTGGGTGCGGAGCAGCATGCTTTCGGTGAAGTAGAAGGTGTCCTGCGTGTCACGGGCGGGGTGATTTTCAGGGATATTCATGGCTTGGAAGTTGTAGTAGTCGGTTTCAATCTCGAACCCCTCCGCAATGTCAAACCCCATGGAGCAGAAAATGTCGCACAGTTGCCGCTCGCATTGGGTGATTGGGTGGAGTGCACCCACAGGGGTCACTGTGCCGGGGGCGGTCACGTCAATGGTTTCGCCGTCAAGCTGTGACTGTATCAGCTTGTCCGCTTCGGCGGCGGCGGCGGTGGACAGCAAGCCCTCCACATACTCCCGCACTTCGTTGGCAAGCGCACCCATAACAGGGCGCTGGTCGGCAGAAAGCCCGCCCATGGAACGCAAAATGGCGGTCAACTCCCCCTTTTTTCCCAGATATTTTATTCGCACCTCCTCGGTGGAAGTGCCTGCGGCAAGCTCGGCGGCCGCCGCAGTTTTGATTTGTAGTAGTGATTCTTTCATGGTGTTACCTTAATTCTTTATTTTGCGTTTTTATTTCTTATCAACTGTGTTTTACCTGTGCCCTTTCAGCGGGCGGGTGCGATACACACTCCCCCCTGTCCCTGCGGGACATCCCCCCTCGCAGAGCGAAGGGGGCATAAGGAAGTGTTTCGGCGGTATCTGCGGGCGGGTGAACCCCGCTCCTACAGGTGCGGGGTGGGTTTTGTTGTCTTGTAGGGGCGGGCATTGCCCGTCCGAAAACACCCGTCACTCACTTCGTTCGTGCCACCCTCTCCCCAAAAGAGGGCAAAGGTCAAGGGCGCACCGTACCCAAGCCCTCTTTTTCAAAGAGGGTGGATTGCGACTGTCCTTGTCGCAAGACGGGTGTTTTGCCTGGAGTCATGGGATTTACAGAAATGTGAAGTGCGGATTTGCCCTTGACTTTGCCTTTTTCAATAATTCAATTTGCGAAGCAAATTTTCCGCAATTCTTCATTCTTCATTTTTAATTCTTCATTGCCCTTACGCCCTTGCCCTTTGTACTGTTCGACCCCTACAAACTCTCCGCAAACTCTCGCATTGCTTGCGCAATCATGGCTCTGACTTCGGTTTCTACGACGGACGGGACGCCGAGGGCGTCGTCCCCTACACCCTCGTTTTTCTGTATCAAAATGGACACCCCATCAAACAGATTCGTCATGCGCCCAAGGAACAAGCTCCCTTTGCCGATGACCATGGTGCTGTTAATCTCTCCGGCGAGAATCGCCTCACGAGCAAAGCCAATGTACGGCACGCCGGAGGGAATATGCCCCTGCGTAGGCGCCCAGCCGGGCATTCCGTGCTTCTTGGTGAAGGCATCAATCTCGGTGCGCTCAAGCTCGCCCCGCTTGACGGCAAGGGCGGCAATCATTTTGTAATTCGCCGCAGGAACGTCACCCGCACCCGCTGGTTTGGTCACATCAGGGTTGTGCATTTCGCTTGCGTATTTGCAAATTTCGGTCAGCTTTTTGCCCCATTTGTCCACCGGGTCAGCCACCAGTGCGGTCATCACCGCCTGTGGTGAACTGCCACTGCTCACAGTATGACGACCTGTGATAGAGGAGATAATCTCTGGGTTCACCCCATCGTTTTTGCTTACAAGGACGGCAAAACCGCCCACAACATCTTCGAGAATGGGCACGCCTTTCTTCACGTGGTCTTTGCCATTCATGCCTAATTTGGCGGTAGAGCCGCCGGCGGCGACAACCACGTTGTCATATGTGCCGCTTGCCACCAGAGCGGCGGCGTGGATAAGGGCATGGACAGGTGCGGCACAGAAAGCGCGAATGTCGCTCCCGCTGGCTTCGCCGAATCCTGCGATTTCGGCGGCGGCTTTCGCCATGTTGCCGCCTCCGCGTTGGTTCATGTCGCCAACAGCCTCTTCGGAGCAGTCCAGCACCATCTGAATGCTGTTCGGGTCAATGCCCGACGTGCGTTTCAGGTGGAGCAACGACAGCACGCAGGTGGCTTTGCTGACTAAGTTTTCAAGAAGCACGTGTGCGGACAGATTTTCGTCGGTGTCGTGTGCCTTTTTCACGCAACCGATTAGCTTGTTTTCATGATACAAGCCCTCGGCGTGATGGTTTGCCACCAAATCTTCGATTTCGGCAATTTCCACGCCAGGGACGATTTTGCTTGCAACACCGCCCTCGCCCTGCATGACTGTATTTTCAGCGAACTTCGGCGAAGTTGCGTCAACAAATGCTTTCTCTAACTTGACCAAGCCGAAGGCATCACAGGCTTGCATAAGAAGATAAAACTCATCTTGCGGGATGATTTCGCCCATTTTTCCTTGGCGGGTCGCACCTTCTTGAGTATGGTCGTACCAAGTTTCACGCTCGGTTAAGCTCTCGGGGAGAGCGTTGCCGATGTACACCTGATTGGGCGCATAGCACGCCGCTTGCTTGAATGTCCGCAATGCAGAGGGCAGTTGGGTCAGATACTCGGATGTGGGATTGAGCAAACGCTCGGTTGTTTGGGTTGCTCCGTTGTGTATCACCATGTCAGGCGCGTGCGCGAGGACATATGACACTCCTTTGATAACACTGTTCATATTGTGGTTTCCTTTCGGGGTGGGGGATTTATTTTCAAAAAACACTTGACTTTTGATTTTTTATATGCTATAATAGAGCTACAAAAGGAAATAGCACCCCATGATAGGCGGGTGACTTCCTAAAAAACTTGGTTTGCCTTAAATGCTAAGGCAGAAAAATAACCGCGCTTTGGAAGGGGGCGGTTATTTTTCATTATTGCTATCGTAAAACTTGTCTAAAACGATTATCAAGATAACCAAACAAATCAGATATTGCATAATGCTCACCCCCATTTCTGGAAGCAAGATTCCCGCCTACCGCTATGTAGAAGTGCATATTTCCCGGACAAGTGCTGTCCACGGGTAGTATACACTACATGGCGGTTTTTGTCAATATTTATTTTTCTAACGCACTTCACCATTCTACACTATTTCAGCGGTTTTGTCAAGGGGAATTTGCGAAAAGCGGATGACCCGCCCTTTGCCTCCCTCGTGGAGGGAGGGGCACCGCTTGCGGTGGAGGGAGTTAGGAAAACACTCCCTCAGTCAGCTACGCTGACAGCTCCCTCTCGGAGGGAGCCTTGGTGCACCCGTAGGGACGACCGCCCTCGGTCGTCCGCCGAACGGCACGCACCAAACAATCGGGCAGGCATGGAAACCCGCCCCTACAAGACAACCGACACCTCACATCTTTGCCGTAGGGGCGGGGCTTGCCCCCGCCCGCAACATACCGCTGAACCACCCCCGCCTACGGCGACCCCTCCACGGGAGGGGAATAAGGTCAAGGGCGCACCGCATCCGTAGGGGCGAACTGTGTTCGCCCGCCATTCGGCACAGCCATCACCCGTAGGGACGACCGCCCTCGCTCGTCCGCCCAAACGGCACAGACAACCCATTGGGTCTTTAACTCCACTCTCCACTCTTCGAACTCCACACTCCTACGCCCCCCGACCTTCATTCACCCTGCCCCATCCACCTAAGCCCGGTGTACCTCTTCGGGCGTTTGGTGTTCTCCACCATAAGTTGCACCAAGTCCTCCCGTCCAACCAAGATTACCATTTGCCGCGCACGGGTGACGGCGGTGTAGAACAGCTCGCGGGTGAGCAACTTTGGGGTGTACATAAACAGGGGGATAATCACCACAGGGTACTCGCTCCCCTGACTTTTGTGAATGGTGATGGCATAGGCATGGTCAAGCTCATTCAGCATGGTGAAATCATAGGTAGCAATTCGCTCCTCAAAGTCCACGGTAAGGGTTTCTTCCCGCAGGCTAATGTCAATAACCGTGCCAATATCCCCGTTAAACATTCCGCTGCCCTCGGTGCTACCCTTTTGCCACACAATATTATAGTTATTCTTCACCTGCATCACCCTGTCCCCAACACGAAAGGTCACGCCAAGGGATTTTTTCTCTCCTTTGCCCCCCGCGGGCGGGTTAAGTACGCTTTGCAGAAGGGCATTCAGCGGCTCGACTCCTGCCGCCCCCTTGCGTGATGGGGTGATAACCTGTATGCCCTCACGAATGCTCTCCCCGTACTTGGCAGGCAGACGGCGGGCGCACAAGTCGGCAACCCTCGCTCCTATCTCATGCTCGTTTGGCACTGACATGAAGAAAAAATCTCCGTCGGTTCGCCGTAGGTTAGGCAGTTCTCCTCCGTTGATGGCGTGGGCGTTCACCACGATTTGGCTTTCCTCTGCTTGGCGGAAGATTTCCCGCAGTATCACCGTTTCAAAGATACCGCACTCGATTAAATCCGCAAGGACGTTCCCTGCCCCAACGCTTGGCAGCTGGTCGGCATCACCGATAAAGATTATTCGCCCCCCGGGGCGCACCGCTTTCAGTAATGAGTGGAGTAGCAGGGTGTCCACCATGCTGCTTTCGTCCACGATAATCACTTCTTCTTCCAGCAGATTGTCCGCATTTCGGCGAAAGCGGGGGTCTTCCCCCTCGATAAATTCCATTTCAAGCAGGCGGTGGATGGTTTTCGCCTCTCGGCTGACCGATTCGCTCATTCGCTTTGCCGCCCGCCCTGTTGGGGCGCAAAGGGCAACTGTGTTCCCCATTCGCTCGAATATCTGCACCACCGCACGGATAACGGTGGTTTTTCCTGTTCCCGGCCCACCGGACAGCACCATCACCCCGGAGGAAACAGCAGAAATAATCGCCTTTTTCTGCAAGGGAGCGTATGCAATGCCGTTTTCGTGTTCCGCCTGTTCAACGATAGTGGAAATGTCATCTGTGCCAATGCTTACCGCGGTTTTCCGCAACAAGTCCAGCTTGCTTTTGATATATTCTTCCGCTTTATAATAGCGGGCAAGGTAAATGCAAGTCACCCCATGGTGTACCACAGAGGCAAGCTCCTCGTCTGCTACAAGGGTGTCAAGCACCTCTTCCACACAGTCCTGCCCAAGCTCCATAAGCTCGGCGGCTGTTTTGATAAGGGCTTTGCGGGGCAGAAATGTATGTCCGTTGTTACTGGCGTTATGGGTCAGGGTGTGCTTTATCCCTGCGGCAATGCGGCTTGTCCCTGTTTCGCTTACCCCGAATCCGCGGGCAAGCTGGTCAGCACGAAGAAAGCCGATACCTGCAATGTTTTCGCACAGCAAATACGGGTCAGCACGGACAATATCCACACTACCGCCCCCCCATTTGCGATAAATCTTCACGCAGGTGGCAGGGCCGAACAGCTCCCCAAAGGCAACCATCACCCCACGAAGCCCAAACTGCTCCCGAAAGCCCTCGGCGATTTTTTGTGCCTTGGCTTCGGACAGTCCGCACACCGTCACAAGGAGTTCAGGACTGCGTTCTAATATGTCAAATGCGTCTGTGCCGAAAGCGTCAACGATTTTTTTCGCAGTCACCGGTCCAATGCCTTTCACCGCACGGGACGAGAGATACTTCAGAATTGCCTCTTTGCTTTGGGGCAAGCGTTTTTCGTAAAACTCCACCTTAAACTGCCGTCCGTAGGTGGGGTGGCTGTCCCATCGCCCGATAAGGGAAACAGACTCTCCCTCGCCTAATCCGGGCAGGTTGCCCACTGCGGTGACATACTTCCCTGCCGCTTCGTCCTGCACATCCTCGTCCACAAACAAGTCAAACACCGCATACCCGTTCTCTTGGTTCTGGTACACGATGTTTTCGACTGCTCCCGTAAGGGATATTTGGTCTGTTTGTTGTGGGAGATTGTTCAAGGGGGAAACCTTTCGAAAGAGAATTGAAGAATTGAAGAATTAAAAATTAAGAATGAAAAATGAAAAATTAAGGTTGATTTGCTTGCGCAAATCGTACCTTATTACAAAAGCACTTCGTGCTGTTGAGAAAAAAGTTTTTGTTCCACCTTTTTACAAAGCCCTTGTGAGCGTTGAAGGCAACAGCATTGGCGGCTTGCGTTTTTGTGCTCCCTGAGCGGGCAAGGTGGTCGGGTGTGGGGTGAAACCCCACTACTTTGTTTTTGAGGTTTTTCTTCAGGTTGTAATTTGCGTAGCAAATTTACATCAATTCTTCATTCTTCATTTTTAATTCTTCATTCTTCCTGTGGCATTTGCGACATTTGCCGTTGTGCCATAATCAGTCCGTGGTATATGCCCTCTTGCTCCATAAGCTCGTCGTGGGTGCCCACTTCCGCAATGGTGTGGTCATCAACAACGATAATGCGGGTGGCATTTCGTAGGGTGGACAGGCGGTGGGCAATGGCAAATGTGGTTCGGTTAGAGATAAGGCGTGCGATAGCGTCTTGTATCTGTTTTTCCGTTTCGGTATCAAGGCTTGCAGTTGCCTCGTCAAGAATAAGAATACGCGGGTTATGTAGCAGGGCGCGTGCAATGGCAATTCGTTGCCTCTCCCCACCGGATACACTATGCCCCCGCTCCCCTACATAGGTATTATACCCGTCAGGAAGGCGGACTATAAACTCGTGTGCAGTGGAAGTTTTTGCGGCGTTAATCACCTCTTCACGGGTGGCACTTGGATTAGCGTAGGCGATATTATCGTAAATACTGCCGGCAAACAAAAATGTTTCCTGCAATACCGCACCCACCTGAGAACGAAGGACATTTTGCGAAATATCGCGAATGTCCGTGCCGTCAATGGTTATTCGCCCCTCGCCAACGTCATACATACGCATAACAAGGTTGATAAGAGTGGACTTCCCCGCTCCGCTTCGCCCAACAATGCCTACCATCTCCCCGGGCTTTATTTCAAAGCTCACATCATTCAGCACCTCGGCGGCATCTTCATAGCTAAATGACACATTCTCGAACTTGATATGCCCTTCAATGTCAACGTGCACAGAGTGGTCAACGTCGTCCATTGTTTCCGGGTCGGACACCACATCATGAATACGGACAAGGCTGGTCATTGTGCGAATCATCCGTTGCGGCATCCACGCAAGCCAGCGAAGAGGGCCGTACAGCATGGCAACATAGCTGGTGAACATGGTCATTTCCCCAACTGTCATCTCCCCTGCAAGGATAGCATTTCCCACATAATACAGCAGGAAAAACTGCCCCACGCCCATAAGGAAAACCAGCACAGGAAACAATTTGCCAAAGAAACGTTCTGCCCGCTTTTGCACTTTGAATTCATTATATGCAGCACGGTCGTACTTTTGAATTTCGCTTTCTTCCATGCCAAATGCTTTTACCACACGAATCCCTGAGAAAATGTCCTGCATTATGGTGTTGGACACATCGCTCACATGGCGTTGATAGCCAAAAATGCGGCGAACAGCACGGCTGAACATACGAAAAGCAATAAGAATAAATGGCATCGGGGCAATAATCATCACCGCAAGAAACGGGTCAAATGTGACTAAAATCCCGGTTATAACAATAAAAATCAGAGCCTGGTCAATTAGGTTAGGGAATTCGTTTGTAAGGAAATCCACCACTTGGCGGGTGTCGTTATTTACTCGCTGAATAAGGCTTCCCGCCGTGCGACGATTCACATTACGCATGGTCAGTCGTTGGATTTTGTCAAACATGGTTTCCCGCAATCCGGTTGAAAGGGGAATTTGTGCAGACAGCATAGCGCGGCGACGTAAAAATCTAAATACCCGCACCAGCAAGTTCACTCCAACAATGGACAAAATCGCCACAAGAAATTGTGTAAACATCGGAGGGTCTTCTGCTTGAATAAAGTTGTCGATAAGGCGTGCGTTAAGCATTGGTAGCAAAATGCTTAAAAAGGTTACCACAACAAACAGCACCGAGGCAAGATAGATATAAAACTGGTATGGTTTAAGAAAGCTCCACAGCCAGCCAAAGTGCTTTTTTTTGTCTGCACAGGCAAAACAGTAGGTCGCCCCTGGGGCATATGGGCGGTGGCATTTGGTGCAGGTGGTGCGGCGGTTCACTCCGTCCGGGCGAAGAACGCCGTACTTCAGGCGGCGGTTAAACAGCTTGACCGCATAGGCGTACATGATTTTCATGCTCATATCAGCGGTACACAAAGCATGAACTCCACCGCCGTCGGTATATTCAATGCCAACACTACCTGTACCAACGTTAATTGCAAACTTGGTCAGTAGTGAAAATTCCAGGGTGGTTTTTTCCCCTGTTTCTATATTGAATAGGTAGATTGCCTGATTTGTTGCACCTAAAACCCCCTCGGTTTTCTTAACTTCACCGACAGAGGTAAGGTTAAAGGGCATAGCAAACAGCACCTCGTGTTCACGAAGTGTGGGAAATGCCTCGCACAGGGGAGTTCGCCACTGTGTTTCATGTTGTGGAACAGTTGTTGTTGTAGTGTTCATATAAGTTTGGTGTCCTATCTGTGGACGGCGGGTTGCCGTCCCTACGGGTGCGGTGGTTGTCCTGCCCTTGACCTTCTTCCCCTCTGGGGAGGGGTGGCAATGCGTAGCATTGACGGGGTGGCTTGTGCGGTGCGCCCTTGATTTTTGCCCTCTTTTGGGGAGAGGGTGGATTGGCAGTGTTTTTCTGCCAAGACGGGTGTTTTGTCTGTGCCGTTCGGCGGACGACCGAGGGCGGTCGTCCCTACGTGGTTTCGGCTGTGCCCTTTCGGACTAAGATGCTTCGTGCCAATCATGCTTCGACCAAAGCCAACAACACCCTTCAGGCTAAGACGCTTTGTGCCAATCATGCTTCGACCAAAGCCAACAACACCCTTCAGGCTAAGACGCTTTGTGCCAATCATGCTTCAAGACTGTTATTTTCTCGCCTTACGGGGAAATGAATTCCCCTTCATGGCGAGAAAATAACAGCTTTCAGCACACTAAATTTACAAGAATATATCAATCTTCTTAAAGCTGGCTTTATCCAGGGCATACACGTCGTCAATTTCGTAGCGATTGCCGTCAACATCGGTGATAGCAATATGTCCTGCCCCGATTTTGTAGATGGAGCGGTAAGTGTCTTTCAGGGTGAAGTCGGCAGGACCTCGGTCGGTTTCGGTTTTCCAATAGGAAAAGCCGTACCGCTCTTTGAAGTGGAGGATTTTGTTTATCTTCAGGGTGTAATAGCGGCGGTCAAGCTCGGCTTTCAGCAGTTCCTCCACCTGGGGGAATTGCTTTACGTCCCGAATCATTCCAAGCTCCCGCTCGTCCCCGTCCAGCACCGAAATGTACTCGTACATAAACTCATAGGGAAAACTGCGGCGAAGGGATACCTTGCCCCGCTCCGGCTTTTCGTCGCCCGGCAGGGTAAGGGTGATGAACTCGTTCACACGAGTAAACACCGCATTTTCGGGGGTGAGATATTTAATGTTAATCACGCCATCATAGTTGGCGGTTTCATTGATTTTTTTTGACATGGGTGTGTTCCTTTTCGTTAGTGTGAAGTCTGGTTTACTTCGCCATTCTTTCTTCATATGCAAGAACTGTGTTTTTTGAAACAATTCCCAATCTTTTTTCTGCTGCTTGAAAATATTGTTCGTCAAGCTCAAAACCAACGAACTTGCGTCCAAGGTTTTTCGTCGCAACCCCAGTTGAACCCACGCCCATAAATGGATCAAGTACAACATCACCCTCGTTTGAAGCAATTTTCAGGATATGCTCTAAAACTTTTATGGGCTTTTGCGTTGGGTGTTTCGGGTCTTTCAACCGTTCATTGCCACCACAAATTGGTGTTTCAATAAAATTGTGCATTTCTGCTTGGTTTGAAAAATTCCAAGTATGACCTTTGTTCCAAAAGCACACAATTAGCTCCACGGAATTCAAAAAAGAGGTTTTCATAAAATTTGGAACAGGGTTGGTTTTGTGCCAAGCCATGAATTGAAAAGTGTCATATTCACTATCAAATGCTTTGTGCCAATCACCTACCATGTTGTAACTCGTAAACACAAAAGCATTCCCTGTCGGCTTCAAAATACGTTTGAATTCAGCAACAAAATCCTTTGGGTCAAGTGGAACTTCGTCCCACTTTGCAATGTCGTTGTTGATGTCAGAACGCCAATTGAATTTGATATTTCCAGTAGAATATTGTGCAATATTATAAGGCGGATCTGTTAGAATTAGGTCGATAGAATTATCGGGCAATGTTTTTAGCAAATGTTTGCAATCGCCATGGCGTAAATCGAGAGAGTTCATATCAAATAAGCCTCCCTGATTTCGTTTAGTGCTTCAATTAAAACCTGAACATTTTCGTTATAAGCCTTAATCACTGTATTAAAACCATTTTCGCTCTTACAAACAAAATCCCAAAATGCTCTGCCTATAAGTAATTCGCTTTGTGCAAAAAATCGTTGAACTCGTTCTTGTGCCCAACCTTTGCCCTCGCCAAACTTGTTATATGCTGTGGCAAAGTGCAATTTCACATCTGCCGTTGTCTTGTTTTTTAGTATAAAATATTGCTCTAATAATGCACGCTTTTCCACTTCGGCTTTTTTTATATCAAGATCGCCACCAGCCTTTAGTTCGATGATATGATATGTATTTGAAAGTTTATCAAAAAACACATGATCAGAAGCATGAGTGGCATATTTTGTTGAAAACGCTTCAACATTATAGTCTTGATAGTGTTCAGTTTTTGGTGTTGTAATACGATTTTTATAGCTTGTTAGCATATCGTTGATATGGTCTATTTGTCTTGGGTTAATCTGCCCGGTAACTTCTTGTGATACCTCGTAATATTCTCGTGCTATTTCTAGTGCCATGCGTTCTAGTAAATTGCCAAATGATGAATCAAAAGAACGTACCAATGCAGAATAGTAAATCAATTCATTCGGCAATGCGTTCATAAAAACATTTTGCTTTTTTAGATTTATCGCTCCCTCTGGATTATCCACCTCTCCTGTGTGTCTGCCTTTGAAGCCAATGGCAAAGCTGTTCAAATGTGAACGCACGATACTTTCTATTCTTTTTGTTTCAGTTTGTGATAGCATTTTTGCTCTCTTTTCTGTTTTTTGTATGAGCAGACTGTCGGGAGAAAATCACCCTCCCCGCCCCCGCCCTCGTCCACCGCCACCGCCTGCGACAGGTAAGCCATCACCAACGCCGATAGACTTCAAGGCATCTAATTGCAGGGTGTACAGCTTGTGGTATGTACCTTTCGCCGCAAGAAGCTCAGCGTGGGTGCCCGACTCGGTGACTTTGCCGTTGTCCACCACAATAAGGGTGTCCGCGTCCCGCAAAGTGGACAGACGGTGGGCAATCATAATAGTGGTTCGCCCGGCGTACAATCGCTCAAGGGCGGCTTGGATATTCCGCTCGGTTTCGGTGTCCATGGCGGCGGTTGCCTCGTCAAGCAGCAGGATTTTCGGGTCACGCAAAAGCGCCCGTGCAATTGACACCCGCTGACGCTCCCCGCCCGACAAATCCTTGTACCCGGAGCCAATCATTGTCTGGTACGCCTCCGGCATTTTCATGATGAAGTCATGCGCTCCCGCCATTTTCGCCGCCTCAAGCACCTGCTCATAGCTGGCGTCTGCGTTAGCGTAGCGAATGTTATCTAATATCGTGCCGACAAACAAATATGTTTCCTGGGACACAATGGCAATGTTGCGGTGCAAATCCTCGGAAGAAATATTCTTCACATTGTGACCATCAATAAGGATTTCCCCTTCGGTGGTGTCATACAAACGCAAAATCAGGTTGGCAATGGTACTCTTCCCTGCCCCGGTCTTACCCACAATGCCGATAACCTTCCCCGGTTCAATCTTAAAACTCACATCTTTCAGCACCTTGCGATGCTCGATATAGGCAAAGTCAACACTACGGAATTCCACCTCGCCACGAAATTCGCCCAGCTCCACCGGGTCGGTAGTTTCGGGAACGTCGGACACAGCGTCCATCACCTCGATAAGGCGGTTCATGGCGGTCATGCTGTCCGACACATTGTAAATCATGTCAACAAACATGAAAATTGGTCCAAAAACAAGGTCAGCAAAGGCAAGAAAGGCAATCAGGATACCGAAAGTCATGTTAAACGACCCGGTGATAATCATCCAACCGCCTACCCCAAGAATCAAAATGCGGGCAATGGAGATAAGAAATTCGATAGCGGGGAAAGCAAGACTGGAGAAAAGAATCACGCTTTTTCCTGCCTGCGCCATGTCACGGCTTCGCTTGGCGTAACGCTCATTCTCGCTTTCTTCGCGGGCAAAGGCTTTCACCACACGCAGTCCGTTCAGCACGTCCGACAAAGTGGAATTCATAGAGCGTTGTCGCGACCAGCGGCGTTTGTGCAGTTTATCCATTTTGGCAAATGATAACTTGATAGCAATTAGGGCAATCGGGAAAACCAGTAGGGCAATAAGTGTTAGCATCGGGTTGAAAATCGTCATGATGACAAGCACCGCCACCACTTGAATTATGCTGACAAATGCGTTGCCGATAAAGTCGCACAAGAACCACCGCAGAGTTTCCGCATCGCTGGACACCTGCTGCATCAGTCCTCCTGTTTGTCTGCTTGAGAAAAAGCTGACCGACAACCGTTGGATAGATGAGAAAATCACCTTTTTCAAGTCATAAACAATGGCAGGGGCAACGTGTGCGGTGATTAGATTTTCGGTTATCTGAACAATTACTCCGAAAACCCGCACCGATATGATAATAGCAAGCACAAGCATAACATTTCTGTAAAAATCTCCGCCCTCAGTAAGAACTTCTTCATAGAAAAATCGCGTGCTGACATAGGGAGCAATAATAGACATTAGCCCGGTAAGAACCATTGCACCAAGAAGCACAAACAAGTGCCGTTTGTATTTTTTCGCAAAGAAAAATGTGCGGGCAAGGATTTTCTTGCGGTCAATACACTTGGGGCAGGCTTTACGAACTTCGTCGGCGTAGCGGTTGCCGCACTTAGGGCAAAACTTGTCCTGTTCGTTCACCTTTTTGTCCGCCGCAGGTTTGATTTTCCCGTCTTTCAGCAGTTGATTCAGATACTTCATGGCACAATATGTGACAGATTTGCTACCGAAAGTGAGATTCGCCACAAGGATACTGCTTTCATCTTTGCCCACGGCAAGCAGGCGGGCGGTGGTCAACAGTTCATCCACCTTAAATTCCTTGATGCCATCAAGTCTTATGGTTGCATGATTTTGCAGAGCAAAGGAAGAGAATCCTTTTTCGCTAACCACTTCACCTGCAAAGGAATGAAGAACAGTAGCCGTGACCGCAATAAAATTATCGCAGCGCACGGCATTGGTATCCATATCTGTGCGGAAGAAAAGCACAAGGTCGTCCGTGCGGATGCCTCGTTCTTCAAGTTCCTTTGTTATGTACCCTGGGGCAACATTCGGTTGCTCCGGGTCGAAAAACCATTTATCGGGTTCGTTCATGGGATAATTGTTTCCTATAAAAGTTTTGTTTTGTGTGGGTGGAGGCGGGGTTTCCATGCCTGTCCTGTGGGTGTTTGGGTGTGTAGCGACTATTCGTCGTCGTTGCCACCTTTATAATGCCGTATGGCTTTAACCAATTCTGCCGACTGCTCTTTGGAGTTTGTCTTGATTTCAATTTTTTTATGGGACGGTCCTCTGGAAAGGTCAACAAAAAAGTCGTCAACCCACTGTGAGCGTATCACTCTATGTACAACCGTACGCTCTCTTACAGAAAATATTTTATTCAAATTAAATTTGTGTGTGCAGTAACATCTATAAATACAGTCTTTGCTCTCTTTATTTATCGTGAATTTTCGAAAAAAAGTCATTATAAAAGTATAAATAAATATCCAAGAACTTCCCATTATCAAAACAAGGAATAGAACAAACCATAAATCAAATTCGTCTCTGCCAATATTTTCTATTATAAGCATAATTACTGCAACTGATAGGACTGCCGGAAGCAACCGCCATTGCACCGAAATATAACACTCGGTGTATTTTTAGTGGGAATTTAATTGTTACATATTCCCCTGTTTCTCTGACTATGAGTTCTTTGGTGTGCAGGCTTTTGTTCATGGTTTTTCCTTTGGTGGGGCTGAGTTGTGTGCGGCGCGGGTTTTGTTGTACTGTAGGGGCGGGCATTGCCCGTCCGAAAACACCCGTCACTCACTTCGTTCGTGCCACCCTCTTTGAAAAAGAGGGCTAAGGTCAAGGGCGCACCGCACCCAAGCCCTCTTTTTCAAAGAGGGTGGATTGGCAGTGTTTTTCTGCCAAGACGGGTGTTTTGCCTGTATCGCGTTTCACGGCGGGCGGGCGTGGAAACCCGCCCCTACAACAGCGTTCGGTGCGTCCTTTGCCTTCTTCCCCTCTGGGGAGGGGTGGATTGCGACTGTCCTTGTCGCAAGACGGGGTGGCTCGGTTGTATTCGGCGGGTCGCCGAGGGCGTCGACCCCTACGGGTGCGGTGCGGATTCGTTGCGGGCGGGCATGGAAACCCGCCCCTACAACAGCGTTCGGTGTGTGTTTCGCCCTTGACCTTTAACTGTTACCTGTTAACTGTTCACTGTTATCTGTCAACTGCCCTTAAAAGCTCCCCGTCACCTCTTCCGCTTCGATGTCAACCCAAAGATTATACCGCTTGGTGGTGAACTTCAGCACGCAATAGCTGGGGTCGTTCACCCCGCCGTTGGGGTAGTGGGCTTCAAGAGCGTCGTACCATGTGTCTTTTTTGCTTTTCTCGTCGGTCAGCACCTCAATGTCGCCAACAAGGGTGATGTTGTAGTACGACCCACCCTCGTAGTCGTCATCGAAAATGCAGATAGAGGCTCGGCTGTTTGCCGTTGCGCGCTTGGCTTTGTTGCCGTCGATAATCGCACCGAAAGTAAGAGTGCGAATACCCTCTGCTTTGGAGATGGACAGGCAGGAGGTTGTGGGGTAGCCCTCGTGGTCAAGCAGGGATAGGGTAACGCCAACGCCCATGTTCACCGCCGCTGTCTTGCTGTGGATTATTTCTGCCGCCTTGGCAATTGTTTGTTCGTGTGTCATATGGGATTCCTTTTGTTTTTCGTTGTCCTGTAGGGGCGGACCTTGTGTCCGCCCGTCGCTTGGTGCCGTTTCGCTTGAAGGGCAGACACAAGGTCTGTCCCTACAACAACGTACAGTCTACTCCGCCAGTTCCCATTTACAGCGAATTGGCGAGGTGATTGCACCCTCTTTTTTCAGGGCGGTAAATACTTTTGTTACGTCTTTTTTCTCAAGGCCTGTGGCTTTGGCAACATCACTTTCGGTGACAGGTGCACCTGCCGAGCGAATGGCGTTGATTACTTTTTCACGATTTTCCATGGTGGGACTCCTTTCGGGGTTGGGTAAAGCGTTTTACGCTTCATCAATAATACTAATATTTCTGACAAATATTATTGTGTCCTCGTCGGTTTTAATCCATTCTTGCTTGAGCAAAAAATCTGCGGCGGCTTCAAGGGTTCTAACGTTATTAAGGGTTACAACGGCATGGTCGCCACAGTTAGTGTGAACTATTATTTCCATTTTGGTTATATCCTTTCGCAAAGGTTAGTTACATCCATGTAGGGGCGGGTTTCCATGCCCGCCCGTGTTGTTTGTTTCGTTAGGCGGAACGCTTTTGAAGCGTTCCCTACACAGGGTTTTGCCTATTCCGTTCAAACGACACAAGCGGACGACTGCACGGGTCGTCGCGTTAGGCAATACTACCCCACAACAGTTTCCACACAATACCCCTTATATCCGCATTTTGTGCAAGCAAGCCATCTCGCCTTCGTTGTGCCGCTTGTGAACATCACCTTGCTGTACGGTGGCGTGAAAACGCCATTGCACTCGGGGCAGATGAAGGCGGTGTCCTTGTAAAAATGCCTGTCAAGAAGCAGGGCAGCCGCTTGGGAAAGCGGGAACACAACGGCGAATGGAACCCACATTCCCCTCATTACCCATAGGGTGATAGCAGCAGCGGTCGGCAGGGTTATCACACAAGCAAGTGCCACCAATTTTCTGAACTTTGTACGAACTTTTTTGTTTTGTTTCATAGTGCGTTCTATGTCAATGATAGAATTTACTGGGATAGCGGCGTTGTTACGGATACTTTTCTTGATGACCTCTACCGTTTCAAGCTGTTTCTGTCGTTCGCTGATTTCATTGCCGAGGCTTTTTGCGTGTTCGTCAAGTAATAGCTCCAAAACTTTTGTAGGTGCTTCACTTTCTAAAATGCCTTTAATCAATTCAAGTGAAAGACCGATAGTTTTTAGTGTACAGATAAGCCGAAGTTTAGTCAGGTCGTCATCTGTGTACAGTCGCCGCCCGCCCTCGGTAAGGTCAGTGGGGGGCAGGATACCTTTTGTATCATAAAATTGCACGGTGCGCACAGAAATGTTACATAAATTCGCCATCTCGCCAGTGGTGTATTTTGACATAGTAACTCCTTTCTGAAACGAGTATAGCACATTACGCAAGGTAACAAGCAATAGGTCAAGCAGGGGGATTTTTCAGGGTTACGTTAGGGGATTTTTTGTGAAATGGGTGGGTTTTTAGATAAATTGGAAGTTCACCTACCCCCAACGAGCGGACGACCGAGGGCGTCGCCCCTACGGGTGCGGTGCGTCTTGCCCTTGACCTTCTTCCCCTCTGGGGAGGGGTGGATTGCGACTGCCCTTGTCGCAAGACGGGGTGGCTTGTGCGAAGCGCATGGCGGGAGGAGTTTTTTAATGGCACTCCCTCCGACGGCTACGCCGCCACCTCCCTCACGAGGGAGGCAAAGGGCGGGTGCGGCGGTTGTTGTCCTGCAGGGGCGGGCATTGCCCGTCCGAAAACACCCGTCACTCACTTCGTTCGTGCCACCCTCTCCCCAAAAGAGGGCTTGGGTGCGGTGCGCCCTTGACCTTAGCCCTCTTTTGGGGAGAGGGTGGATTGGCAGTGTTTTTCTGCCAAGACGGGTGTTTTGGTACGTATCGTTCGTTTCACACCTACCCCGTCAGTCGCAAGAACAGCGACTGCCACCCCTTCCCAAGGAAGGGGATTAAGGGCAGGTGCGGTGTGGATTATTTGTTGCGGGCGGGGGCAAGCCCCA
>Ga0209755_10000726_pt1 | contig 57890 bp, 47 predicted proteins | sample TergutCo191P1_FD_187301 | JGI IMG/M metagenome (GOLD analysis project Ga0209755, IMG submission 187301) | Cornitermes sp. P1 segment gut microbial communities from Petit-Saut dam, French Guiana - Co191P1 (SPAdes) (version 2) | ecosystem: Host-associated > Arthropoda: Insects > Digestive system...
AAATTGTGAATAAGGACATTCTTGAAAACGCCCGCAAGGAAAAGGAGGTTATTCAGATGGCAGTATCAGCAATAGCAAGACAGAGCCAAGATAAAGAGACACGGCGAGCCTACGAACGCAGGCAGGATGATATTTACTTTTACAACTTGGAACGTGATAACGATAGGCGAATAGCAGAGGAATACAAACAGAGAGCGGAGCAGGCAGAAGCCGAAAACGAGCAGCTACGCCAACAAATAGCCGCCATGCAAGCCAATCAAAATTAGGAAAACCCAACCGGTCGCTCACACCGACCGGTTGACTCTCCCTCTTTCCATCACGACACCAACCGAGCAAACGCCCCGCCAAGCTCCATCAGCTCCGCATAGCTCCCCTTCTCAGCAATAACCCCCTTATCCAGCACAATAATCTGGTCGGCGCTCAGTATAGTCGATAGCCTATGCGCAATCACCACAACCGTGCGGCTTCCGGCTAGATTTTCTATAGCCTTTTGGATTTGCAGCTCCGTTTCCATGTCCACGGATGAAGTCGCCTCGTCGAGGATAAGAATAGGCGTGTCGCGCAGAACCGCGCGGGCTATGGACAGGCGCTGCTTCTGCCCGCCGGAAAGGCGTACGCCGCGTTCGCCTATTACCGTGTTATAGCCGTTCGGCATCTTCGTTATGAAGTCGTGGGCGCAGCTGATTTTCGCCGCTTCTTCGATTTGCGCCTGCGTGGCGGATTTTACGCTGTAGGCGATATTTTCGGCGATTGTTCCGTTGAACAGGAAAACATCTTGCAGAACCATGGAGATTTGCGAACGCAGCGAGGTCAGGCTCACATCGCGGATATCCGTTCCGTCGATTCTGACCGCGCCGCCCTGCGGGTCATAAAACCGCTCGATTAGCGAAACGATGGTCGTCTTACCCACGCCCGTAGGCCCGACGATGGCGACCATTTCGCCCGATTTCGCCTCGAAGCGTATATCAGAAAGCACAGGCTCGTCCTTATTATAGTAGAAAGAAACGCCGTCGAAGGCGATATCGCCCCTCGCGCGTTCCAAATGCAGAGCGTCTTCTTTTTCCCGAACATCAGGGACGGCGTCCAGTACCTCGAACACCCGCGCAGCGCCCGCATATGTAACCTGCACATCCTCAAACAAGCGCGAAAGCACCGAAAGCGGCTGATAAAAAATACTCAAATACATCAAAAAACCAACCACATCCGCAATCGACATATTACCGCCCATAGCCAAATAGCCTCCGATTCCCACCACAATGATAGTTCCGGTCGAAATCAAAAACTCCACACTCGGATGAAAAAGCGCGCTCGCGTTGTTCGCATTTATATTAACCTGCGCATAGTGCGCACATAGCTTCAATATCTTCTTATACTCACGGTCTTCCTGACCGAACGCCTGAATCTCCTTCATGCCGGAAAGATTATCATGCGAAGTAGCGTTCACTTCACCCAAAACCTGCTGATTAATCCGAAAAAGCGGTGCAACCTTCTTAGAAAACATAGTCCCCGCCCAAATTACAAACGGCACAGGAATAAGCGTGATAGCGGCAAGAGTTGGGTTGATTGTGAAAATAACGACAGCTACCCCAATGATTACCACAAGATTGCTGATTAAGTCGGGCAGCGCGTGGGCTATCAAGATTTCCGCTTGACGGTTATCGTTTACCATACGGCTCATCAGCTGACCCGTTTGCTTGTCCTGGTAGTACTTCATAGAGAGCGTTTGCAGCTTCTCGTAGACCTTCGCGGTCATTTCGCCGACAAAGCGCCACGCCGCCCAGTGGCTGACGGCAATAGCCGCCCAGCGGCAGCCCATGCGCAGTATGTAAGTCACAAGCAGGATTATGGAATAGGTGAAAAGGATTTCGCCCGTGACATTTCCGTCTGTCAGCTCCTGTACGAAGCTGCGTACCACCGCCGGGGTGATTAGGTTCAAGAGCGCCGCACCGATTACGCCCAGCGTTGCGATTCCGATAGTCTGCCAGTGGCTTTTCGCCATGATGATTAGTTTCATAATATGATTGTCCATGACAAGACCTCCTTTGGGGGTATTGTATCATAAGTTTGTAACCCCACACACCCCTTTGCGCCATCGCCCCATATATGTTATACTTTCCGAAATAGGAGGTATGAACAGTGACAGCAGACATTCATGAGCTAGTAAAAATCGTAGAGGGTACGCATGGCGACCCGCACCACATTTTGGGGCTTCACGAAGGGGTAATCCGCGTCTTTAATCCGGAAGCTAAAGAAGCGGCGATTTTCTGCACAACGGATGAAGCTAAACGTGTGGAAATGGAACGCGTACATAATTCCGGATTCTTTGAGGCAGAATGGGCGCACGGTGTTGATTATATGCTTGAATTTACGGCGTATTCCGGCGACACTTGGCAGACCCGCGACCCTTATTCTTTCGAACCCGTACTTACCGACCTTGACCTGCACCTTTTCGGCAGCGGCACACATTATGAGATTTATGAGAAGCTCGGCGCGCACCCTATGACCATAGGCGGGGTTAGCGGCGTGCTTTTTGCTGTGTGGGCGCCCAATGCTACGCGGGTCAGCGTTGTTGGGGATTTTAACGGATGGCACGGGCTGCGGCATCCTATGCGGATTTTGCAGCGCTCCGGGGTTTGGGAGCTTTTTGTTCCCGGGCTCGGCGTTGGGGACTACTATAAATTCGAGGTGCGGGCTACGGGCGGCGATATTCAGCTTAAAACCGACCCGTACAGCAACTTTAACGAGCTGCGTCCCGGCTCCGCTTCAATCGTTTACGACTTGAACAAATACAACTGGCAGGACGAAAAATGGCTGAAACAACGCGCAAAAAAAGACCCCGTCGCAGGCGCGGTCAACATCTACGAAGTCCATCTCGGCTCGTGGCAGCGCAAGGAGAACGGTGCATTTTTAACCTATACGGAGCTGCGGCACAAGCTTGTTCCTTATGTGAAGAAGATGGGCTATACGCACGTTGAGTTTATGCCGGCGATGGAATATCCTTTTGACGGCTCTTGGGGGTATCAGGTTACGGGGTATTTTGCGCCGACTAGCCGCTACGGCACCCCTGCGGATTTTATGGCGCTGATTGATGCGTTTCACCAGAACGGCATCGGCGTTTTGATGGACTGGGTGCCTGCGCATTTTCCGAAGGACGCGCACGGGCTTGCCCGCTTCGACGGCACCGCCTTGTACGAGCATCAAGACCCGCGGCTCGGCGAGCATCCTGACTGGGGTACACTCATTTTCAACTACGGGCGCAAGGAAGTCATGAACTTCCTAATCGCAAACGCGCTGTTTTGGGTAGAGAAGTTCCACATTGACGGGCTGCGCGTGGATGCTGTGGCTTCCATGCTGTACCTTGACTACGGCAAGCGGCACGGCGACGCCGTAACGAACCAGTACGGCGGCACGGAAAATCACGATGCGGTGGAATTTATCAAGCATATGAACTCCATCATAAGCGAACGCTGCCCGAACGTTCTTATGGTAGCGGAAGAATCGACCGAGTGGGCGGGCGTTACGCGCTCGGTGGAAGAAGGCGGGTTGGGCTTCAGCCTGAAATGGAACATGGGCTGGATGAACGACTTTTTGGAATACATGGGCAAGGACAGTGTGTACCGCAAACATCACCACAATCAGTTAACCTTCGCCATGATGTACAACCACAGCGAGAATTTTATGCTAGTGCTGTCGCATGACGAGGTTGTTCATATGAAAGGCTCGCTTGCCTACAAAATGCCCGGCGATATCTGGCAGAAGATGGCCAACCTGCGCGCAGCGTTCGCGTTCATGATGGGGCACCCCGGGAAGAAGCTATTGTTCATGGGCGGCGAGATTGGGCAGTTTGAGGAATGGAGCGAGTATAAGGAAATCAACTGGTTTTTGCTTGACGAATACGAGCATCACAAGCAGCTGCACGGTTTTGTGCGGGATTTGAATAAGCTCTACACGAAGGAGCGCGCGTTCTGGCACAACGAAGACCAGGGTTTCGGCGGCGGCTTCGAGTGGATTAACGCGGACGATGCCGAGCATAGCATTTTGACCTTCTTCCGCCGTGCGCCTAAGCTTTACCGGAACAAGCCTGTTCTGGACGAGCATGGGAACGAGGTGCAGGAGATTCTGGTATTTATATGCAACTTCACGCCTTCGCCTTGGACTAAGCACAGGGTAGGCGTGCCTATTGCCGGAGTTTACACGGAGCTGATTAACAGCGACGACGGGAAGTACGGCGGCAGCGGGGTTGTGAATACCGGGGAGATGCACAGTGACGAGATGCATTGGGATAACCGGCCTTACAGTGTGGAGGTGGCTGTTCCGCCGCTTGGTGTTACGGTATTGAAGTTGAAGAACTAATGTGGTATAAATAGCTAGGAAATAAATTGCGCGAACGCTTCTACGCGCAATTTATTTCCGGTATTTTCCGAAGGAAAATAAGCTTCCTTTATTTTCCGAAGGAAAATGAGCTTCCTTATAAGGAACGACAACTTGAGGAGAGGTGTATTTTATGTTAAATGTTGCAGTAGTAGGCTGCGGCGGTATGGGCGCGGGCCACGCGGCAGCGATTGCTTCCGGCACGGGCAACGCAGTATGGCGCATTAACGACGCCAGTACAGTAAAAGCCATCGAAAACGCCACGGATATCAGCAAAAAACTGGCGCTTGCCGGTACTTTCGACACCCGTCCGGAGCGTCAGGCTTGGGCAAAGGAGCAAGGCTACCATACATACGACAGCTTCGAGGCTGTGCTTGCCGACCCAAAAGTCGACATAGTACTGGTAGCCACACCGAATGACTCGCATGAAGACTTATCAATCCGCTCGCTGCGCGCAGGCAAGCACGTTCTCTGCGAAAAGCCTGTCACCCCAACTAGCGCCGAACTGGAAAGAATCATGGCGGTAGTAAAGGAAACAGGCAAAGTCTTCTACCCGCGCCAAAACAGACGCTGGGACAGAGATTTCATCATTATCGAAAAAATCATCGAGGAGAAAATGCTCGGCAAGGTCTTCAACATCGAGAGCCGTGTAATGGGCTCACGCGGCATCCCCGGCGACTGGCGCGCCTCAAAGGCGCAAGGCGGCGGCATGATGCTCGACTGGGGCGTCCACCTCTTGGACAGGCTTGTGGATATGCAGGGCGAAAAGGTCAAGCACGTTTTCTGCTCGCTTAGCCACATCAAGCATGACGAGGTAGACGACGGTCTGCTGATGCACCTCACCTTCGAAAGCGGGCTCACGATGGTCGTTGAAGTAGCAACATGCCACTTTATCAACCTTCCGCTATGGTATATTGCGGGAACCGACGGAACAGCCGCCATTAAAGACTGGAGCTGCGAAGGCGAGATTATCCGCGTAAAATCTTGGGAAGATAAGGACACCACTCCGATTCTTGCGGGCGAAGGTCTGACTAAGACCATGGCGCCAAGGCAGGGCGATAGCATCGAAAGGCTGCCGCTTCCGGATGTTCAGTATGACTTCAACGCGCTTTACAGTAATTTGGCTGATACGGTTAATGGGACAGCTAAGCAGATTGTTACTCCTGAGGAGGCGCTTCGGGTGCTTAAGCTGATGGAGGCTGCGTTTAAGAGCGCTGAGACTCATAGTGTGGTGGATTTTGAGTAGATAGATTTGTAGGTAGAATTGGACGGTCAATTGCTTGAGTTTTTGGGCAGTTGGCCGTTTTTTTGTTGCGGCATAATTCGAGGTGAAACGAGATTATAGTTGCTTATTCGTCACAACTTATGGTATTATTTCGCAGGCGATAAATTACAGACAAAGGAGTGCAAGGTAAATGGATAATCGGCAAAATAAGCATCGCGACAAAAATATTTATTTTCTTCATTTGTCGGATTTACACATAAGCAACGAAGGAACGGCAGATAACCCGCGTTACTCGACGGCTTTGGAAAGACTAATCAGGGATATAGTTTCTCAGCTGGAAATGGTGATGGAAAGCCCAAACAGCAATCTTGTGATATTAATTTCCGGTGACATTATCGATAAAGCCGGATATGAAAAGGATTGCGGGACGGTTAAAAAGTTTTTTTGCACTTTGAAAAAACGGCTTGATGCCGCAAATGTAAAAGATGTGATAATAGTTCCCGGAAATCATGATAAAGTAACTAAGGATAAAAACAACGAAAAGTATACCGAGGATAATGAAGACGAAGCGTATGTCAATTTTTTGGAAATGGCTCATGAAATCCGCAAGGTTTTTAATAGTGAACTAAGTACCGAAGATAAGTGGAAAGCACCATATGGCGTAGATATGCTGCAAATTGACAAAGCAGACACCTTAGAAATCGACAGATATGATTTATGTTTTTTACGTATAGATACCGCTCGGAATTGGTTCAAAACCGCACCGGGAGATGACTTTGAGTACGATGAAAACCATCCTTTCAGCAGACTGGAAGCACATGCAGATTTCAAAACGCTAAGTGTCGGAAAGAAACAGCGTGATACACTACTGGATGATTACAGAGATGAGTATAATGCATTACGTAATGAATATGGTAAAAAACATAAGGATGAAATGGAAAATTACAAGGAAATAGACGAAGTAAACCTACCAAAAGAAATAAAAAATCGAAAAAGAGCAGAATCAAGAAAGAGGCAAGAACGATATTTAAGAAAAAACAAAAACCCTATGGATTTAGTGATTGCAGTCACCCACCACCCATTATCTTGGCTGCACTGGCTTGAAGAAGAACACTGTATGGAATATTTCATGTCAGAAGAACTTCTAAACACAGACATACTGGCATGTGGGCATGTTCACGCAGGCGAGGTTACAAGCTACTTCAAACATGACCATTCTTTGCTTGTTTTAACTACCGGAGTAGGTACCACTGCCAGTCCCGATGATGTGCTTAAATATTCAGTTTACTCTGTAAATATACCCAACAACTCAATCGATGTGATAATGCGCGTAGCAACAACCCACGGAAATTTTGAGTATGATTACAAGGTATACGCTAATAAAAAAGCTTCGGGCGATGATAAACTAAGATATCCGCTTAAATTGCAGGACAGCAGTGTGTACGTAAATGTTAATGCGCTAAACCCTATCGAGACCAGAAGCTTGTTTATCGACAAGGAACTTGTTGTCAACCAAATACCTGTTGTTGTAAAATCCGTAGCTAACTTTTCTTCAAAAGTCAGTCAAAACTATTCGCCGTGTGAGCAGTCGAGTAAGTTCCGGAATTTTCTTAACTTACTGGAAGCAATATGTGAATCTGCTAGAAAGGAATTAAACGATTGTTTTACTTCAAGAAATGCGATAAAAACTGCCTATTTTAGGTATTTCAACAAGCCGAAATCTAACTATCCATTACTTTATACGGCCGGAAAGAAAGACTATGAAAAATATATTAAACCCACATTTGCTTATCTGGGCAGCGCCATAATGGTCGCCACAAAAACAAGAAAGCCCGTCATACACTCTGTAAACAGGCGGTATTATACTATTGATGAATTTTGGGATGATAACTTGACTTTAGTCCCCGACTTCAAGGGGAATATTCAGCGCGATACTATTGCTGACCAAGAGGGAAATGAAATTTTAGCAAAAATACCGCGTTTAACATTCGGTATTTTCATGAAATACGCTGATTTAGACGACTCCTCAGAAATTCAAAAGTGGGACGCACGCAGTTTATATCTGCTTGCTTACTTAGGGCTAGAGAAAATCATAGAGGAAATAATTTTCAACCATATCTGTGAATATGGGGTGGATATTGACGAGTTTTTGGAGTGGGTCATAGAGGAGCATCAATCCGATGATGCCGAAGAAGAACTCACCTAAGCATCAAAAAACCCGCCGTCAACCGGTCGCTCACACCGACCGGTTGACGGCATTTTTCTTGCACCCCACTACTCCCCAACCATCAGCGCAAACACTATCGGCACGGTCAGCGGTCTATTATTCACACCATACAAAACCAACGACAGACTATGCGCACCTACAGCGGCTCTCGACAGTCCCGATATTTGTATCTGAATCTGATTATCAGCCACACGTACACGGCTTGGGGCTGTGGTGCCTGTTGGCAGCCCACTTATTGACATTGTGTGGTAGCCGTTTCGTATGCCCGGGGTGTTTAGGGTGAAGGTTGCTGAATCGGTGGCGGGGTTGTTGATTTGCTGTGTTGTCGTTGGGCGGTTGGTTGGAAGACCCGCGGGTAGTGGTGTAGACAGCGGACGCGGGGTTGGTGCGGGCAGCCGAGTTTGGGTAAGGGCTGTCCATATTGCCGGGCGCGGGGTTGGTGCGGGGGTTGGGGTCGGCACCGGCGTAGGGGTTGGCGTTGGCGTTGGCGTGGGGGTTGGCGTTGGGGTCGGTACAGGTGTTGGCTGCGGTGTCGGTTGCGGGCTTGGGCTTGGCGACGGCTGCGGCGATGGGCTTGGCGTTAATTCCGGCGTCAGGTTTGGCGTTTGTATTTGCGGCAGCTCCGATTCCGATTCGAGTTCCGGATAGTATTCTTCATCTTCATAATCTTCACCATATCCACCGTATACGCCGTAGTCTGCCTCTGTATCTTCGTCGTCTTCTTCGTCATAATCGGCGCCTGCATAAATAAACGCGGTCGGCGGCGAGGTCAGTGCGATTTCCGTAAAAACACCCGTGCCGTATTCGCTGTAGCGCAGCACAACAGCGCCGCCAGGATTAGTTTCGGCGAGCATTACCGTATTCTCTGTGACCGGCACACCGATGATGCCGTAGCCTTCGGTAAACAGGTTCATGTTTCCCGTTCTTCTTCCTCTCAGCTCCATGGGGAAGGTGCTTCTTCTGTGCAAAAGAACGCTGTGCCTGTACGGATTATTTCTTTCCATTTCTATCCTGCCCCAAGGCGCAACGTTAATGAAATCGTCCCTTCTCAGGTTGTTCGATAAAATTCTGCCCCCGTAAGTTATGGTTACGTCAACAGGGCCTTCTATGACGAGCTCTTGTGCAATTGGTCTTGGCGGCTCGGTTATCGCGGTATACAGTTCTTCGAGAGCGAAGCCGTAGTCTGAAAATGAGCCGAAATATATGGCAGCACCGCTCGGAGGCGGGCCGCTTATAGCGGTCTTAAATATTGGGCCGAATGTACGCTCCTCATCGGTAACACCCCCGCCGGGCACGAATATCGTGTCTATTACGTGGTTATTCCATAAACCGCTCGCGGGGTTTGTTATTTGATTGTGAACGAAATTGGCGTGAGTCATAAATGCATACGGAACCGCAAACGGCCCCGTGGCAAGCGTGGGGCCCACAGTCGACAAGCCGTCAGAAAGAATAATTATCCGCCTCGGACACCCGGGATGATTGACTCCCCCCGCAAATAACCCCGTCGCGCTAGTAAGAGCCGCGCTGAGATTAGTACCTCCGAGCGGCGTAAGCCCGTTCACCAATGGGGCAAATACAGTTGAATACGGCCCTCTCGAAAAGCCTGTCAGCACAGTCGCGGTTGCACTGTAATCAATCAAGGCAACGTACTGTCCCTGATTGAGCAGACCTTGAATAAGCCCGGGCAAAGTAGAACGCACTTCGGATATAGGACGGCCCTGCATACTGGAAGACGTATCAACCATAATAACGGTGCGCATTATAGGATTGAAATGAGCTGTTATGTTCACGCCCGCCGCGGGCATTACGAAGGTAGCGTTCTCTACCCCTCTGCCCGCTATGGTTGCAGCCGCGGGCAACAAAGTCACCCCGCCGGAAGTTAGTTCCCAGTGGGAAAAGGTGTAGCCTGGGCTTGGCGTGTTAGCTACCAAGTTAACGGTTTGCCCCTGCATTACAGACGTAGCCGTACTATACGGGATGATAAGCCCTTCCACCGGGTCAATAACAAAACCGCTCGGCGTGCCGCGGGAAACGTTGCAGGCGTTAATCAAAACATCACTGCCCACATAGCGCACAAACTCAACGGAAACGACCATATCCCTAACCCCGCTTGACCTGTTTGGAGTACCGCGGACGGGCATAATATTCCGGGGCAAACTGCCGAACACGACAGGCATATTCGAGATGCTGACTCCGTCTACTATCCATCTAAGCACCACAAACCCGGGGTCAGGCACCGCTGTAAAGCGCCTCGTACAACTCCAGCAACCCGGGCGGACATAAGCAGACGCAAATGTGTCGGAGGTATGTCCGACAATAATATTTGGCGTAGCGCAATACCCTGCGGTAATACTGCCGCCTGTACCGGAAATAACACTGACAGAAATACTCGGCGCAGGGTTCGGAGGCGGCATCCAAATCGCGTACAAGTTGATGCTGCCCGTTATCCGCGTAGCTACGTCAAACAAATTAGTCAGAGTATCGGTCACAGCGGGGTTAGTACTCCACCCCGCAAATATAGGGCGCCCTGCCGGCGCCGTTCCCGAGCTGACATTGAAATGCTCGGGCAGGACATTGTTATGCCTTACCGTAATCTCGCTAATAAAATTCCCGTCCCAAGTGTAAAAGCGTACCGCATGGTCATCAGGCGGCGGGTCCCACCGCGCGTATATGTATGTATTCGCAAATATTTGCGTGACGTTAAAACCAAACTGCGGGTCTGACAGCGGCCCGCTAGGAGACGAGAACCAACCCAAGAAGTTGATGCCGGGCGATGTCGGGTTAGGGGTAGGTCTGGCTACCGTCCCGCCGTTCGGCACAACTACATGAAAGTTAGGTTCGCCGTTATCCGGCACAAATGTAACTACATGACCGTCCAACAGCGTAATTCTCGCAAAGCCATCGCCCTCACGCCCGGTCATGGTGCCGCCGCTCGGGTTTGGCATGGACATGTTTCCGGGAATGATATTGGTCCCGGTCAAGCCGCTTCGGATAAAGCCCGAGCCGCCGCTGCCTGCCTGGCTCGGAAACGGAGAGGGCGCCAAGCTTCCCGACGCGCCCCCAAACCAACCGCCGCCGCCGCCTGCTAGCCCGTTCTGCCCGTTACCGCCTTGCCCAAAGGAGCCGTTGCTTCCGTTTGCGCCGCTAATAACCCCTCCGGCGATTTGTGTGCCGCCTGTACTGCCGCCCCCGGCCATTCCTTGCAGCCCGCCGCCTGCTCCGCCATGCACAAGGTCGCCGCCGCCTATGTCACCGCCGCCCCCGCCTCCGGCAACAATCACAACCGCATCCCTGTTTGCGTTCAAAGCGGATAACTGTCCCGTCTGCGTAGCAATATGCGTAGCACCGCCGCCGCCCGCACCCACAGACGGGGAGTTTGCCTGACCGCCCCTGCCGCCGCCGTTAAACCCGCCCGCCATCAAGCTAGCATCGGGCCGTATACTGCTCGCGCCGCGTCCGCCCACCACAACATACAGTGTCTGAGAAGTGGCAAGAGTTATCTCTCCTCGCGAAAAACCGCCGCGCCCCCCTAAGGACGTCAAATTCGCTCCGGAAAGCGGCCCAATTTCATCACCGCCGGAAGCCCCCCAAACCTCAAGCAAGAACCGCCCGGGCCCTACAGTAACCGAATGAATACCGGGCGTGCCGAACTCATGAACAGCAGCGAAAACCTCCACAGGACGAAAAGCAGGCACCATCCCAAATATCATGAATAAGACTATAATTGCAGCCGCAAACCGCTTACCGAAAAACTTCACAGCGTATACCTCCTAAACATTGACTCAGTTGTATATAACTCAACTTTCTACTTGCCACAACACCCCCCAATTATACCACACAACCCCACATTAGCAACACAACCCCCAAAACTAAAAAAAGCCGCCCAACCGGTTAGTCACACTAACCAACTGAACAGCCCTTAACCCCTAAATCAAACCCCTAACCGATTAATAAGCGTATCATAAACCTCATTCATAGCAGCAATCATCCGCGCATTAACACTAAACAAATTCCTAAACCGCGTCATATTCATAAGTTCCTCATTCATATCCACATCAGAAACCGCAGCGCGCTGATTAGTGGTCGCGGCTATTACTTCGTTGTAATTATTACGGAAGCGAATCGATTGCCTGATATCTATAGCCAAGAACCCGGATGTCGCGATTATAAAATCCTCCAACCGCCCTTCACGGAAAAGCGACTGAAAAGTCCCTACCTCAAGGAAGCCTAAGACAACATCATTATCACTCTCGCCCTGCATAGGGTTTGTAGACGCGCCAAGCAGCCTCGGATTGTTCAGCAGTTCCGCGTTTATCCCAAAGTTCAAGGTAGTAAGCGTAGCAAAATCGTTCCGTGCGTCGCCTGCCACAGGCTGACCCCATTGGTCAACCCAAGTGAAGAAATCGCGGTCGCCTTCGCCGTACAAGTCGAAGCCGTTCCTGTGCCCGGGCGAACCGGGGATGGAGCGTCCTTCGGTGTCAACCCCAATATTAACCGCCTGCACAAAAGTACGTACCATCTCATTCAAGCGGTTCTGGTAGAAAGGTATGCCGCGGAACAATGTAGTATTGCCCGGGCGGGCTTCCAGTTCCCAAACGGGCGGAACAGGCGGTGTACCAGGTGCTGTTACCAAAGGCGAAGACGGCTCGCCGCCTGCCGGTAATCCCGGAAAAAGAGTGTCGATAACGATAGGCGCATCCACCCCGCCCGGGATAATCGCCTCGAACGCAATCCCTATCTGTTCGCGGATTTCGTCCGGGCCTGTGAGTTCTGTCCACCGCATCGCTTCATGGATTGCATCAATCCTCGCGCCGGGCAAAGTCGACGAGTTCGGCAAGCCGGAAACGGTGAAGGATGTGCCGTCTCTCGCGTTCATTTGCGTTATCACAGCGTTCATGTTCTGATACGCCAGATTCCTGTTTGCAAGCGCCATATACAGCTGTGCGCCCAGCTCCTGAAATCTCACCACATCGGTATTTGCGTCGAGGGCGTTAAACTGAGCGTACAGGGTAGCAATCTGCGTGTTAGCGGTGTTTATTGTGGCAACGAAATCGCTGACCGCTCTCTGCCCTGCCCCGACAGTGTCCTGCGTGAAAGTTCCGGGTGTCCCGGGCGTACCCGGCGCCCAACTCTGCCCCTGAAACGAAGTAATCTGCCCGCCGTTACCGTCCCTGACATCAATGAGCCCGCGCAGCGCGCCTTGCAGGTGAATGTTATAAATATTAAACGGCGACCCGTTATCAAACCTGATATCATAAAGCCCGTCTATGTCCATGATATTACGGCGTTGGTCGGCTGTTCTTGCCACCAGTTCAAGCCGCTGCATCATGTCGTGCTGCAAAAAATCGTAGCCGTTCAAGGAAATCTGCAAGCGGCGGTCATGCTCTATCCCGCTTGTTCCGCTGAAATCAATCTCCGTCACGCGGATATTCGCAAGATGCGACAGACGGTCGATTAGGAGAGCGCGCTGGTCGCGCAAGTCATTCGCGTGCGAGCCGTCGAACTCGAAGTCGCGGATTTGCTGGTTAAGTGTGGTAATCTGCTGCCCAATGCTGTTTATTTCCGTGACGACCGCGCGTACTTCGCCGTTTATGTCGCGCTGCTGCTGCTGTAGCGCTACTGCGTGGCCGCGGATGTTGTTTGCGAGCGCCTCGCCTGTCTTTATGATGTTCAGGCGGAAGGTGGGGTCGTGCGGGTTGCGCGACAGCTCCTGAATCCTTGAGAAGAAGTCGGTGAAGGTACCTAAAACACCGCCGCTGCCGCTTGGCGAAAGCTCGTTAAACATCGTCTGGATAAGCGAGAGCTGCGGAACTTTTATGGAATGGTCGCCAAGCACCGCCTGCTGCGACCAGAAGCGTCTGTCGATGAAAAAGTCACGCATTTGCGTAACGTTATGCACGGCCGAGCCGGTACCGTACATGCCGCGCCCGTTCCGTAAATTTATAGCAGGGAGTGCTGATTGCACCGTCACCTGACGGGAGAAACCGTGTATGCCCATGTTCGCCATGTTGTGCGAAGTGACGTTTAGGTTAGCGCGCGCCGTGTGCATACCGGTGTTAGCCACTCGGAAAGTGAAAAACGAACCTCTCATAGGAAGAACCTCCAAAGGATAGAGTTGTTGCTTATTATGTTCTTCGGCATGAAAGCACGAAACTATTACTTGAATGTCTCTTTTATTTTTTCAAACCAGTTTTTTTTGTTATAATCGTCGCCCATTGCCTCGTTGAATGTCTTCAAAGCCTCGCGCTGTTTTTCGCTCAGGCTGGTCGGTACGGACACGTTTAGGGTAATCACAAGGTCGCCTATATTGCGGTTGTTGCGTACGCTCGGCACGCCTTTGCCGCGCATTTGCACCTGTGTGCCGGGCTGTGTCCCTGCTTTTACATTGTAGCGTTCCTCCGACCCGTCAAGCATCGGTACGGAAATCTCATCGCCAAGCGCCGCCTGCACAAAGGTAATCGGCACATCTAAGTACAAGTTATTGCCCTGCCGCGAAAAAAGCTTGTGCGGCAAAATCTGCATAGTGATAAGAAGGTCGCCGTCCGGGCCTCCCTTTTCGCCGGGTTCGCCTTTGCCGGCAAGCCGTATGCTCTGCCCGGTGTCGATGCCTTTCGGCACGGTAATAGAGAGCGTCTTGGTCGCTTTCACCTTTCCGCTGCCGCGGCAGGTGGTGCATGGCTCCTTGATGATGCGCCCTTCGCCCTTACACGCCGTACAAGCCCTCACCGTGGTCATGGAGCCGAGCAGCGTCTGCTGGACAACGCGAACCTGTCCGCTGCCTCCGCACTCTTTGCAGTTTTCCGCGTGTGTGCCGGGCTTTGCTCCGCTGCCTTTGCAGGTCTGACATGTTTCGTTCCCTTGCAGCTGAACTTCCTTCGTGGCGCCGAAAACAGCCTCCTCGAAGGTAATCTGCATACGCATCTGCAAGTCCGCGCCACGCCTTGGGCCGTTCCGCCTGCGCCCGCCTCCGCCGAAGATATCAAAGTTATCGCCGAAGAAGCTACTGAAGATATCGTTCATATCGAAGTTGATATCCCCGTGGTAGCCTCCGCCGCCGCCCCTGCTTGGGTCAAAAGCGGCATGACCGTGCTGGTCATATGCCGCTCTCTTGTCCCCGTCGCTTAGGACTGCGTATGCTTCGCTGAGTTCCTTGAACTTCGCTTCGGCGGTAGTATCACCCGGATTTGCGTCCGGGTGATACTGCTTCGCCAGTTTGCGGTAGGCGCTTTTCAGCTCGCTGTCGGTTGCTGTTTTGCTTACGCCCAGCGTTTCATAGTAGTCACTTTTATCTGCCATTGTTATCAGTTCTCCGTAAATTCTCCGTCGACGACGTTTTCGTCAAAATTTTCGTTAGGCTGCGGGCCGCCTTGCGCCGCTCCCGCCGCTTGGTACAGTTTTGCAGAGAAGTCATTCAAGACCTTTGTATACGCCTCTATCGCCTGTTTCAGCATGTTGGTGTCTGTCTCGTTCATTGTTTCGGGCGAAAGCGGGTCGTTTACCTGACGCAGCTTTGCCATTTCGCTCTCTAGCATGGATTTGTCGTTTTCATCGACCTTGTCGCCCATGTCGGATAATAATTTCTCTGTCTGGAACAGAATCGAATCGGCTTCGTTTTTCGCGTCAATCGCGTCTTTGCGTACGCGGTCTTGCTCTGCGTAGATTTCGGCATCTTTTACTGCGCGTTCGATTTCGTCGTCGCTCATGTTGGTGCTTGCTGTGATGGTGATTTTCTGCTCTACGCCTGTGCCGAGGTCTTTTGCTGAGACGTTTACTATGCCATTTGCGTCGATGTCGAAGGTTACTTCAACTTGCGGTACACCGCGCGGCGCGGGCGCAATCCCGTCGAGGCGGAACTGTCCGAGCGTCTTGTTGTCCCGCGCAAGCTGACGTTCGCCCTGCACGACATGCACATCTACGGCGCTTTGGTTGTTTTCCGCGGTCGAGAAAATTTGCGATTTATTAGTAGGAATCGTGGTGTTCCGCTCAATCAGCTTCGTTGCGACACCGCCCAGCGTCTCTATTCCCAGCGAAAGCGGCGTTACGTCAAGCAGAAGAATGCTGCCCGCGCCTTCCTCGCCCGAAAGCTTGCCGCCCTGAATGCTTGCGCCGAGTGCAACGCATTCGTCGGGGTTAATCCCCTTGAACGGCTCTGTCCCCGTGAACTTCTTTACGGCCTCCTGCACAGCGGGAATCCTCGTAGAGCCGCCCACAAGCAGTACTTTTGACAAATCGCTAGGCGACAGCCCCGCGTCGGACATAGCCGTACGCACAGGCCCCATGGTCGCTTCCACCAAATCATGCGTAAGCTCGTCGAACTTCGCGCGGGTCAGGTTGATGTCCAGATGCTTTGGCCCGTCCTGATTCATCGTTATAAATGGAAGGTTAATGTTCGTGGTTGTGACGGTGGACAGTTCTTTTTTCGCTTTTTCGGCGGCTTCTTTCAGGCGTTGTACCGCCATCTTGTCCTGTCCTAAGTCCATTTCGTCGGTCTTTTTGAATTCGTCAATCAAGAATCTCATTATGCGGTCATCGAAATCGTCGCCGCCCAGTTTGTTGTTACCGCTGGTCGCAAGCACCTCTATGACGCCGTCGCCGATGTCGATAATCGAAACGTCAAACGTTCCGCCGCCGAGGTCGTAAACCATAATCTTCTGCTCGGATTCGTTGTCTAGTCCGTAGGACAGTGCGGCAGCCGTAGGCTCGTTGATGATACGCTCTACATCAAGCCCGGCAATACGCCCCGCGTCCTTGGTAGCTTGACGCTGGCTGTCCGAGAAATATGCAGGCACGGTTATAACAGCCTTCGTGACAGGCTCGCCTAGATAGCTTTCGGCGTCTGTTTTCAGCTTTTGCAGAATCATACCGGAAATTTCCTGCGGCGAGTAGTCCTTGCCGTTGATGTTCACCTTGAAATCCGTGCCCATCTGCCGTTTGATGGACGAAATTGTGTTGTCGGGGTTGGTAATCGCCTGACGCTTGGCTGTTTCGCCGACAAGCCGCTCGTTGGCCTTTGTGAAGCCGAGAATCGAAGGCGTAGTGCGCATACCTTCGCTGTTAGAAATGATAACAGGCTGCCCGCCCTCCATTACAGCTACGCATGAATTTGTGGTTCCTAAGTCAATTCCAATTATTTTAGACATAAATTTTCCTCCCTATTAAGTTAGTTAGCGACACGCACCATACTGGGGCGAATCACTCTGCCCTTGTACGCATAGCCCTTTTGCAGTTCTTCTATAATTTCATTCTGACCATGCGCATCGTCTTCGACATGCGCCACCGCGTAGTGCAGGTTATGGTCAAAAGTTTCGCCCTCTGTGGCAATCGCCTCCACACCGAGGTCGGCAAGATAAGTTTCAAGCTGCTTCGAAATCATCATTATTCCTTGGTAAAACGTGTCCTCGGTGTCCTCTACCGAGCCCAACGCGCGCGCAAAATTATCCAGTATCGGCAGCAGCTTCTCTGCCGCGTCCGAAACGCCGCTGTCGTAGGCGCCCGCCTTTTCCTTCAGGGTGCGCTTGCGGAAGTTATCGAACTCGGCCAGACTCCGCTGATAGCGGTCGAATAGCTCGTCATATTCCTTGCTGCCTTCTTCTTCTGCTGCTGCTTCGTCTTCAATTATTACTTCTTCTTCCTCGTTCATTTGGGTTCCTCCTTACGCGTTAATCGCTTCAAGTACCGCATTTATACTGGCAAGCATCCCCCGCATTACCGAGACAGCCTGACTGTAATCCATCCGCGTAGGCCCGATAATGCCGATGATGCCGCCCTGGTTCCCCACACTGAAATTCGCTCGGATTAGGCTGCAATTTTGCAGGCTCTCCACCTGATTTTCGGTACCTATGATAATCTGAATCTCCTCGGCCGGCTCCAGCCCAAAGAGCGCGGACAGCAAATCCCGTTCCTCCAATGCGCGGAACACTGCCATGACCTTCTCGCGGTCAGCAAATTCCGGAAACGCAAGGAAGTTGTTCACTCCGCTGGTATAGACAGCGCCTTCGGCATTCAGCGCATCCGCCAAAACGCCCAGTATAGGCATCAAAATGTGCGCGTTGTTGCCGAACGCTTCGAGGAGTTTATCCATCATCTCGCGGTTTAGGGCTTCGATGGTCTGGTCTTGAAGCATGTTGTTAAGAATTTTGGCAAGCCCGGCGAGCGTGTCGTAGTCCGGCGGGTCTTGCACGAACACAGTCTTATTCTTAACCGTTTTCGTGTCCGTTACCCAGATAACCAGAATCGAGCGCTCATCAATCGGCATAAGCTGGACATGCTTAATTGCCGTCTTTTTCTCACGCGGTTCGGAGACAATGGCGGCGTAGCGTGTCAGCGAAGCGATAGCCTTCGCCGTTTCTTGCATAAGATAATCGACATGGTGGATATTGTTCATTATCATGCGCTGCAAAAACATCGTTTCGTCTTCCGTCAGTGCGCGGTGCCGCATCAGGCTGTCCACATACAGGCGGTAGCCGAGGTCCGACGGCACGCGCCCGCTAGAGGTATGCGGCTGCATAATCAGCCCCATGTCTTCAAGGTCGCTCATCTCATTACGTATCGTTGCAGAGCTTATTCCCAGTCCGTACTTCTTTGCAATAGTACGCGAGCCGATAGGCTCTGCCGTAGCGATGTAGTCCATTACGATGGCTTCCAGTATTTTGATTTTCCTGTCGTTAAGGTTCATATAAGCCACCCCCCTTGTTAGCACTCGTCTCGATTGAGTGCTAATTACAAAAATAAGATACCACTGAATCGGGGATATGTCAAGGGGAAAATTCAAAAACGCGGCTGCCGCTGCCGCATTACTTCATAAAAGAATACGGTGGCCGCGCAGCTTACGTTCAGGGATGAAGCCGCTCTGTCCTTACTCATAGGTATTTCTACCATTACATCGCATAGTTCTTGCAAGTGGCGGTTCAGGCCGTTTTTTTCGTTTCCAATCATTAGCAAGACCGGCACCGACAGGTCTATGTCGTATACGGCCTTTCCGCTTGCTTCTGCTGTTCCCGCAATCACGAGCTGCGGAAAGCGCCTGCGTAGGTCGGCTATATAATCTTCGATATCCTTTCTGTCTGAAAGCCGCAAAAACGGCAGCTTAAAAAATGAGCCCATGCTGGAGCCGATGACCTCTGGGTCGTAAACGTCTACGCTGTGCCCTGTGATAATGAGCCTGTCCGCGCCTAGCGCGTCGCATGAGCGGAACATGGTGCCTAGGTTGCCTTTGTTTGCGGGGCGGTCGAACAGCACGAACAGCGGCACCTCTTGCAAATCGCGTGAAATTGCCCGCTCCATGCTTACGACGGCCATTAGCTCGGATACGCTGGCCTTACCGCTTAGTTCGGCCATTAGCCCATTCGCAAGCGCTATGTTTTCTTGCGTCTTCACGCTTTGCAGGTGCCCTGCTGCCCACTGCGACAGCTTCACCTCGTCATCGTAGACGAATGAAGTTATCTCCCAGCCGCGTTTCACCGCTTCATTTATATTCCGCACACCTTCTATTAGAAATTCTCCGTACCGCGCTCGCTTGTTTCGGTTGTGCTTTAAGACCTCAAGCTTCTGGAACGCAGCGTCTTTAACATATATTTTCATGCGTTCATACTATCCGATATTCGCCGTTCGGTCAATAATGTGGTACAATGCACTGTAGGAAGCCAGGAGGTGATATAAATAGAACCCTTATTCAAACTAGAAAACGTACGCAAGGTATACCCAATGGGCGATGAACGGATTGTTGCTTTGAATGATATTTCCCTCGAATTTTTCCGCGGGAAGGTGTACTGTCTACTCGGGACATCCGGCTCGGGGAAGTCCACCTTGCTGAATTTAATCGCGGGATTGGAGAAGCCTACTAAGGGGACGATTCTGTTCAAGGGGAAGCCGCTTGAGAGTCTTAATGAGTCGCAGCTTGCGCTCTACCGTCAGCGTTATGTCGGATTTGTCTTTCAGTCTTACAACTTGCTGCCTGCGCTTACCGCGCTTGAAAATGTCACGCTGCCCCTTATCTTCCGAAAGGTGCCCAAGCGCATACGTAACGCTAAGGCTAAGGAGATGCTGGACGCCGTGGGGCTTTCTAACCGCGGGCGGCATAAGCCGAACGAGTTGTCGGGCGGTCAGCAGCAGCGTGTTAGTATCGCCCGCGCGTTTGTGAATAACCCCGAAGTCATTTTTGCGGACGAGCCTACGGGCAACCTTGACACCAAGACTACCTTGGAAATGATGGATTTAATAACTGACATAGCACGTACACATAATCAGACCCTGCTGATTGTTACACATGACTTGGAAATTGCCGAATATGCCGACCAGATTATCCGAATCAAAGACGGCGGCATTGACAGCATTACAGAGAGGACCAGAGATGAATAAATTTTTTAGATACTTTATGATTACTATGCTGCTTGCTGCTTTTGCGGTACCTGTTTACGCGGGTGAGTTTTCGCCGCCTCCGCCGCCAAGTCCTTCCATTCAGGAACTGCTTGACCGTATCTCGGCGCTGGAAAGCGAGTTAAGTGCGGCACAGCGTCCGCAGCCTACACCGCGGCCTGTTGCTAACCCGCATGTCCGCCTTGTGCAACCGCAGTCGCTTGTTTTGACACCCGGGGAAGTGCAGTATGTGGACTTAACCGTCCGCAACATCGGTAACGCGCCTGCCAACAATGTCTTGGTCAGTGCTTCGCCGTCCGGCGACGCGCCTTTTTCCGTAGAGTTTGTGAACAACTCGAACACGCTCGGCAACATGGGGCAGAATGTAGACCGTACCGTGCGTGTGCGCTTGCGTACGCATCCCGATGCCCCGGCGGGTTCGCATTCGCTTAGTATCGGTTTTGCGTTCCGCACCCGCGAGACTAACGAAAGCAGCGAGGATTCAATCTCCATACGGATTGACGCGCAGGCACGCGAGCCGCGGATTATGCTGCGTGATTTTACTATTAGCTCCGGGACGATTTTCCCTGGCGATAGTTTTGTTATATCGGCGCAGCTGCATAACCTCGGCGAGGGCAATGCTTACAACGTGCAGACCACTATTGCCGAAGGGCTTGACGCGGACAGCATTTTTATTTCCGGCAGCCCCAATACGCCTTTCTTGCAGACGGTAGAGCCGGGTCACGTTTCTTTGGTTTCGTTTCCCTTTACGGCTTCAAGCCGAATGGCGGGGGGCGGCACTTTTGATATCAGCTTCGAGCTGCGCGGAAGCGACCGCGCCGGCGAGGCAATCAGTGAACGGGTTACATATACTGTAACCGTTCTTGCACCGCAGGAGGGGGACAACCGTGCAAGTTTGTCGCTTAGCCTGGGTGCGCCCGGCGGGGTTTTTGAGGTAGGCGACCGTGCGGGCATTTCTGTTGTTGTAACCAACAACGGGCGGCTGCCTGCGCGGAACATCCGCGTAGCCGCTAATCCCGTCAGCGACGCAATCGTCCCGCAAAGCACGCCGCGCGAAACAATCGGCAACCTTGCCCCGGGCGAGTCCCGCACTTTGAATTTTATCTTCTCGCCTACTTCCGAAGCGGCGAGTCAGTACCATGCAATCGGCTTCGAGGTCACGTATCAAACGGGCAGCGGTGACGACACCGAAACCTTCGAGCAGTTCGCGGGGATAAACGTACACAATCCCGACCGCGCCAACGAGAACCGCGGCAGCCGTCCGCGCATTCTGATTTCAGCGTATTCGGTTGACCCTATGATAGTTTCCGCGGGACGCGAGTTTGACCTTTCGATGACTTTTCAGAACACAAGCACCACGCGCGCTGTCTACAATATTAAGATTACGCTGTCTGCGGTAGAGTATGAGGAGCGCTCGGGCGCCGTGTTTACTACCGTCGGCGCGAGCAATACCCTTTTTGTAGACCGCATGGCACCCGGCGAGGAGATTACGCGCGACTTGCGCATGTTCACGGTGCCGAACGCCTTGCCGCGCACCTATAATATAGAAGTACTTTTCGAGTACGAGGACGAGGATTTTGAGGAATTTACAGAACGGGAGCTGCTCAGTATTAATGTACGGCAGGTGACTAGGCTTGAGGTGCGGCATCTGCACATGCAGAGCCATGCTATGCTGTTTAACCCAGTTTTTGTGGATTTCAGCGTAATAAACTCGGGCCGCGTCACGCTTTCTAACCTCAACATCGAAATGGAAGGCGATACATTCGACACCACAGGCATGAATATCTGGGTCGGTAATATGGGGATGGGCAATACCGCGAACTACTCCGGGCAGTTTACGCCTATGGAGGTTGGGGAACATCACGGCGCGATTATTGTTTCGGGCGAGGACGCCACGGGCGAGGTGGTGGAATACCGGCACGAGTTCACTATTTTCGTGGACGAGATGCCTGTCTGGGACGACATGGGCTTTGATGACATGGGCATGATGCACGGGCGGCCCGGTTTCGACGACGGCATGATGATGGTAGAACACGGCGAAGGACGCGCTTGGCTGCCTTTGGTAATAGGCGCGCTTGTAGTAATCGGCGTTGGCGCCGCAGTCACTATCTTCATTATAAGAAAGCGCAACAATAACCGCGATATCTTTCAGGATTTACAATAGGAGGGCGCTATGAGTAACCTTGACATTCTTTCGATGTGCCTGCGCAACTTATTTAAGCGCAAGCTGCGGACAATACTGACAATGCTTGGGGTAGTAATCGGCACCGTTGCGATTGTCGTAACGGTTTCGCTTGGGCTTGCCGTGGATGCACGCTTCGACCAGTTAATCGACGGCATGGGCGACGCTAACATGATTACCGTGCAAAACCCAAGCGCCCGCTTTGGGCGCGGGGTATTCGTCTCGCGGCCCGGCGGCACGGACGACGGCCCGCAGGTAGAATTGCCCGAGCTTGACGCGGCAGCGGTACGCACCTTTGAAAATATCCCGGGCGTGGAATCCGTTCTGCCTGTCGTTGAGACTTGGGATTTAGTATTCGCAAGCGGCCCATATTCCTTTACGGGCAACGTAATGGGCGTGCGCCCGCATACCCTGCGTGAGCTAGGCTACGAAATCCGCGAAGGGCGGCTTTTGCAGGAAGGCAACCCTCTTGAAGTGGTCTTCGGCTCGCAGGTCGCGCTCAACTTCCGAAACGTGCGCGAACCCTGGGACGACGAGCGTATGCAGCGCATTTGGATGGGCGAGGACGTAGAACCGTTCATCAACCCAATGACCGACCGCTTACAGATGTCCTACGACTGGAACTTTATTTTCGGATTCGAAACTCAGGAGGAAGATTTCGCCTTCGATGACGTAAACGCACCGCGCCCCATCCGTCCGTTTACGATGGACGTAGTGGGTGTACTGGAGCGGCGGAACGAATGGCGGGTGGACGAAGTTATCTTCATGGACGTAGACTTCGTACAACGCTTAAAACATGATTCCCAGCGGAACCAGCAGCAGCAGGGCATGGGCGCAATCGGCATGGACGAGGCATGGGGCGTATCCCACATAAACGCCCGCATGAACGTGCAGGTTGACACAGGCTACGACTTCGCGTACGTCCGCGCAACAAACATAGACGACGTTTCTGCCATAGCTGAAATTCTCAACGACATGGGCTACCCCTCGCACTACGCCACCGCACACCTGTCCGCATGGCAGGAAATGGCGGCAAGCCAACAGCAGATGCTAGGCGCAATCGGCGCGGTATCGCTGTTTGTGGCGGCGATAGGGATTGCGAACACGATGGTAATGTCCACCTACGAACGCACAAGGGAGATTGGCGTGATGAAGGTGATTGGCGCGGCTCTTGCCGATATAAGGAAGCTGTTTTTGATGGAGGCTGCTATGATTGGCTTCTTTGGGGGGGTGATGGGCGTTGCGCTCAGCTATTTGATTGCGTATATTTTGAATAATCACTCGCAGGTGGTGTTCATGGGCGGGATGCTTGACTGGATGCTTGGTGAGGGCGAGGCGGTTGTTTCGTTGATTACGCCTTGGCTAAGCGGGTTAGCGTTGTTTTTTGCCGCGTTGATTGGGTTGGTTTCTGGGTATTATCCGGCAAGAAGGGCTACGCGGTTGAGTGCGCTTAATGCTATTAGGACGGAGTAGGGATTTATATGAATATAAACATCGTAACCAACGAACTAACCCAAAATACAAAGCACATCTTCGGTGACAAGCTTCGCAAAATCATCCTATACGGCTCATATGCGCGGGGCGATTATAACGAAGGTTCAGATTTAGATATTATGGTACTCGCCGATTTTGATGAAAGTGAGAAGTCGGAGCTTGAAATCCAAATATGCAAAATAGCAAGCGATGCCAGCTTAGACCATGATATAACCATTTGCATGTTTCTTAATAACGAGAGTCTGTTTTCAAGCCGGTTGCATATTTCGCCGTTTTACAGGAATGTGATGGCCGAGGGAGTCGAAATTTATGCGACACATTAAGGACATGTCAAACTATAGACTTGAACAAGCAGAGCAGTGTCTGGCATCGGCGAAGATTCTTATTGACGCCGGGGATTATAAAGGTTCGGCTAACCGTTCGTATTACTGCGTTTTTCACTCAATGAGGAGTGTACTTGCTCTTGAAAGTGTCGATTTCAGCAGCCATGCGGCGGTAATTTCGCATTTTCGCAAGAATTACGTCAAGACAGGGATTTTCCAAGTAAAATTATCGGATATATTGGGCGAACTTTTTACCGTTAGGAATAAGTGCGATTATGATGATTTTTATGTTGTCAGTAAGGAGGATGTCGTTGGACAGCTCGAATCCGCTAAGTTTTTTATTGGTGAGGTTCGAAGGTTTTTAGATACACAAACCAAAGGAGTTCTATAAACATGAAAACAATCCTAGCCTCAAACTCACCCCGCCGCCGCGAACTGCTCGCCTCAATCGCCGTCTGCCAAAACTTCGAAGTAATCCCCGCAAACGTAGACGAAACCGCCGACCCCGCGCTCTCACCCGAACAGCTCGTACACCACCTTGCCGAAAAAAAAGCCCTGCACATCTGGGAAACACTCGCGCACCCCGCCGACACCGTCATAATCGGCGCGGACACCATTGTAGCCATAGACGGGCTGATTCTCGGCAAGCCAAAAGACGCGGACGATGCCTTCGACATGCTCCTGCGCCTAAGCGGACGCGTGCATACCGTATTCACAGGCGTCTCGCTGATTTCCGCGGGAAAGCGCAAGACATTTACCGAAAGCACAAAGGTCTTCTTCCGCAACATGCAAACCGAGGAAATCCGCGAATACATCGCCACAGGTGAGCCTTTCGATAAGGCGGGCTCATACGGCATACAGGGACGCGGCGCGGTTTTTATTGAGCGCGTGGAAGGCGACTATTTCACGATTGTCGGGCTGCCGCTGTGCCGTTTGAATTTGGCGCTGCGGGAAATTTTCGAGGGCAACCGGTCGCTGTGACCGACCGGTTGAGGACAGAGGAGGCAGCTGTGGAGGTTTACGGAATCGGTACGGATATTATTGAAATCGCACGCTTTGCGCGGGACGGCAAGCCGCCGGGCGAGCGGTTTATGTTCCGCTGCTTTGCGCCGGGCGAAAGAGAGCGGCTAAGGGGGCGCCCGCTTGAGGCGTTAGCCGGTGCTTTTGCTGCCAAGGAAGCTGTGGCTAAGGCGATGGGAACCGGGTTCGTTGGTTTTTGGCCGTCCGCCATCGAGATTCGGCACGGCAGGACGGGGAAGCCGGAGGTTGTTTTGCACGGCGGCGCGGAACGGATTGCGGAAGCCGCGGGGATTGTTCGGATTGATGTTAGTATTTCGCATAATTGGAGTATGGCGGTGGCTATGGCGGTGGCGCACACCCATGCTTAACACCATCCAAACCCACAAAATGCTAACCCCCCGCGACCACATCCTCACCGCGGTTTCCGGCGGGGCTGACTCCGTTGCGCTTCTTTTCAACCTCCTAACCCTGCAAGAATCCTTCCCCATATCCATCACCGTCTGCCACATCAACCACAACCTGCGCGGCGCGGAATCAGACGCAGACGAAGCCTTCGTCCGCGAACTCTGCGAAAAGCACAGCCTCCCATTCCTCTGCCATTCCATCGAAATAAAAGGCGGCTCCCTGGAAGAAGCCGCCCGCCAAGCGCGCTACGACTGTCTGCAAAAAGCCGCGCAGCATTGCGGCGCAAACAAAATCGCCCTTGGGCATAACTTAAACGATAACGCCGAAACCTTGCTCCTGCGGCTTTGCCGGGGCACGGGTCTGGCGGGGCTTGGCGGCATTCCGCCCGTCCGCGGAAACATCATCCGCCCGCTAATCGAAACCGAGCGCGCGGAAATCGAAGCCTACCTAAACGCGCGCGGCATCCCGTACCGCACCGACTCCACTAACGCCGACACAGCCTACACGCGCAACCGCATCCGCCACGAAATCATTCCCGCCCTACAGCAAATCAACCCGCAAATCGTAACCGCGCTCGCAAACAGCGCTGCCCTGCTCCGCGGGGACGAGGAGCTGCTTTCGGCCTTGTGCCCGGAACCCGAGCTGCACATCCCTACCCTGCAAAGCCAGTCGCCGGCAATGCGCCGCCGTGTTATCCGCGCGGCGCTGCTCCGCGCGGCGGGCTTGCGTGATATTTCCGCGGCACACATCGCACAAATCGAGGCGCTGCTTACATCCGAAAGCGGAAAACTTACCGAGCTGCCGCACGGGCTGCGCGTCCGCCGCGAGTACGACCGCCTCCTTATATACGAAAATTCCGCGCAGGATTCCCAAGCATTTTGCACCGTTCTTCCCTTAGATACGCCTATTTTCGTACCCGCCCTGGGCGCCTTTGTCCATGCCAAAAAACTACCGCGCGGAAAAAATCCTACGATAACTTCCGAGGATGTATGTACGAAATATTTCAATTATGATAAAATCAATGGGACATTGCAATTCCGCACACGCCTGCCCGGCGACCGTATTGCCTTAGAAGGCGTAGGCACGAAGAAAATCAAGGATTTTTTCAGCGACCGAAAAATACCGCGGGGCGAGCGCGGCGGCATTCCGATGCTTGCCGCGGGCAGTGATATTTTATGGGTTATGGATAGGACTAACGCGGATTTTTCCCCGGAACCCGGCGGGAGCTTGATAGTGGTCAGCATAAAAAAAACACAAACATAAGCGCTCGCGGCGTTTTATACACGGCTTGTTTCTGCTGTTCGCGGCGGGTCAAAGAAAGGGTGCCTGATTCTATGAAAGAAGAAACAATCAGCATACTTATATCGGAAGAAGCAATCCGTCAGCGGGTCGAGGCTTTGGCTGCGGAAATAAACAAGGACTACGCGGGCGAATCGCTTACCCTTGTCTGCGCGCTAAAGGGGGCTATGATTTTTATGGCGGATTTGGCGCGGCGCATCAGCGTTCCTGTTGACTTTGATTTCGTAGGCACATCAAGCTACGGCGACGGAACATCATCAACGGGAAAGGTTCGGCTGACCAAGGAGTTGGATTTTAACCCCGAGGGCAGGCATATACTGCTTATCGAGGATATTTTAGATACAGGGCACACTCTGACATTCCTAAAAAAATATTTTGCGGACAAGAAGCCTGCTTCCTTTAAGGTTTGCTGTCTGCTGGACAAGCCGGACAGGCGGGTCGTACAGGGCGTGGAGGCTGATTATCTCGGCTTCCCTATTCCGGATAAATTCGTTGTCGGCTACGGACTTGATTACGCGCAGCGGTACCGGAACTTACCGTACATCGGCGTGTTGCAGTTATAAGGAGGAAATTTTGAACAGATACGCGAAAAATTTAAGCTTGTACCTAGTCATATTTTTGACTATATTATTCATCCTGACGGTGATGCGCGCGCTTGCTCCGCAGCCTTCGCAGCTGCCGCCTTACACCTACGCGGACATGCTGCGCGACCTACGGCTCGGGAACATTTCGCAAGTCAACCTCGTCCGCGAAACTGACGTAGGAAACTCCGCGCGGGTCAGCTTGTACTTCGACGGCGCACCCACCCGCACAGTGCAAATTCCGAGCGTAGACACCTTCATGGCGCTCGCTCACGAATATCTGCGTGTAGACCAGCTGAACTTCGACGTCATACCGACGCCGCGCACTAGCTGGCTTGTGCAGTTCCTTCCGACGTTCATCCTGCTTTCGATTACCGTGCTGATGATTATTTTCATCATGCGCCAGATGCAAGGCGCGGGCGGAGGCGGCGGCGGACGCATGATGACCTTCGGAAAAAGCCGCGCAAGGGTGCAGGTAGACCCAAAGGACAAAGTAACCTTCGCACAGGTAGCCGGGCTTGAAGAAGAAAAATCCGAGCTTATCGAAATCGTGGACTTCCTTAAATCGCCCAAGAAGTATATCGACATAGGCGCAAGGATTCCGCGCGGTGTGCTGCTTGTCGGGCCGCCAGGTACGGGCAAAACTTACGTGGCAAAGGCGGTAGCGGGCGAGGCTGATGTGCCGTTTTACAGCATTTCCGGTTCGGACTTTGTCGAAATGTTCGTGGGCGTGGGCGCTTCGCGTGTGCGCGATTTGTTCGAGCAGGCGAAGAAGAACCCGGCCAGCATAGTCTTCATAGACGAAATAGACGCCGTAGGCAGACGGCGCGGCGCGGGACTGGGCGGCGGTCACGACGAGCGCGAACAAACTCTGAATCAGCTGCTTGTAGAAATGGACGGCTTCGGCACAAACGAGGGCGTTATCATAATGGCAGCCACAAACAGACCCGACATACTAGACCCTGCGCTGCTGCGCCCGGGCCGTTTCGACAGGCGCATCGTTATCAATAAACCAGACGTAAAAGGCCGGGAGGGCGTACTTGCCGTCCACGCCGAAGGCAAACAAATGGCAAACGACGTAGACTTCAAGCAGGTCGCGCAGACAACAGCGGGCTTCACCCCCGCCGACCTAAAAAATCTCCTGAACGAAGCCGCACTGCTTGCCGCACGCGAGGACAAGAAGCAGGTCGAAAACGACCACATCCGCCGCGCGTTTATTAAGGTAGGAATCGGCACGGAGAAGCGTAGCCGCGTTATTTCCGAAAAGGAACGCAAAATCACAGCGTACCACGAGGCGGGTCACGCCATCATGTTCGAGGTGCTGTCCGAGCTTGACCTGACGCACATCGTTTCGATAATCCCAACGGGGATGGCGGGCGGCTACACGATGCCGCTGCCGAAAGAAGACCGCCAGTACACCACAAAACGCAAAATGGAACAAGACATAATAGCCCTACTCGGCGGGCGCGCAGCCGAAGCCCTTGTAATCAAGGACATAACGACAGGCGCGTCTAACGATATCGAACGCGCGACAGGCATAGCCCGCAACATGGTAGTGCGCTACGGAATGAGCGAAGTAGTAGGCCCAATCCAGCTCGGAAACGACAACGAAGAAGTTTTCCTAGGCCGCGATTTCGCCCACACACGCAACTACGGCGAACAGGTCGCATCGATGATAGACAACGAAATCAAGCGCTTGGTAGAAGACGCGTACAACGAAGCCCTGCGGATTTTGACCGAAAACATGGAAGTCCTACACAAGATTTCGAACCAACTGCTTGCACAAGAAAAAATGACCGGCGACGAAATCCGCTCCTGCTTCCCGTACGGGGTGCTTGAGGATTCGAATAAGACTGACGATTTCGGCGGTTTCGACGTATCATGGGACGGGGGTATATAGACAATGAGTAATCCAAAAATCGGCATAAGACCGACGATAGACGGGCGGCGCCTCGGCGTACGCGAGTCCTTAGAAGACCAATGCATGGCAATGGCAAAAAACGCGGCAAAACTAATCAGCGAGAACCTGCGCTACCCTGACGGCAAGCCTGTAGAATGCGTAATCGCCGATACCACAATAGGCGGAGTAGCCGAAGCGCAAGCCTGCGCCGAAAAGTTCGGCAAGGAAAACGTCTGCGCGACACTAACCGTAACGCCATGCTGGTGCTACGGCACAGAGACGATGGACGCCACACCCGGTATTCCGAAAGGCGTATGGGGTTTCAACGGAACAGAGCGCCCGGGTGCTGTGTACCTTGCTGCGGTGCTTGCGGCGCACGCGCAAAGCGGGCTGCCCGCGTTTGCGATTTACGGACGCGATGTACAGGACGCGGGCGACACATCCGTACCCGCGGATGTCCGCGAGAAAATCCTGCGCTTTGCCCGCGCGGGGCTTGCCGTGGGGCTTATGAAGGGCAAAAGTTACGTCAACATCGGCTCGGTTTCCATGGGCATCATGGGTTCGTACATGGACATGGGATTCTGGCGCAAGTATCTGGGAATGCGCAGCGAGTTCTGCGACATGTCCGAAGTCTCGGCACGCGTAGAAAAAGGTATCTACGACCACGATGAATACGAACGCGCGCTTGCCTGGGTCAAGCAGAACATCAAAGAAGGTTTCGATATAAACCCAACACCCGACAGCCGCGAAAAGAAGGACAAAGACTGGGAATACTGCGTAAAAATGACGCTTGTATGCCGCGATATAATGGTAGGAAACCCAAAATTGGCCGAAATGGGTCAAATCGAAGCCTCAAACGGGCGCGGCGCAATAGCAGGCGGCTTCCAAGGCCAGCGTATGTGGACAGACCATCTGCCGAACGCGGATTTTACGGAGGCAATACTGTGCAGCAGCTTCGACTGGAATGGCAAGCGCGAGCCGTATATTTTCGCGACAGAAAATGACAATCTCAACGCGCTGTCTATGCTAATGTTAAAACTGCTGACGCAGCGGGCGGCGGCTTTTGCGGATGTGCGGACTTACTGGAGCCCCGAGTCTGTTGCGAGGGTGACAGGCTGGCAGCCGGAAGGCTACGCGAAGGACGGGTTCATCCATCTGATTAACTCCGGCGCGTGCGCGATGGACGCGGCAGGCGAAATGAAGGATGCGGCAGGCAACGCGCTTATGAAGCAGTTCTGGGATGTTACTGACGGCGACATAGCCGCGACGCTTGGTGCGACGCAGTTCTGCCCTGCTAATACGCAGTATTTCCGCGGCGGCGGGTATTCCTCACGCTTCGAGACTAAGGTTGAGATGCCTGTTACTATGCTGCGCGTTAATTTGATTGAAGGGCTCGGCCCCGTTTTGCAACTTGCGGAAGGCTATACCTGCCATTTGCCCGAGGCGGTCAGTGACGCGCTTTGGAAGCGGACTGATTATACTTGGCCCTGCACATGGTTTGCGCCGCGCTTGACGGGCAAGGGCGCGTTTGTTGATACGTACAGCGTTATGGCCAACTGGGGCGCGAACCACGGCGCGTTCACGTACGGGCATGTCGGCGAGGATTTGATTACCTTGGCGTCGATGTTGCGGATTCCTGTTGCTATGCATAATGTGGAAGATGCGAAGGTTTACAGGCCGCACGCTTGGGCCGCGTTTGGGACGAGTGATTTGGAGGGCGCGGATTATAGGGCTTGTGCGGAGTTTGGGGCGTTATACGGCTAAGGAGGATTACACATGGCATCTAATAGGGAGATTGACCAATTCCAATCAGACAGGCTCTTTGATTTATTAAAACTGCAAAAACAAAACAAAGGGAACGAAGTAAAAGGGCTTGACGAACAAATACTAAAAGCTCAAGCATCCATGACAAAAGAAAGCATCGCATGGGTGGAGCAAATGATAGAAAAACTAAACGTATAAGAGGCTAAAATGGATAACGCAAACCTAACCCTACTAACAGACTTCTACGAACTAACCATGATGCAAGCCTACTACCACGCACAAAAAATGGGACGCCGCCCGCAGTACGCCATCTTCGACCTATTCTACCGCGAGAACCCGCACCAAAACGGCTATGCCGTAATGGCGGGACTGGAACAGGCAGTAGACTACATCAAAAACCTGCGCTTCACCGAAGAAGACTCAGCATACCTGCGCGACACAGGCGTATTCAGCGACGACTTCATCGACTACTTAAAAGGCTTCACATTCAGCGGCGACATCTACGCGATTTCCGAAGGCACGGTCGTCTTTCCGAACGAGCCACTGCTCCGCGTAAAGGCGCCAATCATCGAGGCACAGCTGATTGAAACCGCGCTTCTCAACATCCTTAACCACCAGAGCCTAATCGCCACCAAGGCCGCCCGCGTCTGCTGGGCCGCACAGGGCGATATCGTCCTCGAGTTCGGCCTGCGGCGCGCACAGGGGCCGGATGCGGGCGTTTTCGGCGCACGCGCGGCTATGATAGGCGGCTGCCACGCAACAAGCAACGTCCTTGCGGGCAAGCGCTTCGGCATCCCCGTACGCGGCACGCACGCGCACAGCTGGGTAATGAGCCACGACACCGAGCTTGAAGCCTTCCGCAAATACGCCGAGCTGTACCCGCGCGACTGCACGCTGCTTGTCGATACCTACGACACCTTGCGCACAGGCGTGCCCAACGCAATCAAGACCTTCACAGAAATGCGCGAAAACGGCGTTCAGTTCGAACGCTTAGGCATACGCCTAGACAGCGGCGACCTCGCCTATCTCTCAAAAGAAGCGCGCCGTATGCTGGACGAAGCCGGCTTCGAAAAAGCAAGCATAAGCGCATCAAACGACCTTGACGAAAATTTAATAGCCGACCTGAAAGCCCAAGGCGCGCGCATAAACGCGTGGGGTGTCGGCACGCACCTAATCACCTCGCAGGGCTACCCGGCGTTCGGCGGCGTTTACAAGTTAGCCGCGGAAACGGACGAAGACGGGCTGTGGGTGCCGCGGATGAAACTATCCGAGAACCCGGCAAAGACCACCAACCCCGGCGAGAAGAAGCTGTACCGCTTCTACGACAAAGAAACAGGCAAAGTAAAAGCCGACCTAATCACGCTGATGGACGAAAACGTCACAAACGAAAACGACCTGACCATCTTCGACCCCTTGGCGCCATGGCGGCAAATGACCCTGACGGCAGGCAACTTCACAGTGCGCGAGCTGCTGCAACCGGTCTTCCTGGCCGGCAAATGCGTTCACGAAAGCCGCGGCATAATGGAAATCCGCGAAGACGCAATCCGCGAGCGCGACACCCTATGGGACGAACACAAGCGCCTGACGCGCCCGCAGCTGTACCCGGTAGACCTGAGCCAGCACCTGTATGACCTAAAGCAGGGCATGATAAAAATGATTCGGGAGACATAGAAATGGTATACGATTTCTGTACGAAAATCAAAAATGTGAAAAAGGCTGAGCTGCTAGACTTAGAGACGCTGAAAGAATCCGTAGCGGCAATCGACGAAAAATTTTCGACGAAAATGGAGCTGCGGTTCATTCTGCCCGTAGACAGCGGCGAAAACGAAATGCTAATCAAGTCACAAGTGTCGGTGTCCACGATGAGCAATCTACACGATAAAGAACTAGAGACTTTTGTCAGCGCGTTCAAAGAATACGTGTGGGCATACGCGGACTACCTGGGCGGTGAAGTAAGCCGTCAAGACGGCTTTTATAATAACAGCAAAATTTTCAAACGGCTTTTCGGTTAAAAAATACAAATTTAGGAAGCTTATTTGCCTTCGGCAAATACCAGATTTTGCTTGTGCGTTAAAGCGTTCGCACAAGCAAAATCCTAGCAGAAAGGGAGATTACAAGATGAAAGAAAATCTACAAAAGCTACACGCAGCACTAGACGCAAAAAAAGGGCACGACCTAAAAATGATTATCGGACTAGACGGATTCGTAGACGAAATCGTACACCTGGTAGACAAACGCCAAGATTTCCAAAACTTCACAAGAATCCCGTCCCTGGCCGCGCTTGGCGACAGAATCACCCGCGCCGCAGGCCTGTCCACGAACATCGAAATGGTGCCCGTACAGCTAAAACTCGGCGGCAACGGCCCCATCCTCTCGAACGCCCTCTTGGAATACGGCGTGAAACTAACCTACATCGGCGCGCTCGGCACACCGTCCGTCCATTCCGTTTTCGAAGACATGGCTGCGAAATCCGAAAAAATAATCAGCCTGTGCAACCCCGGCCACACCCACGCGCTGGAGTTCGACGACGGCAAACTCCTAATGGGCAAAATCACCGTACTTAACGAAATCACTTGGGACAGGTTCAAGGAAATGGTAGGCAGCCCGAAAGAAATAGCGGCAATGATAGACAAATGCGACCTGTTCGGCATGGAAAACTGGACGATGGTGCCATACATGAGCCAAATCTGGCAAGGCCTAATCGACGAAGTATTCCCGCTGATGCAAACCCCGGCAGGCAAGCCGAAACCACTGGCTTTCTTCGACCTGGCCGACCCTGAAAAGCGCACAAAGGAAGACATCCTTGCGGCGATGAAGCTAATCGGAAAGTTCGAAGACAAGTTCCGCGCGGTACTGGGTCTAAACGAGAAAGAGCTGTACGAAATCGCGGAAGTATTCGGCTTAAAAAACGAAGGGCTGAAAAAGACAACGGAAGAAACATACAAGAAGCTCGGCATATACTGCCTGGTAGTGCATCCGGTCAAAGAAGCCTGCTGCGTGATTGACGGCAAATATTACGAGGTAGAAGGCCCGTACTGCGAAAAGCCAAAACTGACAACAGGCGCCGGTGATAACTTCAACTCCGGGTTCTGCCTTGGGCAAGCGCTCGGGCTTGACCCAACTGAATCGATTACGCTAGGTGTTTGTACTTCAGGCTTCTATGTAAGGAACGCGAAAAGCCCCACCTATGCGGAAGTCATGGGATTTGCGAAACAGTGGGCTGACGATGGCAAGATTTAGGTAATAACCTTCGAGGCTCAGCCGGTTAGTGTGACTAACTAGCTGAGCCTTTCATAAACACAACCAAAACCACGGCAGCCAAGGCCGCCATCCCCGCACCGAACAAAAACGGCATAGCCGCCCCAAACGCATCCCAAAGCACCCCAGCAATAACACTGGCAGGCAGCAGCGCAACCCCAACAACCGTAGCGTGCAGCCCAAGCATAGTCCCCTTCAGCTCCGCAGGCGCAATCTCAGAGACATAAGCCCGCTCCACCCCGGAAATCATCGCGGTATAAACCCCGTACGCCACAAACACAGCAATAAGCATCCACTGCTGCGCAACAAACGCAAAACCCAAGTAACAAGCCGCAAACACCAGATAACCCGGCACAAGCAGCCGCTTACGCCCTATCCTGTCAGACAGCTTACCCATAGGCATAGACAGCATCGCAGCCACCATGCTGTACAGGAAATAGAGCAAAATAACCGAGCTTGCGGTAAAGCCAATCGACTGCGCACGCAGCAAGATAAACACATTCGAGGAATTTCCCAAGGTAAACAAAAACACAACAAGCAAATACAATTTCAACTGCCCGTCAATCTTCTTTATCCCCTGCCAAAATGGCTCCTTCACCTTCTCGTCCCGTGCCTCTTTTTTCTCCTTTATGAAGAAAAACATAACCAGCCCAAGCACCGAAGGCACAATCGCTATCGCGAATATGAACCTGAAACTCGCGGGGTCGTCGCCCATGTAAAGCAGGACAAAAAACGCAATAAGAATCCCCGCCGCCACGCCGAGCATATCCAGCGCCTTATGTAACCCGAAGGACTTGCCCATGCTTTTTTTGTCTACGCTTTCGCTTATCAGCACATCGCGCGGCGAGGTGCGTATGCCCTTGCCAAGCCTATCCACCGTCTTCGCGACGAAAATACCTACCCACGATGTCGCGGTAAGCAGCAGGATTTTGTAAATCGTCGCGGGCACATAGCCTATGAACGCCAGGGCTTTTTTCTTCTTGAAACGGTCGGTGGTGTACCCGCTGAACACTTTCAGCAGGCTTGCCGCACTTTCCGATACACCCTCGATTACGCCGATTAGCGCTGTCCCCGCCCCAAACGCGTACACAAGATACAGCGGAATAAGCGGGTAGACCATGTGCGTACTCAGGTCAATAAAGAAACTGACCATGCCTAGGAAAAATAAGTTTTTCAAAATTAATAAGCCACCTTCATAATTTGAGATGGCTTATCGTATCAGAGGATTAAAAATATGTCAACCTGCGTCTCCGTCATAATATAGCACAACCGGCCTGCCCTCATGCTCACTGATATTGAAATCATGGTCGAAAACGGGGTTCAGAATTTCTGGTGTGATGATTTCCGAGGGCGGGCCTTCACCGTGGATTTTGCCGTCAAACATAGCAACAACATGGTCGGCATAAGCCGCCGCAAAGTTGATGTCATGCAGTACAACAATGACAGTCTTGCCCAGTTCATCCACCAGACGTTTGATAATCTGCATCATATCCACCGAGAAGCGGATGTCCAGATTGTTCAGCGGCTCGTCCAAGAAAATGTACGGCGTGTCCTGCGCAAGTATCATTGCGATAAACGCACGCTGCCGCTGCCCGCCGGAGATTTCACTCAAGAACCTGTCGCGCATGTCAACCAAGTCCATGTATTCAAGCGCACGGGTCACAGCCGCCTTGCACTCGGTACCAAGCCGCCCGCCGGAATGCGGAAACCGCCCGTACTCCACCAAATCGTTAACAGTAATTTTTATGGCGATTTGATGGGTTTGCCGCAGAAACGCGATTTTTTTCGCGATTTCCTTTGCCCTTATTTTGCGGACGTCCTCGCCGTCTAAATATACCACCCCGCTAAGCGGTTTGATATTGTTCGCCATTACCCCAAGGAGTGTTGACTTGCCCGCGCCGTTCGCGCCGATAAGCGCGGTGATTGTCTTATCGCGGATACGCAGGTCTACGTTTTTGAGGATAGGGTTCGTACCGTCCTTTCGGTACGATTGATTTATTCCTTTTACTTCAATCATGGCTATTTCGATGCCGCTTCATAGTTTTCGACAAAGCGGTTTACATCACGAATCATTGCGCGGGCGGAACCGAAGCCGCCTACTACCGTATACCAGTCGGGCATTGGCAACCCGCTGTAAATGTGCCCGTTGATAAACGCGGCGGTGCGCTGGATGATTGCGTCATTCATGAAGTTATCGGTAGCTGCGCCCAGTCCCGTATCGGGCTCCGTGCGGTCGAGAAGGAAAATTACATCCGGGTTATGTTCCAGAAGAAACTCCGACTGAATCGCAAAACCGTGCTGGTCTGTCCATGCGTCAAGGTCAATGGTAAGCGGCGCGAACCCAAACTCGTCGAACAGGAAACCGAAGCGGCTGTCGTCAAGGAAAATAGTCATGGTCGCAGGGTCAAGCATCATGATAAACGCGGCTTCCATTCCAGAGCCTGTTGTCACTTCACGAATCGCCGCCATTTCAGCTTCTATGGATGCGATTTCATCGAAAAGAAGCTCGCCTATTCCCGGGAAAATTTGCGCAAGAGAAAACGCGTTTGCCCGCATATCTTGCAGCAGGTTAGAGTTACGCGCGTCTATAGTCAGCCACATGAAGGCTGTGTCGGAATACCGCTCCATTGTGTCTTCCTGAAACACTGCCGCCTCGTCCGGGCTAAGACGGTCGCCCGCCGCGTTCATCCCAAAGGAGCGCACACCGAGAATTACAAGTTCCGGATTTACAAAGTCAAGAATATCCCAGTCAATGTAGAACAATGTACCGCCTGTTACAACAGTAGTATTTTCGTCACCGCCGTCCCTGAACCATGCCAGATTGTCAGGCAAAGTGTCCATAGTAGGGACAATCAGAGTCTCTATTCCCGTGTTTTCGAAACCAATACTGTACAGCATATCAAGGATACCGAAGTCAAAAATCGCGACCGACGTTGGGTTTTGCACAGTCCTTACCGTATTGTTGAAGAAATCTACTACGTCCACGTAAACTCTGCCGCCCTCGGGCTCATGTGCTGTGGGGGTTCCCGCGGCCGCCGGAGCAGCTTCCGGCGCGGCTGCCGGTACGGCAGCAGGCGCGGCAGGCTCACCGCAAGCAGCAAACACAAACACCGCTATCAAGCATAATAAAATTAATTTTTTCATCACATTTCCTCCATTTATATGTTAGTTAAAATACAAACACACACTTTTACCGTCACGCTCCACGATATTGAAATCATGGTTAAACACAGGATTTAGCACCTCCGCTTTTATTACCTCCTCGGGGCTGCCTTCGCCGTGTACTTTTCCGCCTTTCATCGCGATAATATAATCCGCGTAAGCCGAGGCAAAATTTATATCATGCAAGACAACAACAATTGTTTTGCCAAGCTCCGCTACCAGTTTTTTGACTATCTTCATCATTTCCACCGAATACTTTATGTCAAGGTTGTTCAGCGGTTCGTCCAGGAAAATATACGGGGTGTCCTGCGCAAGTATCATTGCGATAAACGCGCGCTGCCGCTGCCCGCCGGAGATTTCGTCCAGATATTTATGTGTGATACCCGATAAACTCATGTAGTCGATAGCTTCGGCTACCTTCTGCCTGTCCGCATCCCTAAGCCGCCCCTTGCAATGCGGAAACCTGCCGAACTCAACTAAATCCCTGACAGGTATACGGATATTCAGCTGCTGCGACTGTTTCAAAAAAGCAATTCTTCTTGCGGTTTCGTCTGTTTTTATTTTACGTATGTCTTCGCCGTCAAGGAGTACCGTCCCGCTTCTTGCGGGGATTAGGTTAGCGATTACGCTAAGCAAGGTGGACTTGCCCGCGCCGTTTGCACCTACCAGTGCCGTTACACATTTCTCCGGGACGGTTAGGTTAATGTTTTTTAAGATATCTATATCTCTGCCGTATGACTGTGTTATATTTTTAACCTCTATCATACTCGGTTCTCCTTCAAAATCAGATAAAATACATATGTGCAGCCCACTAAATCTATAATAACAGTAACGGGAATCGCACCAAGCATCATCTCCATAACACCCTGCCCGGCTACCAGAACCAATGCCGCCATCATAGATGAGCCGATGAACAGCGGCAGATGCCTGTAAGTCTTGAACACCTCGCGCGAGGCGTTCACCGCGAGCAGCCCAAGGAAGGTAAGGGAGCCAATCAGCGCGGTCGCCACACTCATACCTATCGCAATCAGCATTAGATTGATTCGCATTTCGCGTTCGTAGGGGATGCCTAAGCCCTTAGCCTGCTCCGGCCCTAGGCTCATCACATTATAGCGTCTGTGCCGCAGAACCGTCGCGATAACGACAGCCGCGATAATCGGCAGCACCATCCAGATTATTGTCGTGTTCATGTTGTTTACGTTAACGGAAGTAGCCGCCATTACCTGAAAGAAATCGCCTTCTGTCATAAGAAGCTGCAAATACGTAGCACTGCTTCGCACAATCCCGGACAAAACCAAGCCGAACATCAAAAGGAACACAATATTATTCCGTTGGCTGCGCAGAATCGCGCCGAACATAAACATCGAAACCACGACCATTATCCCGGCGGTCACTATGTAGTTGATGAACGGATTAGCAAACAAAACGTGCCTTGCGCCAAGAAAGAAAACGATTAAAGTCTGCGTCCCTACGAAAACCGCATCAAAGCCAATCATGGAAGGCGTAAGCACACGGCTTTGCGTAACCGTCTGGAACGAGAGGCTGACAACAGCCAGCACAACCGCCGCGCCAAGCATCCCGTACAAATGCGGCAGCGCTCTGGCAAGCACAAGTTCCAGCGACCCTTCCGCAATCGGAATCCCTGCCGCAATCAGCGGGTTCATCTTCGCAAATGTACGCGAATACAGATACAGCGCAATAGCCCCGATAAGCAGCAGCGTCAGTACCGCAAAAACTATGGCAATGCGTTTGTTACTTCCGCTAAGCTCAGGCATTTTTCAATCCACCTTGCATTCCTTTAATCAGATAAATCATAAACACAACACCGCCCACAACGCTTATGGTTACAGTAACATTCATCTCGAACGGGAAAATAACCAAACGGCTGATAATATCACACAGCATAACGAATGTGGCACCAAAAATCATTAAGTCGAATATCGATTTTTTTAAGTTATCACCATAAAACGAGGTCGCCATGTTGGGGATAATAAGCCCAATAAACGGAAGCGGCCCCACAGCAACAAAGGTCGAGGCGCTAATCAGCGCGACGATTATAAGCCCCAAGAATACAACGCGTTTATAACTAACGCCAAGGTTCTTGGCAAAATCCTCGCCAAGGCCGATTATGCTGAACTTAGTCGCGAACATTACAGAGATAACTAGCGGGATTATTACTACATAAACCAGTGTAAAACTGTCACCGAGCCTCGCAAAACTTCCCATATTAAATGCGGCAAGTATCGGCGATAACTCCGTACGAAACGCGATTGCCGTGGAAAGCGCGCCAATCATTCCGCCGTATAGCAAGCCTATCAGCGGAATATACACGACCTCCCGCAGTTTTAAGCTATTGATAACCGAAGTGAATATAATTGTAGCAATCAGGGCAAACACAAACGCAAACACAGCCTGCGCAATAGCCGACAACGCCGCGCCAAAGAAGACAACCCCTATCAGCATTCCAAGAGCGGCAGCATCTGTTGTGCCCGCGGTTGTCGTTGACATAAACTTGTTCCGGCTGATGGCCTGCATAAGAAGCCCTGCTACGGATAAGCTTGCCGCAGATAAAATAACCGCAAACAGCCGCGGGACTCTGCTATGTACAAAAACCGCTCTGTGTGTATAAAGACGCTCCAGCCCGCGCTCAGTATATTGCCGTATTCGGTACAGATACAGCCATTCTTGGTCGCTTAGGTCGCCTTCAAGCTCATAGTCCAATCGGATTAGCTCGTATCTAAGCTCGCGCATTTCGCTGCCTGTGAACATGGAGCGTATGCTGACCTCGCTCATTACTCCGATTTCAAGCGACAATATTATCAGTATGAAAAACAGCAAAATGGTCGCGATGCGTTTCCATTGTTTCCGAATAAAGTTCAAGTCATGCTCCCTACTTTCTATAACAGGTTAGTCGTGGCTAACCTGTTGGTTATGGTATCACAGCCGTATCCGCGTTGTCAAGTTTTTTTGCGGCAAGTACGAGCCGTCCTGTCAATCCGATATTTGTGCAGGTCGAGAGTATAAGCACCCTGTCGCTGCCCGTTATTTCTGTTTCGCGCAAGTGGATAGCACGGTCTTTAATTTCGAGCAGCAAATCCAAAAAATCATAATCGTCCGCGAAATCGACACGGATATAGTTGAAGCTGATGTGCGCTGTGAATACCGCGAAAATTTCGTAATGCAGCACAGCGTCTTCGGCAGTTATGATAATGTATGGGTTCCCGCGGAAAAAGCTATAGTCTTGAAACAGCTGAATATCATGGAACATTGTACCGTCGCTTCGGTTGTGACCGTAGATAATTGTGTTTCTGTCCGAAAAATCCGAGCTGTTCAGGTAGTCAAGGAAGATGGCCCCGTTAGAATTTCCGCGTCTCGTGATGTCGTGGTATAAGTAAAACTCGTTGTCGGCGGCTTGTACAACAGCATAGCTTATTGCCGTGCCGGGGACGTAGATATGCGCGATTATATCGTCATTTGCCATGGCTTCGCGCGCGCTTTGCACCGGGTTATCTTCCGAGGCGAAGATTCTGTCGGTAAGCCGTGCTTGGCGCAGCGTTTCGCGTGTGTCATCCGCCCGCCCAAGATATGTATAAAGGCTAAACGCAAGCCAAACGGCAAACAGTACGGCCAACCCCGCGGTGATGTAATACAACCTTCTCAAAATATTTTTTCACACCTTGACACAGCCAAAAGACTATGATATAAATTTAACAAGTTAGCTTAGGCTAACTTAATGAACATACATTATTAGCTCACCGTTGTCAAGCGGATGAAGAAAGGATATTAGTATGAAAATAATGAAACTGATGGTTGCTGTGTTTTTGGTGTTTAGTCTGAATACAGCGGTTGTGTACGCAGGTGCCGGCGCAGGAAAAGACGGAGGAACCGAAAGACCTACGGAGCTTCCCGCGGTACCGATACCGACCGAACCGCCCGCACCTGCGCCGGAACCAACGCCAGAACCAACCCCCGAGCCAACGCCGGAACCCACACCACAGCCAACACCGGAAGCAGCCGCCGCTCCGGCAGCCACTCCCGAACCGACACCAACACCTACCCCAACTCCGACACCGACACCCACACCTACCCCAACACCAGAAGCACCGACACCTGCTGCCGAAGACCGCGTAAACCCCCAGACAGGCGATGATTTCAACATGATGGGCGTATACATCCCGGCAATCGGATTTTTGATTACGGCAATAGGAGCGTACTACATAAGAAAACGCGAAACGAAATAACCGAATAAATAAACTTCAAGGCTCAGCAGGCTAGTGTCACTAACCTACTGAGCCTATCTCTTTTAAGCTTGCCGAAACCTTTGGAGGAAATGGCATCAAGTCAAGTATCTGTGTTTGCAGGTCGATTCCCTTTGCAACCTCGGTCAGCACCAATCCTTGCTCTTTCAGCTCAAAAACGCAGCGTTCGGTAATAAACAGTACATTTTGCCCGGTCTGTGCGGCGTATTTTCCGCTGAATGTTATTTGTGCGACTTCGTTTACAAATTTTCTTGCCTTTCCTTCTTCGAGAATTTTTATTGTATCGCCGTTTACCTCGATTTTTGCACCGTCGGTAAAAGTTCCGCAGAAGACGACATTTTTTGTGTTCTGCGAAATGTTTATAAAACCGCCGGGCCCGTTCAAACGGTTGCCGAGTTTGCTTACGTTTACGTTTCCGAAGCGGTCGGCCTGCGCAATGCCAAGGAACGCGATATCCAGCGCGCCGCCGTCGTATAGGTCAAACATCGCGGCGTTTTCTATGATTGCGTCGGCATTGTAACACGCTCCGAAGTCCAGACCGAACGCGGGTGTGCCGCCGAAGCTTCCCGCTTCTGTTGTCATCGTTATATCTTCGCCCTGCGCGTAGGGCGCAATCTCTGAAGGTATACCGATTCCCAAGTTAACCAGATAGCCCGGTTTGATTTCACGGGCGGCACGGCGCACGATTAGCGTACGTGCGTCAAGCGGGCGCGGGGCGATTTTTTCGGTCGGGACTTTAATATCGCCCGCGAAGGCAGGGCTGTACGTGACGCGTTGGGTCTGCATGTGGTTGCTGATGTCGTTGTTAAGCACAATGTAATCGATTAGTTTGCCGGGGATTTTTACGCTCTTTGGGTGCAGGGTGCCTGATTTTGCCAGATATTTCACTTGGCAGATTACGATGCCGCCGCGGTTCTTTACGGCAGCGGCGATTGCGAGCTGTTCGAGGAACGCGATTTCTTCGTCCATTGTCATATTACCCTTTTCGTCGCAGCAGGTGCCGCGAAGCAACGCAACGTCGGGTGTGAAGTTTTTGTAACGCAGCCATTCCTCACCGTCTATTTCCATCAGCTCGACCAAGTCCTCGGTTGTGAGGCTGTTACTTTTTCCGCCCTCGATGCGCGGGTCTACGAATGTGTACAAGCCGACCTTTGTGATTACCCCAGGCTTGCCGCTTGCTACCGAACGGTACATTTGCGGAAAAATACCCTGCGGGAACAGGTAGCACTCGGCTTTATCTTCGGAGACAAGCCGCGACATGCGCTGCGCCGTGCCTGTGTGCGCACAGATTAGCCGCCGCACCAATCCTTCGTAGGCGAGCGCGCTTGTCCCGTTCAGCGAGTCGGTATGGTCGCCGCAAGCGGAACTGTGGATTAGTGTGATATTTTTAGGATGTCCTGTTTTAACGAACCGCTCGCCGATAGCAAGCGCAATATCCTGCGGCCAGCCGCTAAGCCCTTGTGTGGCTGCCGCAACGGTGCAGCCGTCGGGTATAAGGTCAGCCGCCCGTGCGGCTGTGATTAATTTTTCCATCAACGTCACTCCCTAGGTATCATCAGCATTTCCGCGTTATTCAAAATCCCCGCGCTGTACAAAAACAGCGCATCCGCGCCCGGCGTAAAATCTATCAAGGTATGCAATGTACGCAAATCAATAAACCGAAAATCCACCAAAACAACCCGCGAGTAAGCCGCCGCGAGAACAGGCGCAATACTAGAGCCGAAGGAATCGCGGAAAATATACAAAACCCGGTCAGCAGGCGCGTTATCGTTCTCCAAGACAATCAGCGGCTGTGCCCCGCTCAAGAAAATATCATAAGGGTCAATCCCTCCAAACCGTGCCAAATCATAAACAGGCCCTTCTTCAAACTCGCGGGTACCCATGTTCATATAATACGCACGCAAGCCCGGCAACTCCAGAAAATACAGCGGCTCACCGCGCACAGGAAGCGCAACCTGCCCTGCATACCCGCCGTGAAACTGACCCGCGTACCGCCGCGTAAACTCACCGAAATCAACCCGAAACCCCATGGCATCACCAAGCGCATCCACAACACCATCGATGCTGACCTGACACCAGTGCAAATCCGTACGGTAAAAACTATCAGCTGAAAGCGCGTCAATCAGCGAAACAGACGTAAAATCCCGCACCAAGTCATAGTCAAAACCCGGCATAGCCCTGTCAGAAAAAACACTCTTATCAGGCACCACAGCGAAAAAAGTATTCATATCAGGCAAACCATCACTCACCACACGGATTTTTTCCACCAAAAGTTTTGCGGATTCCATATCAAGAGCTGTAAAACTACCCACTCCGTGCGAGTCAAAATAAATACCGTCATTATCAGTTTGCAAAAACGCGCCGAAAACCACTGCCGCCTGCAAAGCCCTGAACCCGTCCCTAAACGGAAATCTATCAGCGGCATACCCTTCAAACCCTTCCATAAAATCAAAAGAAAACTTGGGCAGCTGCTCACGCATCCGCCGTTCGCTGACCAAAAGAGCCGGCGCGTCCCAAAACAAGTTAAGCACCGCCAACCCGTAAATAATCCCGAGAAAAACCACAACAACCGACTTTGTCAACATCATCAACTCCTAAAACCGAAAATAAACAAAAGGATTAAACGACCCGGTAACAAGGAACGCGGTCACGATAATCAGTATCAGGGCAACCGCAACAGGTTCAAGTATCTTTACCCGCGCAAAAATTTTCTTAGCCAGATTCTTAGGGATAGGCGTCCCGCCGATAAACCCTATCAAAATCGGAACAAGGAAACTCCGCAGATAATACAGCGACTCCAAGCCCGCAAAGCTGTCCGCGCCAAACCCAAACATCAGCCCAAGCGTAGCCCAAATATCCGCAAGCGAAGCCGCGTCAAAAAACACCCCTGTCGAGAGCAGCACAAACCAAACATACAAATGCCTGAACAAGCCGGGGATTTTATCAAGATATTTCGATAAAACAAACCGCTCAAAAAGCAAAATCAGAAAGTAATAAACGCCCCAAGCAATAAAATTCCAATCAGCGCCGTGCCAGAAACCGATTAAAAACCAAATGATAAACAGATTCAATACAGAGCGCGGCACAGAAACCCTGTTTCCGCCTAGCGGAATGTACACAAAATCCCTGAACCAAGTAACAAGCGATATATGCCAGCGTGTCCAAAACTCCGACATGCTCTTGGAAATATGAGGATAATTGAAATTTTCAAGGAACTTAAACCCAAACATGCGCCCAAGCCCTATAGCCATATCGCTGTACCCGGAGAAGTCAAAATAAAGTTTTAACACAAAAGCAACCAAGTACATCCAGGTAAACAGCACAGAACTCTCGCCGCTGACGCGGTAAACCGCGATAAGCTGCCCCATCACATCCGCTATAAGAACCTTCTTACCAAGCCCAATTGCAAACCGCCGCACACCAACAGCAAAATCCTCAAACCGATGCTTGCGCGCAGACAACATTTTCTCAATATCCGCATAACGCACAATAGGGCCGGCAAGCAGCGGAGGAAACATAGAAACATAAGTAGCAAAATCCAAAAGGTTACGGTTAACAGAAATCTTACCCCTATACAAATCCACAGTATAACTCAAAATCTGAAATGTATAAAAACTAATGCCAATAGGCAAAACAAGCCGCAAAAGCCCTATATCCGTGCCTAAGAAAAAGTTAACATTCGACAGAAAAAAATCCGCGTACTTAAAAAGCGCAAGCACGCCGAGGTCTATGCTGATGGACAGAATCATTATATACTTTGAAAGTTTTTGCCCGCGGTATTTATCAATAAGCAGCGCAAGCCCCCAAGATGATATGCACTGCCCTACCATAATCAGAATAAAAACAGGCTCCGCCCAAGCGTAAAACACTAAACTCGACAGCAAAAGAACAATATTCCGCAGACGGTTAGAACCGCCGGGCATAGGCGTAATAAAATAAATGATTAACACAACAGGCAGAAAGTAGTACAAAAATGTAAGACTAGAAAAAATCATCCGTCAAAACCTCTATCTATCTATTCCGCAATCGGTACAGAAAACCAGTCCCAGTAATGCCCAAGGACATTCCAAAGATGTTCGCTTGTTACGTTTAGATGCCTGTGTTCGATTTCTTCGGGTTGATGCGTTATGTCAACACCAAGCGGATTGTTCAGCGTTACGTCAAGTGTTACATCCACAGCGTACCAGTTGCCGTAGATGTTGACCAAGTTCCACGCGTGGCGCCCGCCCGTGAAGTCGTAGCCATGCACCACCATCGATTCGATACCAAGCAGTTCCATAAAAAGCTGAAAGGTGAAGGTAAATCCAAAACAGTTTCCTACTCGGGAAAACAGTACGCCGTAGGGATTGTCGTTGTTTGGGTCGGGGGCCGCTGTGGGTGAGTTGCTGAGAAATTCGGGGTCGTAGACCGACCACATTATAATCCAGTTAATAACCGCAAGCTGCCTATCGAAATCGCTCATGCCCGGTTGGATTACCTCGGCGATTACCTCGGCACATTTGTCAAAAATCCGGCGGTTCATAGGCGTTAGCTCTGACGGGTCGCCGCTGTGCCACGCGCGCACGATTGCGCGGCGGTCGTATGCATCGTTTATAATGATTTCTTCTTCATATTCATAGTATTTTTCTTCGTAATATTCTTCTTCAAAGTATTCTTCTTCGGTTTCGGTAACAACATATTCTTCTTCGATAATATCTTCCTCGGCTTCTTCCACAGCAATAGCCGCAACAGGAACAACAGCCGGCGGCTCATCCTCAAATCTGGCAAAAAAACTCGCCTCAGCCTCCCTAGGTTCCTCCGTCACCAAAAGCGCCACATGCCTGCCGGTCACGCTAACAACCGCGTTGCTCAAAATCCCTGCCTGCTCCGGCGCATAACCGGCAAAAGCAACACGCCGCCTTGCGGCATACGCCGTAAGCGCGTCCCGCACAACCGCGGCATCCGCACCGTCCCTAAGCACCAAAACCGCAACTTCATCAACAATCACGCCGCCTGCATAAAAAATAATACCGTCTTCTATCATATCGGTATCAATCTGATACCTGTCCCGCACATAGCCCCAAAAGAACTCGCCTTCCGGCACAAGATAATTCATAGGCGCGATATGCTCCTGCTCGGCGATAATCGCTTCCGCAATCTGACGAGGCGAATCCCCGGTATAAGCCCCCGGCGCGGTACCGCCGCCGCAGGCAGCCAAAAACACCAATCCGAATAAAATCAACACTTTTTTCATACCGCCCTCGTCCTTTCTGAACTTTGAACTAAAAATGCCGCAAGAGGAGCGTCTTGCGGCATAGTGTAGCATATTTGAAAGATGACGTAAAATCTATCCCCTGTACGCTTCTACAAAGCGCATAACATCATCAATCATTCTTTGAATCGATGGGAAGCCGCCTACTGTTGTGTACCACTCGGTATTAGTAAGCCCGCCCATTATAAAACCATTTCTGTACGCATCCATCTGCTGGATGTGCGGGTTAGCCATAAGCTGCGCCCAAGCGTCGCCGTAGCCTGTATCGCCGTCAGTACTGTCTACGAAGAAGATGACATCAGGATTTCTTTCAGCAAGAAGGCTTGCTTGAAGCTCAAACAGAGTGTCGAAGTCCGATGCTTCAAGCTGTGCATTCATTTCCGCAGGTGTATAAGGCCAGCCCGACGGAAACGCCGCATCAAAGCCAAATTCGTCATAAATAAAACTCCATCTGGTGTTGTAACCGAAAGCGGAACCTATGTGCGCCGTACCTGTAACTCTGAAAATAGCGGCACTAAGCCCTTCACCCTGCACAAACTCCTTTATGTAGTCAAGCTGGCTTTCGATTTCACCAAACTGACCACGAAGCTCGCTAGCAGCATTCGGGAAAATCCTTGCCAAAATGTCCACGTTTACTCTCATATCTTCACGCAGGTTAGCCGCCGCCATGTTAACCGTCATGTGCGCTACAGCCATGTCGTCCGGAAGTGCATCCCACAGCGCCTGTGTCTGTTCTTCGCGTGTACCGTAGCCGAAGTCAGGATTATCAGCGTTAAAACGAGGCTGCGCAACGCCCGTATAGTAACGGCACATCCCAAAAGAACGCGCGCCCGTCATAAACAGTTGCGGCTGTGCGTAAACAAGCGGTTCAACATCATGCATAAACAATGTACCGGCAGGCACAAGTGTAATCGGCCTGCTGCCGAATGTACGCCAACCGAGATTATCCAGGTTGCGCTGTGCAAAAGCGATTGTTTCGATACCGAGAGTATCAAGCCCGACACCCATCATCAGCGCAAGGATTCCGTCGTCAAATACCGCTACACTTGTAGGATTTTGACGAGCTACTACTACATCTCCGCGGAAATCATAAAATGCTACGTGTCCCTCTGGAACCTCTACATCCGGAGTTCCCTCAACACGAGGTGGTGCCGGCGGCGGTATCTGCCCGCCTCCGCCGCCAGCTCCGGCAGTTACGGTCATTGGTGAAGCAACAAGCGCACCCGCAAGCGCCATCGCCGCTGCTTTCTTTAAGAAGCTTTTCAAATTAAATTCCTCCTATAAAAGTTAGTTATGACTTACATCACGAGACGTATGTTAGCATACACTAACTCACCTGTCAACTATTTTCTATCATACTTTTTTCGACAAACTTGATGCTTGACAAAACAAAAATCGCGAGCCTATAATTGAGCGTCATGCTATGCACCAAATAAAAATCATGACAAGGAGAATGATGTATGAAAAAGGTTTTTGTACTACTGGCAGTGGTACTGTCGCTCGGTCTAATGACCGCGTGTGGTGACACAGGAACAGGCGGAACAGCAGGGGACGGAGAACTCTGTTTTGAAACCGTCAAAATAGCCTTCGTACACGTGGGAGACCCCGCGGACATGGGCTACACCTACCGCCAACATCGCGGAACGATGGACATGATGATTACCCATCGCATCACCGAGGAACAAGTTAGAAACTTCTTCAACATCCCACCGGGCGCACCAGCCGACACAGCCATCCGCGAAGCAATAGCATGGGGTGCCGACATGGTATTTGCAACAAGCTTCGGTCATGGCCAGCACATGCTTGAAGCCGCACGCGAATTTCCAGAAGTCAAGTTCTTCCACGCAACAGGCGACCTGGCAAACGACGCAGGCCTGCCAAACTTCCACAACTACTTTGGTAACATGTCACAAGCAAGGTATCTCTCCGGCATCGCAGCAGGGCTACGCACAGAGTCAAACATCTTAGGGTTCGTAGCAGCACATCCTAACGCAGAAGTTATCACAGGCTTCACCGCATTTTTCAAAGGCGCACAGTCAGTTAACCCAGACGTTCAAATGTATGTCATGTTCATGAACGCATGGAACAATCCAACGATGGAATCGCAAATCGCACAGGCACTTATCGACCGCGGCGCAGACGTTATCGGCCAACACGCCGACAGCCCCGCCGCCCAAACCACAGCTCAAGCAAACGGAGTATGGTCAGTAGGCTACAACGCCAACATGATTCCCGCTGCACCGAGCGCGGTTCTGGTTTCTCCAATGTTCGACTGGTCGGTCTACTTAAAACACGCAGTATACAACGTCGTAAACGGCATAGACGTCCAAACAGACTTCCTGGCCGGCATGAACGAGGGCATGGTCTTCCTTTCAGCCCTTAACCCCAACACCGTAGCGGACGGTACAGCCGAAGCAATAGCTGCCGCAGAAGGCGCTATCCGCGACGGCCGCAACATCTTCACAGGCCCCATCTTCGACAACCAAGGCAACCAAATCCTTGCACCCGGCGAAGAATGGATTGAACGCCAATCAGCACCATCTTGGAACTTTATTGTTGAAGGAATTACTGTAATCGAATAAAGAGGCAAGACCTTGGGGGCTCTGCCCCCGGAAAAGGTACACTGTACCTTTTCCGCCCGCAATGGACTAGTCCCTTGACCCTAACATTAATAACGAATGGGTCAAGGGGCGCGCCCCTTGCGGGGTTTGGGGCAGAGCCCCAAGGTTTTTTTATCTTTCGGAGGCGTTTATATGCATACAGCTATTCAGACGCATGAACTTACTAAGACATTTGACCAGGTTATTGCTAATGATAGGGTTTCGTTTGATGTGCGGCGTGGTGAGATTCTTGCGCTGCTTGGCGAGAATGGGAGTGGTAAGACTACCTTGATGAATATGCTGTTTGGGATTTATTTTCCGGATAGCGGTAGTATACGGGTTAACGGTGAGATTGTTTCGATTCGTTCGCCTAAGGATGCCGCGCAGCTTGGGATTGGGATGGTGCATCAGCATTTTAAGCTAGTTGATGTGTTTACTGCTGCGGATAATATTGTGCTTGGTATGAATGATGGCGGGGCTTTTCTTAATAGGAAGGCCTACATTGAGGAAATCCGTGAGATTAGTAAGAGATATGGTTTCGAGCTTGACCCAGAAAAGAAAATTTATAATATGTCCGTAAGCGAAAAGCAGAGTGTTGAGATAGTTAAGGTGCTTTACCGCGGTGCGGATATTTTAATTTTGGACGAACCTACGGCGGTTTTGACCCCGCAGGAGGCCGAGCGGCTGTTTGTTACGCTGCGCAATGTGAAGGCTGACGGTAAGGCGGTTGTTCTGATTACGCATAAACTTAATGAGGTTCTGTCTGTCTCTGACCGTGTACATATATTGCGGAAAGGGCAGTCTATCGCTACTGTGAATACTGCCGAAACTACCCAGCAGGAACTTACTGAGATGATGGTCGGGCGTGCGGTTAGTTTGAAAATAGACCGCCCTGCTACTGAAAATAAAGAGGACAGGCTGCATATTAGGGACTTGAACTGTACGAGTGATGACGGGCTTGCTTCGCTCCGCGATATCAGCTTTACGCTGCGGTCGGGCGAAATCCTTGGGGTCGCGGGGATAGCGGGCAGCGGTCAGAAGGAGCTTTGTGAGGCGCTTGCCGGGCTTTATCCTGTGGACGGCGGCTCGATTCAGTATATGCCCGAGGGCGAAGATTTTGTGGAAATCGTCGGCAAGTCGCCCAAGGAGATTAACGCGCTTGGGATTAGTATGGCGTTTGTGCCGGAGGACAGGCTCGGTATGGGTCTGGTCGCCGATATGGACATGACGGACAATGTTATGCTTAGGCATTACAGCAAGGGGCGCACGCCGTTTGTTGACAGGAAAAGCTCGCGTAATCTTGCCGAGCGGCTGATTGAACAGCTTGAAATCGTTACGCCAGGCGTTAAGGTTCCTGTGCGGCGGCTTTCCGGCGGGAACGTGCAGAAGGTTCTGCTTGGTCGCGAAATCGCGTCGCATCCGCGTGTTTTGATTGTCGCATACCCTGTGCGCGGCTTGGATATTAACTCATCGTATACGATATACAACCTCCTGAACCAGCAGAAGCAGAAGGGTGTTGCTGTGCTGTTTATCGGCGAGGATTTGGATGTGCTGCTTGAGCTTGCGGATAGGATTGTTGTGCTTTGCGGCGGGCAGGTCAGCGGCATTGTTGATGCAGAGGGCACTACCAAGGAGGAGCTTGGGCTACTTATGACCCAGGTTCCGTCCGAAAGGGGGGCATCATGAATCGGGAACCGTTTGTCAGAATCGCTCGGCGGACTGCCATTCCGCATTTGCACGCTTGGCTGATTCGCGTCGGCGGGCTGGTCTTGGCTTTGCTGCTTGGCTCGGTCTTGATTTTCTCGCTTGGGCACAACCCGCTTTTGGTTTATGCGGATATGCTCGACAGCGTTTTGGGGAACCGTATCGGGTTCAATGAGACGGTTCGGATTGCCGTGCCGCTCCTTGGCGCTTCGCTTGCCGTGGGGTTGGCGTTTAAGATGCGGTTTTGGAACATAGGCGCGGAGGGTCAGATTCTTGTCGGTGCGATTGCCGCTACTTATTTTGCTTTGTTTCAGCATCAGAATATGCCGCCTTTTGTTTTGCTTACCGTCATGGGGATAGCAGCTACTGTCGCAGGCGGGCTTTGGGGGCTCATTCCCGCGTTCTTCCGCGCTAAGTGGGGGACTAATGAGACTTTGTTTACCTTGATGCTCAATTATGTCGCTATTGGGATTTTGTTGTTTCTGCAAAGCGACCCTTGGCGCAGGCCGGGTACTGACTTTCCGATTATCGCCATGTTCGAGCAGGCAGCGCGGCTGCCTCGTGTCGGCGGCATACATGTCGGTTGGATTTTGATACTTGTTGTTACTGTTCTGGTGCATCTGTATCTGACTCGCTCTAAGCAGGGTTATCAGCTTACGGTCGTTGGGCAGAGCGAGAATACCGCGCGGTACGCGGGTATGAACGTGGGGCGCATCATCATGCGCACGATGATGGTTTCTGGTGCTATCGCCGGGTTTGTTGGGTTCATTCAGGTGTCCGGCTCGGACTTTACTTTGAATGAGACTACCACGGGCGGCGTGGGCTTTACGGCGATTACCGTTGCCTGGCTTTCGCAGCTAAAGCCGCTAGTTATGGTACTTGTTGCGGTGTTTATTGCTATGCTGGAACGCGGCGCGATACGGATTCAGACTACGTTTATGATTCCTGCTACTATCGCTACGGTTTTGATAGGCATTATCCTTTTCTTCATGCTTGCCTGCGAGTTCTTCATTAACTACCGTGTGATTTTCAGGAGCAAAAAGGAGGCGGCTGCTTAATGGATAATTTCATCTTCTTCTTCAACGCGGCTGTGCTTGCCGGGACTCCGCTGCTTTTCGGAACTCTCGGCGAGATTTTGACAGAGAAGTCGGGTAACTTGAACCTCGGCGTAGAGGGCATGATGTTCATGGGCGCGGTCAGCGGGCTTGCGGCTGTTTTTCTGCTCGAAATCGGGCTTGGGGTCGAGATTGCGCCTGCGCTTGCGGTTTTGCTTGCCGTTATCGGTTCCTTTGTTGCGGGTGCGTTTGGGGCGCTTATTTACAGTGTTTTGGTGGTGTCGCTCCGTACCCAGCAGAATGTCACGGGTTTGGCGCTTACTATTTTCGGTGTGGGCTTCGGGAATTTCTTTGGCGAGGTGCTTGGACGGCGCTCGCCTGTGGGGTTCATGACGATTAGCGGTGCGGCGCGGTCAGGTTTTGCCAATATGCGGATTCCTGTGCTTTCGGATATTCCTGTGCTTGGGCCGCTCTTTTTTAGTTATAATATTCTGGTGTACTTGGCGATTGCTTTGGCGGTCGGCATGGCGGTTTTTTTGAAATACACGCGTTGGGGCTTGAACCTGCGCGCGGTCGGGGAAAGCCCTGCCACGGCGGACGCTGCCAGTATTAATGTGACGCGTTACAAATATCTGGCGACTTGTGTTGGCGGCGGAATCTGCGGGTTGGGCGGTATGTATATTTCTATGGTGACTACCTCGGGCGTGTGGGTGCATAACTCGGTCTACGGGTTCGGTTGGATATCTGTTGCGCTTGTTATTTTCGCTACTTGGAGCCCAGCCAGGGCGCTGTTGGGGTCGCTTGTGTTCGGCGGCCTGACGATTATGCGTTTTTATGTACCGCTTGGGATTCCTATGCAGATTTATGATACGTTTCCGTTTCTTGCCACTATCCTTGTGCTGATTGTGACAAGCATACGCACGGTTAGGGAGCATAACCCGCCTGCGCATGTCGGGGTGAATTATTTTAGGGAGGAACGATGATGAAGGGGATAATTGCGCTTGTTTTGGTGATTTGTTTGGCGGCTTGTGCCGCGCCTGTTGCGGCTGAGCCTTTTTCTGCGCCCGAGCGGATTATCAGCGGGTTTTACATTTCTACCTCAGCTATGATTGCGCTTGGGATTGACGATAGGCTTGTGGGAATCGAGGCGCGGGCTGATACTAGGCCGATTTATGCGATTGCGGCGCCGCATTTGTTGGACTTGCCTAATGTCGGCACGGCGCGGGAGTTTAACCTGGAAGCGGCGCTTGCGCTTGAGCCGGATTTGGCGGTTTTGCCTGTGCGGCTGCGGGATGCGGGCGAGATTATGGAGGAGCTTGGGATTACGGTTGTTTTTGTGGAGCCGGAAGACCCGGAAAGGCTGCTTTTAATGATAGAAGAAATCGGCAGGGCGGCGGGCGCATCCGAACGGGCGCAGGAGCTGACCGACGCGATAGAGGCTTCGCTTGCGGAAATCCGTGAAATGACCGCGGGGCTTACAAACCGTCCGCGGGTTTATATGGGCGGGGTCGGCACTTATTTGAGTACCGCGCCCGGCGGGATGTTTCAGTCGGAGCTTATCGAGATGGCAGGCGGAGTTAACGTCGCGGGAGATACCCCCGGCAGCAGCCGCATTGATGTTTCTTACGAGCAGCTGCTTGCTTGGAATCCCGATGTGATTATTATACCGCCCGAGGCAGGGTATTGTGTGGAGGATATTTTGGCTAATCCGCAGCTTGCGCAGCTGGACGCGGTGCAAAACGGACACGTTTACCGTATGCCCGGCGGGTTTGAAGCTTGGGACTCGCCTGTTCCTTCATTTACTATGGGGGTGCGTTGGCTGCTTGCGGGCTTGCATCCCGAAATCTACTCGCAGGCTGAATTTTGGGATTATGTCCATGATTTTTATTGGGAGTTTTACGGCGTTATGGTTACGACGGCTTTTGTGGAACAATGAGACGGCATTTTGTAATATGGGGGCTGCTTGTGATAGCAGCCTTTGTCATATCCTTGCGGATTGGGCGGTTTCCGATTAGCGGTGCGGATATTTTTGCGGTTATCCTCGGCGGGGATGTATCGGAAATGACGCGCAGCGTTTTCTTGAACCTGCGCTTGCCGCGCGTGCTTATGGCGCTTATTGCGGGTGCTGGGCTCGGGCTTGCGGGCAGCGTTTTTCAGCTTGTTTTTAAGAATCCGCTTGCCGCGCCCGATATAATTGGGGCTACGAGCGGCGCTAACCTTGGTGCGGCGCTTGCTGTTGTGCTGATTGGGCAGAGTGTTGCCGCTATGGCTTTGTCTGCGTTTGTTGGTAGCCTTGCCGTGGTTTTTTCGGTGGTTATGCTTGCGCAGATTACGCGCGGGGGCGGCACCGGACCATCCGGGGCTGTTACCTTCATTTTAGCGGGTATTGTTATGAAAGCGGTTTCTGACGCGTTTATTATGCTGATGAAATTCTTTGCTGACCATGAAAATCAGCTTGCGGCTATTGAGTTCTGGGCTATGGGGAGCCTTAGCGCTATTACGGCTTCCCGACTTGCGGCTGTCTTGCCGTTTTTTTTGTTTGGCTTCGTTGGGCTGATTATCGCGCGGCGGCATATCACTGTCCTTGGCTTGGACGACGATGAAGGGCGGTCGCTTGGCGTGCCTGTGCGGCTAGTTCGGCTTACCGTGCTTGCTTTGGCTTCGCTTACGGTGGCCGCGGCGGTCTGCCTTACGGGGCTGATTGCGTTTGTCGGGCTGATTGCGCCGCATGTTGCGCGTTTGGCTTTGAAGCGCGTTAGTTTTGCTTGGTGTGCGCTTTCGGCGTTGTGCGGGGCTTTTATTCTTCTTGTCGCGGATGTATTAGCGCGCGGGCTTAGCACGGTCGAGATTCCGATTAGCATTCTCACGACCTTCATAGGCGTGCCGATTTTGCTTTACTTCATGCACAGCAGAAGGGCGGGACGGGTATGAGTTTGGTTCTGCAAAACATTTCGGCGGGGTATGACGGGAAGACAGTCGTGCGGGATGTGAGCCTGACCGTGCCTGCGGGACAGCTGTGTGCGCTGCTCGGCTTAAACGGCTCGGGAAAGACAACACTGCTGAAAGCCATCCTTGGGCTGATTCCCATGACGGGCGGAAGCTGTAATACGCCGCGGAAACACATTTCATATATCCCGCAAAGGCACAGCGATTTGGCCGGGGTTAGTGTGATGGATGTTGTGCTGATGGGCTTTTATTCGAAGCTTGGTGTGTTGGAATTTCCGTCGGCGGCTGATAAGGAGAGGGCGCGCGGTGCGCTTACGCAGGTCGGCTTGGACAGATTTACCGGCGAGGACTTTTCGCGGCTTAGCGAGGGGCAGAAGCAGATGGTTATTCTCGCGAGGGCGCTTGTGCAGGACGCATCGGTGATGCTGATGGACGAGCCGGACAGTGCGCTTGACTTCATGAACAGGCGTTGGATGCTTACGGAGGTACGGCGGTTAGTCAGAAGCGATGGCAGAGCGGGGCTTGTTACGCTGCACGACCCCGGGGTTGCGCTTAGGTTTTGTGATTGGCTGTTTTTGATGCGTGACGGGACGGTTGTTGGGCGTTTGGAAGTTGCGGGCGCGGGGCGTGAGGAAGCCGAGAGGTGTTTGGGATTGATTTACGAAGGTGTGCGGGTTGCGGAGGTTGACGGGCGGTTTTATGTACTCGTTTAAGTAAAATACTGCCCCGTTGGGACAGCATCTCTGGGTTAAAATCCCCTTGGGTACGGCAGCGTCGGCCCAAAGAAGTTTAGTTCGAAGTGGCGGGCTTGATAGTTTCCGTTTCGGTAGCATTCGCGGCAGTATTCTGCTGCGCCGTTTGAGAATAAGCCCATACTGCTTTGGTAATACATTGGGCTGCCGCATATTTGGCATGTGGACATCTTATTAGTCTCCCTTCTCTTTTTTATGATGCTCAACTATGGCGGGATTTATACTTTGAAATGTGTTAAACTGTTTTGCAGGAGGGGTTTATTAGATGAATATTTGTTTTGACATGCCGCAGGGCGGTAGGTTCAACTATCGTGTGGGCGCAGTAATTATCCGTGATGGCCGTCTGCTTGCCGTGAAAAACGAGGGGTCGGACACGTACTATACCGTGGGTGGCAGGGTGCAGTTCGGTGAGTCTCTCGAGGAGAGTTTACTGCGCGAGGCACGGGAGGAGCTTGGCATTCCGCTTGAAATCGAACGCTTGGTTTTCATTCATGAGAATTTTTTCACTTTGAGCGAGGAACAGATTCCGTTTCATGAGTTGGCGTTTTTCTTTTTGATGAAGCCGCACGAGGGGCTTGCCGATGTGAAGGCTGATTTTGACGAGCCGTACGGCAAGGTCAGCATCAGCTGGCTGCCGCTTGATAAGCTTGACGAGTATAAAATTTATCCGGAATTTTTCAAGAAAGAGCTGCGGGACATTCCCGCAAATATAAAACATATCGTTACACGGGAGGGTTAAACAATGAACAAGGGTACACGGATTGAGGGGCGGTTTTGGAAGGAGTTTATGGAGAAGGCGCGCACACAGGTGATTCCGTATCAATGGGAGGCGCTTAACGACCGCGTGCCGGGCGCCGAGCCAAGCTACTGGCTGCGGAACTTCCGCGTAGCGTCCGGCCGCGAAAAGGGCGAGTTTGGCGGCTATGTTTTCCAGGACAGTGACGGGGCTAAGTGGCTTGAAGCCGTGGGACACAGCCTCATGTGGCATCCAGACGCGGAGCTTGAAAAGCTAGCGGACGGCGCAATAGACGAGATAGTCGCGGCACAGCAGCCCGACGGATATTTGAACACATACTACATAGTTAACGGCTTAGAGAAGCGGTTTACGAACCTGCGCGACAACCACGAGCTGTACTGCCTTGGGCATTTCCTGGAGGCAGCGGTGGCTTACTTCCACGCGACAGGTAAGGACAAATTGCTGAAAGCACTCATAAAATACGTTGACTTGGTAGACAGCTTAATCGGCCCGGAGGACGGCAAGCTTCACGGCTACCCGGGACATCAGGAAATCGAAATGGCGCTCATAAAACTCTACGACATAACAAAAGACGAGAAACACCTGCGGCTTGCGAAGTATTTTATTGACGAACGCGGTACTTCTGACAAAAATAAACCTCTGTTCTTCCGCGAAGAAACAGAGCGGAACAAGAACGACTTCTACTGGAAGGACAGCTTGTTTCAGTACAACTACTACCAAGCAGGCGAGGCTGTCCGCGAGCAGCAATACGCGGTGGGGCATTCCGTACGGGCGGTTTATATGTACGCAGGCATGGCGGATGTAGCGCGAGCGACCGGGGACGAGAGCCTGATGGAAGCGTGCAGGCGGCTCTGGACGGATGTTACGCGGCGGCAAATGTATATTACGGGTGGTATCGGCTCGTCGCACTACGGCGAGGCGTTTACATACGACTACGACCTGCCGAACGACACCGTTTACGCGGAGACTTGCGCAAGCAT